>ENA-OQJS01000125-OQJS01000125.1-human-gut-metagenome-genome-assembly--contig:-NODE-125-length-14235-cov-2.354834_pt1 | contig 14235 bp, 17 predicted proteins | sample MGYA00242598_ERZ504764 | MGnify/ENA primary metagenome ERZ504764 (study PRJEB26092, sample SAMD00036368) | human gut metagenome | host: Homo sapiens | study: EMG produced TPA metagenomics assembly of...
TCTTTACCAGAACATATCGGGAAGCTTCAGACAGCAATAAGATTTCACCAGCTAACAGAGGATTTTTCTTTACACAATAACTCCATATAATTACCGGAATCAAGACAAAGCCGAAAAAAAGAAAGAAGATTAGGAACCGTAATAATTCTATTCAAATTTTCTTCCTGATTCACTTCACTCTGCATGTACGGTCACCTCACTTTCCTTTTTTTTAGACATAAACCAATAAAATATAACACAAAATGCTAAAGCAAACACAACACCAAAAACATTTTGAATCACTCTAAGACTAACCGCTCCTTGTAGTCCATAAGTCTCTGCAGCAATGGCTAAAGCACCAAATGTGTTAAATACTGCCTGCCAGCCATATTGTGCTGAAAATCCTACACCGATTCCACCAAGAATTCCTATATATGCATAGATTGACGAAGGAAGCAGAAAATATAATACTGTAAAACATATAACACCTGCAATATTTCCGACAATCCTTTTACGGACTCTGTAGTGCATATCTTCCATAGACGGCAAAATCACGGACATGGCCGCAATACCAGCCACATTGCACGTGGCATATTACAAAGTTCTGCAATGCAAAGGACAATCGGTACGCATAAAATCTGACATATCTGCCATTTTGTTCTGGAAGAAGTGATATCAAATTCTTGTATCAGATCTTTCAGATTTCTTTTATAAGTTCTGTTTTTATGATTTCGATAAAATACGAAGCAGGTAAGTGCTGCACCTAAAGCCATTCCGACTAATCGCATCTGATAGCTTTTTCCCGTAACATCATAACCATATAGCAGCAGATACCCAAGAACCAATGTAGATTGATTAAACATGAATGGATTATGGCATCCGAACAGAATCAACACAGCCAGTGCCGCAATATTTAACAGCATTCCCAATACCGGTGAAAACTGATTTGCTAAATGCGGACATACAGTCATAATTACAAAGAACAAAGCCAAAAGCATCGTAGATTGTCCGGTGTGGATCCCCAGATCCGCATTTCTAAACACCATGAGACATAATAAGACTACTACACCTACAATGCTGTTCTCATTTCCAAATAGGATGCTGAAAATACTAACAAAGAAAAAACAAAATGCCATTGTAACAGCTATCTTCACCAGATATACCCACATATGATATAATTTTTCTTTTAGTGTTTCACTCTTTTTCAACAGGTTTTTAGAACCTGCCTGATTTAACTGCAACTCCTGATAAAATGTCATATAAATCCTCCCATCTTCTAATTTATCTTAAAACTATATAATCTCATCTTTCTGCTTTGGCAGCTCTATAACAAATCTGCATCCACCATATTCACGGTTTTCTGCTTTGATTGTTCCTCCGGCACTATCTACAATCCGTTTTACAAGTGCAAGACCTAGGCCATTTCCTTCTGCTTTATGAGATCCATCTACCTGATAGAACTTGTCAAATATTCTGGATTTTACATCATCCTCTATTCCTGGTCCTTCATCTTCCAGAATGAACTTAACAGAATCCTGTTCTTGTTTCAGAAACATCGTAATTGTCCCCTTTGAAGGGCTGAACTTAATCGCATTATCCAAAAGATTTATCCAGATATGCATAAAAAGTCCTTCATTCCCAGTATATTTAACTTCCTCCAATTCTACCTGAAAACCAATTTCTTTTTCTGTCCATTTTGTTTCCAATGAAAGAAATGCCTGGCGGATCTGTTCATCCAGACGATATTCTGTTTTTTTCATTGGTATATTCTGATTCTCTAACTTGGATAACAGCAAAATATTACCAACCAATCCGGAAAGTCTTTGGGTGTTAAATAAGATTTTTTCTACATATTCCTCTTGATCCGGAGACAGTTCTTCTCCCTGAAGCAGCATTGTATATCCTTCAATGGCATTAATCGGGGTCTTAAACTCATGAGAAACATTAGATACAAAATCCATCTGCAGCACCTCTGTTGCACGAAGTTCTTTTGTCATAACGTTAAAACTTTGATAAGATTCTCCAACTTCTGCTATACGGCTGTTCGTTTCCAAATGCTGTTCAAAATCTCCCTGAGAAACTTCCTTCATTGCTTTACTAAGTCTGGTAATTGGTTCCAGTAACTTTGCATTGATAAAGGAAGTGATCAGCCCTGCAATCAATGTATTGAAAATCAAAAGCCAGCCAAGCACAGGTATGCTGCCCGGCAGATTAAAAAAATGATTCAAAAAAGCAAATAATAAAGCAGATATGACTGTTGAAAATACAAGTGCCAGCCAGATTGCACCAGTCAGACAGGATCGGATCCGCAATCCTTTTTCTTTCTTTTGTTCCATTATTTTTTCACCACCTTGTATCCAATTCCACGCATTGTTACGATTTCAAAATCAGGGTTATCTTTAAAACGCTCTCTGATTCTTCCTATATGTACCTCTATCGTATGTGGGTCTGCCTCCGTCTCGTATCCCCATACTTCATCCATCAACTGTTGTTTTGTAAATGTTCTGCCTGGCGAAGCTGCAAGCTTATATAAAAGCAGGAATTCTTTTTTAGGCAAAACAAGACTTTCCTTATCAGTTGTAACCGTCATTGCATCATAATCAAACTCTGTTGAACCGATCACAATTTTGTGTTCATTCAGTATCTGTGCACGGCGAAGCAGTGCTCCAACTCTTAAAACCATTTCATTCACATTTACCGGTTTTACCATATAATCGTCACTTCCCGAAAGAAATCCCTGGCGCATATCATCAAAGGAACCTTTCGCAGTGATCATAAGTACCGGTATCTGATATCCTGCTGAACGGAGTTCCGACACCAGTTCATAACCATCCATAACCGGCATCATAATATCAGAAATGATCAGATCAATATATTCCTTATCCAATACTTCTAATGCCTGTGCTCCATCCGATGCACTTTTGACTTGATATCCATTCTTCTCAAGCACTTTTTGGAATAGCTGGCTTAATTCTTTATCATCTTCTACAATCAATATTTGAAACACGTTTTCCTTCCTCCTTATTAAAACAGATACCTTGCCCATCCAAGCAGATGCTGTACCAAAAATATTTTTCTCTGACGTTTCTTTGTTAATTCGATTGGCTCTACATGATATGGATCACGATAGGTTCCATCTTCCAATACCTGTCGGGACACTCTTTCATATTCCATCATGCCCTCTTCCAACTGTTTATTAATATCTTTACTGCGAATTACGAGCATCAGTTCCGTATCCAGATATGCACTTCTCATGTCCATATTAAAGGAACCGATTACAGACAGATCATCGTCAATCAGAATACTTTTTCCGTGGTATGAATAACCGCCTTCATATTCCCAGATATTAATTCCTGTACTTAAGATTCTATTTCTGTTTTTCGCATAATCGGCAGCCCCAAATGGATTCCCATTATTCGCAACTGAATTTGTCATGATAGAAAAATCTGAAACGTTCTCTGCAATCTCCTCCCATGTATTATACATCATATCATTACAGATAATATATGGCGTGTGGATCTTCACACGATTTTTTGCATTTTTCATCAATTCTCCCAACTGATACCACACTACTGGTTCTTTGGAACCTGTGTGAATAGGATTTGACACTAATGCAATCTTTTCTGTCTCAAAAGTTTCGTCCGTGTAATCGGTATCGCAGATTCTTTCCTTATTCTCTTCAAAATATTTCTGATAGCCGTTCTGCAGCTCTAAAACTGCGTTCTTTACAGATTTTCTATTTGCCAGTTTTTTATTGTCATGAAAATAACCACTGTCTTCTTGTTCCCATATCGTTTCAAAATACTCTAACAACTGGTTAACTGAATTTTCTTTCTCAGGTTCATCGCAAACCACTAACACGTCTCTGTCATAGTTCTTATGTCCCGGAAAATCACCCAGGAAATAATTGTATGTATTTCTTCCCCCAAGAATATATCTCTTTCCATCTGCAATCAAATATTTATCATGCATTCTACCCATCATTTTCCACGGTTTCAACGGATTGGCCTTATTATACAGTTTAATTTCAACATTCTCATGGGAAGATAATCCATAGAAATACGGATTTCCTTCCATATCAATCCAGCTCTCCATTCCATCTACTAACAGACGAATATGTACACCTCTGTCTGCCGCATCATGCAGTGCTCCTAAAATCAATTTTCCACTTTCATCGGATTGAAATGCAAAAGTAGAAAGAATAATTTCCTTTTTTGCATTCTTGATCAAACGCACTCTTTGTAAAAGCGCTTCTGGATTCTTTTCTATGATTACTGCCCGTTCTGTATTTTCACTGCATTCGTTCCATGACCCATTTTTTGTTTCTTTTTTGGTTGTATTGGACACTTCCGGCTGCTTTTTATATGCAACGCAGATTCCGAGCAATTCATAAAAAGCCACACATAAAAAAATTGCCAGTATAACAAGAAGGATTTTACATATTTTATGCTTTTTCATTGTACATCACCTGATTCCTTTTTATTTCATACTTATACAATACAAAGTCAATCTCAATTTAACCTCAACAAAATTTATTTTTCATAAAAAAATATGACCGGCTTCTTTTTAAAGAAACAGTCATATTTTTATTCTAATATATGAAGGAGCTTTTCTTACTCCGTTGTATTAATCACTATTTTATTTCTTCCATAAGCTGTCGGATTTTTCTCAATGTACACCGTGTAACTGCCAGGTCATCTTCTTGTATATTCGATATGATTTTTTCATAAGCTTCTATCATTTTTTCTTTCTGACAATTACTTAATTCAATTGCCTTGTTCGTCAAAACAAGGTATGTTCTTTCTTTTTTTTCATCTAATTTCCAGATAATATATCCTTTTATTTTCAAGACTTTTTACCATCTTAGATGTTTCTGGAATCGATAATTTCATGTATTCTGCCACTTCTGAAAGATATACTCCTTCATGACAGTCTGATTTTTCAACACATTCCTTTATACTATAAAGGAACAAATAATCTGTTCTTTCAATAAATTCAAATATGCTTTCAACATTGACGCTCTTTAAAAAAAACTCCTCTGCACTGGTTCCTGCTCCCATATTATCGTTCCTCTCTTTCTATATATTCTTTTTTGCTGACTAGACTCTTATATGCCGGGCGAATGATCTTATCTGTAGTTATCAATTCTTCCAGGCGATGTGCACTCCAACCAGCAATTCTTGCTATCGCAAATAATGGCGTGTACAATTCTCTTGGAATATTCAACATGTCATACACAAAACCACTATAGAAATCTATATTAGGACTTACTCCTTTGAATATCTGACGCTGCTTTGCAATCAACTTAGGTGCAATCTTCTCAATATTGTTATAAAGGGTCATATCTTTCTCACGTCCTTTATCCCTTGCGAGTTGTTCTACAAAGCCTTTGAACACCCTTTCTCTCGGATCTGAAATAGAATATACAGCATGTCCCATTCCATAAATAAGTCCTTTCTGATCAAACGCCTCTTTCTTCAAAATCTTACTCAGATATGATGCAATTTCCTCTTCGTCTTCATAATCTTTCACATGACTTTTAATATCATCCATCATATTCATTACCATCAGATTTGCACCGCCATGTTTTTTTCCTTTTAAGGATGACATTGCTGCTGAAATAACAGAATAAGTATCTGAACCTGAAGATGTTACTACCCGTGTAGTGAATGTAGAATTGTTACCACCACCATGTTCCATATGTAACAATAATGCTATATCCAGTACTCTTGCTTCCAGTTCTGTGAATTTTGTATCTGGTCTTAATAGGCGCAGGAAATTTTCAGCAATAGATAAATCTTTTTCAGGTCTATGAATATACATACTTTCGTTTTTTTCATAATGACAATAAGCATGGTATGCATATACTGCTAACATAGGAAATACTGCGATCAACTGCATACTCTGCCTTAGCACATTCGGAATTTCAAGACTTTCTTTCTCCTTATCGTAAGAGCCCAATGTAAGAATACTTCGAGTCATAGAACCCATAATATCTGATGTAGGTGCTTTCATAATGACATCTCTGGTAAAGTTAGTCGGTAGTTCCATACAATCAGATAGTCTTCCCTGAAATTCCATTAACTGTGTATCAGTTGGCAATTCTCCGAATAAAAGAAGATATGCTCCTTCTTCAAAGACAAACCTTTTTCCTTTACTTCCTGTTACTAAATCTTTTATATTATAACCACGATAAGATAACTCGCCATCACATGGACTCTTTACTCCATCACGATATTCAAAAGCTTTTATATCAGAAATATTTGTAAGCCCCGTCAACACACCTTGGCCTTTTTCATCTCGTAAGCCTCTTTTTACACCATACTCTGAATACAGATTCTTACTAATGCTATCATTTTGTTCACAAAAAATTGCTTGCTGTTTCATATAATTTTCCAAATTGCTCATTTGAATCGCTCCTTTCATTCTGTTACGAACTTACATACTATACTCAGATATTCTTGTTTCCAGAGCATTCAGCATTGTCTGTTCTTTTTCTTATTCATTAGCAATACAATACAATGGAAAACTCAATTTAACCTCAACAAGGTTTGTTTTTTCATCCATGCAAAATCTTCTTTGTACAACAGACTGTTAGATATAGCAAAAAACGGCCTTTCAAAAAACAGTTAACTTCTAAATCAACTGTTTTTTGAAAGGTCGTTTCATCAGATTCTTATAGCAATCCAGCAAATAATCTCATAAATAATTGTCCCAGTCGCAAATATGCACTTCGTCCGGTTTGATATTGGTCTGTCACATCACGACATTCTCCCATCGTTCTTATCAGATCATTTTTTATTTCCACAACTGCCTGACAATCTGCCATAAAACAGCCGTTTTCAAAATGGTGATATAAACTTCGATAATCCAGATTAATTGTTCCACAAGTTGCCATACAGTCATCTGCCACACTCATTTTTGCATGACAGAAACCAGGAGTCCACTCATAAACACGAACACCATGTTTAACTAATCCATGATAAAAAGAACGAGTTATATTATAAATGAATTTTTTATCAGGGATACCAGGTGTGATAATTCTTACGTCTACCCCTCGCTTAGCAGCCAGACATAACGCATGCGTCATTTCATCTGTTATGATTAGATATGGAGTCATAAACCAACAATATTTTTCAGCTTTATTTATCATACTGATATAAACTTCTTCTCCTACTTGCTCATTATCCATAGGCTGTCTGCATAAGGTTGAACAAACCCAGTTTGCTGTGCCGCATAATCATAGTGGAAAAGGTATTTACTAAAATCAGAATCATTAGCATCCTTATCACTTACTGCATTCCACATTTCCAAAAATGTCACCGTAAGCGACTGAACAGCATCTCCTTCTAAACGAATACCTGTATCTTTCCACTGTCCATACGGGTGTGTGTAATTAAAATATTCGTTTGCTAGATTATATCCACCTGTAAATCCGACTTTTCCATCAATAACTGTTATTTTTCTATGATCACGATTGTTCAAAAACAGATTTAAACCTGGCATAAACGGATTGAATACACGGCAATGAATTCCTATTGCCTCCATCTTTTTCACAAAATCTGTGTTAATAAAGCCTATAGAACCCATATCATCGTAGAATACTCTAACTTCCACACCTGCTTTTACTCGCTCTTCCAGAACATCTTGAATCTTATGCCATGCTTCAGCGTCTTCTATCGCATGATATTCCATAAAGATAAACTTCTGTGCTTTCTCCAAATCCTTAAGCTGTGCCTCTAATCCTTTCACTGCTTCATCAAAATACACAATATCCGTATTCTGATAGATTGGATACTGCGAATTTCTTTGTATGTAACTTGCTATATTTCCTGCTTTCGGAATTGTTTCTTTTATTCTGCTCAAACACTCCTGACTGTCCGGAAGCATTGGTAACAATTTGCTATCAATTTCTGCATATCGCTCACGCATTTTATGTGTGCCACCATTCAAACCAATCAACAAATACAGGCCTACACCCATAATTGGGAAAATTAGAATTAAGATGACCCAAGGCATTTTCATAGAGGATGTCTTATTTGATGCGTACAATCCCAAAACCAAGATCCCACTCAAAATCCTTGTAAATAAATTTATGATTTCTGCATATTCATTCAAGCGTGTTACGATAGTAATAATAAAAATCACTTCCAGAAGAATGCAGATTATGGAAAAACACAGCCGTTTTACCCCATTTTTTGTTTTTGCTTTGCCCTCTAAAGTATCTTGTTTCATATATATTCCACCTTCCTACTTGCTCAGTTTTCTCCCTAAATTTCGTGGAACATACCAATTTTGTCTTTTATTCTCTGCATTTCATTATCTGCTTCAATGATAGCTCTTGCAGAATGAAGTAATTCTTCACTTATCTCATCATAGCCAGGCATTTCTTCAATTCCTTTTTTATAGCGAAGTTGATGTTCCAATGTTGCCCAGAAATCCATACCATTGGTTCGAATCTGTAATTCTACACGCATAGGTGTTTTACCCTTAGCAAAAAATACTGGTATTTCAACAATCATATGATAGCTTCGATAACCATTCGATTTTGGATTTTTTTATATAATCTTTTTATTTCAATAACTTTAATATCATCCTGTTGGGTAATCAAATCTGATATCATATAAATATCGTCAATAAACGCACAAACTATTCGAACGCCTGCTACATCATTGAGATATGTCTGTATATTTTCTGTTGTAAATTCATATCCCATCTTCTGCAGTTTATCGTAAATACTATTGGGCTTCTTAATTCTTGTTTTTATAAAAGAAATAGGATTTCGATTGTTCTCAACTGAAAATTCATCATCCAAAACCTCAAGTTTAGTTTGTATCTCCCGAATAGCACAACGATACATCATCATTAAATTATAAAATTTTGTAGCATTATTTAAAAACTGTAGTGATTCCGGACTGTTCATCCTGAGTTTTGTTACTTCATCTTTTGTCATGGAACTTTCCTTTCTACCTCATCCCTGATTTCAAAACATTATTTATTTTGATAGTTGATTCGTTCTCCTTGAATTACTGGATAACAAATCATTTTATCACTATCCAGATTTTCTACATGCATATCTACTGCACTGATCTGATGGTTTTCATAAGTATTGTAATAATAAATACCTTTTGTAACATTACAACACGACGTATACAATGTGATTTCATATTTTCCATCCGCTACTTCGCAACATCCTCGTTGCTGATCCACAGATCCGAGAATGTGGAAGAATTGGCTAACGCTTTCTTCCTCTGATTCACCTGAAATTGCATTTACCTTTGTAAAAGCTACACGTACAAAGCGTGAGGAAGATGAGAGATCTCCCGGAAGACCTAATCCTCCATACCTCTACTATATGCATCAAGAGCCAAATTTTCGCAGAAAGTATTTCTGGGCTGTTTAGGAGATAAATACATATAATTATTTAGTTGAAACATCTGCTGTGGAAATGGCGGATTATTCGTAAGCACTCCTACTGGATTGTCATAAATATGCAAACCATCTGACATAGATTCTACCGTAATTGACTCATTCTCATCAGAAATGATCCAGTGTAATTGTGCTAATGGTAATTGCTCGCTGAAAGGAGTATTAACAATATTAATTCGTTCAAGAAGCTCGCGAACTTCAACTAAAGAAGAACACTGACTTAAAATCCACGGAATAAATTCAAACTGTGCAATATTTTCCACATCTGGCTTAATCGCGGCATAAACAGCATTTCCGACAAAATTCAGTCCTGCCATTGCCACTCCTTTTTCATTCATAGCATCATAATACAAAGGATAATCCTCTGCAACATGAGCCATTCCAATAATTGCATAATGATTTTTCATATCGCCAACATGGCGAAAATTAAACGCATAATTACGTGGTGTAATTACTATCTGATCACCATAAGAGAATTCATAATCGAGGGTTCGTCCAAAGTAAAAATCTTTTGTTTTATAAGTTGCTGCTGTACACATGATCGTTTATCCTCCTAAATAGATTGAAATATGTCAATGAGTTTTTTTCTTGAACAATAGTATAGCACAATCTTTTATTCTGTTCCAACTTCATACATGATCATAACATGTAAACTTTAAACTATTTTCCTAGTATTATTTCTCCATCAGTTTTTCAAACCAGGTATCCATAGCTAGGATGAATTGACCTACGTCTGGCAATTCTTGCAGCATTTCGTTTAGGGTTTTGTGCTTCACATATTTCTGCACATACACCCAACAGGCAACGCTACTGGCTTCTGATACAATGTCAGCTATGGTTTTGCGCATAAGCTCTTCAAATTCAGCAATTTCTTCTTTCGGAACAACATCATACAGTGTTGGTGCCTGATGACTTATTTTTACTCCATTTTCATTTGCATCTTTAAGCAGATTCTTAACTTTTTCTCTTGAATCCTCCGGTACTTTCATGTACTCCCACATAAATGCTACCACATCGGCTGGCCTTATTTATATCATTTCACTCTTTTTTGAAATAGAACAACACCACAGCAACAACTCAAATCGACTTAAAATTCCAGACTATTCGCATTCAGCAAGAAATACTTCATTCCCATGATGACAAAACCTTCATCATTTCTCCAAGGCTTTTTGCTGCCATTTACAATGACGATCTTCTTGAAAGAGTCCGGGATATTACGCAGAGAATTGAACTCCTGCGTCTGTTTTTCTTCCGAAGTCATGTCATATGCAACCTGGATATAGTATCTCTGGTTTCCTTGATTCACCACAAAGTCAACCTCCAACTGCTTGCGAACACGTTTGCCCTCTTTATCCTTATCGAAGATATCCACGACACCCACATCAACATTGTAGCCACGGATCAACAGCTCGTTATAAACAATGTTCTCCATGATATGAGTAGGCTCCTGCTGTCTGAAATTCAGACGTGCATTTCTCAGTCCCAGATCCGTAAAGTAGTATTTCAGATTTGCACCGATATACTTTCTGCCCTTAATATCGTATCGGCTTGCCTTGGAAATCAAAAAGGCATCTGTCAAATGGTCGATATGCTTGGAGATGGTTTTATTAGCATAAGTCATCTGGCGCTCACTGGCAAAGGTATTGGCAATCTTTGAAGGGTTGGTCGGTGCGCCGATTGCAGATGCAAGCACATCAACCAGAATCCCAATCTCATCCACGTTCTGAATCTTATTTCTTTCAATAACATCCTTCAGATAGACATTTGCAAAGATGTTCTTCAGATAGTCCGCTTTCTGTCGTTCGCTCTGGAAACTTACGATCTGCGGCAATCCTCCGTAGATCATGTAGTCATCCCATGCATCATCATAATCGCCGTCATAGACAGAATAAAACTCTGCAAAGGAGAGAGGGTAGATTCTAATCTCATCACCTCTGCCACGGAATTCGGTCACAATGTCGCTGGACAGGAACTTGGAATTACTTCCGGTGACATACACATCAATATTGCTCATGCGGAGCAGGCTGTTCAGCACTTCCTCAAATCGTGGCATGAACTGCACTTCATCCAAAAGGAGATAATACTTCCCGTCGTCTTTCATGGCATCCTTGATGTACTTGAAGCATACCTTGGGATCTCTTAATTCTTCGTTCTCAATACCATCCAATGCAATTTCAATAATATGATCAACATCAACGCCGTTCTCCAGTAAGTATCTCTTAAAGATGGTAAACAGCAAAAAGGATTTGCCACATCTACGAATGCCGGTAATCACCTTTATCATTCCATTATCTTTTCGCTCGATCAGCTGCTGTAGGTAAGCGTCTCTTTTAATCTCCACCGTTATATTCCCCATTTCCGTGCATCTGCACACTTTTTAGTAATGAGATTCTATCACAGAACGACCTGAATTTCAATATGTATTCCCATTTTATGTGCATCTACACACTTTTATGTAATGTTGATAAATATATTTTCAGATTTTTTTGATTGCAGTGTCTATAATCGATTACTCCAATCGTTATTATAGGTAGACAACAAAAAGAAGATGGTTTCGATGTTTCATTAAATATGTTCGTTAGTCTTTTACGCAAAGGATTCTATCTCCTCTGCGCCCTAATGCTTTTCGGATTCAGTTCAACAAACTGGAAGTTGACTAATTATTGTGTTTTAATGATTCTATAACTACCCCAATTAGCAGGGTATGTTCTTTAATCTATTCCATTCAAACCATATTGTAACGATATCTCCCACCTGAACATCTTCCGCTAAATTTTCTGCCGATACATAATACTCTCCATCATTCATCTGACAAAAGCCTTCAGCTGTACTCACATGCGTTACAAGAAGTTCTCCATCATCGATAATTTCTTTTACTTTTGCATTAAAATTGATAACCTCTATTGGAATAGACGTATCATCTTTTTCAATATCTCTAAATATGATTCGTTCGTCATCAATGACTACTATGAGCTGACCTTCAGAACTCCTTTGATAATGATATCCGCTTCCGAAATTTGATTGATTATTTTCAGATGGTAACTCTGTCCCTGCCACTGTTGACACAATTTCTCCATCCATTGTTCCACAACCAGGCATTGACGCTACATATCCTGTGTCTTTATATATAACACCATCAACCATAACACATGGAGGATATGAGCCAGTATCTGCTATTTGCTCATTTTGTACTACATCATCATTTTTCTTTATTTTCTGTTTCTACGGACACATTTCCAGACACAGGTTCTTTATTTTCTTGATTCGTTCACATCCAGCCATTCCCAGCACCATACATAATACAAGCAGATAGATTTACTTTTTCATAATACATGCCTCCTTAACTTATATTTTTTAACTCTATAAACTGGAATTTATTATAATTATTCCTCTAACTTTCCCCATTTTATAGGCTTTCCCGCCTGTCCATTAGTGAAATGATATGTAGTTTCCCTTATTTTTGCCCTTATGAGATAATCACAAGGGAAATAAGGGAAATTTTTTAGTCATTGCCCACCACTTTATCAAGAAGCCGAACCGATTTTCGTTTCGCATCTCTTGTGGAGTGAGCATAGACGTTCATTGTGGTACTGACATCTGAGTGTCCCAACAATTCCTGCACATCTTTTGGGGCAGCTCCATTTGCTAAAAGGTTGCTTGTATAGGTGTGACGTAACTGGTGGAAATGAAAGCCTTCAAATCCCTCTAATGTTTTTGCCACCTTTCTGCAAACAGTCCCCAAAGTAGTTGGAAGTTCCAAACAACCATCCGTCTTAAACAGACGAAAGAAATTTCTTTATAATCTGCCGGGACTTCCTCTGTTCTGTCTAAACAATAATATTCGTAGTACACTCTGTTTTTCTCTTTGACCTCTTTGTAGTAGTTCGTGTGATAAAGTTCTCCGTACTGCATTCGATTTTTTAACTGCTCTTTCCGGGCATTACGGAAAATCTCTACCAGTGTATCTCCAAAATCAACAACCCTTACTTTTTTCCGCTTGGTTGGTCCGATGATATATTTGCGCTTTGAGCCATCATATCGGATGCTGCGTCTTATGGTAAGGCATTGTTCTTCCAGATTTACGTCCTGCCATGCCAAACCGCAGGCTTCTCCAATACGAAGCCCGGCATAATAGGCTATCTGGATTGGAAGTATTGCGGCTGGGTTCTTTTTTTGCAGATAAGCAAGCAATCTTTCATAATCTTCTCGTGAAATTGGTTGGACATTTCCGTCCATATCCTCATCGGAAAACAAATCCACTTCATCCGTCTGATACCGCAGTTTAATATACTGCATGGGATTGAACGTAATATACTGCTTTGGAAATACTGCAAAACGGAAGGACTGCTGCATGACTGCGGAAAAAGAATGGATATAATCTTTGCTGTAACCCTTTCTCTCTTTTCCGTCGGGATGAACTCCCCCGAAGGAAAGCAAATCGAAGAAGGATTGCAAATGTTCAGAGGTTACATTTTTCAGTTTCCGTTCTGCCAATGGGTGTTTCTTGATATTTCGGATTGTTCCGAGGTAATTCTCCACCGTACCATTGCTGAGCGTACCTGTTTTTAATTCCTCCTCTGCCCACACATCCAAAAGCTGTCCGACTGTGAGATTTTCCGCTTTGGCAACAAATTTCTTTTTCTCATAATCATCCATTGCCTGACGGAGCAGCTTTTCAGTTTCACTTTTGCTTTCTGTTCCAACGCATTCTTTCTGACAAGATTGCCGCTTGCGTCCTCTACATAGAAGCGGTAGTACCATTTCTTCCTTTTTTCTTTACTAGTACATCTTTCTTCCATTAATCGATGTCTCCTTCGATATAGCATC
>ENA-OQJS01000126-OQJS01000126.1-human-gut-metagenome-genome-assembly--contig:-NODE-126-length-14132-cov-0.863906_pt1 | contig 14132 bp, 21 predicted proteins | sample MGYA00242598_ERZ504764 | MGnify/ENA primary metagenome ERZ504764 (study PRJEB26092, sample SAMD00036368) | human gut metagenome | host: Homo sapiens | study: EMG produced TPA metagenomics assembly of...
CTTTTATGGCATATCCGGGCAATACAACCACGTATGCTGATGCGCGTGTCATGAAAGGTCTGCTGGCTAGTTGCGGAGACACCAGTCGCTTGTGTACGGCACTTGACACGGCAACCATTTTAACTAAGCCGGTATTGACAAATTTGAAAAACATGGGAATCAAATATGTTGGTCGATATTTGACGGGAATGGTGAAAACTCAAGAGGGAAAGCGTGTAAGTAAAAAAAATCACGAGATCCGAGGCAGAAAGCATCTTGGCAGCGGGGTTGAATATTATCCCGATTTACCAAGATGGTGGACAGTTGATTAGTTATTTTACGGCCAAGAGAGGGTATGCTGATGCAAAAGCAGCTATCCTTGCTGCATCGGAACTGGGAATTCCGAATGGTGCAACGATATATTTCGCTGTTGATTGCGATCCGCTGGAAACCCAAATTCATAGTAGCATCGTCCCATACTTCACGATGATTAACAATGCCTTTAATGAGGATCGAAAATACCAAGTTGGTATTTATGGAACGAGAAATACCTGCGCATATGTGAGTGAAAATGGCCTTGCAGTATTTAGCTATGTTGCAGATATGTCTACGGCTTTCAGTGGAAATCTTGCTATAAAATGCCGGAGAACTGGGCTTTGACCAATTCGGTTCTACGAAAGTAAATGGAGTGGAGTTTGATAAAGTTGGGGCATCTGGCAGGGATACAGGTGTATCTGGTTTGGGAGACACAGAATCTGTGAGTGATAATGAAAGGCTTGCAAGTGCAGTAAGATCAAAGATATGTGACTTTCAGGAAGACATCCCAATTTTGGGGTTGTTACCAAACCTTACGATTGAACGTGAGTGGTCATATACAATAGTCGACGCAGGCAATATCAAAATCGAATACGCCGTTGCAGTTGGAGTTACGGACTCAAGAGGAAATGGTGACCTAACCTTTTCTATTACAGCAGGAACTGTAAATGATGAAGGGAAAAAAGAACTCAAGGCTGCGCTCGCAGCGGTAAGTGATTCGGAGGTGAGTTCGGATGTCAAGAACACAATCTCCAAAATGTTTGATGGAATGGCAATTTCTGTTGGCCAAGGAGAAGCAAGCATTTCTATTAAGGAAAATACGAGTGAAGGTAGTGTGACGATTTCGTTGAGTTGTGGCATCCCTAGTTGGAAAGTATCGGAAACTTTGACGACGAGTTTTTCTCAGACAATTTCTGTAACCCTTCGTTCAAAGATTCAGCAGGATGAAAATACTCCGGATGCAGCAAAGAATCTGAATCCTGAAAAGTTGTTAGAAGCATTTAAAGAGGCACCCGAAAGGTTGGCCGTTCACTAGGTGCGATATATGAAGCTCTCTTTACAAGCGAAGCTTATGATTTCGATAGTGGAAAAGTTCGAGCAAATGCGCTACTTGTTGTAGTTATGGCATTCCTTATGGTGATTCCCGCCCTTGCATAAGAGAAGCGCGCTCTGAACGAACAAAACTGAAAAGAGGAGCCACACAAGACGGTGGCTCCTCTTTCCCATTATAAGTTTTACATGGTCTAACCTAACGAATACAGGAAATTCAAGTACGGCAGTAAAGGGAAAACTTTAGAATTTTAAAATTAAGTAAAGCAAACGGTGAGTAATGAACAAATTCGCTGTACTACACAGTAAACCACGTTATACATTGGTGGAAGAAACCGGTGACGAAATCTCAACTGTTGGGAAACCCATTATTTTGATTTCGCTTTGCAAAGTATCCCAGTCAGAACGACTAAACAGCGAAGATGGAATATAAATACTATCGCTAAAAGAAAGATTGCTTTTATATAAATTTTGCAGAATATCAAAATTTGAAAACGTAGCGGTAACCTTTTTAGGATTTTTAAGTGCGAGGATCATTATAAAATCACTGGCAATAAAAAGGCATAGAAGTTTTTCTTTGGAAAGAACATTGAGCGGCTGATCATTAAATGGTCTGTACAAGTGGTTGTGAAGTATAGAATTGTCGCTTCGGAATTCAACATACTGTCTGCAGTATGAGTCAGCAGCAGAAAAGCGACGAAAATTTCTTTTTAGAATAAATTTATACCATAAGTTATTTGCCCATATAAAGTAAAATCGTGAATTGTATAATAAGAATATGGATAAAAGAAGAACACAGACGATAAAAAAAGAATGAACGCATATTGTGAGCCATATTCAGGTGATGCGAAAAGAATTGGAATTTCGGTACTATAGGATATAGACAGAAATCAATTATAGCAGAAATAATAAACGATAAAAAGCGAGGAAAAGTTGACCATTTCGATAATAGGATGGTTTGAAGAGACGGCTCTACAATGGTCGAAAGATACATATGCGGTGGCATTTCGGAAATGCATTTAATACCATCAAGGCTACGAATAATTTGACCGTTGCTTGTCATAAAAGAACAACTCCTTTTTATAAGTAATAATAAAAAATAACAAAATAAAGTTTACAAAATAAAGATACAATTCTCCTTATTTAGTGAACGTTCAAAAAGCACCTGACGAGGTGTAAGAACAACACAAAGAAGGAGTGTAAAAATGGCTTATACTTTTGAAAATGTTTACTATTTCCGTCCGTATCGCGGCGAACAGCAGTTTCTGGCTGAATCGCTATGGCAATGGTAGCATTGCAGATCACCAGAAAGCTACGCTGTATGCGGCAACTGGTGCAGCAGATCAACGCCTTAAAATCCATCAGGTTAGCGGTGGCTGCCAACTGCTTTCTGACCTCAACAATGCGTATGGTCTGAACATCTATGGCCGCGGGGCTGGCAGCGTGTGCGATTTCTTTCGGGTTTCTGGTAACGAAAGAGATGCGCTGATTGATCTGCTGACTGTCGATGCAACCAACAACCTGTACCGCATCAAGATGATCAACCACAACCTGTACCTGACTCCAGCATCCAATTCGAACGGTGCTTCTCTGACGTGGGAAAGTGCATCTAGTGCAGATAATCAGGTATGGCAGCTTTGCACTACGCAGACTAGCGGCGGTGGTAGCACTAGCGGGAAAATTGTTATCCCTGTATGGCTGAGCCAGAAAATCAGTCCGGTAGCCTTGGTTCAAGGCAATGGGTGTGCTGTTACGGCGGGCATTATGGCTGCGGCGTATCGGGACAGAGAAAATTATACGGTGACCTCTTTTGATGGATACGTTACCACAAGCGATGGGAACATCAAACTCTGGAATTCCAACAAAGGTTACACATGGCTGACGAAAAATGGTTGGAGCTTTATCTTGGATACGGAGGTGGCAAAACGCCCGACGGATGCAGAAACGGTGGCATATATTAAATCTATCATTGATACGGGTATCCCGCCAATTTGCTATTGCCCCGGTGGGGAGGGGCATTGGATGCTCGCATTTGATTATACGAGCGGCTCCAGTTTTGAAGATATCATCATTATTGATCCGGCAGACGGTACGAGAAAATCTTTGGCAGCGGGCATGAATCTTAGTTGTAACGGTACATCTTTGGGAATTACCAAAATCCGCAAAGCACCATCTAAACATTGACGTCAAAAAGCGCTGCATAACGGCAAACTTCATGTAAAGGAAGAACTACAAGAATCGAGGGAGACTGGGAGACTAGTCTCCTTGATTTTGTCACCCGAACATGGTGGTATGAAATTCATCAATACGCCAACCGTCAGACAATTTAATCATGCGTATTGGATACTCGATGGTGTAAACATCAATTGAATCATTTTGACCATTCCATCCATTTCGATCATAGTGGGAAATCAATGTGAAATCAATGCTGTTTTCTGAACTGCAAACCAAGCGATATGTATCCGGAAAGGCTTCATTAACTTGAATGGTTGTACCATACACGATATCTTTTTTGAGGCTGTAGTTGACCGCAACATCTCCATCGTAATCAATAAACTTTACAGATAGTCGAGTTAGCAAGAAACTAATCTGTGAAATTGTGGATATGATTTGAAAATTCATAAAATTAGCATCATATAAAACATAGTCTTCGTCTATGTAGACGACAGCTTCGTTATCGTCCAAAACAGGTCGATAGCCCCATAGATACATAAGGTTATCTCCCATACCGTACAATCCATCTTTAGCATCATAAGCAACCCGATACAATTCTTGTTGGTCAGCTGTTAGGAAAGAAAGATCCGAATATTCCTTTGCGGTATCTATAGGGGAGTTGTTCTGGGGTGTCTGGTTGCTGCAGGACTTGATTCCTCCGACGCAGGAGATGGAGGAACTGGCGTTGTTACGGTGGAAGGGTGAGACGGGGTGGATGATGAAACAGATGTGGAAACTGACTGACAGCCGGCTAAAAGCAATGCGCTTAAGGTGATTGGAAAAATAACTTTAGAAGTGAATGCTTCATAACAGATACCTCCTTTGATTTTTCTGCCAGCAGCGTGGTAACAACATACTTAATAATTATTGCTTGATTTCCCAATAATGACGTAACTTCTCCAGTGCGGTCTTTTTACATTTGTTTATGGCCTGTCGAGACTTATTGTCTCTTGTGGCGATTTCTTGGATGCTATATTGACGGAAGTAATGGTCATAAATGACATGATACTCTTCGGTACTTAGCGCACGTTTAAGATCAAGCAGCAAGAGATTATTGTATGTATCGGATTCGCTGAATGCAGTGTCAAACTGCAAAGGATCATAGTCAGTTTGGCTTTCAATCGAAACAGTGGGAAGCTGATGGCGCTTCGCTTTAGGAAGTGCGATATAATGATGATATATTGCCTTGTTGATATAGCTAATGATAGCACCGTCTGTGCTTATAGTCAACTCATTGAGTTGTAAATTTTTGGCGAACGCTAGTAAGAAACATTGGAAATCCTGCAATGCATCCTCTGATTGCAGGAAGAATGCATATTTCTTGAGCAGGGGAGAAAACTTCTCCAAAAGAGCGAGTGCCTGCTCACGGTCACCATTTTGAATATCTTGAATGCAAGTATAAAGAGATGATTTCATTTTCTTCTTCCCCTCCTGAAAGGGAAAAGAGAAAAATCATCTGCAAATGTTTGATAAATCAATAATTTTGTTTGTTAGGTGTCGAACGATTTAAGTAAAATGGCGCGCGCCCGGTGTATACGGGTTTTAACGCTTGATTCACTCGAATTTGTGATTTGCGCGATTTCGCGGATAGAGTAACCCTTTACGCGCAGGACTAAGGTTCGGCGGTAAATTGAAGGCATATCGGAAAGAATGCTGACTGCTTTGTTTAGCTGCAGATTTGTCAATGCGATTTCTTCCGGCTCTTTAAAATTGTCAAAGCTGGTGGAGCGATTTTCGTAGTCAGTCAGAACACCTTGTCGTCGTTCCCATTTTCGAAGAAAGTCAATGTTCGCTCACGAGTTAGGATATATAAATAGGATTGGAGAGATTTTTCGTTGTCGATTCTTAGTGAATCAATTTCCTTGAGAAGCTGGACAAAGGTCTCGTGTACTGCATCCTCCGCAAGAGAGGAATCCCGAATGATTGATGATGCGGTTCGCAGCATAAACCGATAATATTTGTGGTATATGTATTCGAATTTGTTTTTGCTTTCATCGTTATCGATTGCGGCAAGATAGAAAACCAGCACGAATTTTCCTCCCGTGAAATAATAATTTTGCTTGAAGTACACTGTAATCCGCTTGCAATCGACATTTGGTTACAGAATAAACAAAAAAATCCTCGGCTGCAGGAGCCGAGGATTCTAAGAGGTTCTTATTTTGATATTATGATGGGAGAATTAGCACTTCTTTTCGAAGGTGTTACTAACGGTTTCGCTAGAGCCATTGCGTGTGACGGTTGCAGTAGTCACTAGCGTGTAAGTGGTACCGGATTTGATATTGGCTGTACCAGAAAACTCATGTGTGTGTCCATAATAGGTGGAGGAAGAACGAAGAAACTTCAGAATATGTTCCGAATAACCCCTTTTCATAAAGGACAAGGGTGCAATCAATTTTGGTTGTGCCAGAAAGACAACTGATTTCACATGTGTAGCTGTTGTCACCTGCGGAGATACTGGGAGAGATGGACGCAACATTGCGCCATCGCGCTGCGGCAAATGCAGATGTAGCAAAAACCATAAGCGCAATAAATGCAACAAGAGTTGCCCAAAGTTTCTTTTTCATTTTAATTTGCTCCTTTACTTTGTACGAACCTCTTGTGAAAGTATTCGCATAGATAGGCGTAAAGGTTACACGAAAAAGAAAATTATTGGATTTCTATGCCCTCGGAAATTTTGATGAGTTCTGTAATACTAAGATTACCGCGTACTTGAAAGGATAGGGTGCTGCTTTCCCAAAGTAGAGTATTGGAATCATCATCCATGATACCCCAGATGGCTTGATTGTTATCAAACTTATAGAATAGTACGAGGAAAACTCGCTATCCAAAGAAGTTACTTGAGAATTCTCTACTGGAAGAACTCGAAGAGAAAACCAATCTCCTTCTGAATTTTGAAATTGTCCGTAGTAACGTCCGGTAGATTCTATTTGAGAAAACCCTGATGGAATATATGATGGCGTAATATGGAATGTGGAGACAGGAGATTCTTCATTTACATATATAATCGATACAAACTTATCGTGCCACTCAATAAGCGTTGTGATAACAGCCTCGCGCACGGCTTTGACGGGGAGCATGGTACATGAAAAAATGGAAATGGCAGCAGTAAGTGTGATGAAGAAACGTTTGACATTCAAAAGTTGCTTCTCCCGCTCGGCCTTACGCTTTGTGTCACGAACAAGGGCTTCCATTTTTCGCTGGAATTTTTCTGAGGGCTGGAAGTCTTCGTTCATCTCTTCCAAGCTCGGCATCTGCGCAAGTTCTCGATCCTGTGCCTCCGTTACGATCATTGCGATAAGAGCGTCAGGGGAAATACGGATTTTGTCATCATTCATTACCATTTTCCTCCAATCCGGTCAGAATGATTTTACGCGCTCTGTGCAGACGAATTTTTACATTTTCAGGAGAAATGTTGAGAAAATCAGCGATTTCACTGACCTTGTAGCCTTGAACTTTTAGAAGAAGCGGTGTCTTGTAGTTTTCGTTCATAGACTGAACAAGCAAAAGCATCTTTTCAAAGTCGATTTTATCAAGTACAATGGTTTCCGCATTTACATCTGACTTTGAAAGAACGAGATTTTCAATTTCAGCATCAGACTTCCTTTGACGGTTGCACCTGCGAACCATATCAACAGATTTGTGATGGGTCAGAACTCTTAGAAATTGCGATAGTTCCTTTTCATTGTTGGCGCGTATACTATCTATAATCCGTATTATATCCAAAAAGGTTTCATGGACAGCATCTTCTGCCAAATAAGAATCTTGCAGGACACCTTTGGCAGTATAGAACATGAGCCCACGATATTTTGTGTAGATATGTTCAAATTTACTTATCTGCTCTTCGGTATCCAGCAGAGAAATATATAGTGCAAGCATCAATATTCCTTCTATAAAATGGGTTTATTCACTAAACGGAGTTGACTGTTGGAGAAACCAAGAAATAAAGCTCATCAAAAACTGTTGCTGTTGCGGAGTACAACTGTTGAGTTGACTGGCAAGATCCTGAGAAAAGAAACTGGTAGAAGCGCTGGGTGCAGTGGATGGCAGTAAAGAATAAATAGGGCATTCCAGTGCGGCAGATAGTCTATATAAAAATTCGAGAGATGGACAAACTTGCCCGCGCTCAATACGGCTGATATATTGTGCAGATGTTTCGACATTTGCGGCTAGGGACTCCTGAGTCAAGTGCTTTTCTTTACGCCGACGGCGGATGTTTTGGCCGATGGAAATATAAATATCTTGCATAATAATCACCTCAAAATAAGGGTATCAGTTTCGAACGCAATATTTGAGGGCTAAATAGTGCTATAAATAGACCCATGAGTGTTTATTATGGGCTTTTTTTATACAAAATAGGTCGTGAAAGAAACTTCATAGGGATAGAAATACAAGAAAAGAACTTGTAACCATTTCAAAACAGAAACCGTACATCTAGTAAAGAAAACAGGTCATGCGTTTATAGCAAACGCATGACCTGTTTTCTTTGGATATGAGCAGAGCAGAAAAATTTCAGAAAATTTTAGGATTGTGCGGGGGTTTTTAGCACAATCGGTAGTAGCTGAATATAGAGCCAGCAGGAAGGAGGTGACTGAGTGATAGATACTCCGGCACGCCGCCGTGAAATCATTGAAATTTTATATTTCGCAGATGATTATGTCAAAATACGACCCTTGGCAGTGCGGTTTGGAGTATCTTACGCGACAATCCGAAATGATGTCGATGTATTATCACTGAGTTACCGCATATCGTCACAAACTGGGCCGAATGGTGGAATTAAGTTGGAAACTAAAAGAAAAAACCTTAGATTCCTTGACCCGGATGAAACGGCGGCGTTATTGAGAATTATGTATATAGTTCCAGAAGAAGAACGCGTTTACATACGGTCAATCCTTCGAGACTTGGCTCTGATCGATGATAAATAATCATCGTCTTGCACCTTGACAACCGAATACCCAGCATAACAGGTACGTTCCTTTCCCGGCAAGCCCCGGCGGGCTGGTCTGGCTGACCGTAATTGCAGCGGGAAAGATTACAATGATACACCAGCGGCTCCCGCGTCAGAGGGGGTGACCGAGCCGGAGTTGTAAGCAGTAAGACTCCGGCGAAGTCAGTGAACGAGTGTGCCAACACCCTGCCTGTTATGTTCCCGGTGTCAGGGGTGCGAGCGGCAAATGTGACACACTTACTTAACTATCTACCTTTGCCGTTTAGGGCAAATCGTGGGCAGCAGGACCCCAAGCGCCTGCTGCCCATCATTTTGCTTTAAACGGGATGGAAAACAGAGGTGTAAACCAATGCAAACCTATCCAACGGCCTATGCGGAATCCCATCGTACGGCCGAGAAAATTTTCCGGGAGATTTTGCCCCGGCACGGCATGGCGGTGCGCGAGGAACAAATTGTGCTTTGCCATGAAGTGTTAGATACCTTATACAATAAGGAAATTTCCCTGTGTGAAGCAGGCGTAGGCACCGGCAAAACACTGGCCTACCTTGTGGCCTGCATCCTTTGGCAGATGAATCGCCCAGAGCGGATGAAGTTGCCCATCGTTATCTCCACTTCCAGCGTTGCCTTGCAGGACGCTATCCTTACAGAGTATCTGCCCGACCTGTCCGCTATTTTGCTGGACGAGGGTATCATCACCGCACCCATCACAGCTGTTGTCCGCAAGGGCAAAGAGCGTTTTGTCTGTGATGCCCGCCTTGCCGAAAGAGCATCGCTGGTGCAGCCAAGCAGAAAACGGCAGACCAACAGCCTGAACATTGCTGCGCACATTTTGGACATGGATCATATCCCGGAGCTTTCCCGGTATGACCGCTGCCGTATTTGTGTGCCGCAGTCCTGCCCGCGCGATTGCTTTATGCGCTTGGATTGCCGCTACCAGCAGTATCTGCGGGATTCCATGAAGCCCGACATCCAGATTTGCAACCACAATTATCTGTTGGCCGACGCTTCGCATCGAATCGAAGATAGGCCGTTGCTCCTGCGCAGCTATCAAGCGCTGGTGGTGGACGAGGCGCATAAACTGCCCGATGTCGCTCGTCAGATGTACACAGAAACACTGTCCGAAAACGGACATAAACGACCTGTGCTTGCAGTTGCAGCAGGCGCATTATTTGCATTTGGCACAGCGCCTGCGGTCAGCGTTTCTCGCGTTCTCCATTTCCTGCGGCCAAAATCTGAGCGGGCTGAGAAGAAAAGACAGCGTATCGTTTACGCTCACGCCATTCCGCCGCGAAGCGCTGGCCGATTGCATTGCCATTTTGCAGTACGCAGGCGGGTTTGTTGATATGCCACGCTATCTGAGGTACAGGCTGGGAGAAGCAGAAAGTTTCTTCCGCCTTTTTCTCTTGGAAGTGCCAACGCGCATTCTCTACATCGACTACGGTGCCGACGGCCACCCCACATTTTGCGCCGGCAGCAGCCGCATTCCGCAACTGCTCCGCAGCGCCCTGTGGAATACCCGCCGAACCCGCGATTTTAACCTCCGGCACGTTGGCGGCGGCTGGTGATTTCAGCCACACAGAACATGGTTTTGGGCTGGCAGCTATCGGCCTTTGCGCCACTTTCGCGCAGATTCTCCGTTCGATTACAAGAAAAAATGTCTGTTATACTTTCCACCCCGCGCAAGAACGCGGGTAGACAATCGTCACATGGCTGAAGAAATCATCCGACTGGTTGATTCCTGTCACGGTCATGCGCTGGTGCTGTTCACGTCCTACCGTCAGATGGCGGAAGTCCGCGCACTGACGGACGGCCAGTGGCCGTACCAGACGTATCAGGCATGGCGCAATGGCGGCAAAATCATCCAGCAGTTCAAGCAATCCGGCAACGGTGTCTTGTTTGCGGCGGGCTCCTGCTGGGAGGGCATCGACTTTCCCGGCGATATGGTGTCTTTGCTGATTATCGCAAAACTGCCGTTTCCGATTCCCGACCCGGTCAGCGACTATGAACGTAAACAATATCCGAATCTGCGTGATTACATAAATGCCGAAATTATCCCCGAAATGCAGAAAAAGCTGCGGCAGGGCTTTGGCCGTGCCATCCGCACGGAACAGGATTCCTGCGTGGTAGCCGTTCTGGACGAACGCGCGGGCATTGGCGGCAAGTACTATGAAGCGGTGCTGGCAGCTTTGCCAACCTGCCCAACCACTGAGAAAATCGAAGATGTTCAGCAATTCATCCGGGAGCAGAAGCGCCCGGATTACTTTTTGTGAAAAGAGGAACCTGAGATGTACCTTATGCGAAACCACGATGTCTGGATTTATGTGCGCTGCGCCAACAGCGATCCGCGCATTGCCTTTGACCGGCTGTATGACCTTATCGACGAAGCAGCCGGACACGGTTTTCTCGTGCGCGGCACATCTTTTGACCATTGCAGCGGAACACCTTGAAAGACCGCATCGGTCTGCGCACCATGCTGGACGCAGTAGAAAACGGTCGGATTGAAGCCGTGATGGTGCGCGATTTGGAGCAAATCAGCGCAACAGTTACATACTGGTGGGTGTCATTGAAATTCTTCGGCAGAATGATGTCTACCTTATTACCACTGAATGTGACTTAAACACCGAGCTCATCAACAGCGGGCTGGAACGCTTTGTCGGTGACCGCTTCACGCGGGCATCCTTTGGCAAGCCGCGATTTGATGTTCGGCTCCCGTTGATGGATCAATTCTGAGGTGTGCCCATGAAAGAATACAAAGTTTGGGCTTTTGCCCGCAGCGCTGCACCGAACCTGCCGGCGCTGGAAGAACAGCTTGCAGAAGTCATGCGCGAAGCCGACAGGCGCGGCTACATCATCGTCAACTCCTGCATGGAGCAGAAGTACGGCACCGAATTCTGGCGTCCGGCCTTGTTCGCCATGCTTACCGCTGTACAGCAGGGGCGTGTCAACGCCGTCATGGTGCAGAGCCTTGACCGTTTGAGCCACGACATTACAACCTTGTACCGCATTCTGCGCTTTTTGCAGAATTACGGTGCAGTGCTGATTACGACCGAAACCAATCTACAATATGAACTCTATCTGACAGGGTTGGAGAGTCGGGTCCTGGCTCGTGCCGCGCGAAACGGAAAAAGAGTGCCGTGGGAGGTGGCTGTCGATGCAGATTGACCCGTTTTCCGTAAGGCTGGAACAGGAGCTGAAATATGCACTGGCCTATGCCGCGCTGGTATCCGCTGCCGCAAACGGAAGATTGCCTAGGGACATCTGTCAGCGCGCGAATGTTGGTTATGCCCGGAAATGCGGCGTTTTGCGCCGAGAAGTTTAGTGGTTCTCGTGAATAGCTTTTGACCTGCCTTTCGGGTATGTTGTATGTGATAAAAAGAATGTCACAGCGTCACATCTAGAGGTGAACATCATGCCACAAGTCCAAGTTATCCAGCCGATACAGCAACAGCCGAAGCGTCTTCGCGTGGCGGCTTATGCCCGCGTCAGCAGTGATTCGACCGACCAGCTAAATTCACTGTCCGTGCAGGTGGATTATTATACCCATCTGATACAGGAAAATCCAAACTGGGATTTTGCCGGGATCTATGCCGATGAAGGCATTACCGGCACCAGCACCAAACACCGTGAGCAGTTCAACCGCTTGCTGGAGGACTGCCGCGCCGGGCTGATTGACCGCGTTCTGGTCAAATCGGCATCCCGCTTCGCCCGCAACACGGCGGATGCGCTGGCATCGGTGCGCGAAATGAAAAGCCTTGGCGTAACGGTTGTTTTTGAAAAAAGAGGGCTTTGACACCGAAACATCCAACGGCGAAATGATTCTCAGTATGATCTGCTCCGTTGCGCAGGAAGAATCACTCTCCATCTCCAAGAACATGAAATGGGGTATACGCAAACGAATGCAGAGCGGAACCTATGTAACTGCATCCACACCGTTTGGCTATCGACAAGAAAACCGCAAATTGATTCCCTATGAACCTGAAGCTCTTGTTGTTCGCTTTATTTATGCGCAGTATTTGGCAGGGGAGAGTGTAGCAAGAATCACAAAATTGCTGAATAGTCAATATCCCAAAGAAGCCGGAGCATGGAATCCTCCCGCAGTACAGAGTATTCTTACCAATGAAAAGTACCGTGGAGATACCTGCTGCCAAAAACGCTATACACCGGATACATTACCCCTGCAAAAGAAACGCAATAAGAGTCAACTCCCAAAATATTATATTCAAGAAAGCCATCCTGCCATTATTATACCGACAGATTTTGAGAAAGTACAAGCACTGCTTTCACAAAAGCGTACACATCGTTCACAGATGCACAGCTATCCACTTACAAAAATGGCTGTCTGCCAATTTTGTGGAAAAATGCTTTCGCCCAAGACCCGTGCAAATGGTGTGCGGGTCTGGAACTGCAAGACGCATATCGTGGATTCAACCCAATGCCCCATTAAAGCCTGTTTACGAAACGGAGCTTTATGGGGCATTTTTGTCAATGTACAACAAACTTTTCGAAAATCGAGCGACACTGTTTCTCCCAATCTTTAACGACTTGCAGCGAATACAGGACATCAAGAGTATGCAGAATGAAGCAAGTAACGCGGTGCATACAGAAATATTACAGATATCAAAGCAACTGCACAACCTGACACGTATCCATGCACAGGGTTATATAGAGGAAACAGTCTACCAAGAACGCCGCATCCGAATAGAACAACAGCTTGCGGAAAAGAAAAAGTGCCTAACCTGCCAGAAACAGAATGGAACTGCAGAAAAGGCGCTCTATCAAACAAAACAAATAGACCGTTATATGCAAAACCATACGGCATTGACGGAGTTGATGAAGAGGCTATGAGGACAATTGTAAAGAAAATTGTTGTCAGTAACGAAGCCTTTGTATTCGAACTGCCGAACGGTTTACATCTGAAGGAGAAGCGATAATGAAAAAACGATACCTTCCGTTTGGTTACGCGGTTCGAGACGGCAACATTGTGGTAGACACAGAGCAGAGGACAATAGTGCAAAACATTTTCACAGCGTACCTTGCAGGAAATACGTTCCAGCAAATCGCTAAGTCTATGATCTCCAAAGGCATAGAGTACCACCAGAATGATGCAGAATGGAATAAAAATACTATAAGCCGCATTTTGGGAAACGAAACTTACTGTGGGACAGACAGGTATCCGCCAATTGTCACGAAAGAAATATTCCGGCAAGCGGCACAAGTTCGGTCTGCCAAGCATCGGCGTACTCTGCAGCACTTGCGCCATTTCGCAAGGATATACAATGTGGCTGCTGTGGCGAAAGGCTGTAATTGGCATGGAAAAACAAATCAGTGGCATTGCGACAGTGCAGAATGTGGAGCGCACCGATAAGAAAAACACCGGGCAGCTCCCGCAATATTACATCGAAAATTATCATGAGGGCATCGTCAGTAAGCAGATGTTCCGCGAAGTGCAAACCGAGATCGCCCGCCGAAACAGTAAGTCGGCAGCCAACCAACGCAAGCGCCGCCGGGGTCGCTATAACAGCAAATATGCCTTGTCCGAGCGACTGTTCTGCGGTGACTGCGGCAGCCCTTACAAGCGGGTGACTGGAACATTCACGGCAGAAGCGAAACATCTCTGCGGTGCGTGGAA
>ENA-OQJS01000127-OQJS01000127.1-human-gut-metagenome-genome-assembly--contig:-NODE-127-length-14076-cov-1.741487_pt1 | contig 14076 bp, 19 predicted proteins | sample MGYA00242598_ERZ504764 | MGnify/ENA primary metagenome ERZ504764 (study PRJEB26092, sample SAMD00036368) | human gut metagenome | host: Homo sapiens | study: EMG produced TPA metagenomics assembly of...
GAACATAAAAACTGTATTTGTATATTTCATCGTTAGCTTTTAATACACTTTTGAAAAAAAATAAAAATTTAAATAAAATTAATCCAAATAAAAAAAGATTTTGTTTTTTAGCAACACTCCTGATCAGTATTTTTTTGTTTTTCATCATGTTCTAAAGACGATGAAGCTATCGAAGTAAATCAGTTAGAAGGAGTATGGGGTATGACTGCCGTTAACGGATATTACTATTATGAAGGTGAAAAAATTTCTTATAATGAAAACTTCAATCCTTTTGAACCTACAGATGACTGCGAAAAAATTACTATAGAAAAAACAGACGGTAATAAATACACTGTAACTCACTATGAATACTATAGTGGTACTTGGCGTCGATACGATAGTGAAAACTTCTACCTGGAAGGAAACAATATGATTCCGGAAAGCATGGAGGAGTCGATGTATCTACCGCAAAAATACTTGAAGCTTCTTCAGACAGACTTGTTATCGAAACAACTGGAGCAGACGAATACGGTAGTTTCTATGATAAATATACATATACACGCATGGCAGAATAATCTGCATTTCAATAAAACAACACGAGAGAGGATGCTAAACAACATCCTCTCTCGTGTTGTTTTATTTATTCTTTATCCATAAATTTGTGATATCAAAATAATATCAATTAAATATGAGTTTATGGAAGCAAAAGAATTAAATTTCAGAGGATTTAAAGCTAACGGATTTCTCATGCTGGCTATGCACCTGTTATTGATCTCAGGCATCATTATTTGCTGCTTTATGCAAATGACAACTCCATTCTTCATATTGGGTGGAGTACTCTTGCTTATCTGGTTTATTTTATTTGGTGGTTATATGCAACTGGAACCTAATGAAGCGCGTATCATGGTCTTTTTCGGGAAATATAAAGGAACTTTCAAAGAGACAGGATTCTTTTGGGTAAATCCTTTCATGAACAAGAAAAAATTATCCTTACGTGCCCGTAACCTTGATGTAGAACCGATCAAGGTAAACGATAAAATAGGAAATCCGATTCTTATCGGTCTGGTACTGGTATGGAAACTGAAAGATACATACAAAGCCATGTTCGAGATTGATTCACAAACTATGGCGAGCGATACGACCTCTTCTGGTAACGGCAAAGAAATCAGTGTTGGAAATGCTGTAGCCAATCGTATGAATGCTTTCGAGAACTTTGTGAAAATACAGAGTGATGCAGCTCTCAGACAAGTAGCCGGACAATATGCCTACGATGACAATGAAGCGGGAACCGATGAACTTACTCTACGTTCGGGAGGAGAAGAAATCAATGAACAACTGGAACAAAAGCTGAACGAACGTCTGGCTATGGCCGGCATTGAAGTCGTAGAGGCACGTATCAATTATCTGGCATATGCACCGGAAATCGCTGCCGTCATGCTACGTCGTCAACAAGCTTCTGCTATTATCAGCGCACGCGAAAAAATCGTAGAAGGAGCCGTATCAATGGTGCACATGGCGCTCGACAAGCTTTCTCAGGAAGATATCGTAGAGCTGGATGAAGATAAAAAAGCTGCTATGGTAAGTAACTTGCTTGTTGTGCTCTGTGCCGACGAAGCCGCCCAGCCGGTTGTGAACACAGGAACGCTGAATCATTAATCAAGAAAACGGCCAATGGCAAAAAAAGAGAATACGACTAAAAGTTTCGTTCTACGTGTAGATGCCGCAACGATGGAAGCTATCGAAAAATGGGCTGCGGATGAATTTCGCAGTACCAACGGGCAACTTCAGTGGATTATCAACGAAGCATTACGCAAAAGCGGAAGATTAAAGAAAACAAAGAAAACTGATACAAAAGAAGAATAATATGTTCACCATCAATTTAGGTCCGTTTTCCGGAAAAAACGCTCCTGAAATACATTATCATCCATCTATCGCAGATAGGATATTGGAAGGTACAGCAGCTCTCTGCTTGCTTTCTGGCATCGGAATAGTATGCTGGAATTATTTCCATACAGACCTCCTCTCCGATTATGGAGTATATGGAATATTCATCAGTATAGTAGTATTTGCTTTATTGTTTGGAGGAGCCTATGCCCCCGTACGTTGTATCAATTTTCCGGTACGCATTGGAAAACATAATGTTGTCAAACAATATATACTGGTCATTAAACTCATACGTATCTTCAATATCTTTTTGACAATGTTTATGGTTGCAGGCATTTTATCTGACTATTATAAATGGGCAGCAATCTTAAAAGTTATTTCATTGATAATATGTGTTTTATCAATTGGTGTATATTATATACTGGCATTCCGATACAAATAAAATCTACAAAAGAAGAAAGGACAGCAAATTCTACTGAAAATCTGTACAAATAATTGTAACTTTCGTACAGATTTCTATAAAAAATTGCTGATGTTTTCATGAAAACATCAGCAATTTTTCTTAAACAAGTTTTCTTATATTTTTCCCCTTTTGCACCCTTCACATATATGAGTTATTATACGATAAAAGGAAAAATCAATCACCCCATTTTTCAGTCTAGAATTGGAAATAAATAAACGGCTGTATGTCGCTGCTCTTTACCTGTATGACCAGAAATATCAGGGCTATCAGAATCAATGCCTGTCCTACCAACGGCATGCGTGTCATGCCACGGCTACATGCATTCTGCCAGCTATCCGGACACCAATGAAGCACATATCCTATTCCCATCAGCACGAATACTTTCCAGTATCCTTCTACGAGTTGTACGAACAGTTCGGGATGGAAAGAAGTGAATATCTGACGAATCATCGATACCGAACCTTCGAATTCGGTGTTACGGAAGAATATCCAGCAGAAACATACGAAATGGAAGGTAATGATGACAGCAAAAACACGTCGCCAGCCGGTACTGCGGTAGTTCTTGGGGCGATGGAACAGACTGCGGATAAATTTATGCACGGCCAGAGCTACACCGTGAAGTGCTCCCCAGATAATGAAATTCCATGAGGCTCCATGCCACAGACCTCCCAGAAGCATGGTCAGAATAAGATTGATATAGGTACGTATCTTGCCTTTCCGGTTCCCTCCCAACGAAATATACAGGTAGTCGCGCAGCCAGCTGGACAGAGATATATGCCAGCGATGCCAGAAATCGGTTACACTGTCCGACTTGTAGGGTGAATCGAAGTTTATCGGGAAACGGAAGCCCAACAGCAAAGCAATACCGATTGCCATATCACTGTATCCGGAAAAGTCGCAGTATATCTGTAAGCATAGCCATAAACACCAAATAGGTTCTCCAAACCGGAATACAGACTGGGATTATCGAAAATACGCTCTACAAAGTTTATACTTATATAATCGGATATAACGGCTTTCTTAAATAATCCGCTCACAATAAAGAATACTCCTTGTCCGAACATTTCTTTCGAAACAAACAGGGGCTGACGGATTTGCGGAATAAAGTCACGGGCACGTACGATGGGACCTGCTACAAGCTGTGGAAAGAATGAAACATAAAACACATAGTCCAACAGACTGTCGAGTGGCTTCAAATCACGGCGGTATACATCGATAGTGTAGCTGAGCGACTGGAACGTAAAGAAAGATATTCCTACGGGAAGGAAGATATCGAAAGCTTCATAATGGCCGTTCCACAACGGACAGAGTATTTCATAGAAAAAGTTAGTATACTTGAAATAGCACAACAGCCCTAAATTGATACATAAGCTCACTACAACCAGCATTTTACGTTTCCAAAGAGTTTCGGTACGTGCCATTCTAGCGGCCAAGAGATAGTCGCTTACAGAAACGACTCCCAATAAAAAGAAATAGACACCGCTACTCTTATAATAAAAATAATAAGAGAAAGCTGATACAAAAAGCAGACGTGCCGTAGTACGTTTCTGCAAAAGTGCGTATATCAGGCTGAATCCGAGGAAAAGAAACAGAAACAGTCCGCTGCTGAATATCATCGGCTGCCGGGGATCGTAAGTCAGTATGTCTGCCAGTTTAGTCCAATCTAGTTGCCACATAATTATTGTATGCTTTTATAAATGCTTCATGTAATAATAATCCTTGTAAAGTATATCCTTCGCGGGTAAAATGTATTTTATCTCGCTGATATCATTTTTGCTGCATTCCAGTTAAGGCAGGCACGTTGTCGGCCTCCTACGATGTCATACATATCCCAGATAGCAATGCCATGCTCACGGGCAAATTCCAACTCGTTTTCTACAACCAGCGGTATACGTGGATTGATAACTCTGCCTCTTCTCCCGTTTCTGACATATGCTCCCGGAGGAGTTGTCATGAGAAAATGAACATCAGGACACGCTGTCTTCAACATATTTATCAGATGGCTCATAGCTTGTGTATGCTCCGATGCATTATAACGACGTGCGTGTGCCTCATTGGTCCCGAATGACAGTATGACCAGATCAGGATGTAAATCTACAATTTCATGAATGCGTTCCGGAGTAGAATAAGTCTGGCAGGTTGCTCCGTTTACACCAAGAATATGGTATACTATGCCGTTCGAACCTGTTTCCTTTGCTATTCCAGAGGTATGGTACGATACAGGAATATGCTCTACTGCCTTTGCTCCAAAATCATCTTCCAGACAGCAACGCATTACATAGGGAAAAACATGACCTCTGACGTGTGAATCGCCTATATGTACAATACGTAACGGACGGTCTAATTCTCCGAGCTTTTCCCAAAAAGGATATAAAGAGCCCGCAGGATCTGTCAGTTCGTTTTCTGTAACATTCTTGAAAACATCGGGCATCGGGCTGTCTACTGCAACAAACTGCATGAGTTGTTTCATCTCACGGCTTGGATAGACGGGAGATGAATGTGTATCCGGCTTTGGACATACAGGTATAGCATCCTGTGCATACCCCGGCCTCACAACTAATAGTCCCAGAGCACTAAGCAGATAAAAAATCAGAACATTCAGCTGTTTCATAGTGCATTAATTTTCATATGCCTTACGCTTTTCGTATTGTTCCTTGTCGTACATCAGCGCTTCGAACAATATTTTTGCCAGATGTTTTCCTCCTCGGAAATTAATATGCGTATAGTCATAATTTGCCATTGCCGGTTTGCTGTTTACCATTTCTACCATACTTCCTTCCCCTCCCATCGCTTCGAACATATTCCAAAAAGCAACATGAGTATTTGCAGCCAAAGCCTGCTGGTAGCGGATGAGATTTTTTACTCCAGGCATAGTTCGCAACTCTCCGGTTTCTGTTTTATTTTCTCTGTCACCGATTCCGATTATCAGAATAGCTGCTTCAGGAAAAGCTTCTTTCAGATGTCTGACAACTTTCTCCATTTCGTGTGTGTAATAAGAATAGTTCGATACATTTTCGGAAGCGACATTCAATCCATACTGTAAAACAATCAGATCGTAGGTACGCAAGCGGTTGTATGCTTTCAGGATAGACAGAGGAATGCTGGTCAGTTGCTGTCCGCTACTGCCTCGGGTACTGAAATTATCGAGTATAACTCCTTCTTTCGAATCCATTGTAGCCGCAAAGCACCGGGTATTTTTTCCAGCCTGCAATACGTTCCAAGATACATTTCCTATTCTACCTTCTACCTGGGCAACCTGCATTCCCGTACTGTCGCCGGGGAAAATGTATTCTGTATCCTCACCTCCATTGACTTGCACGGACAGTTTTACGGAATCAGACGAAAAGAAATAGAAAGAAGATATATCGCATGTATCCAAACAAGAAGTATAATTTTTACCACCTTTCAGACTGACAGATGCTCCTGACGAGGGATAAAATAATGATTGGATATATCTTGCATGGAACGATGAAAGGCTACGGAATCGGTTATAGCATGGCTCTCCCACCCGCTGAAAGTGTGTTTTACAGTGGGACGGAATCCAGCAATACGGGAAGTTACAGGCACGTATCCTACACCTCTTCCTCCAAACTTCTGCTGGAACAGAGTACGTAAATCGGCTGTCAATATATCACCTTCTATAAAGGAATCGCCAAAATAAGCGATACGAACGGGACGATTGAGTGAAGCACGATTCTCCAAAGCTTCATAGAAAGCTCCCATTCCCAACTCCAGAGAATCTGCATAGTCTTCTATACAGGTCATACCAGCCTTACAAGTATCAACAAATATAGGCTTTGCCACAACAGGCAAAGGTATGGAATCGGTATCGGAAACTTCTTCGATTACAGGATCAGGACGTAAGTCGGATAATAAATCGACCTTACGCAAAGGACTCCCGTTAAAATTTACAGGAGGCAAATAATAGAGTGCCAATAGTCCGCAGACTACCAGTAATGTAAAGGCAAAAGTTATTGTTATTTTATTCTTCATCGATGATTCTTTGCAAACAGCTGCAAAGATAGAGGTTTTTTGAAGAATATAGGGGGTATTATCAAGGCTTTTCTTTTACTGACTGTAAAAAAGCATCTACCATCTGCATACCTTTCGGGGTAGTAATTCCTCTCATATGCAGGAAAGTAACTTCACTATAGATTTCTGAAATAGGGTAATTTTCTGTTATATCCGAATATATCAGCATTTCCATCTGCATCGACATTGCCTGATTAATAATGGCAAAATTTATATCATTACGGAATATGCCTTCTTCTACTCCCTTTTGGAAATGTACCAATGCCGCTGCATCGTTCAATTTCTGATGTTCGCGTATATATGTCAACACATTAGGATACTTACGTAAATCGCGGAAGAAAAGCGGATTTATCTGTCCCAACTCATTCAACTTACGCTTATAAAAAGCAAAGATTACTTCCAGAGCATTCTCAGCTCTGGAAGCAACTTCGCTAATGTATGTACTCATCTCTTGCTGGTGCATGGCAAACACTTCCAGCAAAAGCTGTTCTTTATCGCAGAATAGCTCGTAAAGAGTCCGTTTGGATATAGAAAGTGCGCACGCAAGACTGTCCATATGAACATTCTTGATGCCAGATTTGGCAAAAGCACGGGAAGCTTCTAGTATTACTCGTTTCCTCAGCTCTGCTCTGTCACACTTATTTCTCTTTACGCCTGCCATAAAATACAATTAATGAATAATGCCTAACTTCGATGTTTTTACAAACTCTATAATCCGTTCGATTTCCGGACTATTAGGAACCTGTTCCTGAATACGAAGCAATGCATCGTGCTGAGAAGTATTTGCCTTATACAGAATACGATATGCCTGAGCAATATGTTTAATCAGAGTTTCAGAGAAACCAGCAAGCTCGAGCACTTTCGTATTTATGCTGTAAAAAGCAATAGGTTCGTGAGCTGCCACGATATAAGGAGGAATATCTTTGATAAAACGGCATCCTCCCTGTACCAGAGAGTAACTTCCCAAACGTGTGTTACCCTGCATCAGCACATTGGATGTAAGAATCGCACAGTCCTGGATAATACAATTACCAGATACCTGCGAGCCATTTCCGATAATACAATGATTTCCAACTTCAACATCATGTGACAGACGTGCACCTGTCATAATGAAGTTCCATCGCCAACGCTTGTAGCATGTCCGGCATGTGTACCACGAATAATCACAGCATTTTCACGGATTACATTATTATTGCCAATATAGGCTAATGTATCTTCACCTGTATAAGCAAAATCCTGTGGAACTGCAGCAACAACAGCTCCCTGATACACTTTATTGCCATTTCCCATGCGAGTACCACTCATCAAGCTGGCATAAGGCATAATCACATTATCGTCGCCTATCTCGACATTTTTGTGATATAAGCAAACGGATGTACCGTAACATTTTTCCCAATCTTGGCAGACGGGTCAACGTAAGCTAAAGGACTAATCATAGTTTCTTTCATATTTAAGGTTAATTATTCTCTTCCTCCTCCCAAAGCACTATACAAGTTTATAACAGCTTGCATACGCTGGAAACTATCAGAAACCTCGCTCAGCTGTGCACTCAGCAAATTCTGCTGTGCTGTCAGAATTTCCAGATAAGTGGCTTCTCCACTCTGGAACAAAGCTTTGGTATAAGTAACAGCTTTATCCAACTGTTCTACCTGTCCACGGTCTTCTATAAGTTTCTTGTTCTGTGTATCATATAAGAACAATGCATCACTTACTTCCTTACCAGCTTCCAATATCGTCTGCTGATAGTTCATCTTGGCAATTTTTTTCTTCTGCCTTAGAAACTTTCAAATTGGCTACCAGTTTGCCGTTATTGAATATAGGTTGAGCCAATGAAGCCAGTGCCTGCAACATAAATTCACCCGGATTAACTACAGATATACCTGAACCGTTTGTCCATCCGGCTGTTCCTGTTATGTTCAAACCTGGATAGAATGCTGCACGGGCAGAGTTCGTGGTATAATAAGCTGCTGCCAATGTCATTTCTGCCATCTTTACATCAGGACGATTTTCCAACAACTGCAATGGTACACCGGCTGTCAATTCTTCAGGCATTACCTGTTCGCCAGAGTATTACGGTCGATAGTTTGCGGAGCTTTAGCCAGTAATACAGCCAGAGAGTTTTCTGTTTCGCGTACCTGACGTTTCAAATCCATCAGCGAAGCTTCTACCTGATGACTAGCAGCACGCATTTGTGCAACTCCCGCTTCAGTTGTCATACCAGCCACTTTCATAGCTTCCATTACACGTACATTTTCTTTGTAGATGGCAGCAGTTTCTGTTGTAATTTCCACCTGACGGTCGAGCATCAGCAACGAATAATAGATATTGGCTATGCCACAGATAATCTGTGAACGTACTGCCTGTTCCGCATACTTGCTTTGTTCATAAGCAACTTTCTGTCCACGTTTTGTATTGAGAATCTTGCCAAACAAATCGATTTCCCAACTTGCAACAGCTGGAAGTTGATAAGCTTTTACATAACTTCCTCCTCCCATACTAGTTGTTGTTCCTTGAGGAGCCAGATTAATAGGAGGAAGATACGACAGTTTAGCGGCAGTCAGCATCACTTTAGCTTCCTGTACACGAAGAGCTGCAGCCTGCATATCTACATTGTTTGCCAATCCTTCTTCAATTAAAGCCTGCAATTTTGCATCGCGAAAGACTTCTTTCCATGGCAAGTTTCCCATATTTGAAGTATCGGCAACCAACGTATCGGTAGCCGACGCCGGGTCACGATAGATGCCTGAGGCATCTATCGATTCCGGACGATCGTAAGCTTTATAGATGTGACAACTGCTCATCATGGCAGCCAGACACATCGCACCTAATATTTGTTTTTTTCATTATCGTCTTTATCATTTTATGAGTTTTAGCAGTAGGAGAATATTGTTCGATTTCAGCCTCTACTTCACTTTCGTCAAGGCTATCCCATTCCATCGGCTTAATCTTCTCCTGTAGCCATTGGAATATAACAAACAGTACCGGAACAATGAAGATTTGCAGAATCATACCAATCAACATACCACCGATAGCTGAAGAACCCAGAGTACGGTTACCGTGAGCACCTACGCCAAACGCAAACATCAACGGAAGCAATCCGACAATCATAGCCAAAGAGGTCATCAAGATCGGTCGCAAACGAGCTGCCGCACCCAGCACAGCTGCCCAGGAAATACTCATACCTTGCTTACGACGGTCGAGGGCAAACTCTACAATCAAAATTGCATTCTTAGCCAACAGACCCATCAACATAATCAATGCAATCTGCATGTAGATGTCATTTGACATAGTTCCCAGAATCATCTTCAATGCTGGTATATTTCCTAATGCACCGAATCCGTTAACGAAAATAAAGCTACCCATCAAACCGAACGGAACTGAAAGCAATACAGCCAACGGAAGAATATAACTTTCGTACTGAGCACTCAGCAACAAGTAAACGAATACAAAACACAACACAAAGATAATACCTGTTGTACTACCACTTGTAGATGCCTCTTCACGTGCCATACCTCCTAATTCGTAACCAAATCCAGCAGGTAAGTTTTCCTTAGCAACTTCGGCAATAGCTGCAATGCCTGACCTGAAGTGTATCCTGAAGCCGGAGCAACCATGACTTTCATAGAAGTATACAGGTTGAAACGGTTGATGATATCCGGACCATACACTTTCTTCATGCTGACAAACTGTGTAATAGGAGCCATTTCGTTACCACTACGAACTTTGATACTGTTCAGAGATTCCATGTTTTTAGTAGCATCCGGCTCAGCCTGAATCATTACACGGTACATCTTACCGAAACGGTTGAAGTTTGATGCATATAAACCTCCGAAGTATCCCTGCATAGTAGAAAGAATATCGCTCGGCTGATACCTGCTTTCTTACAAGCTGCGGCATCGATATCCAGCTGATACTGCGGAAAGCTAGGGTTAAATGTTGTTTTTGCTGAGTTAATTTCAGGACGTGCTTCAAGCGCAGCTCTATAGTTATTGACTACTTCGAAGAAGTGATCCAAACTACCACCGGTCTTATCCTGCATATTTAACTCGATATCACTTGATACAGAGTAACCCGGAATCATAGGAGGAGCGAAGAACAATACCTGTGCATCTTTGATGATTTTCTGCGCACGCATGAACAATGTTGCATAAATAATATCAGAGTTCTGCATCATAGAACGTTCTTCCCAGTCTTTCAACTTGATAATGACAGAACCGTAAGAAGGTCCCTGACCACCAATGAAGCTATATCCGGAAATAATAGTACGAGATTCAACAGCAGGTTCGGCTGCAACCAAACTATCTACTTTAGCCAAAACTTCCATTGCACGTTCCTGAGATGTTCCAGGAGGTAAAGTTACAGCACCCATGATAGTACCTGTATCTTCATTAGGAACCATACCTGTAGGAGTGATCTTCATAAAGAATACCAGCAAAACAATAGAAGCAGCTACCAAACCTAATGATAACCATTTCTTATGGATAAAGAATACAACACGTTTCTTGTAACTCTTCAACAATGAATCGTAAGCAGCGTTGAATGAAGTATGGAAACGATCGATAACACTCATTTTCTTTGGCTTGTGTTCTGAATCATGTGGTTTCAGGAAGATAGCACACAAAGCCGGAGACAGTGTCAACGCGTTCAGTGCAGAGAATGCAATAGAGATAGCCATGGTAATACCGAACTGACGGTAGAATGTACCTGCTGTACCTCCCATGAAACTTACCGGAATGAACACAGACATCATGACCAATGTAATTGAAACCAATGCTCCACCCAGTTCGCTCATGGCATCAATAGAAGCCTCACGAGATGATTTATATCCCTGATCCAATTTTGCATGGACACCTTCTACCACCACTATGGCATCATCGACCACAATCGCAATGGCAAGCACCATCGCCGACAGAGTCAACAAGTTCACACTAAATCCAATCAGCTTCAATACGAAGAATGTAGCAATCAAAGCTACCGGGATAGCAATAGCCGGAATCAATGTAGAACGCATATCCTGCAAGAATACATATACAACAATGAACACCAGGATAAATGCTTCGATCAAAGTCTTGATTACTTCATGGATTGATGCATACAAGAAGTCGTTTGCATTTTGAGCAACGTTGATCTTCAGACCGGCAGGCAAACTTTCTTCTGCCTTGCTGATAACATCAAGCAGGTTATTAATAGTTTCAGTAGCATTAGTACCTGCCATCTGGAACACAATACAAGTTACAGCCTTATGTCCGTTTACTGTATTATTAAAGGTATAAGCCAAACGTCCGAGTTCGATACGAGCAACATCACCTAAACGAAGAACTTCTCCATTTGGCAATGCTTTAATAACGATATCTTCAAATTCTTCTGTCTGCTGCAAACGTCCCTTATAACGAATAGTATATTGGAATGTCTGATTTCCACGTTCACCAAACTGTCCGGGAGCAGCTTCAATATTCTGTTCGGCCAATACACCAGAAATATCAGATGGGACCAAATTATATTGCGCCATTACATCCGGCTTCAGCCAAATACGCATAGAGTAGTCCTGACCCATCACGTTGGCATCACCCACACCCTTTACACGCTGAACTTCCGGAATCAAGTTAATCTTGGCATAGTTTTCAATAAACTCGATGTTATACTTATCTTCTGCATCGTACAAAGAGAAAATCAACAACATAGAGTTCTGACGCTTCTGAGTTGTCACACCGACTCTTGTTACTTCGGCTGGCAGCAAACCCTGCGCCATAGAAACACGGTTCTGTACATTGACCGCAGCCATATCCGGGTCAGTACCCTGGTTAAAATAAATACTGATATCGGCCGAGCCGTTGTTTGACGCACTAGACTGAATATACATCATGTTTTCTACACCATTGATCTGGTCTTCCAGCGGTGCAATAACTGAGTTCAATACAGTTTGCGCATTGGCACCCGTATAGGCAGCTCTTACCGATACGGTAGGAGGCGCAATATCCGGATACTGTGTTACCGGCAATGTAGCAAGGCCGATTATACCCAGGATAACCATCAAGATAGATATTACCGTTGACAGTACCGGACGATTAATAAATTTATCTAGTTTCATTCTATTCCTTAATAATATTATACGAATACATTATTCTCCCCACACAATCAATTGAAAGCAGTCTGGATATTTCCATCACGCTGATCCTGGAGGGCTTTTTGATATTTAGCTTCTTTTTGAGCAACAGTAATAGGAACGATCTTCTGTCCATCCTGTAAAGTTTGAACACCTTCCACTACTACCTTATCTCCTTCCTTCAAACCGCCGGTTACGATATAATTCTTACCGTCGTTCAAGTTAGAAACCTGTATTTCCGTATGTTTCAGTGTACTGTCTGCCTGCAATACATAAACGAATTTCTTATCCTGAATTTCCTGTGTAGCTGTCTGAGGTATCAAAATAATATTATCCATTGCATAAGGGAATACAACATTTGCCATACCTCCACTACGTAAAATATTTTGCTTGTTCGGGAAAATAGCACGCATGCTAACAGAACCTGTAGTCTGATCGATAACTCCACTTACAGCATCAATTTTACCTTCTGCATCATACATAGTACCATCAGAAAGTTGCAGTTTTACTGCCGGCATTTTTTCCAGCTGTTCTTTCAATGTACCACCAGCTTTTGTCAAAGCCAACAACTGTTTTTCTGTCATAGAGAAATATACATACATATCACCAATCTGAGAAACAGTTGTCAATGGTTGAGCTACCGATGCACTAACCAAAGCACCTACACGGTACGGGAAAGTTCCGATAACACCATCAGACGGACTTGTAACTGTACAGAAGCCAAAATTTTGTTTTGCAGCAGCATAAGCAGCTTCAGCCTGCGCCAGATTAGCCTTAGCTGTCAGCAAATTATTTACAGCTGTCTGATATTCAAAATCGCTGATAATCTTCTGTTCATGCAGCATTTTCTTATTTGCTTCTGTTTCTGTAACAGTCTTTAAATTAGCTTTAGCAGATTCTACACCAGCCTTAGCCTGGTCGTAAGCAGCTTTATACTGAGTTGGGTCTATCTGAAATAGAGCCTGACCCTTACGAACTGTAGCTCCTTCATCTACGCATAATTTCACTATGAATCCTGACACCTGAGGACGAATTTCAATATCCTGCAAACCTTTGATTGTAGCCGGATACTGAGTGGTCTGGCTACTAGAAGTTACTGTAACCGATTGCACAGCAAACTCGTTGTCACCCATTTCATGCCGCCTTGGCCCCCACCACAGGCAGTCAAAACCGATAACCCTAAAGCCATAAGGGAAATTCGGCTAGAAAAAAAAACTTCTGTTTCTTTTTACACTCATATTCATATTATAAAAAAATTAATGTTTTTCTTACCCTCGTTTTATCGTTTTAATAGAAAACTTTTTCAACCCGATTAGTTTTTAACCGTGCAAATATAATGAAAAAATCACTCACAAAACCAACTGTTTAACTAACAATAACCATAAAACTAGGATAGTTATTACATATAGCCAAATTAAAACGACTAAATTGACAAATATTATCGACAGAAACTTCTGCATATTATACAAATTACAGTTTTTTAAAAGAAAAAATCTTCCATTTGTTATTTTATTCCTACATTTGCGCTACACATTAATTGATAATTCATAAAACCAATAAAAATTATGGTCAAAAATAACAAAAAGAAAGCCGCTTTGCTCTATCACTCACAGGC
>ENA-OQJS01000128-OQJS01000128.1-human-gut-metagenome-genome-assembly--contig:-NODE-128-length-14034-cov-1.677141_pt1 | contig 14034 bp, 17 predicted proteins | sample MGYA00242598_ERZ504764 | MGnify/ENA primary metagenome ERZ504764 (study PRJEB26092, sample SAMD00036368) | human gut metagenome | host: Homo sapiens | study: EMG produced TPA metagenomics assembly of...
TGTAATTCTTCATTTTGCTGGATTTATTATTTTAGAATTTATTTAAGTTTTCTTTCGATAAAGTTAATTGACTGTAATCTCTGGCCATGCTCCCAGCCTCATCGGAAAGAGTACATAACCTAGCCCGATATTGACATAAAGTCCCCGCTGTCCTTCCAGATACAGACCTTTATGCTCGGGATAAATAAACTGTGAAAATGAAAAGCCGAATAAATTGATCTGCATATCGTGAGTATGTCCGGCAAGCATCAGTTGGATATCGGTATCCGGAAGAACGCTTCTTCTCCAGTGAGTTGGATCATGACTCAGCAAAACCTTGAACATACCTTCCGTGCCTTTCTGTGCCCGAGGTAAATCCCCACGATCGGGAAAAGGAGGTTTACCACTGTTCTCTACTCCTATTAAAGCGATAGAATCGTTTCCACGATACAATATCTGATGGTCATTCATAAGCATCTTCCAGCCCATCTGTTCCTGTCTTGCCAGAAGCGTATCAATATTAGCAAGACGGTCTGCTTCACTGTCCCACTGCACATACGTAGCATAATCGTGGTTTCCCAATACAGAAAATACCCCATCCTTTGCACGAAGTTTTGACAGAACAGGCATAAACTCCTTAATCTCATCGGCCCGACTATTTACCAGATCACCCGTAAACACGGCCAGATCAGGGTGCTGTGCGTTACAAATTTCAACAGCCCGACGGAGTGCTTCAGCATTACCTTTCCAGCTTCCGGCATGTATATCGGACAATTGAAGAATACGATATCCGTCAAAAGACTCAGGTAAATCGGGTGAAGAAAAGACAACTTGCTTAACCTGGAAATATTCCTTTCCTTTAATTGCTCCGAAAAGCAGATAAGCAAGCGTGACAATTGCTACAACAGACGATACGGTTTTCCCAAACAACGGTATACGAAGAAACTTACGCAACACCTTCATCAGGATATCACATAATACAAAAACCAGTTTGGGAACAGCAACGCACAATGTAACAATAAGATAAATGCCAAAAGCATCGTGTAACGAATCATGTGCTACGATGAAAACAAGCAATACCATCAGCAACAAAACTGTGGGCAGCCAATATAATCTTTTTTGCCATTTATGCTGGATATACTTTATATATACCTTATATATATACCAGTCGGGCAACAGTAACAACACGATAAAAAACAACGAAACTCTCAGCAATATCATAATCCTATTATTGTTGCAGGTTAGCTACTAAGTATTTTCTGATTTCACTTACCTCACATCCTCGTCGGGCAGCATAATCGGCAAGCTGTTCTTCGTCTATCTTCCCCACAGAAAAATAACGAGATGCAGGATGGGCAAACATCAGCCCACATACTGAAGCATGAGGCTGCATCATACCGTTTTCGGTGAGTTTAATGCCGATACGCTTCATATCGAGCAGCTCATCCAATAAAAAAACTGACCGATATATCAGGAAGAGACGGATATCCTACAGCAGGACGTATACCTTGATAATCCTCATTGAGTAATTGTTTCATGGTGAGATGTTCATCCTTGGCATACCCCCATACGCTTTTCCGGATAGTTTCATGCACCTTTTCGGCCGCAGCTTCTGCCAGACGCTCGCCCAAGGTTTTGACAAGCATCAATTTATAATCATCGCCCTCGAACGGTTGTTCCATATTCTCGTCGATGGTTGTAGCAAAAGCTCCTACCGTATCTGGTATCCCCGATGACAACGGACGCACGAAATCGCTCAAGCATAAAAACGGATCGTCCGGACGAACTCGCGTCTGCTGCCTCAATAGCGGAAAGCGAGTTCCTTCCAACAACAGGTTATCACCATCCGAATTGGCATTCATGAGCCGGTAAATGGCATATACCTTATATTTTCCGTCCACACTGTTCAGCATACGGTTTGCCTCCTTATGAAGCTGCATAGCCTCGGCAGCTTTGGCCCTATCTTCCACGGGAAAAGAGGCAAGCAGCTCGCTCTGCAAGCATCGCACCCATGAATATCTGCAATAGCCGCAAAACGAGGCTGAAATCCCATGCATGAAAAAAATAAATCCAGTTAATATACTCTGTCAAATCGTGTATATCGTAAACTACTGTCGTAATGTCTGTCTGCATTTCTTATCGGTTAAAAGCAAGCGGCTCTCCCCGGTGAAGAGTATCCACCTTGCCGTCGCTGTAAACTAATGTTCCGTTTACAAATGTCTTTTCTACTTTCGCATGGAAGCGTCTTCCTTCCATCGGACTCCATCCACACTTGCTCAAAACACAATCTGACGTTACTTCCCATTCGCTATCCGGGTTAACCAGAACCAGGTCAGCTTTATATCCCGGACGGATATATCCACGCTTTTCTATTTGGAATAACTCAGCAGGAGCATGACACATCTTCTGTACCAGCTGCTCTACGGTCAAAACGCCTTCATGTACAAGTTCCATAATGCTGACCAGAGAGAATTGCAAACTCGGCATACCAGATACAGCCTTCAAAGCTCCTCCCTCTTTTTCTTTCAACAAATGAGGAGCATGGTCTGTACCAATGACATCAATGCAATTTGTTGTCAAAGCCCGGCGCAACATATCACGGTCGTTCTTTGTTTTAATACTTGGATTGCATTTGATACGTGCTCCTAACGTTTTGTAGTCTTCATCGCAGAACATCAGATGTGAAACACATGCTTCCGAAGTTATCTTCTTTTCAGATATCGGTTTATCTTCGAAAAGTTCCAGCTCGCGTGCTGTACTGACATGGAGAATATGCAAGCGTGCTCCTGTTTCTTTAGCCAGCTGTACAGCCAACGAAGACGAACGCCAGCAAGCCTCTTCGCTTCGTATGCGAGGATGGAAGAGAATATCCACATCTTCTTCACCATACTTTGATTTTACAAGTTCCGTGTTCCATCGAATTATAGTCTGGTCTTCACAGTGAGCAGCAATCAGCATACCTGCTTCCGAAAAGATTTTCCGCAAGGATTCAATACGGTCAACAAGCATATTCCCTGTACTGGCTCCCATAAACAGTTTTACACCGCACACATGTTTCTTGTCCAGCTGCTGCAACAACTCCGTATTGTTATTGGTTGCTCCGAAATAAAACGAATAGTTTACGATACACTTGTTTGCAGCATCGGCAAACTTGTTTTCCAGAGCTTCCAGAGTTGTTGTCTGCGGATTACAGTTAGGCATATCCATAAACGAAGTTACTCCTCCTGCTGCCGCAGCCGCAGTTTCACTTGCCATGTCAGCCTTATGCGTCAATCCCGGATCACGAAAATGTACATGATCATCTATAACTCCAGGGATGAGGTAACAACCGCGGGCGTCGATTTCGGCATCGCAAGGTACAGAAGGGCGAACTTCTCCTTGTAGCACTTCACAGATAGTATCATCTTCAACGACAACAGAACCGGCAAATTTTAATCCTTCGTTTACAATCGTTGCGTTATAAATCCATGTACGTTTCATATTTACTTATTTTTTAGATAACTTTTAAACCAACTGTCCCATTTCAACCGTATCACTCCGAACACGGCCTCACCAAAAATACTGCTATTCATCTTAGAAGTTCCCAGTTCACGGTTGACGAAAATAACCGGAACTTCCACTACTTTAAAGCCACACTTATAAGCAGTAAACTTCATTTCTATCTGAAAAGCATATCCCTTAAACCGAATATTGTCTAAAGGTATCGTTTCTAAAACCCTACGTTTATAACACTTGAATCCTGCTGTTGTATCATGCACAGGAATACCTGTTATAAACCGTACATATTTCGATGCGAAATATGACATCAATACACGTCCCATAGGCCAGTTCACCACATTTACACCACTTATATATCGTGAACCGATAGCAACATCAGCTCCTTCATCGTGGCAAGCCTTATACAAACGAGGCAAATCATTCGGATTATGGCTGAAGTCCGCGTCCATCTCGAATATATAATCGTATTGATGTTGAATAGCCCATTTGAAACCTGCAATATACGCTGTACCCAAGCCTAATTTTCCTTTTCTTTCTATCATGAAAAGGCGTTCTGGGAATTCAGCCTGCAATTTCCGTACAATATCAGCAGTACCATCGGGAGAATTATCTTCAACAATCAGAATATGAAAACATTTCTCTAAACCGAAAACTGCACGGATGATATTTTCGATATTTTCTTTTTCGTTATAAGTAGGGATAATAACGATACTGTCACTTGTCTGCATAACTTACTTTATTTTGTGACAAAGATAAATATATTTCAGGTCAAGCCCATGAGAAAACCGAGATTTTATGTACTTTTGTATTTCCGAACATAAAAAACTATTAATCACTTATATCGGCATATGGAAAATTATATCGTATCGGCACGTAAATATCGTCCCGCAACATTCGATACTGTTGTAGGACAGCGCGCCCTGACGACCACCCTGAAAAATGCGATTGCCAATCAAAAGCTGGCACATGCTTATCTGTTTTGCGGTCCACGAGGAGTCGGAAAAACAACATGTGCGCGAATATTTGCAAAGACAATCAACTGCCTGCATCCTACTGCCGATGGAGAAGCATGTAATGAATGTGAGTCATGCCGTGCTTTCAACGAACAGCGTTCGTATAACATTCATGAGCTGGATGCCGCATCCAATAACTCGGTAGAAGACATACGCTCGCTGATCGAACAGGTACGCATCCCGCCACAAATTGGAAAATATAAAGTATATATCATCGACGAGGTACACATGCTTTCTCAGGCAGCTTTCAATGCCTTTCTGAAGACATTGGAAGAACCGCCTCATCATGCTATATTTATTCTTGCCACAACCGAAAAGCATAAAATTCTTCCTACTATTCTGAGTCGATGCCAGATATACGATTTCAATCGTATCAGTGTGAACGACACGGTAGAACACTTGGAAAATGTAGCCAGAAAAGAACATATTGAAGCAGAACCGGAGGCTCTGAACGTTATTGCACAGAAAGCTGACGGTGGCATGCGTGACGCCTTGTCTATTTTCGACCAGGTTGTAAGTTTTACCAACGGGCATATCACTTATCAAAGTGTAATAGAGAACTTGAATGTGCTGGATTATGAATATTACTTCAAACTGACGGATGCCTTTTTAGAGAACAGGGTTTCCGACTGCTGCTTACATTCAACGAAGTTCTGAAAAAAGGCTTTGACGGCAACCATTTTATAACAGGATTAACTTCACATTTCCGCGACTTGCTGGTAAGTCGTGATGCTGAAACATTACAGTTATTGGAAGTAGGTGCATCCATACGCGACCGCTATCAGGCTCAGGCTCAGAAATGCAGCCCGCAGTTCTTATATAAAGCCATGAAATTGTGTAACGACTGTGACCTGAATTACCGAGTAAGCAAAAACAAACGTCTGCTGGTAGAGTTGACCTTAATTCAACTTGCCCAGCTAACAGGCGACAATGATGTTCCTGGTGGGGGGCAAGGCCCTACCAAACAGACCTTAAAACCAGCCTTTAATCAGGGACAGCCATCTTCTTCATCCTCTCAGGTCTCAAACAGCCAGCCTTATCCGCAGGCTACCCATGAGGTATCAGGCAACTACGGAAGTACAGCTCCCAAGCAGCCAGCAAAACCATCTGCTCCTAATGGATCAGCTGCGGTACAGCAGCCAGCGGCTCCAACTACCAACGTTTCTGCTGCGGCACATCCCAGTCCGATACCTAAAGCAAATACAGAAAAGAAAATTCCTGTAATGAAAGCAGGAAGCATAGGTATATCAATCCGGCGACAAGCTGTCCAGCCACAAGCTGCAAACAACGGACCGGTAAATACAGCTGCAACTGTACCGGCAGACCAGACCTACGAGGATTATATCTTCAATGAAAAGAATCTGAACTATTACTGGCGGGAATTTGCGACTCGTCTGCCCAAAGAGGAAGCAGCCAATGCTGCACGTATGATGAACATGCAGCCTCACTTGCTCAAAGACCAGACAACATTTGAAGTGGCTGTAGACAACGATATGGTACAGAAATACATGTCGCAACTGGCCCCACAAATAGAAACACATTTACGCCAGCAGTTGCACAACCGAAAAATAAAGATGACAGTCCGTGTAAGTGCAGCCAATGAAAATCTCCGCGCCTACAGTCATGTAGAGCGCTTCCAGATGATGAGTAAAAAGAATCCTAGTCTGCTGAAATTAAAAGAGGCTTTCGGACTGGAATTATCTTAAATATTGGAATTATCTTAAAAAAACAGAGGAATAAAAGACGGTTGAAACTAAGTCCGTTTTTCATTCCTCTGTTCTAATGTATCTTTACGATTTACAAATCGTGATTCTGCATACGATATTCTGCCAGTTTCTCATATTTCGTATCAGGACGACCGTAGTTACAATACGGATAAATGGATATTCCACCACGAGGAGTAAAGATACCTGTCACCTCAATGTATTTAGGATCCATCAGCTTAATCAGGTCCTTCATGATAATATTCACACAGTCTTCATGAAAATCACCATGATTTCGGAAACTAAACAGATATAATTTCAAACTTTTGCTTTCTACCATTTTCACATCAGGCAAATAACTGATTCGAATTTCTGCAAAATCAGGTTGCCCTGTAATAGGACAAAGACTGGTAAACTCAGGGCAATTGAAACGTACCCAATAATCATTTTCAGGATGTTTGTTTACAAATGCTTCCAGAACTTCAGGAGCATAATCCTGTTTATAAACTGTATTCTTTCCTAATATTGTCAGTTCATCTTTTCTTTCCATAGCCGTTTATTTATACCGAATAGAGCATCATCTGTTACTTATTCTTTATTGCCAAATATTTTTCAAGTCCCTCACGGCGCAATTTGCATGCCGGACAATGTCCGCATCCATCTCCGGGAATGCCATTATAGCATGTCAACGTTTCATTCCGCACCAGATCAAGAACACCCAGTTCATCTGCCAGTGCCCATGTCTGAGCCTTATCTATCCACATCAACGGAGTATGAATGACAAACTGTTCCTCCATGGCGAGATTCAATGTAACATTCAACGATTTGATAAAAGCATCACGACAATCCGGATATCCACTAAAATCGGTCTGTGATACTCCTGTCACAATATGATTGATACCCCGTTCACGAGCATATACAGCAGCAATACTCAAAAAGAATAAATTACGGCCGGGAACGAACGTATTCGGAAAAGTACCTTCTGGCTTTTCTTCATCCATATGGATGGAAGTATCGGTTAATGAGTTTTTACCCAAATGGCCGATAAAAGAAACATCCATCACATGAAAATCAACTTCTGCCTTGCGAGCTATCTCACGTGCCAGTTCTACTTCTTTCACATGTTTCTGTCCATACAGGAAACTCAAAGCATATACCTTCTTAAAATGTTTCTTCGCCCAGAAAAGACAGGTCGTAGAGTCCTGTCCTCCGCTAAAGACAACAAGTGCAGCATCTTTATTCATATCAAATCTCCTTTATTTTCAACACATTGTAAGAAATATGTTCATCGTACACGTCACAATCGTCTACATGCTTGATGTATTTCACTACTCGAATAGTTATAGGCAGAATAATTATTTCGTACATTGTCTTAAGAACAACCTGAACCAACATCATTTTTCCTAATTCAGAGATAGGCATCAGTCCTCCAAAAGCCAAAGGGAAAAAGATCAGCGAATCAGCACTTTCACCAAATACAGTAGAAAGGATGGCACGCGCTGAAAAATTCTTCCCATGCGAAGCAATCTTCATACGGCTCATCACATATGCATTGATAAACGAACCAACTAAAAATGCAAGCAAGCTGGCTACCGCAATGCGTGGCGCCATACCAAAAACAAAGTTAAAGCTTTCTTCTCCCTCCCAAAAAGGAGCTGCTGGCAAAGCTACTGCTATCTGCCCCAAGGCAACTACCATAAAGTTCATCAAGAATCCCATCCAAATGATAAGACGCGCTTTACGGAAGCCCCAGACTTCAGCAATACAGTCATTGATAATGTAAGAAATAGGAAAAACAAGCAGTCCGGCAGTAATAGAAATCGGACCTAGTTGAACTACTTTGGTTTCTAAAAGATTGGCTGCCACTAAGCAGACACAAAATACAATGCCCAAAACCATAAAAGGCACTGATACGAGATTGTCTTTTTTCATCGCTCCTGTTTTTTACGTGGTGTTCTAGAATACACGGCCGCTATTCACGGCATCGCATGTTAATGTTCTCTTTTTTAATTTGCTGCAAAGGTAGGAACTTTTTGCCAATTTACAAATAAACCGTTATATTTGTACATATCAAATTCATTCAGACATGACGAAAAATAACCTGCTCAGCGAAAAACTGAATTACATAGGAGAAAGCGAAACTCCTACCCATTTGCATGTTTCCAGCTACAACGCTGAACAAATCCAGACTTTTCGAGGACACGATATAAAAGATATACAGCCCTTAATAAAAGAAAACTGTATCAACTGGATACAAGTGCACGGATTACAGAATACAGAAACCATACATGAAATATGCAACTATTTCAACATTGATTTCCTGACCATACAAGATATCCTAAACTCAGAGCATCCAACTAAAATAGAAGAACACGATACTTATAATCTGGTTATTCTAAAACAGTTATCGAATACTGACTGTAATGAATTCGTACCACAACAACTCTGTATCGTGCAAGGGAAAAATTTTGTACTTACCTTTACCGAAAAAGAAACTGATTTCTTCAACGAAATCAATACAGCACTTGAAAAAAAATGTCTTGAAGATACGTAACCGCCAATCCGACTTTTTACTAAGTGTAATCCTGAACAGCGTAATGGCAAGTTTCATGTCTATCATTCTAAAATGGAAGATGACCTGGAAGATCTGGAAGAACAATTCTTATCGCCTCTTTCTCCCATACCCGAAAAACAAACCGGGAATAGAAGAAATACAGAGATATCGCAGAAATTACCGGCTGATTAAAAAAAAGCATATTTCCTCTGAAAGAGCAAATCAATAAATTACTTCACAGTGAAAACCAATTATTGAATAAAGCGAACCGACCTTTTTTCAGTGATGTAAACGACCACCTGCAATTTGTATTGCAGACACTGGAAGCTGCCGTGATCTGCTTTCTGCAATGGTAGATCTTTATTTGGCAAACAACGACCAGCGAATGAACAGCATCATGAAACAGCTTACCATTGTTTCTACCATCTTTATCCCACTGACGTTTTTAGCGGGATATGGGGAATGAACTTCCAATGGATGCCTGAATTGGGATGGAAATACGGTTATTTCTTTGCCTGGGGATTGATGCTTGCCGTAGGGGTAATCGTATATTTCTACTTTAAGCATAAAAGATGGTATTAATAAAAAATACGAAATAAGACTTATCTTCAATCAGTAAACACATGAAAAAACAAGAATTATATAAACAAGTAATAACTTATTTTCAACAGGCAATTCCGGTAGCAGAAACAGAATTGCACTATGAAAACCCTTTTCAGCTGCTTATAGCTGTGATATTAAGTGCGCAATGTACAGACAAGCGTGTCAATATGATAACTCCTCCTCTTTTTTCGGCATTTCCAACTCCCGAAGCTCTGGCAAACACCACCCCTGAGGTAGTTTATGAATACATACGTAGTGTAAGCTATCCAAACAACAAAGCCAAGCATCTGGTAGGAATGGCTCAAATGCTGGTAAAAGACTTTCAGAGTGAAGTTCCAGGAACTTTGGAAGAACTGGTAAAACTCCCCGGAGTAGGAAGAAAAACCGCAAATGTAATTCAAAGTGTGGTATTCAACAAAGCTGCAATGGCAGTCGACACCCACGTTTTCCGTGTCAGTCATCGCATCGGACTTGTACCTAAAACATGTACTACCCCTTTAGCAACAGAAAAACATCTGGTAAAATATATTCCTGAGAATTTAATACCGACGGCTCATCACTGGCTGATTCTTCATGGAAGATACGTCTGTACCGCACGCAATCCCAAATGTGAGGAATGCGGACTCAACGGAATATGTAAAGAGTCTTTGAAAGCAAAAATCAAATAGCTTCAATTATTGTTCTACAACCAGTCCGTCGTATGCCATATGTACATGCGGAGGAAGTTGCTTTTCGACCTCTGCATGCAATCCCATATGATGACTCATGTGTATGAAATAAGTTTCGCCAGCTCCGATACGTGAAGCTTGCTCCAAAGCCTCAGCCAGCGACTGATGTGTCCAATGCGGCTCTATCCGTAATGCATTTATAAACAGATAATCCAATCCTTGTAAAAATTCATACGATTCATCAGGCATTGTAAGCATATCTGTTATCCAAGCTACCTTACCCACCCGATAACCCAATATCGGCAGTTTACCATGCATTACTCTAAAAGGAACAACCTCCAGCGAATGTCCAGACAAGTTTGTTACCTGAAACGGTTTATACGGCTCGATGACAGAAAGTGGAATACTGGGAACTCCCGGATACGGATGTTCTACAAAACAATAAGGCATACGTCTTTGTAAACGCTCGGCAGTATATCCTTCCGCATAGACAGGTACATCCCGGAAACTGCAAAAAGGACGAAGATCATCCAACCCACCCACATGGTCATAATGTTCGTGAGTTATCAATACCCCATCAATAGGACGAAAATCGTTCATTCTAATACATTGTTCTCTGAAATCAGGACCGCAATCTATCAAAATGCGCACTCCTTCCATCTCAATCAATCCAGAACAACGCAAACGGTTATCGCGCGGATCGGTACTTGTACATACCGGGCATCCGCATCCCACTTGAGGCACTCCCGTAGATGTTCCACTTCCTAATACAGTAACTTTCATTGTATAATCAAGTAGTCTTAAATGTAATTTACTTCCGGATGGATATCAATACCAAACTTTTCCTTTACCGAAGCAACAACTGCTTCTGCAAGAGCCCATGATTTCCTTTCCGGTAGCTCCCCCCAGATTGACAAGGACCAACGCCTGACGGGCATGTACTCCTGCACGTCCCAACGATTTTCCTTTCCACCCGCAACGATCTATCATCCATCCAGCAGGAACTTTCACACAATCTTCGCCTGCCGGATAAGAAGGCATATCGGTATATATGGACTGTAAATCAGCAAACTGCTTTTTAGGAATGACCGGATTCATAAAAAAAACTTCCGGCATTTCCCATTTGAGCCGGATCAGGAAGTTTTTCTTCTCTGATACGAATGATGATACGACGCAGATTATCTAATGTCAACGGACAAGATGCTTTATCCAGTTCTGTACGGATATTACCATAATCTAAATGCCATACCGGAACTTTACTCAAACGGTAAGTGACATGCGTGACAATATATTTGCCTTTCAGTTCTTGCTTAAATATACTTTTACGATATGCATAACAGCATTCCTCATTCGAGAACTGCCGTAATTCTCCGGTAGAAACGCAAACTGTATCTACACTTACTATCAAATCTTTAGCCTCAACTCCATAGGCTCCGATATTCTGTACGGCAGAAGCTCCAACCTCTCCAGGTATCAAAGACAGGTTTACAGCCCCATACAGATTTTTCTGCACAGTGTATGCCACAAAGTCATCCCATACTTCGCCGGCTCCTACACGCACATCTACAGTATCTGACGTTTCACTTACTACCTCATAACCTTTTATCAAGGAATGAAGTACTGTTCCTTGATAATCGCCCGAAAAGAGCAAATTACTTCCCCTTCCAATATGTAATAATGGAAGTTCATAATTTTTCTGCTTCAAAAAAGCACAAAGTTCTTCTACTGATTCATATTCAACAAAATGTGCAGTACGCACATCCATGCCAAATGTGTTATGATGTAAAAGAGAATAATCTGTCAGTTCTTTCATTTTATATTACTATTCTATGCTGAACGGAGCAACCTAGTCGCTCAAATCTTCAAATTTCATCAATATCCATTTACCTCCGTGATATTCAAAATAAAGCGTATTGCTAAAGCCATTACCAAATCCTTTAAATTCAATAATTTTCTGATTGGTATCAGGCATTTCCTTCTGTCCGTAATGGACATTAGTCAAACGCTCTTTAAGCATAGGAGGACGAAATGAAAACCACTGTCCTTCATCCAATGTAGTTTCGAGAATCTGAAATTCATCTTCAGGATCTACAGTCACAAAACTCAATGGACGATGTAAACGTTCAAGCTGGAATATGGAATCGTTGACAAAATGGTTATAAAAATCGAAAAAATCTTCACGGCCATTCGCATCCGAGGCAAGCTTCTCTTTATTTATAGCTTCCAGATACCAGCAATCAGAAACTCGCTCAAAATAATACCGTTTTACTTTTCTCTCTTTCAGATAAATCCAGTCCACCTGTACACTATGCACAGCTGTATCTTTTTCCATCTCCATATCTTCTTCCTTATCGAAAAGGACAGTATAAACCGGTTCACGACTGAACATAGGATCGTATATCCATTCGTTCTTTGCCATTCGTACTACCTGTTCACCTTTGTAATAAGAAATAGGAAACTTCACCCGAGAACGTTGGAAGTGTTCATCGGAAGCAAAATTATAAAAGAAATCGGCAAAGCTTTCATCGGCCGTAGCTGGAACTATTTCTTCTACAACCGGAGCTTCTCCCTGCAATGTGTCATGCCCAACTGTCAGCGAGTCAATTTGTTTAGTTAACGTTTCAAAAGGGTCTACATTCTTTTTTCCTCCCCCACAAGAACTGACCAGCATACATACACAACACCCAAATAAAATTTTTTTCATCTTAGTGCTTCTGAAAAATCATGTGCAAAAATACGTCTTTTTTTTCTTTTGGCGAATAAAACATTTACAGTTTTCTTTTTTATGAGCATAAAAAGACAAAATTTCAGTTTAAATCCTTACCTTTGTGCACTAGAAAAAAATAATAATATAGGAAAATATGTTAGCAAAAATAGAACAGTTACTTCAGGAAGTGGAGAACTTAACTGCTTCGAATGCAGACGAGCTGGAGGCTCTGCGCATAAAATACCTAAGTAAAAAAGGTATAATCAATGCGCTTATGGCGGATTTCCGCAATGTACCCGCTGAACAGAAAAAAGAAGTCGGCATGAAACTGAATGAATTGAAGAATCATGCTCAGGAGCGTATTAATACACTGAAAGAAGCTTTCGAATGTCAGGATAACAGCGCAGCTGAACTGGACCTGACTCGTACTGCTTACCCGATAGAGCTGGGTACACGCCACCCGTTAAGCATCGTACGTAACGAAATAATCAATATTTTCAACAGATTGGGATTCACTATTGCTGACGGTCCGGAAGTAGAAGATGACTGGCATGTATTCTCATCTATGAACTTCCCCGAAGATCATCCGGCACGCGACATGCAGGATACTTTCTTCATAGAAAGTCACCCTGATATTATCTTACGTACACATACTTCATCTGTACAGAGCCGCGTAATGGAAGTTTCTAAACCTCCTATCCGCGTAATCTGTCCGGGACGTGTGTATCGTAACGAAGCTATCAGCTATCGTGCACACTGCTTCTTCCATCAGGTAGAAGGATTGTATATCGATAAGAATGTTTCATTCACAGACTTGAAACAAGTTTTGCTTCAGTTTGCACAAGAAATGTTCGGTCCTGAAACAAAAATCCGTCTGCGCCCTTCATACTTCCCGTTCACTGAACCTAGTGCGGAAATGGATATCAGCTGCGATATCTGTGGTGGCGAAGGATGTCCTTTCTGTAAATATACAGGATGGGTAGAAATTTTGGGTTGCGGTATGGTTGACCCTGCTGTACTCGAAGCTAACGGTATCGACAGTAAAGTTTACACTGGTTATGCATTCGGTATGGGAGTAGAACGTATTGCCAACTTAAAATATAAAGTAAAAGATTTGCGTATGTTCTCGGAAAACGATACTCGTTTCCTCGAAGAATTCGAAGCAGCAAACTAATTTTTTATTATATACGCGAGTTCGGGATAAGTTTTGTTCAAAAGAGCGTGAGTTGGTTTGATTTTTCCACATGTACAGGCAGTGCCTCCGGCTTGTTCTCGAAAAAGGAGTACGCCGTAAGTGCGGCACAGATGT
>ENA-OQJS01000130-OQJS01000130.1-human-gut-metagenome-genome-assembly--contig:-NODE-130-length-13960-cov-0.938553_pt1 | contig 13960 bp, 21 predicted proteins | sample MGYA00242598_ERZ504764 | MGnify/ENA primary metagenome ERZ504764 (study PRJEB26092, sample SAMD00036368) | human gut metagenome | host: Homo sapiens | study: EMG produced TPA metagenomics assembly of...
CGGAGAGAAATCGGTATCCTCCACTGACATGAGGTAAGTCACAGTCGAACTATTTTCGACATGTCAGACTCCGTGAAAATACCGACTGTGAGGTTCACACAACAGAAAAAGGTATAAAACATGAGATATCAGATCAGAAATGCAAAAGTACAGTTTGGCGCGGATACGATTTTAAACAGTGTGAATTTCGAAATTCACGATACAGAAAAAATTGCAATTGTCGGTAGAAACGGCTGTGGAAAAACGACGCTGCTGCGGCTGATTGCCGGGGATATTGAGATGAGTAATCTGGACAGCGACGAGACCTGCGGGATTACAATGAGCGGAAAACAGAACATCGGTTTTCTGCGCCAGATTAATTTTACCGATGGAGATGTGCCGGTAAAAGAGGAGCTGGAGAAGGCTTTCTCAGAAGTCTTTGCGTGCGAGGCACGAAAAAAGGAAATCGAAAAGCTGCTCGCCGAGACGGAAGATCACAAAAAGCTGCTGGCGGAGTACGATTTTCTGGAGCGGAGAATCGAGAGTCTGCACGGGTACAGCTGGAAAAAAGATATGGAAACGATGTTCCAGAAATTTGGTTTTGCGCTCGAAGATCTGGAAAAACCGATCGGTGAATTTTCGGGCGGACAGCAGACAAAAATTGCCCTAATTCAGCTCCTCTTACAGCGCCCGGACATCCTGCTTCTGGACGAGCCGACCAACCACCTCGACATCGCTGCAGTGGAGTGGTTGGAAAATTATCTGAAAAGCTACGAAAATGCCGTTATCATTGTATCACATGACCGCATGTTTCTGGACCGCGTGATTGATGTGACGTATGAAATCGAATACGGTGACATCAAACGGTATCCGGGAAATTATTCGGCATTTGTGAAACAAAAAAGAAGAAGCACAGATCAAACAGGAAAAAGACTATGAAGCGCAGCAGAAGGAAATCGAGCGTCTGACGGCGTGGATTGAAAAATGGAAAAACACACCGACAAAAGTTGCGGCCACCCGTTCGAAACGAATGGCGATCGAGCACATGGTAAAAATTGAGAAACCGCGGCGGTTTGACACGAGGACATTCCACGCCTTATTCCATCCGGTACGCGAAAGCTATACGGATGTGCTCACGATGAAGAAACTGAAAATCGGATACGATACCGTCCTGAGCGAGGTTTCGGCCGTCATCAAAAAAGCAGAACGGATTGTGATCATCGGAGAAAACGGAAAAGGAAAATCGACGCTTCTGAAAACCGTTGTGGGCGAAATCAAGGCATTAGGCGGAAGCTATCAGTTTGGAAACCGCGTGGATTTTGCTACTTCGATCAGCACCAAGCAGTCAACCAGAAATTCGACCCGGAGCAGACGGTGCTCGACTATTTCTGGAGTCTTTATCCGAACCTGCTTCGCAACGATGTCCGAAGCGCACTGGGAGCCTTTCTGTTTTCCGGTGAGGATGTCGAAAAGAAAATGGGGCAGCTCTCCGGCGGTGAAAAAGTGCGGCTGGAGCTCTGCCGGATTTTCTATACGAAACCGAATTTCCTGATCCTGGACGAGCCGACGAATCACATGGATCTGGCGGGAAAAGAAGCGCTGGAAAAAATGCTGACCAGCTACGAGGGAACCGTTTTGTTCGTATCGCACGACCGTTATTTCATCAACCAGGTGGCAACCGGTATTCTGGAGTTCGGCGAGAGCGACGTACAATTTTACGAAATGAATTATGCACAGTATCTCGAAGAAATCAAACGGCAGACGCCGGGCAGAGAAACGGGAAATGCGGGAGGAGCTGTACGAAAACCGGCCGACGTTCCGACGCTGGATGATGTGTTTGACAAAAAGAAATATTATAACCCGGGAAAAATTCTGTCCCGCTTAAAACGGCAGCTCGAAAAATACGAGGAGCAGCTTGCGGAGAGTGAGAGCAGAATGTCAGAACTTCAACTGGAAATGATGGACCCGGAACTTTCCGCAGATTACGAACGGCTGATGGAGCTTCAGACGAAAATAGACGAAGAAAATCAGACACAGGAATCCCTGCTGGAACGCATGATGGAAACGGAACTGGAACTCGAAGAGATGGAAACACAGGACGAATAGAGAGGTGAGTACCATAGAAAAGATAGATCAGTCTAAAAATGGACTATCATGAAAATGAAGTTTTTCTCGTTTTAGGATATTCGGTTTGTTATATTTTGTAAAGTATTCTGCACCCATGACTGGTATGCATTCGTAAGCGGGGCTGAAATCTTTCGGATAAAAAAGTCAAATTTTGTTGACAACCCCGAAGACATTTGATAGTATTTATCAAGTAATGTAATATTCCATGAGGGAGTAGTTAGCACGAATGTGTGATTTGTCAACATTCTGATTATAAGAAAAGAGTATAATCTGGCAAATCTTAAATAATGAGACTCATGTATATCGATGAATCACCGGTGTATCGCATATCGGATGTTCCTTGATATACATGAGTTCTTTTTTTGCGGATAATGAGTAAAACCTGCTTCTGTTAACGATACTATTTTGGAATATATGCTTGGAAAACAAAGGAGGAAAACATGGAAAATTTCATCAACAACGCCCGTTTGCTCTTGTGCTTGTCTGTCTCGTCATCGGTTTTGTCCTGCTGATCAAAGGTGCGGACTTTTTCGTAGAAGGAAGCTCAAGCGCAGCAAAGAGACTGCACGTTCCGTCGATCATCATCGGACTGACCATTGTTGCCATGGGAACATCACTTCCGGAGACCGCGGTCAGTGTATCAGCTTCACTTACCGGCAACAACGAGCTTGCCGTCAGTAATGTCATTGGTTCCAATATCTTTAACCTGATGGTTGTCATCGGTGTCTGTGCCGTACTGACTACCGTAGAAGTCGCAAAGGAAACCATCAAAAGAGACATCCCGCTGTCCCTGATCTGCGCCGGACTTTTAATGGTTTTAGGAATCAGCGGACTCGGCGATAAATCCGGTATGATGCTCGGTCACCTGGACGGCGTGATCTTAATTGGTTTTTTCGCAGGCTATATTGTCTACATGGTTCAGATTGCGTTAAAGGCAAACAGGGAAAGGAAAAAAAGTCGAAATTGAAGGCGGTTCCGATGAGGATATCAAACTGCTTTCCGTTCCGAAGAGTATCGTGTTCATCGTCGGCGGAGCAGTCGCCATTGCAGTCGGCGGAGATGTGACCGTAGATGCCGCAGCGAGAATCGCGGGCGATCTCGGAATGAGCCAGACTCTGATCGGACTGACCATTGTTTCCATCGGAACTTCCCTTCCGGAACTCGTAACTTCTATCGTTGCTGCGAGAAAGAATGAAGTTGATATGGCACTTGGCAATGCGATCGGTTCTAATATCTTCAACATTCTTATGGTACTTGGCATTGCATCCGCAATCAGCCCGATGGCCATCATTACGGAAAATATAATTGATTTGTGTGTATTGATCGTATTCACGGTATGTGTATGGATTTTTGCAGGAACCAAAAAGAAAAATCGGAAGAGTCGAAGGTTTCTGTATGGTCGCATTTTATGCCGCATATGCCATTTATATCATTATAAGATAAGGGGAATGGAAAATGGTGTTATTTCTAAAGGTGTTTCTTACCGAGTTCATCGCAGAGATGGGCGATAAGACGCAGCTCATGCTGATTGCGCTTACTTCGAAGTACAAGCTGAAAGACATTATCCTGGGAACCGCAGCGCGATTCTGGTACTGAATGGAATGGCGGTTCTCGCAGGCGGCCTCGTCAGCGAATTCATTCCGGACTGGCTGATTAAGACGATTGCAGCACTCGCATTTCTTTACTTCGCAGCATCCACCATTTCCGGTGATGATGACGAGGAAGAGGAAGAAGGCGGCAAATCCAAAATTCGGTTCGCACCGCTCGCCGTTTTCTGTACGTTCTTCGTAGCAGAGCTCGGAGACAAAACACAGCTTACCGCAATCACCTTTGGTGCAAATGAAGGTATGGGATCCGCATTCGTTGTATGGATCGGATGTTCTCTCGGACTGTTCGCAGCGGATATTCTCGGAATGCTGGTCGGCTACCTCTTAAAGAGCAAGACACCGGATGGGCTGCTGAATACACTGGCGTTTGTCATCTTTTCAATTTTCGGTGTATACACACTTTACCAGGGACTGAAACTGATCAGCGCAAGCGTCTGTCCACTGCCGGTATGGCCGGTACTGATCGCAGCAACGGCTGTTTTTGTTGTTGTATGTGTCTGTCTTTTTGTGAAAAGAGAGAAGAAAAAAGCAAAATAAAAACTGCGCACCGCATACTCATGATTTTGATGAGAAATGCGGCGCGTATTTTTTATGCGGCAAAATGAAAGTTTACCATTGAAGCATTTATAGGGTATAATATTTTGTAACTATTCAGAGCCCCATCTCGCCATATGAAATTCCAGAAAAATAGCTCATTTATGTAAACATGATTCGCGATTTTTCTTCCATTTCGCATGGCTCCGAATAGCTACAATATTTTCAAATCATTATTTACGAGGATGAAGGATAATAACATGTCTGATTTTAGTATCAACGAAATGCAGGAAATGCAGAAAGCGGGAAAAATGCGGACTGAAAAACAGAAGACCGGAATTGTATGGGATTCTCACAGGAGGAACGAAAGTGAAAACCGGAAGCTGACGTGGGAAAATCCTGTCCTTGATGATAGTCAGAGGGATCAAGTATAATGAGTCATATAAAATGTTGACGGGAGGGATTACGATGGGAAGTTATCTGAATCCGGGAAATGAAGCATTTGCGGTTGCATTAAATTCTGAGATTTATGTTGATAAAACAGGACTGCTGACTTATACGAATAAAGTCATGAACACTCTGCAGGGATATATCTGCAACAGCCGCCCGCGGCGGTTTGGAAAATCAATTACGGCAAACATGCTCACCGCGTATTACAGCAAGGGCTGCAGTTCGAAAGAAATGTTTTCCGGGCTGGAAATCAGCAGGGCAAAGGATTTTGAAAAACATCTGAATCAGTATGATGTGCTCCACTGGGATATCCAATGGTGTATGGAACCGGCAGGCGGACCGGAGCAGATTGTTTCTTATATCTCAGAAAAAACGATTTCGGAGTTAAAAGAATATTATCCCCATATACTTCCAGAAGAAATCCGGTCACTGCCGGAGGCGCTGTCACGGATCAACGCGGCATCCGGGACAAAATTTATTGTGATTATAGACGAATGGGATGTTCTGATTCGTGACGAGGCGGCGGATCTCAAAACACAGGAAGAATATATCAATTTTCTGCGGGCGATGTTCAAAGGGACGGAGCCGACAAAAATATATTCAACTGGCATATCTGACAGGTATTTTGCCTGTAAAAAAAGAAAAGACACAGTCGGCGTTGAACAATTTCAAAGATTATTCGATGCTGCATGCCGGGCCGATTGCACCATATGTAGGTTTTACAGAAACAGAAGTTCAAAAACTATGTGAAGTATATGGTCAGAAGTTTGAAGAAGTCAAACGATGGTACGACGGTTATCAGATTGGGAAATATCATGTATACAATCCAAATGCCGTTGTGAACCTGATGCTCGAAGGCGAATTCCAGAGCTACTGGTCCGGAACCGCATCCTATGAGGCGATTGTTCCGCTGATCAATATGGATTTTGATGGCCTGAAAAGTGCCGTAATCGAAATGCTTTCAGGAGATCATGTTCCGGTTGATGTTACCTCTTTTCAGAACGATACCGTTAGCTTCGCCAATAAAGACGATGTGCTGACGTATCTGATTCACCTTGGATATCTGGCCTATGACCGGACATTTAGAACTGCTTTTATTCCGAATGAGGAAATCCGTCAGGAATTGATTCTGGCAACGAAAAGGAAAAAATGGAATGAGTTGATTGTATTTCAAAAAGAATCAGAGCAGCTTCTGAAAGATACAATTCAGATGAATGGAAACGCAGTAGCAAAAGAAATTGAAAAAATTCACAGGGAATATACTTCTGTGATTCAGTATAACAATGAAAACTCACTCAGCAGTGTTCTGTCCATTGCCTATTTGAGTTCCATGCAATACTATTTCAAACCAATCCGCGAATTTCCCGCGGGTCGTGGATTTGCAGACTTTGTGTTTATTCCAAAGCCGGAGTTTCAGAATTATTACCCGGCGCTTGTTGTGGAACTGAAATGGGACAAAAGCGTCAGAGCAGCATTAGATCAGATCAGAGACGGAAAATATCCGGAGTCTGTTGCATGCTATGCAGGGGAGCTTTTGCTGGTGGGAATTAACTACAATGAAAAAAACAAAAGAACATGAATGCCGGATTGAAAAGTATGAAAAATAAGGGCATATTTCAATTTCAGTTTACAGAGATAAAAGAGTATGGATAAGATAGAGATATATCATTAATTTAAAAGGACAAATATAGCGTATGAAATTACGGAACATAAGGCAGTTTTCAATATGGAAGAAGCAGATGCTGTTGATTTGCCGTATCCAGAGTGGGGCGCTAAAAATTTATTTGTTCGCGACGATAAAAAACGTAATTATTATTTGATAACGATGAAAGGGAACAAGCGAGTAGATTTGAAAACGTTTCGCAGGCAACGTGGTCTGCGTGCACTTTCTTTTGCATCTGCGGAGGAATTATTTGATATTATGAAACTGATACCCGGTGCCGTTACGCCGCTTGGTATTCTAAACGATGCCGAACACAGAGTTCAAGTCTTCATGGACGTGGAATTTGTCGGTAAATAAATTGGTGATTCATGTCCAAATCGAATAATACAGCAACCGTTTTGGATGCAGGCTGATGATTTAATGAAAATAATTCAGAAGCATGGAAATACTGTGGAATACGCATGTATATAATCGAAAGGTATTGCTGAAAAGTCTGAAAAAAGAAAAAGTTCACAAACAAAAATGGTTCTTATTCTGCACTAAATATATTTACCGAGTATTCCATGACAGATCCCGGTGATCTGGCGGAATATTTTGGCTTCACAGAGCAGGAGATATCTGCCCTCTGTGAAAAATATGAGATGAGTTTTGAAGAAGCAAAAACGTGGTACGATGGTTATCAGTTGATTACGCATCGGCAGACTGGAGACGAAATTTATTCCATGTATAGCCCGAAATCTGTGGTAGAAGCCATGCTGCGCCACAAATTCGGAACCTATTGGAACCAGACGGAAACGTATGAGGCCTTAAAAATTTATATTCAAATGGATATGGATGGCCTGAAAGATTCTGTGGTTCGAATGCTTGCCGGTATCAATTATAATAAAAAAACGAAGAAACATGAATGTGTTATTGAAGTAATGCAAAAATAAAAACGGAAGTCTCATGTCTGCGCAGTAAGGGTGGTGGATATGGGACTTTTTGGTAAAGATAAATAAAATTTATGGAGGAAACAGAATGATTATTGATTCTTATGATATCAACAGCGAGCCGATTGTAAAGCTGGAGAATTTTTATGGGGAGAAGCAGCATCTGGTAAAAAAATGTATGGTAATTTTTTTCAAAAAGTAATATATGAATACATGCTTGAAAAATTCCCATGCCGACAGATTGCAGAAGTAAGAGCATGCAATGGAAATATACCGGTTTGGACTCTGCCATATGAGGAAGAAACGATTGCTTTCTACCTGACACCAATTGGTTCCGCTCTTGCAGCAGGAACGATTGCCGAAGTCAATCATTTAACAGGAGCATCCGTCTTTATCATGTTTGGCTCGTGCGGCAGTCTGGACAAAGAAGCAACCGATGGAAAGTTTATTCTCCCAACGGAGGCATACCGGGGAGAAGGACTGTCCTATTATTTTGCAGAACCGCAGGACTACATAAAAATAAAAAACACGGACAAACTGGCGGAATTTTTCAAAGAAAGGAAACTGCCATACGTTCAGGGGCGCGTATGGACGACAGACAGTATGCTTCGGGAAACGGTAAATCTTGTAAGAAAACGAAAAGAAGAAGGATGCATTGCCGTGGAAATGGAACTCGCAGGCGTTCAGGCGATCAGTGATTTTTATGGATTTGAACTGTATGATTTTCTTGTTGCGGGAGATGTGCTGATCGAAGGAAACTATGAAACGGATGGATTATCTGCCGCTAACCACGATCTGGACAAGCTGTTTCTGGCGCTGCAGATAGCGAAAAGTGTATAAAATTACAATGTTTGAGGAAAAAGAAATATTTCAGAGCCGTTTGCAGAAACTTTTAGATAATACGAAAGCGGGAATTATGTATGGAGAATGGAATGACAATGGGCGATTGCTTACGGACGAATAAATTAATCATTTTAAGAGGAAATTCCGGCAGTGGAAAAACAACTATTGCAAAGGAATTACAGCAAGTGTTCGGAAATAATACAATGCTGATCTCGCAGGATGTTATCCGAAGAGATATGCTCAAAGTCAAAGACGGAGAAAATACAAAGGCGCTGCCTCTTCTGGAAGACTTCTGCGATATGGAAGAAAACACAGCGAGATTGTTATTCTGGAAGGAATACTGAATGCGGAATGGTATCGTGCATTATTTGAGCTGGCAGTAGCTTTATATGGAAAAAATATATACGCATATTACTTCGACATCCCCTTCGAGGAGACCGTGAAGCGCCACAAAACAAAGCCGAACTGCAATGATTTCAGTGCAGAAGATATGCAGAGATGGTGGAACGAAAAAGATTATACATCCGTTCTGTATGAAACCAGAATAACGGCGGATCAGGACAGAGAAAGCATAGTTCGTGACATCTGTCAAAACATAATATCCAATGGAAAATAATTGCTTCGGACAGGGAATGATCTTTGTTCTGCCAGAGAAATATGATAAAATAGAAACAGAAATAAATTTTTGCAAGCCTGTCGGTGGTAAAGGATTTAGGAAGGAGCAGACCCATGAAATCAGTAATTTCCATTGGAAATCAGGATTTTATATCCATTAGAAAGAATAACTGTTTTTATTATCGATAAGACGGATTTTATCAGGGAATGGTGGGACAATCAGGACAGGTGTTACTCTGATCACACGCCCAAGAAGATTCGGCAAGACCCTGAATATGAGTATGGTCGAATATTTCTTTTCCGTAAATCATTCCGAATGCAGCAAATATTTTGAAGACCTTGTCATCTGGAAAGAGGAAAGATTTCGTAAGCTGCAGGGAACGTATCCGGTGATTTCCCTCAGCTTTGCAGATATCAAGGCAACCACATATGAGACTGCAAGAAGAGCGGTAATTCGTAAGCTGGTAAAATTATATAGTACTTTTGAATTTGTCAAATCCAGCAAAGTATTAAATGAAAAAGACCGCGCCTATTTTGATTCCGTTGAAGAAAATATGTCGGATGATGCGGCAGCAGTAGCTGTCAATTATCTGTCCGATTATCTGAGCCGCTATTACGGAAAAAAGGTGATTATTCTTCTGGATGAGTATGATACTCCTTTGCAGGAATCGTATATTCATGGGTATTGGGAGAATCTTACTGCGTTTATCAGAAGCCTGTTCAATTCCACATTCAAAACGAATCCCTATATGGAACGGGGACTGCTGACAGGAATAACAAGAGTCAGTAAAGAATCTATCTTTTCCGATCTGAATAATCTTGAAGTTGTAACAACAACATCGGAAAAGTACAGCGGCTCGTTTGGCTTTACAGAAGAAGAAGTCTTTCATGCGCTGGAGGAAAATGGGCTGTCCGATGAAAAAGGAACCGTCCGCTATTGGTATGATGGATTTTCCTTTGGAAAACGGAAGGATATTTACAATCCGTGGTCCATTACAAAATATCTGGACACGGGAGAATATGGAACGTACTGGGCAGACACCAGCGGAAATATGCTGATCTCCAATCTGATCCGTCGAAGTCCTGCAAAGATCAAGACGGAAATGGAAGATTTATTAAACGGCAGAGTGATCTGCACAGAATTGGATGAGCAGGTTATTTTTGAACAGCTTGGCAGAAAGCGGGGAGCCATCTGGAGTCTTATGCTTGCGAGCGGATATCTGAAAGTGGATCGGTACGAAATGGATAACCGAACAGGAAAGCGCCAGTATGATTTGAAAGTGACAAATCATGAGACAATGCTTGATGATTGAATCAATGATAGAGGACTGGTTTACAGAAGAAGATTCTGCATATGGCAATTTTAAAGATGCTCTGCTTGCCGGAGATCTGGATTATATGAACCAGTTTATGAATCAGGTAGCACTTCAGACCTTCAGCAGTTTTGACACGGGCGGAAAACCGTCAGAGGAACTCGAACCAGAAAGATTTTACCATGGATTTGTCCTTGGGCTGATTGTCGATCTGGCCGGAAAATACAGAATCACATCCAACAGAGAAAGTGGATTTGGACGGTATGACGTAGTAATGGAGCCATTGAAAGAAAACCTGGATGCGATCGTGATGGAATTTAAGGTTCAGAACACATCAAAAGAAAAGTCGCTGGAAGAGACGGTGGAGCATGCACTTCGTCAGATTCAGGAAAAACAGTATGACACAGAATTGCTTGCCAGAGGAATCACAAAGGAGCGGATCAGGCATTATGGATTTGCGTTTCGGGGGAAGAAAGTGTTGATTGGAAACTGAAATGAGAGAAAATATGAAAATCAGAAAAGCAGAACCGAAAGACCTGTCCAGAATTGCGGAAATTTTCGTGTTCAACAACCGAATCAATTATTTCCCGATTTTTCACGAGGAGGCCTATTCCTTCGGTGAAATGCAGGTAGTTCCGATGATCGACCAGTACTTTAAGAAAGAAGAAATCTTAAACCGCATCTATGTCTACGATGATGGAATTATAAGAGGTTTTACAGAAATCAATGGAACCGAAATCTGTAAACTATACGTAGATCCATGTCTGCAGAACAACGGAGTCGGCCACGGGCTGATTACCTTTGCAATTGAAAAGTTTGACGCAGACCATCTATGGGCATTGGAGAAAAATACGCGTGCCATTGCGTTTTACAACCGCCACGGATTTCGGTGGACAGGAACGAAACAGCTGGAAGCAGGAACGACAGAATATCTGATGGAATTAAGACGATGAGAGCGCGGCGTGTTTTCTGTTCTTCCTGTAAAAATTAAAGCAGGAGAAAACGGTCTTGTATTTTAATCGAATCAAGTAAGTAGCGAAGCGGATTGCGAATATCCGCTTTACTGAAGCAAAAATAGCCGAAAAGCCTGTTCTACCGTATCGGTCATATTTTCTGCCGCATTTTTCACATCCATAGCTTCTTCGAGTGAAACGACGCTCCGCAGAATCGGGAAAAAGGCATCAATTCCGGCGGCGTTGCATGCAGATGCATCCTTTGTGACACAGCCGGAGAACGCAAGGACAGGTTTGCAGTATTCTTTTGAAAGTTTTGCAACTCCGATCGGCGCTTTTCCCATCACGGTTTGTCCGTCGAGCCGTCCTTCGCCGGTGATAACAAGATCAGCATCTTTTACATCATCACGAAGTCGGGTTTCATCCAGTACGATCTGAATGCCGGGTTCCAGTGAAGCAGAAAGAAACGTCTGAAAAGCAAATCCAAGTCCGCCCGCAGCACCCGTTCCGGGAAATTCCGCGTCGACGTTCGGGAATGTTTTCCGGCAGAGTGCGGCGTAGGAGGCAAGCGATGTGTCCATACGTTTGATCATGACAGCATCCGCGCCCTTCTGCGGTCCGAAAACGGCGCTGCAGCCGTTGGAACCGCAGAGCGGATTCGTTACATCGCAGGCAATACGGAAGGTGCATTCCGAAAGTTCCGGCAGAACGTGATCTGCCGTAATCGCGGTAAGAGATTCCAGTCCGACAGCACCAAAAGGAACCTGTTTTCCTTCTGCATCGAGCAGTCCGAAACCGAGTGCCTGTAGCATACCAATACCGCCGTCATTTGTGGCACTTCCGCCGATTCCAATGATAAAGCGGTGGCAGCCATTGCGGATGGCATCGCAGATAACCTCACCGACACCGTACGTTGTGGCGTACAGCGGATTTTTCTCATCGCCGTGTACCTGCGTAATACCGGCAGCCCCCGACATCTCGATAATGGCGGTCTGCGTCCGGTCGATGATGCCATACGGCAGATAACCTGCTTTCCGGCAGGACCGGTCACCGAAACGGAGACAAGCCGTCCGCCAAGACCTTCGGTCAGTGCTGAACGGTACCTTCACCGCCATCGGCAAGCGGGCGCACAACCGTCTCCACCTTCGGATCGACACGATAAATCCCGGTGGCGGCCGCTGTTCCTGCCTGCAGAGAGGAAAGGCTTCCTTTTAAAAGAATCAATTGCAATCACAACTTTCATCATTTTTCTCCTGATTTCAAATATTTTTCAATCCGACACTCATGCACCTTCGTCTTCTTATCATAATTAACACCAACCAGCAGAATATCCCCTGTATAAGATGCAATGGAAGCCGGGTAATGCTGTCTTTTAATCTGATCCAGTGCCGTTTCCGCATTCTTGTTCCATTTCAGTTCTACTACAAGCGCCGGAAAATCGTATCGGTATTCCGGCTTTGGCAGAAAGACAAAATCGGAAAAACCGCGCCCGGTCGGAAGTTCACGAATGGGTTTGAAGTAATATTGTATGGAACTTAAATAAGCAATCGTGAGCACACAACTGAGTGAATTTTCATTATGATACTGAATCACAGAAGTATATTCCTCATGGATCTTTCCAATTCCTGCAGCAACCGCATTTTCATCCATAGCAAGTGTAGCATCCAGAAGCTCTGCAGATTCCTGCTGAAAGGTAAGAAGTTCATTCCAGCGGTTGGAAGTAACCGCCGTCAGAAATTCCCGGCGGATTTCTTCATTTGGAATGTATGCCATCTGCGTCTGCTGATTATAGGCAAGATACCCTAGATGAATCAGCAGCGTCAGAACATCATCTTTATTCACAAAGCTGACCATATCATTTTTAAAGGAAGTAACCAGTACGGGAACTGCGGCGCCGGAAAGCATCTCCAGAATTGCTGTTTTCAATCCGTCAAAATCCATATTGATAAAAGGAACCATCGAGTCGTATGTGCTCGTCTCCGACCAATAGCTTTGGAATGTCCCATCCAGAAGCAGACTTGTTACCGCGTTTGGATTGTATACATGGTAATTTCCAAGCAGATAGCCGTCGTACCATCGTCTGACTTCCTCAAAATTTTGTCCGTATTTCTGACAGAGAGCGGAAACTTCATCTTCTGTGAATCCAATATAGGAAGCCAGCGGGCCTGGATTCAGCATGGAATACTGATGAAAATTATTTAAGGCAGACTGCGTTTTCAATTTTTTGATCGGAAGAATACCCGTGAGAAACGCAAGCTGGATATATTTCGTCGGTTCCGTCCCTTTGAACATTCCACGAAGAAAATTAATGTAATCATCCTGAATTTTCTGGTTGGAGGCCTCATCACGAATCAGGACATCCCATTCATCAATAATAATCATCAAATTTCTGTCCGGTCGCCTCTTTGATCCGGGACAGGAGGCGTCGGGAACGGTGGAAACTTCCGGCGGAAGCTGATCTGCATAGATGGTACGCAGCTCGGCCAGTGTACATTCTGTAATGTAGGCCACAATCTGTTCCGGATCGCTGACATTCGAAAGAAACCACTGGATATCCAGATGAATCACATCGTACTGGTTCAGATGCTTCTCAAAGTCTGCCGTCTGGCTGATCGCAAGGCCAGAAACATCTTTCTGGAATCACAGCCCTTGCTGTAATAGGCCGCCAGCATATTTGCAGCAAATGATTTTCCAAACCGCCGCGGGCGGCTGTTGCAGATATAGCCCTGCATGGTGTCCAGAACTTTGTTGGTATACGATAAAAGTCCTGTTTTGTCCACATAGATTTCGGAATTGAGAGCAACCTGAAATGCACTGTTGTCCGGATTCACAAATCTTCCCATGATTTCACTTCCTTTCCGTTTTTTGATTATACCCCGATTTTACCATTCCCCCATCCAAATAGCAACGCACACCCCCGAAAATCCCGTAAAATCGCGGAAAAGAA
>ENA-OQJS01000133-OQJS01000133.1-human-gut-metagenome-genome-assembly--contig:-NODE-133-length-13864-cov-1.043022_pt1 | contig 13864 bp, 14 predicted proteins | sample MGYA00242598_ERZ504764 | MGnify/ENA primary metagenome ERZ504764 (study PRJEB26092, sample SAMD00036368) | human gut metagenome | host: Homo sapiens | study: EMG produced TPA metagenomics assembly of...
AGGATTACAAGCCGTGGCTTGGCATCACCGGTTCACAGTTTGTAGGAATGGATAACTTCCGACAGATCTTCGAATTCAAAGAATCGTATCAGCGATCATCAATACGCTGATCATCGCTGTCAGCAAAATTATTCTGGGACTGATTGTTCCGATTATCATGGCACTGCTTCTGAATGAAGTACATAACATAGGACTGAAAAAAGGAATCCAGACGCTGGTTTACCTGCCGCATTTCCTTTCCTGGGTTACTGTAGCCGGAATGCTCCGCGATATCCTCGGAACCGACGGTATCGTCAACATGGTACTTCAGAAATTCGGTATTGATCCGATTTTCTTCCTCGGCGAGGCGGGCATGTTCCGACAGATCGTCGTTGCGTCCGACCTGTGGAAGGGCTTCGGATTTGGAATGATCGTTTATCTGGCAGCCATCTCCAACATTGACCAGAGCCTCTACGAGGCAGCCGAGATGGACGGCGCTAACCGCTGGAAACAGACATGGCACATTACACTTCCGGGCATCATGCCGATGATCATCGTCATGGCAACGTTAAGCCTTGGAAACGTCCTGAATGCCGGGTTCGACCAGATCTTCAACCTGTATTCCCCCACTGACTTACAGCACCGGTGATATCATCGACACCTACGTTTACCGTCAGTCACTGATCAATGGACAGTACAGCTTTGGTACCGCCGTCGGCCTGTTCAAATCGGGAATCAGTCTGCTGCTTACTGTTGCTTCTTACCGCATCGCCTATAAGGTAGCGGGATATCGAATTTTCTAAGAGGGAGGACATAAACATGCGTCATACATCGACAAGCAGAAAAGTATTCGTTGTCTGCAATACGATTTTTCTGGTAACCATGGCACTGCTTTGCATCCTTCCGCTCTGGAACCTGCTGGCAATCTCTTTCAGCGGAAAGAGTGCTGCAAACAGCGGAGCCGTTACCTTCTGGCCCATCGATTTCACACCGCTGGCCTATGTAAAAACTTTTAACAACAATAACTTCATCCGGTCCATGATCATTGCATTCCTCCGAACCTCATTTGGAACACTGCTCAGCATGTTCGTCATCACGACAGCAGGCTATGCACTTTCCAAAGAATTCCGCGGCAGAACACCGCTCATGTGGTTCTTCGTATTCACGATGCTGTTCGGCGGCGGTTTGATCCCAAGCTACATGGTCAATGTTTCTTTAGGACTGAAAAACAACTTCCTGGTTTACATTCTTCCGGGAGCGTTCGGATGCTACAACCTGATTCTGATCATGAACTTCTTCAAGTCGATTCCGAAATCCCTCGAAGAGGCGGCACTGATCGACGGAGCGAGCTTCTTTACCGTACTTCGAAAGATTTACCTTCCGCTCTCCAAAGCAGGTCTCGCAACCGTAGCACTGTTCATCATGGTTGGTTACTGGAACGAGTGGTTCACCGGAATCCTTTACATGTCCGATACGAAAAACTATCCGCTGGCATCCTTCCTGCAGGTGATCGTTGTGCAGGGAAACAATCAGGATCTGTCGCTGGATCCGGCATCTGCGCTGGCTATGTCGGAACGTACCATTAAAGCGGCACAGGTATTTATCGGAGCGCTTCCGATTCTTCTGGTTTACCCGTTCCTGCAGAAATACTTCGTAAAAGGTATCGTTATGGGAGCAGTCAAAGAATAATTTTATGAGAGAGATTTTTCTGAAAAAATCCGGTTTGAAAAACGTGCTGTAACATTATAAAATAAATGATGGAGGAAAAGAGGCATGAAAAGAAAACAGAGTACAGTAATCTTATCAGCGGCAATGGCAGCAATGATGTTGATGAGTGGGTGCGGCAAGGATGGTGGATCTGCGCAGCAGGAAACCGCAACGAAAAATGCAGATGGAAAGTACGAGCCGACACTGACAATTACCATTGCAAAACAGCTGGACGAGAACACAGGAAGATATGGTGATGGAGAGGACATCAACAATAACCCGATGACGCGTCTGACCGAGGAAAAACTGGGATTAAAGATGGAAACAACGCTTCTCGGCGGAGATGCCAGCAACTATGACACCAAGCTGCGTCTGGCACTGACAGGTTCTGAAAAACTTCCCGATATATTTCCTGTTTATGGAACACAGATGATTTCCGATATGATTGAATCCGGACAGGTCAAAGCAATTGATGACGATATCGAAAAATATATGCCGGATCGTCTGAAAGAGATCTATGATAAATATCCGGAAACCTTCTATCCGGTTACGAAGGATGGAAAAACGTATGGAATTGCCTGCACACCGTGCATGGATGCAGAAGAAATCATGGTCATCCGTCAGGACTGGCTGGACAATCTGGGGCTTCAGGCACCGACCAATCTGGACGAGTTTGAAGCTGTCATCAAGGCGTTTACAGAAGACGACCCAGATGGAAACGGCAAAGATGATACGTATGGATTCACCTATTCCGGAAATGATATTTACAATACCGGATGGGTTTCTGATCCGGTCAACGTGTTCTCTGCGTATTCCGGGAAATTCATTCCGGGCGTATGGCAGGAAGATGAAGATGGAAATTTGCAGTATGGCTCCATCAACGAGGAAAATAAAGAAGCACTGACCCGTATGGCCGAATGGCATAAAAATGGCTGGATTTTCCAGGAAGCTGCAGCAACGGGTGCGTGGGATGCCATGACACAGTTTACCGAAGGAAAAGCAGGTATCTTTGTTGGAAGACCGTGGACAATTAACTCTGTTGCAGATGTTACTTCTGCTGATCCAAATGCGGTTGTAAAAGGATATCCGAATATTCTGCAGGAGAATGGTGAGCCGACTTATCAGATGGGACAGATCCACGATGGCTGGCTGATGTTCAACAAAAATTTTAACAACATGGAAGCCTTCTTTACTTATTATGATTGGTTGTATGACGCTGTATTCGGCACAGGAGATTTTGTGAATGGCTATCTGGAAGGTTATGATTACGATATTGTAGACGGTGAAGTTGTGTATGATACAACCAAATTTGATCCGCCGGTGACAGATCCATTTATGCCTGGAAAATCTACTGTACTGAAAAATTCACCTGGTGAAAGCGTAGAAATGTATCTGAAGCTTCAGGCAGGGGAAGAACCGACAACAGGTGCTGAGAGAACGGCATTATCGTATTTTGAGAGCGCACCGGCGATGGCAGAAGGTTATGTTATTGCAGCAGAGCATCAGGATGAACTTCTGACCAGTCTGTTCAATGCGGCTCCGACCGATACTATGAAGAAAAAATGGGAGCAGCTCCAGACCATGGAGAAACAGGTTTACACAAACATTATCTATGGAAAAGAAGATCCGTCTGCATTTGATCAGTTTGTAGAAGACTGGAAAGCACAGGGCGGCGATGATATCACAAAAGAGGTTAATGAGTGGTATCAGTCGGTAAAATAAGAGCTGCCTGATCGAAAAGATCCGAAAAGTCAAAAATAAAAAAGCAGGGAGTTGTCAAAACATGGCGATTCCCTGCCTTTGCATCTCACAATGGTTTGCGTCAGCAGAAAAATTTGATAAAATAGGGGCAGAAAATGAGAGGGGAAGCATATGAAAAGAGTACGTTCAATTTTTGGAATTTTTACCGTTTTTCTGTTGATCATTCTTGCCAGCTTTCTGCTTCTGTCCTGGCAGAGCACGGCAAATTTGAAAGCATCTTTGATTCAGACGGCACAGCTTCAGACAAAATATGCAGCAACGCTTCTGGAACAAAAGGGGAAAGAGATTGAAATTGAAGCAGATGGTATTTTATATGGAGAAAATATGCAGAATCTCTATGCGGCAATTGAAAACAACGATGTTTATGAATATGTACAGCAAATTAATAAAATGAAAAGCTTTTTTCAGGAACGTCAGGGAAGAACGGTCGGAATGAGTGGTATGACGCTGTACTGGCCGAAATCCGGGCGGGAGATCAGCACGCTGCGGCAGGGATATTTTGAGGATTCTTTCTGGGAAAACAAATAAGGAAAGTCAGTGGAAATCAGCCAATAAACAGGAAATTTTTTATATGCGAAGACGAACTGTGGAATGGAGGGGAGAAGATCAGGAGGTCTGGCTGGTGCTCCGAATGGATCAGGATTTTCTGTATGAAATCAAGGAGATGGCTGCGGGAATGGACCAGGGAGGCAGTATTTTAATGTTTGGTGGAGAAATCAATGTGCTTTCGCAGAAATCTGTGGAGCAGAATATTGCAGGAATCATACGACAGAGTAATGAAAAAGTCTGCGAGGTGCGTGTGGGAAAACAGAAATATCAGATTGTGCGTTCAGATGAAACAAAAAATGGAATGCAGCTGGTTTCCTATTATCCGACAAGGCAGATGATGCGGCAGGTGCGGAATATTATGACGATCTCAGGCATTATGCTCGGGGCAATTCTGATTTTTGGAATGATTTACATTTCTCTGTTTGTAAAAAATATTTTGATGCAGATGAATCTGCTGACTGAAAAACTGAAACAGGTGGAAGTGGGAGATTTGACCGTGCAGATTTACAAAATGCCGAAAAATGAATTCGCCTATGTATTTCGTCAATTTAACCATATGGTGCGCCGCACGCATGAATTGCTGGAGGCAACGGTAAAAGAACAGGAACTTCGAAACGAAGCAGAAATGCGGCAGTTGCAGCTTCAGATCAACCCGCATTTTCTGTACAACAGCCTTTCCTTCATTGTCACCGCGGCGGACAATCCCGATGCCGTGACAGAGATGGCAGTGCATCTGTCGCAGTATTACCGTTATTGTACACGGAAAAAGTCAATTACGACGATTCAGGAGGAAATTGACTATGCGCGGTCGTATCTGGAAATCATGGCGATGCGAAAAAACATCGAGTATGAAATAGAATCCGATCCAGAACTTGCTGCATGTAAAATTCCACCGCTGATTCTGCAGCCGATCATCGAAAATGCAATTGAGCATGCGATCGAGGAGCGGGAAAATGCAAAGCATATTTATGTAAAGGTGTATCAAAAAGTAAAAGACGAAATTTGTTTCGAAATATCAGACGACGGGAATGGACTGACAGAGGAACAGATTGCGGCACTGAAAGAACGGCTGGCAAGGAAAAAACCGCGATGAAAAAGAGGGTGTCGGCCTCTGGAATGTAAATCAGCGGCTTGTCAATTATTATGGGGAACAGAGCAGCCTGCAGTTTGGAGGAAGTATTTGGAAGGGATTGTGCGTTTCCTTTGTGATTGACGGGAAAGAAAGACTGTAAAGAGGCTGTGAGAATCTGGAGTTTTGCGGAGAAAAAAACAAAAGGTTCCGGAGCACAGAGAAAAAGATGGGGGAATTACCTATGAAAGTATTGTTGGTGGACGATGAGTCCTATATGACCGAGTATCTCAAAAAACTGGTGGACTGGAAAAGCTATGGCTTCGAAGAAGTACTGACGGCGTCGGGCGGCTCTATTGCGCGCGATCTGATTGAGCAGAAAAAGCCGGAACTTCTGGTGACAGATATCCGCATGCCGCGCGTGTCAGGGCTGGATCTGGTGAAGTATATTGACGAGAAAAATTATCCGACGAAAACAATTATTCTGTCCGGCTACAGTGAATTTGAATATGCTCAGCAGGCGCTCCGCTATGGAGTGACAGAATACCTCGTAAAGCCTATCCTGAAAAAGGATTTCCAGATATCACTGGAACATGTGATGGAAAAATTTTCGAAAAAGAAGAAAGTTTTCCAGACGACGGTATTTCGGCCGTGAAAAAGTATATCGCAGAGCATGTGGGCGAAGATCTCTCACTGGAAATTTTAGGAGAAGTGGCGCATCTGCATCCGGCGTATCTGTCAAAAACATTTAAAGAAGAGACAGGGAAAAATCTTTCCGCGTATATTACGGATGTGAAGATGGAAAAAGCGGCAGAACTGCTCAGCGGAACAGATCGATGGGTACATGAAATCATGGAAAGCGTAGGATATCAGAAGAGCCAGTAATTTTTCAAAAATTTTTAAAGAAAAATATGGCGTGACGCCGAATGAGTACCGGCGGACGCACAGAGGATAACAGAATGAAAGAAAAAAATATCTTTATTTTTTTACCGTACGACGGAGAGAAATATGGTTCCCTGCAATGCCGTTGAGCTGACCGAATTCGAAACGGTGGGACCTGAAATATCGAATTTCGTTTTTCGCGGCGGAAAATTCACGGTACGATTTGTATGAAAAACTGCAGAAATATCCAGTTTACAGATGCAAAAGAAAAGGAGAGATAAGATGTTTAAAACGGAACCTTATGGAATGATATTGATGGAAACCCGATTCACGCGCACGGAGGATGGATGCTTTCATACGGCGGCTATTTTTACTGGTACGGTGAGGACCGGAGAGAGAATTATTATGTGAGCTGCTACCGTTCGAAAGACCTGCGGAACTGGGAATTTCGGAACCACATTCTGACGACGGAATCGAAAATGGAGCCGTACCGCGTGCGAACGAAACTGCAGCTTATAAGCGAGACTGGCGGAAAAGTAAATCTGGAGCGGCCGAAGGTGCTCTACAACAAAAAGATGGAGAAATTTGTATTATGGGTACATTTTGAAAACGGAAAAGATTACACAGACGCTGCCATCGGAATCGCAGAGTGCGACACACCGGACGGAGATTTTGTATACCATGGTCACTTCAATCCATATGGCTATATGTCGCGAGACTGCACACTGTTCCAGGAAGAGGACGGCACCGCGTACTTCATTTCCGCAGCACGCGATAACGCGGATCTCCACGTATACCGCCTAAGTGAGGACTATTTAAACGTCGAAAAACTCGTCCACCGTCTATGGCAGGGCGAATACCGCGAGGCACCGTCAGTCATCAAAAGCGAAGAAAAATACTACATGATCACCTCCTTCTGCACCGGCTGGGCGCCGAACCAGGGAAAATACGCCGTAGCAGACAGTATGGAAGGCGACTGGGGCATGTTGAAAAAAATTGGCGACGAAACTACCTACCAGAGCCAGGCAGCATTTCTGCTGAACTTAAACGGACAGCTCCTCTACATCGGAGACCGCTGGAATGCGGAAAATTACTTCGAATCGGGGTATGTGGCATATCCACTGAAGGTGGAAAACGGGGAACTGGTGATGGAATATTGTGAGGAAACTGATTTAGGAAAATATCTGTAGGAATACAGGAAAGACAGGTTGCATGGGCGCATGGAATTTCTACCAATCCAATCGTTTACCACGGAATGCGTTTTCTGCCGGAGGATTTCTGACCGTCAGAGGAAGGGGATGAAATCCAGACATGAAAGAGCTGCATTATTCGGTTTTTTCCGCAACTGCAGCGAAACCTGATTTCATCGGATGTAAATCGGGAAGGATATGCCTACCGTGCGATTGAATCGGCAAAAATTGACGGAGCAGGAGAATATACCATTTTCTTTAAAATGGTTCTTCCATTGTCCAAACCGGTTATTTCTGCACTGGGTATTTTTACCGCAGTCGGAACATGGAACGATTATACCCAGACGTTGTATTATACAAAGTCTGCAGATATTCAGACACTGTCGTATTATATGCTCTCGATTACCAAGGCAAGTGCTTCTGCAGCATCTCTTGGGGAGACCATGAGTGCCGGCGCATCGAGTGTCCTGACAACCATGTCAAATTCTGCGGCAAACTACAAAACCATTGAGCTTGCCTGCATGGTTCTGTCAGCATTGCCACTGATTATTGTGTATCCGTTTGCACAGAAATTCTTCGAAAAAGGTGTGATGGTCGGAAGCGTAAAAGGCTGATCGACTGGTCTGTGATCATTTGAAAAGCCCGCTTGGTTGCCGCTGTATCTGTGGTATGCCAGCGGGATTCTTTTTTTCGGCGGTCAGCGATTCGAAGTCCGTGCCTGCACGCGAACTTGCGGAACGTTGCCATAGGTGCTGAAAAATTGACAAAAACAGATGAAAATATTCCATACCCAAAAGAGAGTGAAACTTTTAAAATAGAAACAAACAGAAGAGTTTGGATGACAGTTTTCCGGAAATCCATAAATCAGAAGGAATTTTGAACGTGAAAGGGAGAAACAAAACAATGAACATAAAAGCAGAGCAGAAACAAAAAGTCACATTACCATCCCCGTTATTCCGGGATCCGATTTACGACTGCCCAACCGATCCGACGGTCATCTGGAATGAAAAAGAAGAACAGTGGTACCTGCTTTACACCCAGCGCCGTGCCACGGATGTTCCGATCGGTGTGTCCTGGGTGCATGGAACAGCCCTTGGCGTTGCAACAAGCCGGGATGGCACAAAATGGCTGTACCGCGGAACACTTGAGGGACTTGATATTGAGCCGGGACACAATACGTTCTGGGCACCGGAGATCATCGAGGCAGAGGGTTTGTATCACATGTATGTCTCCTACATCACCGGCATTCCAAACGATTGGGAGTATCCGAGATGGATGCTGCATTATACTTCGACAAACCTCTGGGACTGGAGATTTGAAGGACGGGTTGATCTCGATTCCGAGCGCGTGATTGATGCCTGCGTTTATGAAATTGCACCGCATACATACAAGATGTGGTACAAGGACGAGGACAAGGAAAGCAGGACATACGCAGCAGTCAGCTACGATTTGTATCATTGGGATGCAGTTGGAGAAGAGGTTGCGGACTGCGGTCAGGAAGGACCGAATGTGTTTGAACTCGGCGGAAAAATCTGGATGATTTCGGATTTCTGGAACGGGCTTGCAGTTTATACATCGGAAGATTATACGCACTGGACACGGTGTGAGGATATTTTACGGGAATCCGGCACAAGAGCGATGGACACCGGAATGGGACATCACGCGGATGTTCTCGTGAAGGATGGAAGAGCGTTTATCTTTTATTTCTGTCATCCGTATGCCGGTGAAAATGAAGGCGACTTTACAGACGAAGAGAAAGCACGTTTTACGGAGCGCGATCGAAATAAAGCGGTTGTACAGGTGGCGGAACTGAAAGTAGAAGGAGAAAATCTTGTCTGCGACCGCAATGCAGCAGTAACATGGGAGATGTGAGAAAAATTTTAAATACCTTAAAAGAGTGGACAGAATCTTAAAATTTCGGTGTAGAAAAAAAGTACGCGGGTTCTAAAATGAAGGTAAAACAATGTAGCGATGACAGTTCAGGCAGTAGTAAAACACTTGCTGCCTGGCTGCGTGAAAAGTGATTCAGATATAGAAGATTAACCGGAAAGAGAGGGACGGAAAAATGAGTTTTTGTATTGGGAAAGACAGACTGACAAAACGGCGCAAAAAATTCTGGAGACAAACGACAGAGGTGCGCTGCTGGAGCTGGACAAAGAGGGAGCCGGCATTTTGATCCCGGAGTTCCTTTCCAGAAAAGAACGATATTTTATATTTAAAGTAAAAGTACTGGAGGAACATAGTGTTTCCATGAATCTTCTCATTTACGGAGAGGATCCGGCGGAGCCGGTCATGAACATCCGATTTGGTATTCTGCCGAAGTTGGAAACACAGATGTGCATTGACCGCACATGGTTTGAAGGCAACGTTCTGTTCCCGGAAAACCTGGCGGGCGATTTAAAAATTGTGTGTCACGGACGAAGAATTGCGCAGGAAGAGATCACCAGAGTAGAACTTTCTTCTTTGCAGGCGTTTCATAATCAGAAGATTGTGTTGACAGATCTGGACTTCGTAAAAGAAGCGCCGGAGGTGAATCTGACGGATGAAAAGCTGGTAGATGCCTTCGGACAGAACAAGCGGAAAGAATGGAAAGAAAAAATTCATTCGGAAGAGGAATTAAAAGAGAAAATGAATTGCCAGCTTGCGGAACAGGGAAAACCGTTCCCGTTTGCGGACTGGTCAAAATACGGTGGTTGGACGCGCAAAAAACTGACGGAGGGAACCGGTTTCTTTTCAAGGATCAAAGAAGACAACGGCAAGTGGTGGCTGGTTGATCCGCTTGGCTATGCATTCTTAAGCATTGGTCCGGACTGTGTCGGCCCTGAAATTGACTGTCGGATCGATGGTCTGGAAAAAAATCTCGACTGGCTGCCGTCCGAAGACGATAGTGACTACGGAGTGTTTTTTCAATCCCAGCATGTGATCCCCGGAAGAAGACGGAATTTTAAGAGCTTTTCGTATTCTAAAGCAAATCTGTACCGCGTCTGGGGAGAAAAATGGAAAGAAAACTGGCGACCAATGATTGTTGGACAGCTGAAAGCCCACGGAATGAATACCCTTGGCAACTGGAGTAGCGATGAGCTGTTCGGAACAACGGAAATTCCTTATGTAACATCACTTCCGGAATTCCCAACAACAAAGCAGAACATTTTCCGTGATTTCCCGGATGTGTTCAATGAGGAATACGAAGAGACGGCAAAGAAAAATGCACAGGAATTAGCACCGCGTGCCAACGATCCGTGGATGATCGGTTATTTCCTGCGGAATGAGCCGAGCTGGGCATTCGTTGACAATCTGGTACTGGCAGATGAGACTCTGTACAATCCGGCGCGCACCAGCTGCAAAGAAAAGCTGATTGCGCGGATGGAAGAAAAATATCAGTCCATCGATGCTTTAAACAAGGCATGGAACACCGATTTTGTAAGCTTCGCCGATCTGTACCGCCCGCAGAAAGAGATTTCCAAACGGTCTGATGCGGCAAAAGAAGATATGCGGGCATTTTCAAGAGACATGCTGCGGCGCTATGTGGAAATTCCGGCCCGTGCCTGCAGAGCAGTCGATCAAAACCATATGATCCTCGGTATGCGCTGGGCTGGATTTCTGATCCGGATCTCGTAGAAGGATGGGAGAATTTCGATGTCTTTTCGATCAATTGCTACGCGGTTGACCCGACGAGCGCGATTCAGAACATTGTAGACCTTGGTGTGGATCTGCCGGTGATGATCGGAGAGTTCCATTTTGGAGCGCTCGACGCAGGACTTCCGGCAACTGGTCTGGAAGGCGTACTTTCACAGAGAGATCGTGGAATTGCCTACCGCCATTACTGTGAAAAAGCTGCGGCTCATCCAAACGGTGTCGGCTGTCATTATTTTCAGTGCTATGATCAGTTTGTGCTGGGACGTTTTGACGGAGAAAACTATAACATCGGCCTGTTTGACATCTGCTCACAGCCATACCCGGATATGATGGAACAGATTAAGCTATGCAGCAGCGAAATCTACGAAGTCGCAGACGGACAGAAGGAGCCATGCGAAGAAAAAGCAGATTCAATTCCGATGATTGCATATTAAAAAAGAGAAAAGAAATACAAGGAAATAAGAGTAAGAAAAAGCAAGGAGTGATGTGCTATGAAAAACATGAACATTTATTTAAATACACCAGAAGATGCTATCAATTTTGTTTCCACTGTGTCGAAAGTACCGTACGAGGCAGATTTATCTTATGGACACTGTATGGTAGATGCGAAATCTATTTTAGGAGTGCTTGGCATGGCAGTTCGTAAAAAGGCAAAGCTGACTATTTACGGAGAAAAAAATATGGATGAAGTAGCGAAAGAGCTGAAGAGGTATGCGGCTTAAAATAAGTAGCAGAGTATTGTTTTTGTGCTTACTGTGTATAAATGACTGAAATCATGCGCAAAGAAAGCGCAATTCCCTTAATTCATAGAAATTCTCTTTTTGAATTTATCTTGGAAAGGGCTTTGAGTGCAGTTATTAGCGCGACAACTTGTACAGATGTTGATTCCGTTGTCGAAGCCGGCACTTGCAGCAGTTACCCTTTTTTGTATTGTGAATCACTGGAATAGCTTTTTTGACGGAATGATTTTGATTGATACGCCGGAAAAATTTCCACTGCAGACCTATATTTAGTCACTGGTTATTTGTATTTCCGATATGTCTCAATCAGGACTGTCTACAGAACAGCTGGCAGGGAGAATGTCATAAAGAACCTTCAATGGATCCAAAATAGTTATTTCTACCGCTCCGATTTTAATCATTTATCCATTTTTGCAGAGATACTTTTGTGTCAGAAATCACCTTGGGATCTGTAAAGGAATGAGCAACAGAAAGTTTGAAAACCGTAGGACGATCATTTTGAAGTGTGGAGGAACAGGAGTATGAGCAGAAAGTGGACAGAACAAGAGATATGGAGTTGGTTCCGTGAACATGAGTGGATTTCCGGATTCAATTTTGTGCCAAGTACACCGGCAGGCGGCGTTTATGCACTGCTGCAGGAGTATGATCATAAAAATGCGTTTCAGGAGGCAGCAAAAGAAATTTCATTAGCGCTTCACTTGGATTAAACAGTGTGCGCCTGTTTTTGCCGTTTGAATTATGGAGACAGCAGCACGATAGTTTTATGAAAAATCTGGAGGAGTTTATTTCACTGCTGGATTTTTATCATATGACAATCATGCCGGTTTTATTCAATGATTGTACCGTTGCAAAACAATTTTACAAAGAACCAGTTCCGGGACCACAACCGGAACCTGTGGAGGGCTTTTTTGGGGGGAACCAGTGATAATTCTTTTGACGAAGAAACACAGACAGGGATCACGGTAGGTTATAGTATTACAGATGATGAAGAGATGACACCTGAAATTGAGAAATATGTAAGAGAACTGGCAAAACGTTATGGTCAGGATGACAGGGTTATCATTTGGAATATCTGGAATGAACTGGGAAATTCAGGAAGAGGAGAAAAATCACTTCCGATGGCTAAAAAAGTAATAGGATGGTTAAGGGAGGAAGACGTAAAGCAACCATTGACAATAGAAATGTGGGGAGCGCAGGTAAAGGGAAACTATTATGAATGGCTAAACAACCATCGTTTTCATGGTGAGGTGGGGTGGATCGGGAAAACATAGAACTCTCGGACATTATTACATTTCATTTTTATGGTGATTATACGCATGCACGAAGAATGGTAAAGTTTTTGAAACAGTTTAATCGTCCGCTGATTAATACAGAATGGATGCATCGCCCATTTCAAAGTCTGATTCAGACGCACCTGCCGCTATGGAAAAGAGAAAAAATAGGAAGTTATTTTTTCGGTTTGGTAAATGGAAAGACACAATTTCATATTGCATGGGATTTTATTAAAGAATATCCGTCTGTAGATACTTCCGTATGGATCATGATTTGTATCATGCAGATTTTACTCCGTATGATCAGGAGGAGTTGGATATACTAAAGAAGTGTAATGAAGATAAGAATATCTGGAAATAAGGAACTAGGAGAAACAAAAATATTGACGAAAAGAAAGAGATTTGATAAACTGGAAAAATAAAAGGGAGTAGCTAGCCAACCGTGTTCACTTCTTCGTCAGTACAGCTATTGATATTCAATAACTCGGAAAGTGATTAAATAGCGAGACTTTTACTGTAGATGCAGTAGGAGTCTCTTTTTTATGCCTATAACACCTGCTGCAAAGAATGCAAAAGAAAGAGAGGAAGATACGTATGATGTTACAGGCAGGGATTTTGATAGTGGGTTTCCTTTTTCTGGTAAAAGGAGCAGACTGGTTTGTGGAAGGGTCTGCAAGCATAGCAAGAAAGTTTGGAATTCCCCAGCTGATTATCGGACTTACCATTGTTGCAATGGGAACGAGTATGCCGGAGGCCGCTGTAAGTATTACCGCAGCGATGCAGCAGAACGCAGGAATTACGATAGGAAATGTGGTTGGAAGCAATATTTTGAATATTTTTATTATTCTCGGACTTACGGCATTAATAACAAATGTGGCAATACAAAGGTCTACCTTGTTTTATGAAATACCGTTTATGATGTTTGTTACGGTAGTTTTAATGATATGCGGAATGACAGGAGGAAAAGTAACGTTTGCCGAGGGCATAGTCTTATGGGTACTGTTTCTTGTATATCTTGGCTATTTGTTTGTAATGTCAAAAAAAGGGGAAAATCCGGAAGAAGAGGAAGCGAAAAATTAT
>ENA-OQJS01000134-OQJS01000134.1-human-gut-metagenome-genome-assembly--contig:-NODE-134-length-13852-cov-1.027614_pt1 | contig 13852 bp, 13 predicted proteins | sample MGYA00242598_ERZ504764 | MGnify/ENA primary metagenome ERZ504764 (study PRJEB26092, sample SAMD00036368) | human gut metagenome | host: Homo sapiens | study: EMG produced TPA metagenomics assembly of...
TCAAAAGCTTTGAAGTCGTATCGTGGTTACTGGTCTTTTTGCCATAGTTTATTCACCCAGTTACATTTTACTGTTCCCCTTTCTTCTTGGATATGTCTACACAATTCAATCAGTTAGCCAAAATAATTCATATGTATATGTTGACAATTAGCCGCTTTTTTTTTGTATAGTATTATTAAAAGGGGGAAATGTTTATGTTACATAGCATGCGTATTCGATAAGCATTGAAATCAAAAAAGATTTTTCCCATTTTTCAATATGGGCTTTTTTGTCATGCTTATTTTGCGTATGCTATACAACAAAACTAACGATGTATAGACATAGTATAAAAACTATGCCTTAATTTTGTTGTAGTATTATATGTATAAATGCAGGTCAATGCTCATGTTGAGAATTGACCTGCATTTTTTTGCGCAAAAGGAGAAATATTATGCTTGAAAAATATTGGATAAAATGTCCAATTTGTAACGGAAAGACGAGGGTTCAAGTATTTTATAATACGGTATTAAGAAATTTTCCTCTTTTCTGCCCTAAATGTAAATTAACGCATATCGTTGATGTTGAAAAACTAGAAATCATAATCAAAAACTCTGAAAAACAAACTTTTTAATTTTGAAAAGGAAGGATATTTAAATGAAACACTTACCTAAAAGTACACCTACGGAAATATTGAATGACCCATACGGATTTACTTACAAAGAAATGTCGGAAGTAATTGGAGAGGATAAAGCAAGAGCCTTATATACGGAATTGTATAAACAGCCATTTCACAAAGAAAAATCTATCAATATCAACAAAAAAAGTCTATAAAAGTAGCGATACTGAAAAGTATGTTTATGAATTGAAAGATAACAGGTATATTGAAACGGTTTTTATTAAACGGCGAGATGGTGGGACTGTTTGCGTAAGTACGCAAGTTGGTTGTTCTGTTGGCTGTATTTTTTGTGAGTCCGGACGCAATGGTTTTGTTCGTAATCTAACACCGTCTGAAATTGTGCAGCAGGTTGTATTGATACGTCAAAAAGTAAATCGTATCGTTTTTATGGGAATGGGAGAACCTTTATTCAATTACGACAACTTGATTGCAGCAATCCATATTCTTCGAGATAGAAATGGACTTAACTTTCCAACCGACGGCATTACCGTATCAACAGTTGGTCCAGTTAATCAATTAAAAAAATTGCGCGAAGAACATCTAAAAATTCAGTTGACAATATCTTTACATGCAGCAACACAGGCTGCGAGAAACTGTATCATTCCTCATATGCACATGTACGCTATTGAAGATGTTGTTAAGCAAGCATTGTCCTATTCTCAAAGGCATAATCGAAAAGTGGTATTTGCGTATTTGCTTTTACCAGGTATAAATGACCGTTCCTCAGATATAAGGCAACTTGCAAAATGGTTTAAGGGCAAAAATGTTATGATTAACGTGCTGCAATACAACCCGACGAGTAATTCAAAAATTAGAGCACCACAAAAACAAGAAAATGGTTGCGTTCAAACATCAATTAGAGCAAACAGGACTTGAAGTTACCATGAGAGTTTCTCATGGTAGAAAGATTAAAGCAGCTTGTGGACAGTTAGCTAATACAATATAATAAAGCCAAAAAACAAACAAGAAATAATTTAATTAAAAGAAGCCAGACGCACAGACGCAGAGCCGATAATATGCAGTTTGAAATACTGCTGTTATCGGCTCTTTTTTGATTTTAATTTGTGCCCCTAATAACCATATTGGAGCAAAATCAGAACTGTTGCTTGTCGTTCTTTGATTTCCGCAGCAGCTTTGAAAAATCAAAGCCGCCGTTTCTTTTTATCTTCTAATGAAATGACGCGGTATCACTGTTGAAATCGGCGGCTAAAGGAGGTAGCCGCCATGAAGCAAAAAGCATATCGACAAAATCCGACAGTTATTGACTTATCAAAAAAAGCCCGCCCACCACCGGGGGAAACTACGCTTATATATATGAACTGTCTAATCATCTGGATACTGCCTACAATGCCTATGCGCCCGTCCGGGCTTTTCGGACGGGCGCATTTTGTACGTTCAAAAAATTTTTGAAGAAATTTCAAAAAATCTTCGGCGTTTTTGAAAAACGCCGTATTGCCCCGCAAAAAGGGGGGAAGGCACCACCAACTTTCCAACGAGAAAGGAGGTGAGAATGTGGAACCTAATAGCAGGGAGTTTTACAAACAGTGTGCTTTTCAGAAGTTTTGTAATACGGTATTGCACAATGAAGCTTGCGACACCCATGCGTATCTGCTCAATGGTCGCTTCATCAACGCCGCACTCACGCAGCAGCTTTTCCTCCGCTTCTTTCCAGATACGCCATTTCCTGTCCTCCCGTCCGTGGTTGTATGCCATTCTTACTTCCTCCAATCAGAATTGATTGAGAGGGCAGAGAAAAGCCCCCTCATCTTCCCAAAGGAAAAAACAAGGGGGCTGAACGCCTTAAATTTTAATTTTCTATTATCTTTCTTAGTTTTATTAGGATTCTGGCTTTGCGTTTGTTTACAACGCTCTGGGTTATGCCCAACCTCGCCCCGACTTCACGCTCGGAAAGTCCGTCAAAAAAGATTGCCTGTATCAGCTCCTGTTCACTATCCGACAGCAAAGGCAGGGCGGCTTTCAGCCTGTCCACCATGACCGCATTGACAACGGTTTCTGCAATGTCCACCGCTTCATCAGTGATAAAGTCCAGAGGATTCCCCTCGCTGTCCGTAAATCCGTCGAGAGATAGCAGTCTATTCTTTGTATCTAATTTTTGCAGATAACGCCACCGTTCCTTGTCACGGTAGAAGTCTGTGTATTGCTCCCTCACGACTTCAAGCAGACAGCCTTGAATGGGGATAAACAGCTTGTCCATATAGGTCTGGTCGGATTCCCTGCAACGGCAGAACTCCGTGTAGGATAATTCCACATAGCCGCCACTTTCTCTGATATATACCTTTCTTGGTGCATATTTCACCATAAATACCTCCCATCTGAATTTTTGAAATGTAAAAAATCCAGATGGAGAGGCGGAGAACGACACCGCATATCAGAAACAGCCCTACGGCACTTTCCAACAAAAATCGACAAAAGAAAAACCGCAAAGGCTCTGTGACCTTTACGGTTATAGGAAATAGTAATTCTATTGTATGGAGATTGTACTTCTACTTTCAAGGTGAGAAGTACCGTTGCACTGGCAGAAATTTTTTTAACTGGTTTCCTGCCGTTCTCTGATATGCTATGTATTGATAAATTTTGCTTCGTATGAGCAGATAGATAACTGCCCGAAAAAAGGACATAAAAAAATCCCTCCAAATTTAAAAACAAATTCAGAGGGTAATTTAGGGTATAACAAAATAACCCACCCGAATATCGTTTTTTTTTATTTGGTGAGTTTGTTCTTTCAAATACGAAACAAATGCTCATGTACGGTAAAGTATCACAAGAAAATTATGTCGAATTGACAGCCGCCTCCGCTATACCGAATAAGGAAATAAAGAGTCCTCAAATTTTGCGCTACTAAATGAAGACGAGCGGAAGTAATCTCCCGCTCGTCAGTAAACTTAACTATGCCATATCAATCCCGCTTCTTTCCCGCCACCGGCACTAAGAACAGCGCGGGCAACAGCAGGAAAGCGGTACAGACCAGCCCCAGGGTATGGACACCTGCTGGGCTACCAGCCCCACAATAGGCCCGCCGATGATCTGCCCGAAAGAGTCCAGCTGTCCGCTGGTGGAAAAGACTGTGGCGCGCATTTTCTCATCCACATGGTCGTTCATCCAGGCGGCCAGCACAGGCTCCTTGATGGTGCGCATAAGCCCCGCCAGCAGGAACACCAACAACATGAACCAAAAGCTCCGCCCCACCGCGAAGAGAACCAGGAACAGGATATACCCGGCGCTGGTGGACATGACCACACTGGTTCGGCTGACAGTCCCTTTTTTCTCCATGCGGGCGATGAGCAACTGAGAAGCCAGAATACCTAAGCCGCTGCCGATAAGACTGATAACACCGAACCAAGTGACGCTGTTCAGCGGCCCGATAACGGGTATTACCGTGTCATCCAGAAAATGAGCGGTGGAGAGCCGGTCAAAGCCTTCACTGGCAAGTCCCCCGCATAGTGTGATTGCTAAGAGCGCCAGCAACACAGGTGCGCCTTTCACAAAGCCCAGGTTGAGCTTGAACAGGCAGACAAAGTCTTTAAGCAAGCCCTGCCGTTCCTCAATAGCAGGGGAGAAGTTGGTTTCTGGCATGATGCGAACCATCACCAGCCCCAACAACAAGCACAAACTGCCCCCCAAGATGACAGGCATTTGCAGGTTTATGTTTCCCAGCAGTGTGCCCAGCACCACGCCCAGAACGCCGCCGATTTGCCCCATTTGACTGCCCCGCAGGAACACCTTGTCTATGGGTTTGTCCTCTTCCTCCGAGGCAATCCACGCCTCCAGAGCGCCGGTGATGAAGGTATCACCGCAACCCCAGACAACCTGGGCCAGCAGAACCGGCGCGAACCACGGTAGCGCACCCTCCATCAGAAAGCCCAGGCCGTAGAGGAACATTCCAATCAGCACCGAGCGCCGACGGCTATACAAATCCGCCACCACACCGGTGGGCATCTCGAACAGAAAGCAGGAGGTCTCCTGAACCGTCCCTACCAGGACAAGCTGGAAAGCATCCAGCTGCACCACCTCCAGGTGGTACACGATGGAAAGCACTGTGGACATAGAAACCGCCAGGGAACAGACAAATCGGAACAGCAGGTAGACAGAATATGCCTTTGAATTTTTAGCAAACATGAAGTTACATTTCATCATAATTAGTCTCTAATCCTTTCAAATCTCATTTTATATGACTTTTGCAAGCTGTTAAGCTAACTTGTGGAACATATGCCGAACCTTATCTATACGGCTATTCGGGCGGCGGGGTTGGCAAATAAATTTACCAATAGCTGGCTGGTATCCTTTTAACTCTGTCAAGCAGACTCCCTGCCCATTTGTGAAATAAGTTAAATCGTTCCTGTATTCTTGAATACATCTAGCAGGGATTTCTCCTTTCAGAATGACCTCGTCATTCTTTATCTGAGTACTTACAATATCTGCACAATACCTTGGAGCATCATGATACGCCCGTGAGAGATATTCCTGCGGTGCATAAATTTCAAAGTGGAGATATGGCTCTAATAGTTCTGTCCCTGCTTTTTTTAAAGCCTGCTCCAATACGATAGGGGAAAGCAGCCGAAAGTCTGCGGGGGTACTTACAGGACTATAATACAATCCATATTCAAAACAGATTTTACAGTCTGTCACTTTCCATCCATACAGCCCCTGCTCGCAGCCATAAAGAACCCCCTCCATAACCGCATTTTGGAACGATTGATTTAAATATCCAAGTGAAACTCTGCTTTCATACTGCACTCCGCTTCCAATAGGGAGCGGCTCTATGGACAACCCGACAGAAGCCCAGAAAGGATTTGGCGGGACTTCTATGTGGATGGTATATTCTGCTTTTCTAAGCGGTCTTTCCATATATATAACAGTAGGCTCTTTTATTTCTGCCTCCACATGATATTTTTCCTCAAGGATGGCACAAATGACTTCCATCTGCACATTCCCCAAAAAAGATAACATAATCTCATGGGTAACAGTATCAATGTCAAAATGCAAAAGAGGGTCTGTATCAGCAATCTCTGCGAGGGCATTTAACAGGGCTTCCCTTTGCTCCGGCTTTTGCGGCTCTACCGTTGTCCGAAGTAATGGCATGGGATTATCAATCCGTGTTTTGTGAGGCAGGAGTTTTTCATTTCCCAGGATATCGTTCAGTTTCAAAGTATCATCAGCTAAAATAACAATTTCTCCCGGACAGGCATGGTCAGCCGGGACGATTTCACCGTTTGTCGGAACACACATCTCTGTGATTTTTATTTTCTCTTTTTCAGATATTCTAATAACATCCCTCAAATGCAATGTTCCGCTATATATACGCACATAAACAAAACGCCGCCTTTTCTCTGAATATTCAATCTTAAAAACCTGCCCGCATAGTTCAGATTGACCTTCAGGCGTTGATGAATAAAATTTACTGGCAATCACTTCTATAAGCTGCCGAATCCCCAGATTGTTTTTAGCGCTTCCGTGATAAACGGGAAATAACGTTCCGTTTTGGAATCTCCTGTTTTCTTCCTGTTCCAGTTCTGACATTTTAAACGGTTTCCCTGACATATATTTCTCTAATAGTTCATCGTTTCCCATAATTACCGCATCCCACTGTTCCATATCGTCATTGTCCGTTACATTTATATGGGGATGCTGCCCAACCTTTTGCTTCACTATAATTTCCGAAGAAAGCTTTGCTTTCATTTCCCGATATACCATTGGCAAATCAATCCCCTCTTGGTCAATTTTATTGATGAAAAAAATTGTCGGAATCTTCATTGTCTGTAGTGCATGAAACAGTATACGGGTCTGTGCCTGTATGCCATCCTTTGCAGAAACTAATAATACTGCTCCGTCTAATACGGATAAAGAACGGTATACTTCCGCCAAAAAATCCATATGGCCTGGCGTATCTATAATGTTGACTTTTACATCCTCCCACTGAAAAGATGTCACTGCTGTCTGGATAGTGATTCCCCTTTGACGCTCCAAATTCATTGTATCTGTCCTTGTTGTGCCTTCATCTACGCTCCCTAGTTCTGCAATTGCACCACTGGTATACAATAAACTTTCCGTTAATGTTGTCTTTCCTGCGTCAACGTGAGCCAGAATGCCTAAGTTAATTATTTTCATGTGATTTTCCTCCTATCAACACCCAAAAAAGGGCAATAAAAATACCCAGTGATAAATACTCCTATCACTGGGTAAATAACTCCAATAGCCCCAAAACACTTATATGTTTTCGGCATATAAAATTACATGATAAAAGTATTCTTAAACTGGGTACAAAAAACTAAGCCCCATATTAAAAGTGAAACGGGACTGCTACTTTTTGTTCCCACTATCAAATTGACAGTTTATTTAAGAATACCTTGCCGCATATTTATTAACTCCTTGTATAATACTGAATCTAATTATATTCCTTAACCCTTTATTTGTCAAGCTGACAAACTAAAGCAGAAAAAGCGGCAGGATTTCCCCCTGCCACTAATCATCTGTTTATGCAAAAATAATTTCCTTTTCCACAATCTCCCTCGCACAAGCCCTTATGTTATTGAGGCATCCTGTCCATTCTAAGGCGTTTTCTGCCTTTAGCTGTTCCGTTATGCCCTGTGCCTGTTTCATACCCTCTATGAGCCTTTCAAAGCGTTCCTGTGCCTGTCTGTTGATGTCGGCAAGGTAGGCGTTTAGCCTGCCGCTTGTAAGAAGATTGGTGTATGTAACTTTACGGTACTGTTTTAGATAATCTAAATGCCGTTGCCCCCAGATGCCTATTGCCTGTTCTTCTTCGGCGGGTACAGTTAAGCACGGTATCAAATAATCCCCTTGCCTTTCGTATTTGCCGCCCAGTTCCTCAAATAATGATTTTGCCATTGTCTGTTACCTCCACATTCTTTTTTATTTTGAATGTCCGCAAAATCGTCCTACATCTATGGGATTACTTGGAAGATTCCAGTGCATAATCACACGACAATAATTATGAAAATCCATCCTTCCTGTCCGATTGATGTTGTGGCGAGCACAAATGGACGCATTGGTGAGTTAAAGGCATTTCTGATATTTTCTTTACGCATGACTACCTTGGAATTATCTCCTGCATCCTTTGTAAATCCAACTGCATAACTCGACCTTATTCGACATCCATCACTCTTCCTGTCAGCTCCGTTAATACGTTTTTTGAAATCAGGATAAGTATCAGCGATATAGGTGGCTGTATGTATCTTCAATGAATCCATCATCATGTCATGCACAATCTGATACTGATTTCCATCCGACTGAAAACCTGCTGTTTCTTTCAGCATATGGATATATTCATCAATCATTGCCTGAAAACAGCCATCTTTACAGTATTTAAGTACATTCTGCCAATGGGAATTATCATCCTGCATCTGCCATAAGCAAGATCAATGATAGCTGTTGACTCCGGCAAATTGAAATTATTGACAAATACCTTTGCAAGCGATGTTGCTCTGGCTGTGCTTCTTCCATTAGAACGATAAATGCATATTGCTGGCGAACCCAGTACCATATTTACCAATGTTTCCAGAAGATCCTCCGGCTTTCTTCCAAGATGAATCTCCTCCGGGGCATCCAAATAACTTCTTAGCTTATCAATATGAGCAATAAAGCCCTTATTTCTCTTATCCTTTGAACTGCTTCTGACCTCAGATGTTGTATCCTCTTCGTCTGTATTCATTTCCCACACAATATCCTCTATCCAATGCTTTGCATAGATGACTCCATCCATGAGCATCGGTGCAAGATAATACCACCTGGCATCTTCCTTATTGTTACCCGAATCACCATACTTTTCTTCGATTATCGCAAGCTTCTCTTTCAGTTTCAGCCGTACAGATTTCTCTATTACTTCTAATGATTCATGATTATTCAATGACTCAATCGGTAAATACATATCAGAAAGTGTCTTTGAAGGATAAAGCAATGCAAACAGGCTCATGCCTCTTACTTCTCCATTTGAAACATTAAACCTGAGCCTTGCCACCGGGTATCGTCTCGAACCATCCGCAAAATACCCCGTATTCTTCTTATCCTGATTCTTTATCTGATGTACCAGTTTTCCAACTGTAAGTCTTTCCGCCTCATAGGAAACAAGCGCACCTATCATTCGTGGAACCATCTCCCATGCAGAAAATACAAGTATTTTTGAAAAGCCTTTGCTGTTTTTATATGCTCCCTGCATCTCATAATATGGCAGTGATGGAGGAATCCACAGATATTTTTCTGCACCGCCGGTAAATGCTTTTTCTTTCAGTGCCTCAAGCCTTGCATTGGTTTTCGGCAGTTCATCATATTTATTGATTTTATTGCGATTCAGCCACAAGAGACATTGTTCTCTTTCACTTCCAAATTCATCTGGATGTTTTATATAATATTTTTCAATCTGCTCTTTAATCTTATATTTCTTCATAAAGGACATAAGATACGGACAGCTCTTTGCATAATCTACCGGTAAAGAATGATTTGAATCCGTTTTTGACAACAATCGTGACATCTGTATATAGGAGTTTATGTCATTTTCATCTATCTGCAAATGATGCTTCACGCTGCTGTCATCCGTATATACACCGGAATCCATGACAGATATACGCTCTGTCCTGCTGACTCCCTGATACATGGCATTTTCTGCCAGCTCCTTCATACGGATAATTGCACTGTCCCCTGCCTTCAACTCACTTAGAGCATGGGAATAATTCTTCCACACTTCCTTAAATTTAATGTCTTTGACTTCATCATCAAAAAGAAAGTTCATAACCTGAAAAAACTCTGCATAATGCTCATCAAGCTGATTTTCATCTATCTCTTCAAGGGTAGAATACAATTTATATGGTGTAGCCGACAACAGAAGTACCCTTGTATCATGTCCACTAAGGAAACTGTGTGCAAGAATACCAAGCTCACTGTCATCGGATGACAAAGAAACTTAAATCTCTGAACTCATCCATGATTACCAGATCCGGCTCAAGCATAGATACACTGATTCTCGCAAACATCACACGAAGCTTATTCATCACATAGTAATTGGAATATGTAAGCTGTTTATTGTATCTTCTTTCATGCAAATGATTAAGCAACATGTCCCTTATACTTTCATACTCCTGATAATTAAGGATTTTTTCTATCACATTTTGTGGATAGACACCCTTCGTCATCTTTTCGCATTCTGCCACACGATTTTCAAAGTTCCATTTTGCCCATCCATCCCATGCTTTTACAGCATCCATTATCATAAATTTTTCAAGAGAAGTTACATGTCCTTTAAAGTCCGGCATTCTCCTTAAAATGGCATACATAAGTGCTCTTTCCTGCACACTTCCACCTCCGGTGGTCATGACGGAAGATGTTTCCGGTGTAAGTGGGATAAGCTGTATAAAACCTTCCTTTATCTGCGGATCATTTTCCTGCTCAGTAATCTTTAAATGCTGCATAGACAGTCTGGTATCTGATACTGAGCCGATGGCATTCTTTCCTGTTACATCAAGTTTTCTGATATTCTGATTTGCTATGTTCTGATTAGAGCAGATATAAATTACCTTAAACAGATCATCTTTCTCTTCGATTCTAAGTCTTGCTGTCTTTACAATTGCTCCTCTGGCAATAAGAGTTCTTCCCATACCCACTTCATCTGCTACAAGCACACGATTCTGATTATGCCGGAACAGATAATCCACTCTCTCCACAGTCGCTCTTTGAAAATCCTTCAGACCGGAAAGGGTACGCTTTTCAATTTCATCTATATTAAATTGTAACATGACATCACCTCGTTATCTTCTGATTTTCAAAGTATTACAAAAAGTCTCATACAGTTCACGGAATTCATCCGGTATAATATCCTTATCTGTAACCATCTTAAGCACATATCCAATGTCTTTTATTCTTTCCGGCCCTTCTACAGATGTCTTTAACATCTTTTCATAGAGTGCCGGCATTGCATCACTCGAATTGGCAAAAAAGCCGGATTCTCCCATCTGCTTTCCTTCAAGCATAGATGCTACATAATCATCACCAAGTACAAACGCTATGTACTCAACAAATGATGCCCTATCTTTTACCACACTGTTTACTGCAGCACTTTCTCTGTCATCCGGGAAACCACTTGTAGGGATCATAATAAATTCTGCGAATTGTATCATCACCTGATCTTGCAGTAATCTCATAGAACTCTGATAACTGCAAGATCTCAAGCTCTGAAAACTCTATATGTTCTGACAATGTCTGCTCCTGCTTTGAATTAAATGGTGATACTGTAACCTCACTATCAGATTCAATACCACTGAACTCAACCTCTATCTTGTACTTTCCAGCATTCTCATTATCTTTCTGAAATTACAGCCTGCCTTTTCACTCGGCACAAGTCCTTAATTTTCTGCTCCAGCAGATTTCTATTGTCACTTTCTGTTTCCAAAACAGCATCCGCTACTGTAACCTGCTCAAATGGATTCTTTGCATCTCCTACCGGTCCACAGAATATATCCTCTAAGAATTTATCCCCATTCAGATACATATTCTTTGTACCAAGCCACAGCATCATTTCAACATTTTTATTAATTGCAGAATAGGAAGCATTCATGGAACCAAGATACAGGTCAACATCTGAATATTTCCTTCTCAGATAGATTTTTGCATGAATATCCTGTTTCTTTTTATCTGCGAGTTCATCTGAAATTTCTTCCTCACCATCTATAATCTCATCCTTTAATGCATAGATGGTAAAATTATCTACATCTGATGCTTTGAGTTTTCCAAGCTCAGAACGTCTCGTAACAAGTGTTCTCTTACAGTCCGACAATGCCCTGTCTGTCAGGTTAAATCTGCAATCACACTTTCTGATAAAAACGGAGACATCACTACAAGCTCATTAAATGTCGAATTGGCATTTCCTCTTTCCTTGCAGAATAGGATATCCTCCTGCATCCGGTAAGCATTTTTTCCAATACCAAGTGGAAGCACTTCAAAATCCTCTCCAAATATTTTACTATCAAGTGAAAAGGATACATCCTTAATGTCTGCACATAATCCACGAATCAGGTTTCTTTTCTTTCCGGCATTATTGCTGGTATTATGCACATTCATTACAAGATAATCCAGAAAATCACAGATAGGCTGAGTCTTTTTCTTCTGTCTGACATTTTTACTGCTATCCATTGCAAAGCTGATATCCCAGCTCCTGTCAAAAGTCAGATTTCTGCTCATTACCACAAAACGATATTTTTTATCTCCATCAGCGTTTACATATGCTAATACCCATGTTTTCGGATGAAATGACGGATATCGACCAAGCTGTCTATCTTTTGGCAGTGCGACCTCTACTACCATTTTCTCTAATAAAATAGATAGTGCAGTCGGTTTTGTTGGCACTTTAATCTGTCCTGCTTCACAAAACAGCACGATTTTATCTGATACCTTCTGCAATGCATTCAGCATACCAATTGGATTTTGCATAAGCTTACTATCTGTTTCTTCAGATAATCCAAGACATATCGCCACAGCTGTGAGTGCTTCCAGGTCAAGTGAATATGTAGTGCCTACTGCTCTGTCCAATCTATATCCGTCCGGAGGCATCAAAATACCGCTGTAATCCGTTCTATCTCGGTTTGAATCCGGTCTAAACATCAGCACTCACCTCCCCGGCATAGATGTCATTCACAATTCTTCTGGCATTCGAGAATCTGTAATCGAGCATTCCACCGCCTACCCATTTTGAATGATCAAATTCCTTTGTTCTGCTTAACTTCGCTCTGGCTGCTCCTTTCAGGCTCCGTTCCCTCTTGCGAATCAGTTCATCAGCCATATCAATATCTAATGTAATAAATGCTGCTTGTATCCCACATAGAAGCTCTTTGCCCTTGGATTGATCAACTGGAATTCTCCAAACACTGCATCCAGATCTACTGTCGCATTATGCCTTATATCCGGAAGCAACCTGCTCCATTCATCATTTGCGTATGTATTCTCGTCTTCTGAAAGCATGACATTGTATCTTACTCTCGCCATATACACCAGATTATTAAAATCGCAGGCAAGCTTCATCATATATGCCAGCTTTTCACCTACTTTTTCCGATAGTTCAGCCGTTAAAGAAGCAAAATCATCATATTCATTCAAATCAATACGATTTTTCAATACATATTCCAAAAGAGACCCTTTCGTTGACTTCTGAATCTGCTTATCCAGATAGAATGCTTCCTCCTGCGTCAGCTCTATTGTAAGGTTGTCTCTCCAATCATCATGATAAATCGGAAGATTCCAGAATCTAATATTGCCGATGTCTCCTGCATCCGAATCATCCTTATCATTTTCCTCTGCATCATCATTCCTGTTTCCCAACCGGCTGACAGACTTCTGTTCTTTTAGCTTTACCGCCAATGAAACATACTCCGGTATAGACAGACCATAATCACAGAATATTCCAAAGGTACGAATTCCATTCCAGTAGATATCTGATGGTTTTCTTGCCACCCAGCCCTTTGGCAATACACGACTTCCAATAACACCTTCTGCCTTGGGATCTGCTTCTAACAATCTGATGCCACAATCTTTTTCAGCAGAATCTATAGCTCTTAAAACTCTATTTGCATCCTTTCCATACCTGCCATCAACAGCCTCCCTTAACATATATGGAACAATAAGGAAGTACTTTGCTCTAGTCTGGATGGTAGATGTCCCCGGAAAGAAATAATTGGCAAAAGCATCACGAATAACGCCGATTCCAAGTTCATCGACTGCTCCCTGTTCACTCAGAAGGTTAATCACATCGAATGCCTTCTGCCGGTCTTCTTTTGAAAAATCTATCCATCCTAACTGCATGTTTTCACTTCCTTATTTCTTCGTCAAATATGTATCTTCCACATAAGTCTCCGGTGTCGCCTCTTCAATTACTCCCGACTTTGGATCAAAGATATATTTCTTCTTCAATCTCTCATACAATACAGAACCTACAGTCTCCATTACCTGCCTCATCATATCAGGATCATCAAACAGTTTTCTGAAAAACTGGTCATTCTGCTCATATCTGTCTGCTGCCATATTCGGAAAATCCTTTTCAAATAACAGCATAAATGTTGCCCTGTCATTGTTCTTTGCGTAGCTCTGCCATTTCTCCTGATTGGCATAATCATTTTCCATCTGAACAAGAACTTTATCCATCTCTGTAAAATGAGTGCCATACTTTTCGTTTATCTTATC
>ENA-OQJS01000136-OQJS01000136.1-human-gut-metagenome-genome-assembly--contig:-NODE-136-length-13792-cov-1.622832_pt1 | contig 13792 bp, 20 predicted proteins | sample MGYA00242598_ERZ504764 | MGnify/ENA primary metagenome ERZ504764 (study PRJEB26092, sample SAMD00036368) | human gut metagenome | host: Homo sapiens | study: EMG produced TPA metagenomics assembly of...
TGTTTACAATTCTTATAAATATTTCTTAACTTTCTTTAAGGTCTTTAATATTTATTCCTGTTGTTATATAATATACTGATAATCAATATATTATACAAGTATTAATAAATGACAAAAATAGAGTGTTTCCTTAAAAATAAAGATACATTTTGTTTTTGTATTACAAATATTATTCGTATCTTTGTAATACAGAAAAGGAGATAAACGGTTAACGTCTTCCACACTTTCCCGTTTTTACTTCTTCTTTGGTTGAATGTTTAATTTAAAATATAAGATCATGGAAGTATTACTAAACTTACAAAACAAAAATGTAACGCTAAACGCCGTACATGTAGCCCCAGAGGGCACAAACTGTTGCAACCGTTTGAAGGTTCATTTTGATGTGTTTCAAGAAACGGCGAAAAAAAGCCGCTATTATAAGACTATCAACGGCAAATAAGTTTTGAACTGATTCACTATCAAGATAAACATATAGCGTTATTAATTCCTTTTGATCGCATTCAAAAGATTTCATATTAATAAAAAACCGGGTCGAGTTTGGCGACTCTTCCCGGCCTCCCTTTAAACTTTGCGTTTATCGGATCACCTTCCACAGTGATAACGCAAAGTTAAGGGAAAAACAAAGACAAACCAAGTTTCACCCTTTAAATTTTGCGTTATGAACACAGATTTATTAATTATCTATATTCGCAATTCTCGCGATATTTACGCGCTTACTGAATGGCTGCAAAATGCACTCTTGAAAAAAGTAAACCGCGGTTTAACTCCTTCCGTTGAATATCTTGCAAACTGTTCTACTATGAAAAAGATCGTCCGGATGGCGGCTAAAATGCTTTCCGATCAGGATCATAAGACCGCAACCAAGCAAGAAAAAGAACAAGCGGCAAGAGAACACGCGGCCTATATTATCGGATGCGTGGAATATCTTTCTAAATTCTAATAATAACTATTTTTCCGGGGTTGTCATGGCTCCGGGTTACTTCTTACTTTTCATTATTCACCCTTTAAAACTTTGTATTATGACTACTACAAATAGACTTTGTTACACAGTATCAAAAAGATATATTCAAGCCGGGACAACCTTTGAAATCAATGTTAAAATATTACTGGCTGATGATTGCAAAAATAATATATGCGATTGGAGTATAACGGCGGATATTTACGAACAACGCAAAAACGGGCGTTTCGTTTGGTGTGCTGGTGGTTGCTGCCATGAAGAAATACTAAAGCGTTTCCCACAGTTTAAAATGTTCGTTGATCTTCATTTGTCTAATCATTACGCGCGCCAATGTACCAGTTGAAAACGGGTTTTATCATATTACAAACAGCAGCAAAGAAACTGCAATTAACTATTTGCGTATTACAGAAACGGAGTATAATTTACTTTATCAGGCAGAAGATAAACAATACTTTAAATACCTTCTTTATACGCTTGGTATCGTTGAACGCTGGAAAAGAGAATCTAACGAGGCTATAAAAAAGCTGGAAGAGTTAACCGGGCAAATATGGGAAAACCCATATAAGCCGGAAAATGAACGTTTTACTTTGAAATTAACGGATGAAGAACGTACAACTATAACTAACAGAATAAACGAGGGTTATTATCGTCCTGAAGCTGTACAAGCGCGAAAAGACGAAGAAAAGCGCAAAGCATACGAGAAAAAACGCGCTGAAATAATTAACGATTGCAAAAAGAAACAACAAAAGGCCGAAAATGAAAAGCGAGTTATGCTGGCCGTTCTTGATGCCGGGTTATCAGTTTGTAATGTGATATATTACGATCATAGTAACGAGCTTGTTTTTAATTGGAAAGACTACGAAACAAAAGTAACGGAGAACGATTTTAATAAATTCGTTTCCAGTGTTAACCGTTCTTTGTTGCCTGCTGGCATAACTTTTAAAATGAAATAGCCATGGCAAAATATACGATAACCAATCAAAAAGAGTTACGCCGATCTTTTTGGGTGTTCTGCAAAGAGTTCGGAGGCGAATTTGAAAGAGAAGCCAACAAAAAGAAACATTCTTTTAAACTGGATTTTAATATAGCTTTCGGAGAATATAAAGACGGACTTTGTAAAGATGGCATTATATCGCAAAGTTTATACGAACGTGCAACACTTTATTAATAATAAGCTATGTTTTGTTTAATGCTGCTTTTATTCGGTGCCGTGGTGTTTATCTCTGGCACCGATCCCAAAAAATTAAAAGACTTCATAAATAAAAACGATCAATCAGACAAATTTTAAAATTTATGGAGAAAAAGATATTATATCATATTGGGTTATATGGATTTAGAAAACTTATAGTTTATGTAATAAAGGATAACGGGGATAATATATCTATTGTTAGCCTTAACAAAGACGGTTCATTCCCTAACACGTTTGGAACTGTAATTTGCATAACATAAACGAATAATACAAACATTCCACCGCGCCGGGCGGTTTCCCGGCATTCCTTTAAACTTTGATATTATGACTGCTTATATAATAGAATCCCCAAACGGAGAAACGCACAAATTAGAAGTATTCCGCACCGCAACCGGATTTAGTGTTTATGTTGATGGCTCAAATATATGTGAGAGTATAACGGAGGACGATTTTTTGCAAGAGCTTGAAAACCCTACTTTCTAACATGGTGGGCGTAATTATTTGGCTAATAGTAGTTTTGTTAATCTGCTTTAGCGCGTTTGGCGGTCTTTGGCTGCTTCCTATTTACTTGCTTTTTTGCCTTGCTTTAGGCTTTTACTTTGGTGTAAAATATCTAACTATTTAATGTTATGAATGAAAAAGAATTTAATGGCCTCATTTTGGCCGAATTGGTTAAAATAGCAAACGACGTTTTTACAAATGAAATAGAAATAGCTCCCGGCACCTATACCGCCGCGGAGCTTGCAAAACTGAAAGATGCCAACGGTAACGAGATAAATATAAAATATCTTTGCGTTGATGCCAAACTAAATATAACGGATTTTAGGACTGTACAAATAAACAGCTTTAAATGTTCCTTTCCAGTGGATCAGGTTTTTAATCTTGTTTGGCAATTTGAAAAGCTGATAGGCACCAAACAAGCCAATAAAACAAGGTTTACCAAAATAGAAGAGCGCGAAAATATTGTTTGCTCCTTTGATATGTGGATTACAAAGGAACATCTAAATATCACTAAATTAGTAACAAAAGATCCTCTAAGACCGGTATTTAATTATATTTATCTTGATCCTTACAAATCGGCTTTAGTTGCTTCTGACGGGCGTACATTAAAAGAATACCCCGTAATTATTGAAACATCCGGGCTTTTGCCTGACGGCCTAAAATTATTTATCAATCCCAAACATTTAAAAGAAATGGTTGGCCGGTGTTCTGTTTGTGTTTGTAATCAGGAAGGCGGCAATATTACAGAAATAACCAACGATAAGAAACAAACCTTTGTTTGTGATTTTGCCGGATATTTCCCTAATTACCGGCTTGTGTACCCCAATCTTTCAAAAGACGGATTTATAAAGATTCAGAAAAGCGAATTAAAAGCGGTCGCCGGTTTTGTAAAAGAAATAGCCAAACGAAACAAAAAAAAGCGGTTTTTCACTTCGTACTATTGCCGGAGATAATAAAGTTTATTTATCTTATAATGATGCAGACAGTAACGGACACAAAGAACTTTGTGCAACATTGGAAAAAGCCGCTTTAATTGATATAAAGCTAGGTTTCTTTGCATCAAACGTTATCCCCTTGCTTTCCGGCTGGACTGGTGGCGTGTGGCTGGTTGCACCTGATCGGGCGGCGGTCTTTGATGATAAGACGGCGCGTATAGGTGTGGTTATGCCTGCATTTATAAATGATTCTATTTGCCCGAACTTAAAATGTAATATAAAGGCTTTAGATCGCGCCAAAGCTCCGATCATCCCGGAAAAAGAACCGGTAAGAGAACCGGAAAAACATTTACCGGCCTTATATGTGGATGCACAAACGAAAACACCGGCGTTTGTCTTTGCTTTGGTAGCTCTGATAGATTTTATTTCCCGTTGGTTTTATCAGGATCAAATAAACAAAGCATTACAGAGGCTAACAATGTTAACCGAACTATCCGGCATTTCTTTGCCTGAACTATTAACCGAATCAGTAAGCGAAGAAACAAACGCAAATGTACCCGAACCAATAACAGAGGATGAACCAGTACGCGCATACACACCCGAACTATTGTATATTGATCGGCCTTTGGTTTTCCCGGTGCCTATCTTCATACATAAACATGAACGAACTATCAGCCGAATCGTTGTGCCCAAACTATTGAATCACCAATGTATAGCGTTACTGTTTGTTTCCATGATGTTACCCAAACTATTACGGCGATATGTTTGGGGAACAATCCGACCAAAGGCAAATGCAGATGAACTATTTTGGGGCGATTTCAGACGTTTTCACACCAAAGGTAATCATCGAATCAGAGACGGAACAAAAGAGGCAAACAAGCCTAAATTACAGCCATTTCAAACGAATTATTACATATATCAATGAATTATTATGGAAGAGAATAAACAAGCCAAAAGAAGTTATCGCCGAAACAAACCGGTTACGAAAAGTAAGGTCTATGCTATTAGACTGGATATTGATTTGGTTGATTTTGTCAGAGAGCAACCGAACATGAGTAAATTTATTAATGAACTGATCCGAAAGGAGAAGGAAAATACCCAAAAGTATGAATCAAAAAGCAAAAGATTATATCAGACGTAACACTTTGGATTTGGAAAGTGACAACCGGATGGATTCTACCGGCTATGTGCAATATGCCATATCAGAAGCAAAAGCCTATGCAGCAATAGCGATAGCCGAAGAAGGAATGAGACAAAAAGCCATTGAAGCATTCAAATTTGCCGTTGATGGTTATTTTATAATTGGCGGTACCGATTATTCAGCCAGTAGATTAAATGAATTTATTAAAAAACTTGACTCTTAATATTTATGAGAATAATAAAATTCAGAGGCAAAAGCCTTAATACAAAGATGTGGGTATATGGTGATCTGAACCATAGAGGTAAAAGAACATTCATAGAGTATGAGGTTGATTGCAAAACAATCGGCCAATTTATAGGCAAAACAGATAAAGAAGGTACAGAAATTTACGAACATGACATTATTAGTGTTAATGGTAAATATCCCAAATTGGTTAAATACATAGATGAATATGCCTGCTTTTGCCTTGCCAATATCAGCGACTTAAATAAAGAATGGATGAACCCATGGCAACAAATTTCACCTGATTGGTGGAATGATTTCAAACGGGAAATTCGAGTCATAGGAAATGCTTTTGATAATCCTGAATTGATGAAAGAAGGGGTCAACCATGAATATGCCATATAGAACCAGTCGTGACTATCAGCTTCTTAAAAAGCTACTGGATGAAGGAAAAGAGATCGTATGTTTTACAGACTTTCCGATAGATAACCGGATTTTCCGCGATGTTTGTAAAGCAAGAAAAATAGGAGAAGGCCGATACTCCGTTACTTGCCGTGGTTGTGAATATGCTTCATTTTGGGAAAATCACAATTACAAATGGGCGTTTGAAGATGAAATGCGGATGGCTAATATAGAATTTATTGAACCAAATATTTAATTGATATGAAAGCTATTATAATATATTCAGGCAAAGGCGGCGTAGGCAAAACCACAACAACCGCAAATATAGCAAGATTACTTGCAAAACAAGGGAATAAGGTGTTTATCATTGATGCAGATATAAACACCCCGTCAATGAACACCGAATTTGAAGGCGATCATCCGCATGAAATGATTTGGGTACACTCTTCTGGAAATATGTTTTCCAAGTTTATTTACTTGGAAAAATCAATGGTAAGGCAATATCTTGAACTGGCTAAAAAGAAAATACACTCTATCAACCGGATTATGTTCTTATTGACACGCCTCCAAGTGTTACAAACGTGCATATAGAACTTCTTAGTAGGGTAAAAGTAAGTTATGTGCTGTTTGTCACCCAACCCACGAAATTAAGCAACCAAGATGTATTGCGTACAATGGACTTCTTTCATGAAAGATGTGGGAAGGTTAATTGTGGTATTGTGGAGAATATGTGCTACGGTACAGAACATAATGAATACCCAATAAGACTTGTTGCACAAATACCCATGCAGGACAACATGAATACCGAAAACCTGCTAACCAATGCCTATAATGAGTTTCAAAAGATAGTTGATGAAATCGTACAGAGTGATATTGTTGTTCTTGAAGAATATTCCACCGAAAACGGATATGATGAAAACTTTGATGTTACGGATATACACATTACCGGCTCACGAAAACATTACTTTACCCATGAACTTAAATATGATAATGGTGTAGAAAAAACTCTTACTCTACCTGCTATGAAATTTCTGTCTGTAAGAACATGGGATAAAGTAAGAGATTATATCCGATTCCATGATGATATGGGACATCTTTGGGACGAGAGAATGAGAAGATGTGATACAGAAAGGGTTGGCAGAGTAGTAAATCATTTCCAAAATGACGATAACGCCTATTTTATGGTTATAAATGCGCCAAACACGGAAGTTCATCTCATTACCGGAGAAATCGGAATCTGTTCTTTATTGACTGGGCAGAGAGGGCATTTTGAACTACCAAGAGTCAGTTATCAAACGAGTAAAGGAAACGTGGTGCTGTTCCCTGATGAAATTATGCCAGTAGATATAAACTTGCTACAACAAGAAATAAACGAAGGCTATATAATGTTAAGTGACGGGAGATATTTACCACCGAAAGAAACGGTACAACAATGTTACAACGCTTTCGGCATAAGGGTTGGCTTAGGTGATAATTGGGAAGATATTTATGATAGTTAGAATAAAGAAATGAAATAAAAATGAAAGATTTACGTACAGCATTTTTGGTAAAATACCCCAAATATGAAATTATACTCAACATGTATAGTAAGGCGAACGATTGCCCGGCAACATGGAGAATCTTTCAAAAGTCCGATTGCAGGCTTTTGTTGATTATATGGAAGAACGGCTGGCACCAAACTCTGTTCGCCAATATGCCGCCAAATTAAAAGCTGTATTGAACTTGTATAATGAAGAGGTTGAGCTACCTAAAGACTATAATAAAATCCTTTCAGTAAAAAATGTGAGAAGCACTAATGTTTGGCTTACTGATGAAGAACTTGAACGAATTATCACCTATGTTCCCAAGAATGCCAACGAACAATTGGTACGCACACAATTTTTAATAGGAGCCTTTACTGGTTGCCGTCATAGTGACTATACACGGTTGAACAACCGTAATATAGTGGGTGGAATGATCTCTTATGTCAGCTTAAAGACTAAGACTCATGCCACAGTGCCATTGAAGCCAATTGTGAAAGAGCTACTAACAAACTTGCCTAAAGAAGAAGTTAGCGATCCGACATTCAACAATAATATCCGTAATATTTGCCGGAAAGCCGGAATCACAGAGGCGGTTAAAGTATTCAAGGCCGGAAAGGAAGTGGAAGGTGAAAAATGGGAATTTGTTTCAAGCCACACGGCACGCCGGAGTTTTGCAACCAATTTGTATTTACGCGGTGCCGATTTATACTCAATAAGCCAAATGATGGGACATGCAAGCGTGGAAATGACTCAAAATTATCTTTGCTGTGGTCTCCGTGAACAATCGGCACAAGTTATGGAGTATTTTAAATGAAACAAGCCACGCTAAATATCGGTAGAACTATTTTAGCGTGGCTCTCTTATACTATGACAAAATCCGTTCCAGCATCTCAAAGTCTTTTTCCACTTCGGCATTCAGAACTTTAGCATATTGTTGTGTGGTGCGTACATTTGTATGACCGAGCATTTTACTCACATTTTCCATTTTAACCCCATTGTTCAGGCACATTGTCGCAAATGTGTGCCTGCTCATGTGAACGGTCAAATTTCTATCAAGCCCTGCATAATCAGCAACTATTTTAAGCCGCAAATTGTATTGTTGATTACTGATAATCGGAAGCACATAATCATATTTTTTCAATATTTCCATTGCAGGAGACAGTAATACGATAAAATAGTTTTCTTCTGTCTTTAAACGAATATCCAATATAACATACTTATTGCCGCGTTTTTGTACGTCACGTTTGAAATTGAATTTAGCAAGATCAGCATAGGATATTCCAGTATATGCCTGAAAAATAAAAAAGGTCACGGACTCTACAGATCGTTTCCGAGTCTATTTGAGCATCTTTCACTTTCTTCAATTCTTCGGCAGTCAAATATTTCCTGATGGCATGTTTGCCACGGGAAAAACGCTCCCCCTTATACGGATCATTTTTTAGCAAATCAAACTTTATGGCCTCGTGGATATAACGTTTGTTACGTTTATGATAGTTATATATTGTCGGCTGTGAATAGCCCTTAGCATGTAACCAATCATCATACAATGTGATATTGGCTTTTGTGAGATCAGAAAAATATATTATTCTGTCAAATTCACGTAATGAGGTCGCAAATGTCCGATGGGAAGCTTTGGTACTTTCCGTTATATCTCCACGCTCTTCAATTCTTCTTTCTACAAAGTCAACAAAACTTTCCGATTTATTGGTATATCTCAAAAATCTATCCAGCTTATCAAAATCAAAAACTTCCTTTTTGCTGATAAGTTCATTAATCCAATTTTGGATAATCCGGAGTTGTTCATCAAGACACTGGTTCAATTGAATCATTTCAACCGAATTGATTATCTTCTTTCGATCATTCCATTGGTCGGAATAGACTTTAACGCCGGTTCCGATCCATTTTCTCTTACCTTCGCTCAAAACTTCAATTTGAACGAGTCCCTTGTGTGTCTTTGTCGCAACCTTTTTACGGTCAAAGACGAATCTCATTGTCGGATATTTCATATTCTTTTGAGTTTTGGTATCTACTGATTATCGCTACAATAAAAAAAATGGTATCAAAGGCGGTATCATTATAGGTGAAAATATCGGTAAAAATCGGGAAATACTGGTAAGTTTCCGGTAAATATGCACCCAATTTTTATATGTTCTCCATCTACTCCCAACGCCTTAATTGCTTGATACACAACAAAAAAGGGAGTAACTAATGTTACTCCTTTCGCGGTGCGTACGGGACTCGAACCCGTGACCCCATGCGTGACAGGCATGTATTCTAACCAACTGAACTAACGCACCCTTAAGTTTTTTGTCGCTTTCTCTCTCGATTGCGGTTGCAAAGGTACGACTTTTTTTGAAACCTCCAAACATTCTGCATAACTTTTTTCAAATTTTCTTCATTTTTCTGTGATTTTCCTCCTTAACATACCATTTCATAGCCTCAAATCGCCTCCTTTTTTTATTCTTCTCGATCTTTTCACCAAAACATGCTGAAATCTTAAGCAAAATTCGTACAAAATATTTCTGAAGTTGTACAAAGTATCTCAGGATATTGTACAAAACTTTTCAAAATTTGTACAAAAAAAGGAGGAAACTTCAGCATCTTTTTACGAAAAGAAAAGGCTGCTGTCCGAAGACAACAGCCTTTACAATTTAGAATTTCAAATATGACTAACTTTTTTATTTGATACGCTTGTATCCATATACAGCCAGGTCACCCAGTTCTTCTTCGATACGCAACAACTGATTGTATTTTGCCATACGGTCTGAACGGCTCAATGAACCGGTTTTAATCTGACCACTGTTGGTAGCAACAGCTATATCGGCAATCGTAGCATCTTCAGTTTCTCCTGAACGATGAGAGGTAACCGTAGTATATCCATGACGATGAGCCATTTCGATTGCATCCAGTGTTTCACTGAGTGAACCGATCTGATTTACTTTAATAAGGATGGAATTGGCACATCCCAGCTCAATACCTTTCGAAAGGAATTCTACATTTGTAACGAACAGGTCATCGCCTACCAGCTGGCAGCGTCCACCGATACGTTCGGTAAGTTTTTTCCATCCCTCCCAGTCGTTTTCACTCATACCATCTTCGATGGAGTCGATAGGATATTTGTTGATAAGTTCTTCCAGATAGGCAATCTGTTCTTCTGATGTACGCTTCTTGCCCTTTTCACCTTCAAAAATTGTATAATCGTACAGTCCATCTCTATAAAACTCGGATGAAGCACAGTCCATACCGATCATAACATCTTTGCCCGGTTCGTAACCTGCCTGCCGGATAGCTGCAAGAATAGATTCCAGCGCATCTTCTGTTCCATTCAGTGCAGGAGCAAAACCTCCTTCATCACCTACAGCAGTACTCAGACCTCTATCATGCAATACTTTCTTCAAAGCATGGAAAACCTCAGCCCCCATACGAAGACCTTCGCGGAAAGAAGGTGCTCCCACCGGACGGATCATAAATTCCTGAAAGGCAATAGGCGCATCACTGTGTGAACCTCCGTTGATAATATTCATCATCGGAACAGGCATTACAAATGTATTTACTCCACCTATATAACGGTATAAAGGTATATCCAGATAGTTTGCCGCAGCCTTTGCCACTGCAAGAGAAACTCCTAAAATAGCATTTGCACCTAAATTCGACTTGGTTGGCGTGCCATCCAGCTCAAGCATTTTCTTGTCGATAGCCCGCTGCTCCAGAACAGACCATCCAGTCAAAGCCGGAGCAATAACCTTATTTACGTTTTCAACAGCTTTCAACACACCTTTTCCACCGTAACGGTTAGAATCTTTATCACGAAGTTCGAGAGCTTCATGTTCACCGGTAGATGCTCCGGAAGGAACAGATGCACGTCCCATCACGCCAGATTCCAGTCTTACTTCAACCTCTACCGTAGGATTTCCTCGTGAATCGAGTATTTCACGACCTATAATTGATTTTATTTTCATATTTATTTCTATTTAAATGATTAGTATTTCTCAGTGTTACAAAAATCATAAATTCTGATAAACACCACAATACCTCAAAATAGGTATTTTTTACGTGTATAAAAAAGCGCAGAACTCATATTCGGAAGTTCTGCGCTTTAGTCATACATATCCAATATTAATAATTATTTTTCTTTACTTCGAAATATGCCTGTGGATGTAAACATGCCGGACAAGTTTCAGGAGCTTCCGTACCTACATATAAGTAACCACAGTTACGGCACTGCCATACTACCTCGGCGTCTTTCTTGAATACCTTTCCTTCTTCTACATTCTTTGCCAGAGCAAGGTATCTTTCTTCGTGTCCTTTTTCTGCAACAGCAATTTCACGATACATCTTCGCAATGGCAGGGAAACCTTCTTCATCTGCAATGTCTGCAAACTTAGGATAGTCGAGTGACCATTCTTCGTTTTCACCTGCAGCCGCAGCTTTCAAGTTTTCGAGTGTTGTTCCGATTACACCTGAAGGATAGCTGGCTGTAATTTCTACCATACCGCCTTCCAGCCACTTGAACATACGCTTTGCATGTTCTTTTTCCTGATCAGCAGTTTCAGCAAAGATGGCAGCAATCTGTTCGTAACCTTCTTTCTTTGCTGCACTAGCATAATATGTATAGCGCATTCTTGCCTGTGATTCACCAGCAAATGAAATGCCTAAGTTCTTCTCTGTTCTTGTTCCTTTGATACTTTTTCCCATAATCGTTAGTTATTTAATTGGTTAAACATGTATATTCTTGATTTGATATTGTAAAGGTAATACTTTTATTCAAATTTGTAATAATTACAATTTTTATTTAAGTATTATTAATAAATTTCACTCATGCAATATAAATAATAACCTTATTATCAGCCCAAATGTTCAAATAAATATATACTTTTGCACTTCTTTTTATAATTTATAACAAAACACATATATGGTAAAATTGGATTTTCAGCCTAAACTGTTTTCTACACTGAAAAATTATACGAAAACAGATTTTACTACCGACCTGATGGCAGGTATTATTGTAGGTATAGTAGCATTGCCTCTTGCCATCGCATTCGGTATAGCTTCAGGAGTAAGTCCTGAAAAGGGTATTATCACAGCGATTGTTGCAGGATTCATCATTTCGTTTCTTGGGGGAAGCAAGGTACAGATCGGAGGACCAACCGGTGCTTTTATCGTTATCATCTACGGTATCATCCAAGAATATGGCATCGAAGGCCTGATGGTTGCCACGATGATGGCTGGTGTACTCCTTATATTATTAGGCATATTCAAGTTAGGTACAATCATCAAATTTATTCCTTATCCTATTATTGTGGGATTCACCAGTGGTATCGCCGTTACTATTTTTACAACTCAGATAGCGGATATCTTCGGTTTGCAGTTCGGAGGTGAAAAGGTTCCGGGCGACTTTATTGGAAAATGGATTTTATATTTTCATCATTTCGACACTGTAAACTGGTGGAATGTGATCGTCAGTTTGGTAAGTATCTTCATCATCGCCATCACTCCTAAGTTCTCGAAAAAAATCCCCGGCTCTCTGGTTGCCATCATTCTGGTAACAGTCGGCGTATATCTGTTGAAAATGTATGGAGGAATCACTTGTATCGATACAATCGGTGACCGCTTCAGTATCAAGGCACAGCTTCCTGAGGCTGCCGTACCAGCATTGGACTGGGAGGCTATCAAGAACCTCTTTCCAGTTGCTATTACCATGCTGTATTGGGAGCGATAGAATCTTTGCTTTCGGCTACGGTGGCTGATGGTGTGATAGGCGACCGTCATGATTCGAATACTGAATTGATTGCACAAGGTATAGCCAATTTCGTTTCGCCTATCTTCGGAGGAATCCCGGCTACAGGAGCTATTGCCCGAACCATGACCAACATCAACAACGGAGGTAAATCACCGGTTGCAGGTATCGTTCATGCGGTGGTATTGTTACTGATCCTACTATTCCTGATGCCGCTTGCCCAATATATTCCGATGGCCTGTCTGGCAGGTGTTCTCGTCATCGTATCATATAATATGAGCGGCTGGCGTGTTTTCAAGGGATTGTTGAAAAACCCAAAATCGGATGTTACGGTCTTGTTGATAACCTTCTTCCTTACCGTTATCTTCGATTTGACTGTAGCTATCGAAGTCGGACTGGTTATAGCTTGTGTACTGTTTATGAAACGTGTTATGGAAACAACACAGATTTCTGTTATCACCGAGAGATAGATCCGAATAAAGAATCAGACCTGGAAGTACACGAAGAGCATCTTATCATTCCTAATGGGGTAGAGGTATACGAAATAAACGGTCCGTATTTCTTTGGTATTGCTACCAAATTTGAAGAAATAATGGCACGTTTGGGTGACCGACCGAAAATTCGTATCATCCGTATGCGTAAAGTTCCGTTCATCGATTCGACAGGTATTCATAACCTGACAACACTGTGTGAAATGTCACAAAAGGAAAATATACATATTATCCTTTCCGGAGTAAACGAACGTGTACATGCCGTACTCGAAAAATCCGGATTCTATGAACTGCTGGGTAAAGAAAATATCTGTAGTAACATTAATGAAGCACTAGAAGTCGCAACAAGAGAAATAGCAGAATTCGATGAAGGTAACAAATAGACCTTATATTGTTAAAACCTTTTAGCAAACGAGCGGAACTTATTAAAAACATGTTATAAAGCATAGATTTTAATGAGTTTCGCTTGTTAGTTTCCAGAAAGTCCGTATCTTTGCACTGTGTTTTTCATAGTATTAGATTTAAGGTTAACAAAGGTTGGAGTACAGCGGTACTCCTTTTTTTATGCCTTCTTGTAAAGATCGCTTATCAAATAAAAAAGCTATTCCAACTTTATTCATTGAAATAGCTTTCTTTCAACACAACTTATATCTTTTTTCAATAAGAGGCTGTAGCATTCAGACCTGCTTCTTA
>ENA-OQJS01000137-OQJS01000137.1-human-gut-metagenome-genome-assembly--contig:-NODE-137-length-13767-cov-0.949194_pt1 | contig 13767 bp, 16 predicted proteins | sample MGYA00242598_ERZ504764 | MGnify/ENA primary metagenome ERZ504764 (study PRJEB26092, sample SAMD00036368) | human gut metagenome | host: Homo sapiens | study: EMG produced TPA metagenomics assembly of...
TCAAAATGTTACTTAACGTTCAGTGAAAGTTCTATGGTTACAAAGAAAACAAAAAACAAGAGGAGAAGGAAAATGAAATTTTTACCAAAACCAAAAGAGGTAAAACCTACCTGACGGGGGGAACATGCACTCTGCTATGACGGCAGAATTGTACTGGATGGCAGACTGCTGGGAAATGGGGATACGTATGCGAAAGTGCTGCAGAAGGGAATCAAAAAGGAAACCGGAATGCAGTACGATATCGGATACGGCGTTCCGGGAAGAAAAGAGACCGCGCGATTGTACTGGAACTGGATGAGACAAGGAAAAGCCAGCAGTATGTGCTGCAGGTGACAGAGGAGGAAATCCGCATCCAGGGCGGAGACGGAGCCGGCGTGCTCTACGGTCGTGCAGCGCTGTGCCAGATGATGCACGAATACGGTGCACTGCTTCCTGCCGTGCGGATCGAGGATGAGCCGGATCTGCCGGTGCGCGGCTATTATCTCGATGAGACGAGAGGCCGTGTGCTGACACTTTCCTATTTAAAACAGGTGGCAGACCGCATGGCGTACTACAAGCTGAACCAGCTGCAGCTCTATGTGGAGCACACGTATCTGTTCTCCGGACTTTCCGAGATGTGGCGCGATGAGACGCCGCTTACGGCAGAGGAAATCCGCGAGCTGGATGCGTACTGCGCAAAGCTTCATATCGAATTGGTGCCGTCGATCGCAACGTTCGGCCATCTGTACATGCTGCTCTCCACAAAGAGCTATGGCGACCTCTGTGAATTCCCAGACAGCTGGAAAGAGCCGTTTTCCTTCTGGGACCGGATGCAGCATCACACGGTGAATGTCTCCGGCGGCAGAGCGATCGAGCTGATCAAGGCCATGATCGAGGAGTACATGGCGCTTTTTGCCACGGATAAATTCAACATCTGCGCGGACGAAACGTTCGACCTTGGAAAAGGAAAATCGAAACCGCTGGCAGACGAGAAAGGCGTTCACCGCCTGTATATCGACTATGTAAAAGAGCTCTGCGAGTTTCTCGTGGCAAAAGGCAAAAAGCCGATGTTCTGGGGCGATATCATCTGCGCACAGCCGGAGCTGATCAAAGAGCTGCCAGAGGAAACCGTCTGCCTGACCTGGGGCTATGCACCGAGCAGAGAGAGCATGAGGCAAAAGTGATGGCGGAAGCTGGTGCAAGACAGTATCTCTGTCCTGGGGTCGGCGGCTGGAACCAGTGGATGAACCTGGTGGAGAACAGCTACAAAAATATCGCACGGATGTGCGGCTATGCGAGAAAATACCATGCGGAAGGTGTTCTGAACACAGACTGGGGTGACTGCGGCCACATCAATCAGCCGGACTTTTCCCTTCCTGGCATGATCTATGGAGCCGTCTTCTCCTGGGGAGACGATACCGACAGCTTTGAGGAGCTGAATGAACAGATTTCCCGTCTGGCCTACGGCGACCGGAGCGGAAAATTCGTTTCCTATATGGCAAAAACGGCAGAATGCTCCATCTTTGACTGGTGGGATGCCAACGTCGTTTACGAGAAAAAGTGCTCGGTCATCCGAACAACCGGAATGCGCTGTTTGACGCGAGAATCCAGGATGAGGCGAAAGCGTGCAGCTGCAAAGGAAACAATTGCGCTCTGAAAAAAGAACTGAAAAAGACAGCCGGTGCTCTGGAAGAATCCTGCCGTCCAATGGTTCCGGTGCTGGAACTCACGATGGAAGCGATTGACATCTGGAATGAGACGGGCGCGAGAATGTGTGACATTGAGCTTGGAAAAGAAAAGGATGAGACAGCCTGCGCGGCACTTGCGGGACGGCTGGAAACCTGGTTTATGAAGTATAAAGCGTCCTGGAGAAGCATCAGCAAAGAAGGCGATCTGCACCACATTTCAGAGATTGTATTCTGGTATGCCGACATTCTGCGGGGAAGAAAACCGTACGAAAAATAGAAAAAATCCATTTGTGAACAAAGATGAACACAAATAGAAAATAAATGAACGATAAAAAGTAACAAAGAAAACGAAAATTTACATAAAAGTGAACAAAAACACTTGACTTTTGCGCAGAAATGGACGAAGATAGAAGTATCGGATCGAAAGATCAAAAATGTCCGTATGGCGTGACAAGAGAGAAAGAAAAAAATAATTTTCACAGAGGGAAACAATCATGAGTAAAATCATCGGAAACAATCTGCCGGATATGCCTTGGCAGGAAAAACCAGCAGGAGAGCACATGCCGGTATGGCGCTATGATCAGAACCCGATCATCGGCCGTTACGAGCAGAAACGTTCCAACAGTATCTTCAACAGCGCAGTCGTACCGTTCGAGGACGGATACGTAGGTGTATTCCGCTGCGACAGCCGTTCCATCAGCATGGACATCTTCGTTGGAAGAAGTAAAGACGGTATCCACTGGGAGATCGAGGATGAACCGATCAAATTTGAGGGCGCTGACGAGGAGATTCTGACAAGAGAGTACCGTTATGACCCGCGTGTCTGCAAAATCGACGACAAATACTATGTAACCTGGTGCAACGGCTATCACGGCCCGACCATCGGTGTTGCTTACACCTATGACTTCAAGAAATTCGTTCAGCTTGAGAACGCATTCCTTCCATTCAACCGTAACGGCGTGCTGTTCCCGAGAAAGATCAACGGCTACTACATGATGATGAGCCGTCCAAGCGACAACGGCCATACACCGTTCGGCGATATCTTTGTCAGCCAGAGTAAAGATATGGAATTCTGGGGAAGACACCGTCACATGATGAGCCCGGTCCGCGGCGATGAGTCTGCATGGCAGTGCACCAAGATCGGTGCCGGCCCGGTTCCGATCGAAACAGATGAGGGATGGCTGCTGATCTACCACGGCGTTATCACAACCTGCAACGGATACGTATATCGTATGGGATGCGCACTGCTTGATATCGACGAGCCGTGGAAAGTAAAATACAGAACGAAAGACTATATTATGGCTCCGATCACCCAGTACGAGTGCATGGGTGATGTTCCGAACGTAGTATTCCCGTGCGCAACCTTAAGCGATGCAGCAACCGGAAGAATCACTATCTACTACGGATGCGCAGATACTGTAACCGGTATGGCATTCACAACCGTAGATGAGCTGCTGAACTATGTGAAAGAGAATAGCCTTTGATTTATAAGATAACTTAAAAAGCGACAAGTCCGCCGGGCTTACGGGTGAAAGAAGCCTGCAGGTCCGGCGGACTTTCTTTTTAAAAATGACCCCATGGACAGCATAAGGAGGCACTATGAAATTTGTAAAAGAGCGTGTGAACGTAATCTGCCAGGAACTGGCAAGACTTTCGATTTCACAGAAAATTAAAATCACCGATATGCAGGTGAAAAATGGATGCTATATCACACCGGCAGAGGCCGATGCATCAAAAGAGCCGTGGACATCGTTTGATACGGTCAATGACCGCTGGTACGGACCGGACAAACATTACTGGTTCCGCACCACCATCACCATTCCGGAGAGCTTCGATGGAAAAAATCTCTGGATGAGAGTCCATGCAGGACTGGACGAATGGGATGACGGAAGAAACCCGCAGTTCCTGCTGTTTGCAAACGGCGAAGTGATCCAGGGTATGGATATCAACCACCGCGAAGTACTTGTAAGAGAAAATGCAAAGGCCGGTGAAAAAATCCAGTTTGACCTGCAGTCCTACACCGGAACGCTGCACAGCGAGTTCCGTCTGCTGGCAGACCTTGAGGAGCATGATGCGAAAATCGAGGAGATCTATTACGACCTCATCGTTCCGATGCAGGGCCTGAACCGTATGGACGAGGATAATAAAACGCGTCTGGATCTCGAAACCGCACTGACCAACACGATCAATCTGCTGGACCTGCGCAAGCCGTACAGTAAAGAGTTCTACGCTTCCATCGAAGAGGCAGAAAAATGCATCCAGGAAGAGATCTATGAAAAAATGGGCGGCTGGGACGAAGTTGTGGCAACGTGCATCGGCCACACCCACATTGATGTGGCATGGCTGTGGACGATTGACCAGGTTCGCCAGAAATCCTGCCGAAGCTTTGCAACGGTATTAAAACTGATGGATGAGTATCCGAACTATCATTTCATGTCAAGCCAGCCGAAGCTCTACAGCTTTGTAAAGGAAAGACACCCGGAAGTATACGAGAAAATCCGCCAGAGAGTCAAAGAAGGACGCTGGGAGCCGGAAGGCGGCGATGTGGTTGAGGCAGACTGCAACCTGACATCAGGAGAGTCCCTTGTGCGTCAGTTCCTGTTCGGAAAACGCTTCTTCAAAGAGGAGTTCGGTGTAGACAACAAAATTCTGTGGCTGCCGGACGTGTTCGGATACAGCGCTGCCATGCCGCAGATTCTGAAAAAATGCGGAATTGATTACTTCATGACGACAAAGCTGGCATGGAACGAGTTTAACAAAGTGCCGTACGATACCATGAACTGGGAAGGAATCGACGGAAGCAAAGTTTTCACGCATATGATCACAACGCTCGGCGTCGGCCAGCCGGAGACCAGCTTCTTTACGACATACAACGGCATGCTGCATCCGGATGCAATCATGGGCGGCTGGGACCGCTATCAGAATAAGGATATCAACAACGATATTCTGATCAGTTATGGCTACGGGGACGGCGGCGGCGGCCCGACCAGAACGATGCTTGAGACATCCAAAACGAATGGAAAAAGGCATCAAGGGCGTGACCGAAAGGTACGCCAGGCATTTGCGAGAACGTATTTCGACGAACTGCATGAGAAAGTAAAAGACAGCAAACGCCTCCCAACCTGGATCGGAGAGCTGTATTTCGAGTTCCACCGGGGAACGTATACTTCGATGGCACGCAACAAACGCGGAAACCGTAAGAGCGAGTATGCGATGATGGAATTAGAGCTTCTGTCCGTTCTGGCAGAAAAGGCCGGAAAAGCATATCCGACCGAAGAACTGAACCGCATGTGGGAGATGATCCTGACAAATCAGTTCCACGATATTCTGCCGGGTTCCTCCATCCATGAGGTATATGAGCAGACGAAGAAAGAGTATGCGGAAATTGCAGAAACATCTGCAAAACTGATCGGTGAGCGTCTGGATGCACTCTGTGCGAAGAAGGACGAGAGTGTGACCGTATGGAATACGCTGGGCCATAGAAGAAACGATATCGTAGAGCTGGGCACAAACAGCGCTGAGGCACTGACCGATGGAACGAACGTGTATCCGGTACAGCAGACGAAAGACGGAGCGGTTATTTACGCAGAAAATCTGCCGTCCAAGGGATATCAGGTACTGCGCCCGGTAAGCGGATCCGTTGTGAAAACACCGTTTGCCATAGCAGAAGCAGGAGAGGGATATACCCTTGAGACACCGTTTTACACCATTGCAATCGATGCAAACGGCGAATTTACTTCCCTGTTTGACAAAGAAAATGACCGTGAAGTACTTCAGATCGGAAAAACAGGAAATGAACTGCGGATCTATGAGGATAAACCGCTGCAGTACAGCGCATGGAATCTGGACATCTTCCATACCGAGAAATCCTGGAAGGTAGAGGGCGTGCGCCGCATGGAGTGGACAGAAAACGGTCCGGTCCGTGCAACCCTGGAGATCGAGCGCGAAGTGATGGATACCGTCATCCGCCAGCAGATCCACTTCTACGCAAAAGACCGCAGAATTGATTTCGAAACCTACGTTGACTGGAAATTTGCTGAGCATGTGCTCAAAGTACACTTCCCGGTTGACGTTCACAGCGATGAGGCAACGTACGATATCCAGTTTGGTAACGTGACAAGAAAACTGCACACCAACACAAGCTGGGATCAGGCAAAATTCGAGGTATGTGGCCACAAATGGGCCGATCTTTCCGAGGGAAGCTACGGTGTCAGCCTGATGAACGACTGCAAGTACGGCTATTCCATGAAGGATCGCGTGATGACACAGACCCTGATTAAATCCGGAACTGAGCCGAATCTGACGGCAGACCAGGAGGAGCATTCCTTTACGTACTCCTTGTATCCGCATGCAGGAACGTGGCGTGAGGCAGGTACGGTACAGGAAGCGCTGAATCTGAATGTGCCGGCAAAAGCTGTTTTTGGTGCGGCAGAAAAAAGACCGCATGGAGTTCCTGTCTGCAGACAAACGCAACGTAGTGCTTGAGACCGTGAAGAAAGCAGAGGACGGAGACGGCATGATTGTGCGTCTGTACGAGGTGGAGAATGCGAGAACGAAAGTGACACTGCACTGCGCAGAATCCATTCTTTCTGCAGAGGAGACCAATCTGCTGGAGCAGCCGGCAGATGGCGCAATCGATGTGAAGGAGAACGAGATTTCGCTTACGATCAAACCGTACGAGATCCGTACGATCCGCATCCGCACAGAGAAATAACGTACAGAAACATAAAAAAGACACCGTATCCGAAAAACGGAAATACGGTGTCTTTTCAAAAAAGCAAAATCAAAAAACGGATGCATCAGTCGCCGGTGGAAGCGCGGTACAGAACTTTGGATTCCAGATACGTGACTTCATGCGGCGTGTGCGGATATTTGATCCGGTAAAGAATCTGAAGCGCCAGGCGGGAGCCGAGCTCCTCATTGAAGACCTGAACGGTAGTCAGATTTTCTGCCAGAAGATCCTCGATATTGTTGTCAAAGCCGGATACGGCAACGTCCTCCGGCACGCGCAGTCCCCGCTTTTCAAGAAGCTGCATCAGAATACAGGCAACGTAGTCGCTGGCGCAGACAAAAGCGTCCGGCATGCGGGAAAGGGAGGAAAGGAAAGAATCGATTTCCTCGCGGTAGGAGTCAATCCCAAGCGGTGTGGTCAGGCAAAGAGAAGGATTCGGTGTTTTTCCGGCATCCATCAGTGCCTGGCAGAAGCCCTCATAGCGTTCGCGGTTGGACTGTGCGTAGCCGATATCACCCATGAAGCCCGGAAGAGTGCATCCTTTCTCGAGAAGATGGGCGGTAATATTGCGGACGCTGTTCCGGCTCTCCATCAGGAGAAGATCGCCGTTCAGTTCATCCGGGGATACGAGGGAGGAAGTGTCCAGGAACACTTTGGGAATCTGTGTCTCTGCGAGCAGACGCAGAAGACGTTCGTTGTACACGTTCAGAACAATGATGCCGTGGACGCTTCCGTTTGTAAGTGTGGGCGGGAGAAAATACGTTTTATCCGCCGAAGTCGGAAGATACGTGTAAACGAGATTGACATTGTGTGTTGAAAATACTTTTGCAATCTGGTGGATGATGGTCATCCAGAAAAGTGAGGTTTCCGGTCTGCAGACGGCAACTGCAATGTTGACCGGCGTGGTCTCCTCCGCGCTGGAAGGATATTGAAAATCTTCCGGGATGGCATAGCCAAGCTCCTGGCTTGGCGATGACCTTGGTGCGCAGGGAATCGGAGACACCTTCGTGTCCGCTGAACACCTTCCAGACGGTGGTCCGGGAGATGCCCAGGGAATTTGCAATTTCCTGTAAAGTGACTTTTTTCATAGTTTCAACCGATCCTGTTACAAATTTTAACTACTAACCGATATTATAACGCTTAAAAGTGTAATTTTTTCAACCTTTCCGTTGGAATACAGAAGGAGGAGATGTGCACGATCGGCACTCGGACAGGAAATCAGGTACGTACGGCTGGTGGTTTCAATGGTATATCCAAGATCTTTTACAGATTTATTCCAGTCGTTCGGTGCATACGCATCCAGCGTTTTCTGCAGTTCATCGAGGCTGCTGCTGTAGGAGCCGGTTGTCTCAAACAGAATATTTTCTGCGTAATACAGCTTGCGGAGCTCCCATTTGCGATACTCGTCCTCCGGAATGGTGCTGTCGCATGGAGCATCCTCGCGGTCCTCGGAGAAGAAGACGAAAGCCCACAGCTCCGGATAATGAATATTGATGACGCCGGTCGGAGCCAATACCCAGTTGTCTTCCGGGAGAACATTTCCGTTTTCATCGGTGCGTTTTACGTAAGTGTTGTCCTTGACATCCACATTCCACTGCACACGGGAGAAGTTCATACGGTAAAATTCTCCGTTTTTCGGTGCGCGGCGCTCTTTCTGGTATTCGTAGAGAGCGGAGAACGGAATCACAACCTCAACACTCCAGCCTTTTGTTTTCAGCGGAAGGATCGTTGATGGAACCGTCCACATGGACAGCGGTGCGAAGGCCGTGCATATCGTAGCCATTGAGGCCGCTGCCGCCGTCGCGGTACGGCTCTGCGAGAAACAGATCCCATACCGTGTTCAGAACGTTCATTTCAAATTCATAGTAATGGTACGTATCGGAATCCGGGTCAACGAAGATCTCGAAATCGTTGTCAAAGTAGATGACAGAATCGCGTTCTGTTAAATGACCCCAGATTTCATCGCCGGCAAGGTCGGCAGCAACGTAAAGATTTTCATCATCCCAGAGCAGTTTTTGCGCGGGTGACAAAACGCGGAAGCGGCATGTGGCTGTCCTGGATATCCAGAAATTCATCGGTATACGGTGCGTCCTCCCAGAATGGTTTGTTGATATTTCCGTCCAGATGGAACTTCTTTTTTTGCGCGGTGGCAGGTATAAACTGGCGGTGCAAACGGGACAGCCGGAACCGGAATCGTGATGTTTTTGCTCATAAGTAAAAACCTCCCTTTGTAATTTGCAAAATTTAGTAGCGAAAGGTATCATAACACTAAAAGTAATAAATTTCAAACATGAAAAATGAACAAAAATGAACGAAATATAACTTATTGTGGACAAAAGTAAAAAAATGAGATACAATAAAGCCGTTTCATAAGAGAATTTTGGGGGAAACAGATCAAAAATACACCGGCAGGAAGAAAACGGCCGGGCAGAAAGCATATAAGGAGGAAAATCAGATGGAAGCATATCAGAATACAGCCCTTTCACCGGAAGAGAGAGCAAAGGATCTTCTGGGAAGGATGACATTAAAGGAAAAAGTGGGACAGCTCAATCAGCGTCTGTACGGATTCCGGATCTATGAGCGGCAGGGAGAGGAATTTACCCTGACCGACGAATTCAAAGAAGAAGTAGAGCGCATGGGCGGACTGGGGGTTCTGTACGGCCTGTACCGTGCCGACCCGTGGGCAGATAAGGACGAGAAGACCGGAATCGTGCCGGAACTCTCCGCGAAAGCCTACAATATGGTACAGCACTACGTCATGGAACATTCCCGCCTCGCATTCCGATGATGATGAGCAGCGAGTGCCCCATGGCCATCGAGGCACTCGGAGGAGGTCTGCTTCCGGTCAACCTGGCTGCCGGAGCAACGTTTGATCCGGCGCTTCTTTCGGAAGGCTACAAGGCATGCGGAAAGCAGTTAAAGAGCGGTCATGTGGAGCTGGCGCGTGATGTCGGCACTTGATATGGCGCGTGATCCGAGATGGGGAAGAAGTGAAGAGTGCTACTCTGAGGACCCATGCCTTGCAGCCGCAATGGCAAAAGCAGCCGTGACCGGCATGCAGTCGACCGGCGTCGGCAGCGTGGCAAAACATTTCTGCGCCCAGGGCGGAGAGCGACCGGAGGTGTGAATGCGAGTGCGGCGGAGAATCGGGGAGCGTGAGCTGCGTGAAATCCATTTTCCGTCTGCAAAAGCGTGCTGCGAAGCCGGTGTGGAAGGAATCATGGCGGCGTATAACGAGATCGACGGCGTGTACTGCCACAGAAATGCATGGCTGCTTCGCGATGTACTGCGCGGTGAGATGGGCTTTGACGGCATTGTGATGGCAGACGGACGTGGCTGTCGATTTCCTGAAAACACAGAGGGGGATACGCTGCATGCAGCCGTTGCGGCAAGAAAGGCCGGTGTTGATGTGAGCCTGTGGGATGAAGCCTTTGGCCGTCTCGGTGAGGCGGTTGATCAGGGACTTCTGGAGGAGAGCCAGATCGATGAGGCGGTGCTCCGCGTTCTGAAACTGAAATTTGAAAAAAGGTCTGTTCGAGCATCCTTATATGGAAGAAAACATGCTTTCCCCGGAAGAAGCCGGACATCCCGGAGGTACTCTCTTGCACTGGCGCGGGAGTCTGCTGTGCTTCTGAAAAATGAAAAGACGGTGCTTCCGCTTGCAAAGAAATATAAAAAAGTAGCAGTGATCGGCTACCATGCGGCAGACCGTTACTGTATGCTCGGCGATTATACTCCGCCGGTGCCGGAAAGCGAGTGCGTCACGGTTCTGCAGGGCATGAAGCAGGAAGCACCGGATGGCGTGAAAGTCTCTTATGCGATGGGGTCCGGTTTTCCGAGGCGGATGAGCATGAAAAAGCAAAAGCGATGGCACTTGCAGAAGAAAGCGATGTGATCGTGGCCGTTGTCGGCGGTTCCTCCTCACGGTTTGGAGGAGCTGTGTTCGATGCAAACGGAGCAGCCTCGAAGGGAACGGGCAGCCGTTCGATGGACTGCGGCGAGGGAATGGACACCGCGAAGGTTCACATTCCGGCCGCGCAGGAAGAACTGATTGCAGCACTTGCCCGCCTTGGCAAACCACTGGTAACGGTTGTAATTGCCGGAAGAGCATACTGTATCGAGAAGATCGAAAATGCTTCCGATGCCGTTTATATGCATTCTACCGGGACGATGGAGCAGGGCAGTTGCTGAGCTTCTCTATGGAAGCAGCAATCCGTCCGGCCGTCTTCCGGTTTCTATGCCACGCCACGTGGGACAGATCCCGGTATGCTACAATTATCGGACTTCCGTTGCCCCGGCGTACTGTGATATGACAAGCCAGCCGCTGCATACCTTCGGAGAAGGAAGATCCTACACAACGTTTACCGGCAGTGATGTTTCCGTAACAAAAGAAGAAAATGGTATTTCTGTTCCTTTACCGTGGAAAATACCGAAATATGGCCGGAACTTCCGTTCCGTGCCTGTATGTGCGGAAACGTTCCGGCGGCGTTGTGGCAAGAATCAAAGAGCTGAAAGCCTTTACGAGAATTGCACTTGCACCGGGAGAGAAAAAAGAAGCTGTGTTCCATCTTACAAAAGAGGAGCTGAATTTTGTCCAGATTCCGGGAAACCAGAGGTCATCTGCATGAGTACGAGCTGATGCTTGAAGATGGAGCAGAGAAATGGTGGACTGGAAACGTGACGGAAATGTAAGAACGGACGAAAAAACATAAAAATATAATAAAAATGAACAAAGAAGGAAACTATATTACAAAATAAAGAAACATAGCTTCCTTCTTTTTGTTTGCAAAAAATGGATAAAAATATAAATGGATCGTATGCTCCGATGCCGTGAAACGAAAAACAAAGGGAAAAACAGGAGAATTTATGGGAAAAGTGCTTAAAAAGTATCGGTTTAAATTGCGTAAAAGTAACAAAATAATATTTGTGTTCAAAAATTAATTGACAAATAAGGAAACAAAATGTAAAATAAATTCATCAAAACAGTGTTGGATAAATCTTAAATAACAGATTTGATTGTGGCAGTTGTACAAAAAAGAAGCAGCATGCGAGGATGATGCGAAAGCAAAATGTTCAAAATGTTCACGACAAGGGATGCTCCAATCAAGGAAAACACGAAACCTTTAAAAGGGAGGACAAGAGAGAAATGAAAGAGAAACCAACAAAAGCAAAGAAAAAAGGCCGCACCATCCGCGCCTTTAAGAGAGACATCTCGCTTTGGCTTTTCTGTGTTCCGGGCGTAATCCTGACATTCATCTTCAGCTACATTCCGATGTATGGTGTACAGATCGCGTTCCGCCGCTTTAATGCGACAGCCGGAATCACAAAGAGCCCGTGGGTAGGCATGTACTACTTTGAGAGATTCTTCAACTCTCCATACTTTGCTTCCACCATCAAGAACACATTGATCCTGAGTCTGTACGGACTGGTTGTATCATTCCCGATTCCGATCATCCTGGCACTGATGCTGAACTCCTTCCGCCATAAGAGATACCGGAAAGTGATCCAGACCGTCACCTACGCGCCGAACTTCATTTCCACCGTAGTTATGTGTGGTATGATCATTCTGTTCCTGTCTCCGTCCGTCGGTGTTATCAACCACGTACTGGAAGCAATCGGAATTCCGGCGGTCAACTTCATGGCGAAAAAAGCCTACTGGAGACACATTACAGTGTGTGGAGCCGGCGGTATGGCAGAGTACAGGATGGAGCTCTGTTATTTACTTCGCAGCACTCGCCGGCATCAGCCGGAGCTGCATGAGGCGGCAAAGGTAGACGGCGCAACGAAATTACAGCTGATCCGTCACATCGACCTTCCGCTGATCATGCCGACCGCGACCATTCTTCTGATTATGAACTGCGGAAGCATTCTTTCCGTCGGCTTCGAAAAAGCCTTCCTTCTGCAGAACAACCTGAATGCCAGTGTATCCGAGATCATTTCCACCTACGTCTATAAGGTCGGTCTGATCAACAACGATATGTCGTATTCTTCAGCAATCGGTCTGTTCAACACCATCGTAAACATGGTTATGCTGATCATTGTCAATACGATATCTGATAAACTTTCGGGCAACAGCCTGTGGTAGGAGGAAACAAAAACATGAGTAAAGAAAATACCGCAGTGACAAAAAAGAAAATAAAACGCTGCAAAGAGGACGTCGTTTTTGACGCAGCCTGCTTCATTATCCTGACGCTGGTTCTGTTTGTTGTGGCATATCCGCTGTACTGGGTTATCATTTCATCCATCAGTGCGCCAAGCGCCGTATCGAGTGGTAAAGTACTGCTTCACCCGATCGGATTTACCCTGAAGGGCTACGCAGAAGTATTTAAAAACGACCAGGTTATGAGAGGCTTTTTAAACTCCCTGATCATCACCTTCTGCGGTGTCATGGTCAACCTGATCGTAACGCTTCCGACATCATATGCACTTTCCAGAAGCAATTTCTCCGGAAAGAAACCGATCACCATTTTTTACCTGATCACCATGTTCTTCGGCGGCGGTCTGATCCCTACCTATCTGGTTATTCAGAGACTGCAGATGCTGAACACGATCTGGCACTGATTCTTCCGGGATGCTTAAGCGTATACAACATGATCGTGGCAAGAACCTTCTTCAAGTCGAACATTTCGGAAGAGCTGTATGAGGCAGCTGAAATTGACGGCTGCACCCAGGCGAGATTCTTTTTCCAGATTGCACTTCCGCTTTCCAAAGCGATCATCGCAATTCTGGTTCTGTACTATGGTGTCGGTCACTGGAACTCATACTTCTCAGCACTCGTTTATATTTCGGACAAAGCAAAGTATCCGTTGCAGCTGGTTCTGCGTAACATCCTGATCACGAACCAGACCGCGCTGTCCCAGACAGCAACAACTGCGGCAGCAAGAGCAGCACTGCAGGAAAACAGCAGCTGATCGACGTTATGAAATACTCGCTGATCATCATCAGCAGTATCCCGGTTCTGGTTATGTACCCACTGGTGCAGAAGCACTTTGTAAAGGGTGTTATGATCGGATCCATGAAGGGTTGATTTACAAGAAGAAGTTTTTTTAACGATTTATCTGCCGCACGGGAAACGGCGGTATGTAAATAAAGAGTCCGGACAACGGACAGGCAAAAGCGCTTCCGGCGGGAAAATGCCGCCGGAACAACACAGGAGGGAAAAATCATGAAAAGAAAAGCAGTCGCAGCAGTTTTAACTGCAGTAATGGTGGCATCTATGTTTACCGGATGTGGAAGTGATAATGGAAGGCAGCTCGGCAAAGAGTGCTTCTGCAGCATCCGCAGCATCCGCAGCAAACGACACCGTGGATGAGGACGGAAAAGTAAACGGATTATGATACAGAAGTCTTACCGCTGGTAGACGAGGGA
>ENA-OQJS01000138-OQJS01000138.1-human-gut-metagenome-genome-assembly--contig:-NODE-138-length-13659-cov-0.997709_pt1 | contig 13659 bp, 14 predicted proteins | sample MGYA00242598_ERZ504764 | MGnify/ENA primary metagenome ERZ504764 (study PRJEB26092, sample SAMD00036368) | human gut metagenome | host: Homo sapiens | study: EMG produced TPA metagenomics assembly of...
CGGGAAATTGCGGGGTGAGTTTGTCTGAGCTTTATGATTTACTCAAAGAATAAATTACTTTTGTGAAAGATGTGGCTCCGGGCTAAGCGGGGTCACATCTTTTTAAAAGACGAAGAGGATAAGAGATTGTTGCGGAAGGACAAGAAGGTGATCTTTCATGAATTTTTTTCGAATGATAAAAATGGATTTTAAAAGAATGTTTTTATCAGGAAAATTTTATTTTGCCATCGCAGATGCGATGCTGGTTACCGTGTTAAACATCAGTCAGGAAGCAATGCAGAGCCGGTGGAATGCATCGGTATATTACCTGGTTGTCAGCAGTCATGGTGTGGGGGCATTTTTTGAAGTGTTTTCTGTGCTGGCTGTGCTGCCGTTTGCGCTGAGCTATTGGGAAGACAGCAGAAATGGCTATCTTAGATGCATTGAGACACGCATAGGGAGAACAGCATATTGCTGGTCGCATCTGGTGGTTGCCTTTTTCGGTTCTGTGATCAGTATTTTTCTGGGAATGGCAGTTGTTTATGGCGTTTTGGCATTAAAAATACCGTGGATAAAAAAAGAAGAGCTTGAAACATTAACAGGCAGTTTAAGCTATGGAAATGGACTCGTTCTGCCGTTTTACCTTGCCGCAAGATTTGGAGTTGAGGCTGTCAAATATGCATTTATGGCAGTTTTTGCGCTTATGATATCGGGAAAAATAAAAAATCTGTTTGTGCTGGTCAGCACACCGGCTCTTTTTTATTATGCAAGCCAGCTTGTAGCAGAAGCGCTGCAGCTGCCGGGCCAGATGAGATGGTACCAGCTCCATGGGGGAAGTATCCGGAATTTTAAGGATTTTTTTGTGATAGCTGGTTATTTCCTTATTCTGACAGGAATGGAAGGTGTAATTTTCGTGCGAGTGGTAAAGAGGAGGGCGCAGAATGGATAGAATACGGATGAGTCTTCGGGTATGTCAGATACGTTTACGGAAAACATTCACAACACCACGATTTTATGTTGCGCTGTTGTGGATTGCGATCCTTTTTCATGTAATGACGGCGGGTATTCGAGGCTTCTGCGAGCAGACCGGAGTTGATGTGACTTTTTGGATGCTGCCGTTTATGACCAGATATAATGGAGACCAGATTATCATTGTTCTTGGGGCTCTGCTGCTTTTCTGTGATGCTCCGTTTCTGGAACCGAACAGCGGGTGGCAGATTTTGCGGGCCGGGCGGAAAAGCTGGTTTTGGGGAAACATGCTGTACATTGTGGTTGTTTTCCTTTTTTTACACCATATGCTTAAGTATGATTCCGGTACTGCTTGTGTTTCCGAATGTAGGGTGGGAAACCGGATGGGGAAGGTGATCAGTACGCTGGCTCAGACGAATGCGGCATATACCTTTGACCAGGAACCGTTGGATTATCTGATCCTTTCGAGATTTTCGCCGCAGGAGGCAATGGGACTCACAATGCTTGCGATCTGGTGCCTGTCGGTTATGACAGGCGTTGTGAGTTATGCCGGAAATTTTCTGGTACACAGGGGATTTGGAATCGTCATCAACTGCGGCATCGCACTCACTGCGCTTCTGCTCAGCAAATTTTCCAGCATCACAATCGGCTATTACTGCGCGCCGCCGCTTTGGATGAATATTGCGAGCTACAAGTGGCAGGGATATGGAAACGGGCCGTCGATGGCATATGTTTACAGTGTCTTTGCGATTGTCATCGGCGCATGCACGATCCTTTCGTATCTCGGGATCCGGAAAAAGGATCTGAACTTTGTGGAGGAAATCTGAAAGAATGGAAGAAAAGATAAGAATAGAAAACGTGACAAAAAAGTTTGGCAGCTACGCGGCGTTGGACGGGATCAGCCTGAGCTTCGAAAAAGGAAAAATTCACGGAATGATCGGAAGAAACGGAAGTGGGAAGACGGTACTGTTCAAATGCATCTGCGGATTTCTCCGGGTGGACGATGGCGCGGTTTTTGTGGATGGAAAACAGATTGGGAAAGAGATCGAAGCGCCGGAGAGTATTGGCGCCATCATCGAGACACCGGGCTTTCTTCCGGGCTACAGTGCCAGACAGAATCTGCAGTTTCTCGCCGGCATCCGCAGGAAGATCGGAAAAAAGGAGATCGATGCGGCCATCCGAAAAGTCGGACTGGATCCGGAAGCGAAAAAGCATGTCGGCAAGTATTCGCTCGGCATGCGCCAGCGTCTCGGTATTGCACAGGCGATTATGGAGGAACCTTCCCTTCTGATTCTGGATGAACCGATGAACGGTCTCGACAACCAGGGCGTGCAGGAGATGCGGCAGCTGTTTTTGAAACTGAAAGACGAAGGAAAAACCATTCTTCTTGCCAGCCACAACCGGGAAGACATTGCAGCACTGTGCGATACGACGGTGGAGATTGACAGAGGAAAGATTGTAGGCTGACGGAAAAAAAGTTGCTCGTTTTTGGTGAATCTCATTGTCTTCCGGTGAAGCAGAGAATATAATAAAAACACAGAGAAGATCGAATCTTACGCTATTTGGTGTAGGATGGAGACAGGGAAAACAAAAAAAAGATTAACGAAAACGAGGACATGAACAATGGCAGACAGACACACAACAGAAAAAATTGCTGGAGGGCGAACGCTTTCCGGAAAGGTGACACTCTTGCAAAAGTAACGATTTTACCGGGTGATGAGCTTCCGTATCATGAGCATCATGGGGAGACAGAAGCGTATCACATCCTGTCCGGTGCGGGTATGTATCAGGATAACGACAAAACCTACCCGGTGCAGGCGGGCATGACGACGTTCTGCGAGGACGGCAGCGGCCATGCGGTTTCCTGCGCAGGGGAAGAACCGCTCGTGTTTCTGGCGATGATTCAGAAAAAAGTAGAATAAGCAGGTACGGATATGAGCAGAAAGAAAAAGCCCAGAATGGAATACCGCTATTACGAAGTGCCGGAAAAATGCCCGGTGCTGGTGCTGCAGGGAGAAAAATGGTTGCAGAATTATGGGTACCAGATTGATTATCTGCATTTTCATAACCTGATGGAGATCGGTTTCTGCTATTACGGTGAGGGAACGATTGTTTTGGAAGATGAGGAACTGCCGTATCATGGCGGTATGTTTACGGTGGTGCCGAAAAACTTTCCGCATACAACAAACTCAAAAGAAAACAGTGTATGTTCCTGGGCATGGGTGTTTGTGGATGTGGAAGGATTTATTACAGAGCTGTATAAGGGCAATATGCGCATGGCACAAAAGCTGATTGCGCGTATTAACCAGAAGGCCCATTTTGTGAAAAATGAGGAAAGGCCGGAGGTCGCGGAGATGATCAAACTGATCATTAAATGCATGGGTGAAAAACGGGAATTTTATCTCGAGGAAGTGAAAGGACTGACCAGAGCGCTTCTGATGCAGATTGCCAGATGGAATGAAAGGGACGAGGAGCAGGAAAAGAATTCTATTGTAGATGATGCCAGTATCGCTCTGATTCTGCCTGCGCTGGATTATATTGGAGAAAATTATAAAGAGATTCTTCGAATTGAGGAGCTGGCAGAGGTATGTCATATCAGCGAAACACATCTGCGCCGTATTTTTCAGGAATCCATGCGGATGACGCCGGTTGAGTACATTAACTGGGTCCGGATCCGGGCGGCATGTAAGGAACTGCGGAAAACAAATATTTCTGTAAATGAGATTGCAATGCGAAGCGGATTCACAACAATTTCTACATTTAACCGTAATTTCCGCCGGATTCTTGGTGTATCTCCACAGCAGTGGCGAAGTGCACCGGAACATTATGAACGAAAATTGTTGAATTTTGATATAAAAACACAGGAAGGATGGTGATGTCCGTCAAAATGCATATAAATGGTTGAAAATGCATAGTATAGAGTTAAAAATGCGCACAAACGACGGGAAAATATGTTATACTTTGTACATGTTGAGGGAATAAAAACATAAAAAATGTACAAAACAACCAAAAATTTCTGCGCTGTAAAAAGTGCGGAGGTTCCGGTTGTAAAATAACATCTTAAGGAGGATGTGCAATATGAAAAGAAAAATTGTATCAATCGTAATGGCATCAGCAATGGTATTTGGACTGGCTGCATGTGGTTCCAGCGGAGGAACTACAACAAGTTCCAGCAACGGCGGAAACGATGCATCAGCAGCAAGTGAAACCACTGACAAAATCAGAGAGCAGCGACGTAGTAGAGGGCAGCTCTGATGATGACAACACCTTAACCGTATGGACCTGGGACCCGAACTTCAACGTTTACGCGATCAAGAAAGCAGCTGAAATTTATGCACAGGATCACGAAGGATTCAAAGTAGAAGTCAGCGAAGTACAGTCCGACGACATTGAAACCCGTCTGACCACAGCAGTTTCCGCAGGAGACTTAAGCACTCTGCCGGATATCTTCCTGATGCAGGATAACTCCTTCCAGAAATATGCAACCAACTATCCGGACATCTTCACCGATCTGACCGATTCCGGAATTGATTTCAGCGAATTCTCATCCGCAAAAGTTGCTTACTCTACTCTGGATGGGAAGAACTACGGAATTCCGTTCGACAATGGTGCCGTTATCGAGTGCCTGCGTACTGATATGCTGGAGCAGGCAGGCTTCACCGTAGATGATTTCACAGATATCACCTGGAATGACTTTATGGAGAAAGCAAAAGTTGTCAAAGAGAAAACAGGCCAGCCGATCCTGACATCTCAGGCCGGATCTCCGGACCTTGTTATGGAAATGCTGCAGTCCTGCGGTGAGTCCCTTTTCAACGAAGATGGATCTGTCAACATCGTAGACAACAAAGCACTGAAACCAATCCTTGAGATTTACAGCCAGATGGTAAAAGATGGCACTCTTGTAGAGGTTACTGACTGGGATCAGTACATCGCATCCATCAACAACGGAACTACAGCAGGCGTTATCAACGGATGCTGGATCATGGCTTCCATCACAGCAAATGAAGATCAGTCCGGCAAATGGGCAATCACCAATATGCCGAAACTGGACGGCGTTGACGGAGCAACCAACTACTCCAACAACGGTGGTTCTTCCTGGGCAATTTCTTCCAACTGCAAAAAACAGGATCTTGCCATTGACTTTATGAAATCTACCTTCGCAGGCAGCACAGCTCTTTACGATGATATCATGCAAAAGGCGCTCTGGCAACCTGGGCACCGGCAGGAGATTCCGAAGCATATGCACAGCCAGTTGCATTCTTCAGCGATGACCCGGTTTACGCAAAGATCGTTGATTTCGCAACCAAGACTCCATCCAACATCACTGGAGCATTCTACTACGATGCACGTGATGCTGTCGGAACCGCACTTTCCAATATCATCCAGACAGGAGCAGATATGGACAGCGAACTTCAGACCGCACAGGAAACTGTAGAGTTCAACATGGGTGGCTGATATCCTGCAATACATAAAAAAGTAGGACGATAAGAAACGGGTCTGCTTCCTGGACAGACAGAAGCAGGCCCGTTCTGTATCTATGCGGTGTGTGTTTGAAAAATGATTTCTGCAGGAGAACTATGAAATGTTGTCTGCAAAAAGATTTTTTCAAACACACGCCAGGTAAAAAAAGAAAGGAAGAATTCCATGAGCAGTCAGAAGAAAAAAGGAAATGAACTTGGAAAGAAAAACAGAATCTTACCGGCTGGGCTTTCCTGATGCCGGCAACGATCCTGATCGCATGGATGAGCTTTTATCCGATGATTCAGGCATTCATCCTGTCTTTACAGACAGGTATGGGCATCAACCTAAAATTCAACGGATTTGCAAACTATGCCCGTATTTTAAAAGACCCGACCTTTAAACAGACCTTAAGCAACACCTTCTTTTATCTGATTATTCAGGTGCCGATCATGCTGATCCTCGGCCTGATGTTTGCTTCCATGCTGAACAACAAAGATCTGCGTTTTAAGGGACTGTTCCGTACCTGCATTTTCCTGCCGTGCGCAACATCTCTCGTATCTTACGCGATGATCTTCCGTTCCCTGTTTGCAAATGACGGTTTTATCAACACCGTTCTCCGCGGCCTCGGCATGAACCCGATCATGTGGTTCTCCAATGCGTGGACAGCCCGTGCGGTTATCATCATCGCCCTGATCTGGAGATGGACCGGATACAACATGGTCTTCTATCTCTCCGGTATGCAGAACATTGAATATTCGATCTACGAAGCAGCCAAAATCGACGGCGCAAGCCGCTGCAGACTTTCTTCAAGATCACCGTTCCACTGTTAAAACCGATGATTCTGCTGACCACAATTACTTCTACCAACGGTACTCTGCAGCTGTTCGATGAGTCCCTGAACCTGACAAACGGAGGTCCTGGAAAATCAACCATGACCATGTCTCATTATATTTACAATATGTCCTTTGTACAGAGCCCGAACTTTGGCTATGCGGCAGCAATGTCCATCCTGATCCTGATCATGGTAGCCATTCTGGCACTGCTTCAGATGAAAGTAGGTGACGAGCGATAATGGGAAAAGCAAAGAAATTTTTCATGTATCTGATTTTAACGGTAGCGTCGATCCTTTCTGTTTTTCCGCTGTACTATATGTTCTGCGCGTCTACAAACAGAAGTATTGATGTCATTGCCGGAAAACTGATTCCGGGTACGTATCTGATTGACAACTTTAAAGCGCTGATTGCGCAGCAGAACCTGCGCCTTGCACTGTGCAACTCCTTCCGGAATGCGACGGTGCTGACCATTCTCTGTCTTCTGGTCTGCTCGATCGCCGGTTATGGATTTGAGATCTATCATGATAAAGCAAAAGATGCGGTATTTACCGTACTTCTGACTGCGATGATGATTCCGTTCGCAGCCATCATGATCCCAATGTTCCGTATGTTTTCCCAGCTAAAGATGGTCAACACGATGGCAGCTTTCATGCTTCCTTCGATTTCAACACCGTTCATGATCATGATGTTCCGCCAGGCTTCCCGTTCCTTCCCGCACGATATCATCGAAGCGGCAAGACTCGATGGCTTAAGCGAGACAGGAATTTTCTTTCGTATGTATATGCCGACCATGAAATCGACGTATGCGGCAGCAACAATCATCACCTTTATGAACGCATGGAACAACTACCTGTGGCCGAAGGTTATCTTACAGAACAATGAATCCATCACCATGCCGATGCTGGTAGCGAACCTGCTCGGCGGCTACACTGTAGATTATGGTGTGCTGATGCTCGGCGTATTTATCTGTACGATCCCGACAGCAATTATTTTCTTCTGCTTCCAGAAGAGCTTCACAGAAGGTATCACAGGTGCCGTAAAATAAGAAAAAGAATCGAACAGAAAAGGTGGATATTTGGATGAATATCCACCTTTTTTTCAAAAGATCAAAAAGAACAAAATTCCAGAAGGAGGAAAATAAAAATGGGTGTATTTCAGTATGAAAAAGTGAAGGACCCGACGTACTATGGAGAAAACCGGGTGGCGGCGCATTCCGATCACAGATATTATGGATCGGTGGAAGAAATGGAGCAGCATGTGGAAAACTTCCGTCACAGTCTGAACGGACTGTGGAAATTCCATTACGCAAAGAACTACGAGAGCACGATTCCGGGATTCGAGACACCGGAGTATGACTGCACAAAATGGGACGATATCCGCGTGCCGGCACATATCCAGATGGAGGGATATGACGCACCGCAGTATGCCAATGTGCAGTACCCATGGGAAGGAAGAGAAGAGATCCAGCCGGGCGAGATTCCGGAGCGCTTCAACCCGACGGCTTCCTATGTGAAATATTTTGAAGTGCCGGAACAGATGAAGGGAAAACGACTTTTTGTTTCTTTCCAGGGAGCAGAGAGCGGTATTGCCGTATGGCTGAACGGAACGTTCCTTGGCTACAGCGAGGATACGTTTACTCCGTCCGAGTTTGAACTGACCCCGTATCTGAAAGAGGGCGAAAATAAACTGGCTGCGCAGGTTTTCAAATGGACGAGCGGAAGCTGGTGCGAGGATCAGGATTTCTTCCGTTTCTCCGGTATTTACCGTGATGTGTATCTGTACACGATTCCGGAGGTTCACGTTTCGGATCTGAAAGTACAGACGCTGCTGGATGATACGTTTACGAAGGCAGATCTGGTCATTGATACGAAAATGATCGGAACAGGAAAGGTAAAAATTACCCTGTTAAAAGACGGAACGGCACTGCAGAGCACCGAAGGTGTGCTGGATGGGGAAACACAGTTTGTTCTGAAAGTCGATCACCCGGAACTGTGGTCCGCAGAGACACCGGTGCTGTATGATCTTCTGCTGGAAGTCACCGCAGAGGATGGAACGGTGCAGGAACTGATTCCGCAGAGAGTCGGATTCCGCCGCTTTGAGATGAAAGACCACATCATGATGCTGAATGGAAAGCGGGTTGTCTTTAAAGGCGTCAACCGCCACGAGTTCAGCTCCGTATCCGGCCGTGTCGTTTCGAGAGAAGAGCTGATCAAAGACCTGACGACGATGAAACAGAACAACATCAATGCAATCCGTACCTGCCATTACCCGGATGCGGTCGGCATTTATGATCTGTGCGATGAATACGGTCTTTACATGATCGCGGAGTGCAACATGGAGTCCCATGGAACGAGAGATACGGATGCGGTACGAAGCGGAGATTTCTCCGGTGTTGTACCATGCGACCGCCCGGAGTGGATGGACTGTATGCTCGACCGTGTCAATTCGATGTATCAGAGAGACAAAAACCATCCGGCGATTCTGATCTGGTCCTGCGGAAATGAATCGTTTGGCGGAAAAGTTATTTTTGAAATGTCCCAGTTATACCGGAAAATGGACCCGACCCGTCTCGTTCATTATGAAGGAGTTAATGACGACCGCAGATACAACGACACCAGCGATATGGAAAGCCGGATGTACACCACCGTCAATGAAATCCGTGAATTCTTGTCGAAAGACAGAAGAAAACCGTATGTCTGCTGTGAGTATGCACATGCGATGGGAAATTCCTGCGGCGCCATGAAGAAATATATGGATCTTGCCGAGGAAGAACCGCTGTTCCAGGGCGGCTTTATCTGGGATTATATCGACCAGTCAATCTACAAAAAAGACCGCTACGGAAAAGCGTTCCAGGCGTACGGCGGAGACTTTGATGATCATCCATGCGATTACAATTTCAGCGGAAATGGTATTGTATACGGCGGCGAGCGCGATGCTTCCCCGAAGATGCAGGAAGTAAAATTCTGCTATCAGAACATTGCTGTGGATGTACAGAAAGACAAAGCAGTTGTAAAAAATAAGAACCTGTTTGTGAATACCGATGCGTTTGACTGCGTGGTAATTCTCGAAAAAGAAGGAAAGAAACTGAAAGAAGTGCCGATGGAAATTTCCGTGGAGCCGCTTTCCGAAAAAACAGTGGAGCTTCCGATTGCCGTACAGACCCTTCCGGGCGAGTATGCGGTGACCGTTTCCTTCCGCCTGAAAGAAGATACCATATGGGGCAAGCGCGGCCATGAAGTTGCATTCGGACAGGGTGTTTATGAAGTGGAAGCACCGGCGAAAGCAGAAAAACCGGCGAAATTTGAAGTGATCCGTTCCAACCATGATTTTGGTGTGCGCGGCGAAAATTTTGATGTGATGTTCTCCGATCTGAACGGCGGACTCGTATCGTACCGTTACGGCGGCGTTGAGATGATCAAAATGATTCCGAAACCGAACTTCTGGCGTGCGCCGATCGACAATGACTGCGGAAGCCTGATGCCGATGCGTTACAGCCAGTGGAAGATTGCTTCAATGTATCTGTCCCACAAATATCCGAACGGCAGCCATTATCCGGGACTGTATGCGCCGGAAATCGAAGTACACGAGGACTGCGCAGAAGTCAGCTACCGCTATGTAATGCCGACCACACCGGCGAGCGAGTGCCGTCTGACCTACCGTGTCTTCGGCGATGGAAGCATTCAGACGACGCTGACGTATGATCCGGTGAAAGAGCTCGGCGATATGCCGGAATTCGGCGTGATGTTCAAACTGGATGCCGATTATGACAACGTTACCTGGTACGGCATGGGACCGGAGGAGACGTATGTGGACCGCTGTGCCGGAGCAAAGCTCGGTGTTTATAAGAATAAAGTCGAAGATAATATGGCGAAATATCTCGTTCCGCAGGAGTGCGGCAACAAGGTTGGTGTACGCTGGGCAACCGTGACGAACCGCAAGGGCCGCGGTATGATGTTCAGCGGCGACAAGATGGAATTTTCCGCACTGCCGTACACACCGCACGAGCTGGAAAATGCGATGCATCCGTATGAACTGCCGCAGGTACATTACACCGTTGTGCGCGTGGCAAAACAGCAGATGGGTGTTGGCGGAGACGACAGCTGGGGTGCACAGACCCATCCGGAGTACCTGATTCCGATTGATAAAAAAACTGGAGTTTACCTTTACGTTTAAGGGAATCTGATGCGTTCAGCCCATTCTGTCCGTGGACAGGATGGGCTGTCTGCGAAAGAAAAGGAGACAAAAGCAGATGGGGAAAGAAGTAAATTTTGGAAAGCTCCTGCACGGGGGCGATTATAACCCGGAACAGTGGCTGGATTACCCGGAGATTCTGGAACAGGATCTGGCGTATTTCAAGAAAGCCAGAATCAACGAGGTTTCGCTTGGCATGTTTTCCTGGGCATTTTTAGAGCCGGAGGAAGGAGTTTTCCGTCTGGAATGGTTAAAAGAGGTGATTGACCGCCTGTACGAAAACGAAATTGTGGTTATGCTTTCCACGCCGACGGCGGCAAGACCGCGCTGGATGGCGGAAAAATACCCGGAGGTGCTCCGTGTCAATGCAGCGGGAGAACGGAATCTGTACGGGGAGCGCCATAATCACTGCTATACCTCACCGGTTTACCGGGAAAAAACGAGAATCATCAATACGAAGCTGGCGGAAATGTTCAAAGATCACCCTGGCGTGATTGCATGGCATATTTCGAATGAATACGGCGGAGAGTGCCACTGCCCGCTGTGCCAGGAGGCATTCCGCGGCTGGGTGAAGAAAAAATACGGCACACTGGAACGGCTGAACCGTGTCTGGAATACCGGGTTCTGGAGTCATACTTACCAGAGTTTTGACCAGGTGGAGAGCCCGTCTCCGAAAGGAGATTCTTCGCTGCACGGACTGAATCTGGACTGGAAACGGTTTGTGACGGATCAGACCGCGGATTTTGTAAAATGGGAAATCAAAGCGCTGCGGGACGCTGGGGCAGAACAGCCGTCTACCATCAATATGATGTATAACTTTACCGGACTGAACTACTACAAGTTTGCCGATGTGATTGACTTTGTATCCTGGGACAATTATCCGACCTGGCATAAAGAGGCGGAGACGGTAACAGCGATGGATACAGGTATGCAGCATGACATTATGCGGAGCATTCAGAAAAAGCCGTTTTATCTGATGGAGAGCTGTCCTTCCGCAACGAACTGGCAGTCCGTCAGCAAGCTGAAAAAACCGGGCATGCTGCAGGCCGCGTCACTGCAGGCAGTTGCGCATGGGTCGGACAGTGTGCTGTATTTCCAGATGAGGCAGAGCCGCGGTGCATCCGAAAAATTCCATGGGGCAGTGATCGACCATTATGGCGGATCGGATACTAGGGTATTCCGTGAAGTGACGAAAGTCGGCGTAGCTTTGGAGAAACTGCAGGAAGTGAACGGTTCGCAGAACCCGGCGGAAGCAGCCGTGATTTATGATGTCGAAAACCGCTGGGCGGTGGAAGATGCGGCGGGTCCGCGGAATGCAGGTGTTTTTTATAAAGAAACCGTGGAAAAGCCATATCAGGCATTCCGGAAACTGGGCATCAATGTGGATGTGATTGATGAGACGTGCAGCCTCGACGGATACCGTGTTGTGGCAGCGCCGATGGTTTATCTGCTGCGGGAAGGATGGACAGAGAAGGTTCGGAACTTTGTGAAAAACGGCGGAATTTTTCTGCTGACTTACTGGTCCGGTCATTGTGGATGAGACGGATCTCTGTTACTTAGGCGGAACACCGCATGACCTGATGGATGTGATGGGATTCCGGAGTATGGAGATTGACGGACTGTACGATGGCGAATGGAACGAGGGCATTCCGGAACCGGAAAATCCGCTGCATCTGGAACTGGCATACCGCTGCAGTCATCTCTGCGAGCTGGTACAGCCATCGACGGCGGAAGTAGTGATGACATACGGAAAGGATTTCTATGACGGCATGCCTGCGATGACCCGGAATGTGTACGGAAAGGGAAAAGCGTATGCCGTTTGTGCGGACTTTGAACAGGGACTGTACGATGAAGTCTGCCGGAAACTGGCAGAAGAGGCCGGTGTGGAGCGGATCGTGGAAGAAGTTCCGGAAGGTGTGGAAGTCACGATGCGTAAGCAGAAGGACGGAACCAGGTACGTGTTTGTCCAGAACTTTAACCGGGAGGCCGTTGCGGTCAAACTGCCGATCGAGCGCTATCCGGTATGGCAGGGAACGTATGACGGAACGATCGGAAGCTGGAAGACGATTGTGCTGAAAGGAAGATAGAAGAGAAGAAAAGTCTGTTGAGAAAAACCGGAATGGGCTGTTTCTCAACAGACTTTTTTCGTTCATGCATTTGCGGCAGCGTCTTCTTTCCTGCGCCAGCTTTTTCTTATACGCCTCGCCCCAGTCCCACATCGCATCCATGATCGGGTGGAGGCTGAAGCTGAGTTCCGTCAGGGAATATTCGACACGCGGCGGTACCTCGGCGTAAACTTTACGGTTGACCAGACCGCTCTGTTCCATCTGGCGGAGCTGGGAAGTTAAAACTTTTTGAGAGACGTGACCGATGGACTTTTTCAGCTCGCCGAACCGCATGGTGCCGTGGAGCAGCAGATCGCGCAAGATCAGAACTTCCATTTATCACTGATCAGAGTCAGCGTAGTTTCCACCGGGCAGGGCGGAAGATCAGCAAGAGAAACGGGTGTTTTTTCTGCGGATGACATAAGAGAAAACCTCCTTTTTGAAGAAAATAATGATTTGAAAGATGGCGGAAACGTCTGATTTTACACAATAGTATCTTTGGGTAACTACACCACAATATTGTGCTTACTTTACGAAAGAACTCTATGGACTTATTATAAAGCCATCGAAAGAAAAAAACAAATTCAAAAAAACAAAATAGGAGGAAAGTAAAATGAGCAAAGCAGTAGAATTTTTAAATGAGAATCCGATACAGTATCTGGCAACGGTAGGTCGTGACGGAAAGGCAAAATGCCGCCCGTTCATGTTTGCAGGAGAGGTTGACGGAAAACTGTGGTTCTGCACCAACAACACAAAAGATGTTTACAAAGATATGCAGGAGAATCGGAAATCGAAATCTCTGTTTCCAGCCCGTCCTACGCATGGATCCGTCTGCACGGAACCGCAGTGTTTGAAAATAACATGGCTGTAAAAGAAGTGTGCATGCAGAACCCGATCGTAAAAGGCCAGTACCAGACCGCTGACAACCCGATTTTCGAGGTATTCTATCTGGACAATGCACACGGTGTAATCGCAGACTTTTCCGGAAACCCACCGTACGAGTTTTAATCTGTCGCTATGAATTTGAAAACTGTGCGTCGCATTCTCGTTACTTTAGCCTGCAAATAAAAAGTCAATACTAAAATTGAAGAAGTTAAAAAACTTTACAGGTTAAAAATTAG
>ENA-OQJS01000139-OQJS01000139.1-human-gut-metagenome-genome-assembly--contig:-NODE-139-length-13624-cov-1.214788_pt1 | contig 13624 bp, 20 predicted proteins | sample MGYA00242598_ERZ504764 | MGnify/ENA primary metagenome ERZ504764 (study PRJEB26092, sample SAMD00036368) | human gut metagenome | host: Homo sapiens | study: EMG produced TPA metagenomics assembly of...
CAAAAAGCCCGTCCAGCTGGATGAGCAGGCAGCGTCGGAATGCCGCAGTGTGTTGTCCGCTTTCTTTGCCGAAATGACAGAATGGGAGCAGTACATGGAGCAGGTTGGGTTTGAAGATGCCGAGGCTGTGCCCCGCCTGCTGGCGATCTGGGAGAAGTATGTGAGCGAAAAGCCCCGTCTGGGCTATCGGCCTCTGGCCCTCTCATACAGCGCCCAGGGCACCTACAACGGGGAAGAATTCCTTGACGCGGAGCAGATCACTAAGAACAAGCTCTACATCTACACCAGAGAGAAAAATACCAGCTTTGACCGCCGCTTTCTCATGAAGCGTGTGGGCGGAGGGCTGGAGGATCGACGGGGTGCAGGAGCGGCTGGACGGCTGGCAGCGCACGGGATTGTGAGGCATCACATGGCTTGGAAATATGAAACTTTTGGCCCAGACGGTCAATGCAAATTGTTCGGTGTGAACATCTTTGACTACAACTGGCAAACCACCGGCAAGCGAGTAAAAGTCAAAGACCCGATCTATCACCAAGACCATACCTTCGAGGTCTGGCAGGTGGAGATTGACGGGCAGATTCACCGCTTTGCCGCTGGAGAGTTCTCCAACTGCGTATGGGGATTCTATCTGGAAAAGACTGATGAGAGGAGTGTGTGGGCGCATGAGCCGAATTGTTGATGAACCCTACTTTACATACAGTGCATACAACGCCCTGACCTCTGGCATTCAGGTGAAATGCCCCAAGTGCCATGGCGCAGGTGTGGTGACAGCGGATGATGACAACGCCTATTTCCGGTGCCTGAGCTGCGGCCACCGGATGACGCAGGATCGGACGATCTACCGTTATGATGTCCATAACCAGTGCAAAAACTGCGGCAGGTACTACCGAGTGGATATTGAAGATACGGCAAAGCAGCATTTTCCCGTCCTCCATGTGACCTGCCCCTATTGCGGAACAACCATGTCGGGAGAAGTTCATAAAACAGCGGAGGCGTTTTCATATATTGGCGAAATCAGAGATGGACGAGAACCTTATTTCGGGTTGGAACTATGGTTTTTGACTTCATTTCAGGGAAAACCTGTATGGGCACTCAACCGAGAACATCTTGCCTATCTGATCGGCTATCTCAGCGCCGGACTGCGGGAAAAGCCGCCGGGAAGAGCGAAAATGACCCAGGCCGACCATCTCCCCACCTTTATGAAAACCGCAAAGAACCGGGAGCGGATCGTGAAGCTGCTGAGGCAAATGCAGGAGAAATGAGGATGGAACAGAAAGTAATTTACAACGGCCAAATTCTTACTCTGACTCGGTTTTGGGCAACAGGAGAACCTTGCCTGTGGATCACCGACCCACAGCAGATCGAGAGGCCCAAAATGGAGTTTGTGGGAGGCCACCCGGACGAATACTGCATTTTCCTGAAGAATCTGACTGAAACAGAACTGTCACAGATCACATCTCTGGACGGCGCTCCACTGGATGTGAAAGAAGAACTAAGCGACATCGAATGAGGAGAACACTATGAAAGACCTTTGCCAATACGGAAACCGACCGGAGGACGAATGGGAAATCTTGCCCTGGATACCTGACCCGCGTCCGCCCTTCAAAATCTGGGTGAAGCCGGAGCAGATTGCGCCATTCTTTCTCATTCCCCACCACCCTATGCGCTCTCCCTTCTGCTGAAGATCAGTGACGGGTTCCGGACAGAAGAATTCTGCCGGCTGGGACTGACCGGCAGCAGCGGAGACTGGGAACGGCTGGTCCGGAGCGTGATCCGGGAGTTTGAGGAAAGCAATAGTGGTGAGGATCTGTTTCACTTTGACTCCGACGAGGATGTGTTCTGCGTGTACTCCCAATACATCGACGATTTGATGCTGCTGTCCAAAATGATCCGGGCGGCCTGTGACAATGAAAAAACGATGGGGATGTATCTGAACATGAGCGAGGTTGCGAAAGCATGAAAGATTTGACCACTCAAACAGGGATTATAGTAAAATGCAGTAAAACGGCCATTGAATTTTTCCAAAATGCTCAATCAGTGGATTTCTTCTCTGCACTGGAAATTCCGAAGGAATTCCAAGACATAGCGGTTGAGTTTTATGATTTGATTATGGAAAACGATCATCTCGCGGCCTTGCTGGGCTGTCGCGGCAATTATGATATTGCAATACAGATAGATGAGGTAACCGGCACCATGACGGGGTGGCATTGGTTCAAATGAGGGAAATGGAATGATGGAGTACATCAAGCTTTTTTGGGAGGACGCACCGGAGGGAGAACCGTCGGTGATCCTCTATGAAGTGGATACAGAAAATGAGCGGCTGGCCCTCCACTCCATTGACATCTTTGCAGATGGCCGCACCCGCAATATCCCTGACCTTTACGACGGCGCCATCGAGATCACGCCGATCCCCACCGTGGAGGAATTGAACGCCCATGTCTGGGGTGAGGAGTTCCACGCCTGCGTCATAGAGCAGGCGGAATTTGAGGCCGCCTGGGAAAGCCACACCTATGATGGAGCGTTAAAGTAGCCAGGAGGAGACACTATGAACAAACCTATAAAAGCCAAAAATCTGCCGTTGTTCTCCATCATTGACCTGGACCAGCTGCGCCGGGAAAAACATCTGGAGGGCACAGAAGTGACAGACTTTTTCACGGCAAGGGATGGAAAAGTCTATCTTCTCATGGAACAGCCGTCCGAAACACAGGGTAAGGACTGGCTCAGCACTCCTTCCACCTATACCGCAGTGGAAATCCAGCTGGATTGGGCGGAACAGCGGGTGCTGGAAACGACGCTGTTTCCTCTTGGCCTCTTGAAGTTCCAGTTTCATTATTTGCGGCCCGCAGGTGATCACTTCCTCCTGCTGGGGGCAAGATGCGCCTATCGGGAAAACGGCCCCGACCAGAACGCCTGGATCGTCAGCCAGGACGGAGCTGTGCTGTCCCGTTTCTGCCTGGGGGATGGCATTCAAGACTGTGTGGTAAAAAAAGATGGCACCATCATTACCAGCTACTTTGACGAAGGTGTATTTGGTAATTACGGTTGGGATGAACCTCTGGGTGCTTGCGGCCTGATTGCATGGACATCGGAGGGAACTCCTCTCTGGAAGAATGAGAACTATTCCATCTATGACTGCTACGCCATCAGCCTGGACGAAGAAGAAAACCTGTGGTTTTATTATTACGATGAATTCCGGCTGGTGCGGACGAACTTCAAAGAGGACTTTGTATTTGAACTGCCAATCGAAGGAAGCGGAGCTTTTTCTGTTGCCCCGTCCGGCAATACCTTCCTGTTTCAAGGCGGATACCAGCAACGGGATAAATTCTACTTCCTTACCGCTCATGGTGATCACCTTGGGAAAAAACAGGAGGCTATTCCCACCTGTGACGGAAACAAGGTCGCTGTGGAGCAGTGCAGCCTGCTTCGCAGCCGGATGTTGTTCCTTGGAAAAGATGGTGTGCTCTATGGAGGTATTTGGGGGAGCGATGGCCAATGAAACAGTCTGATATTTATACCGAGGCTCTGACCTGTCTGCGCTCCATCCTTCTGGCAGACCATCCAGAGTTCCAAAACTGGATCGACTGGTTGGAGCGGGACATTCAGGACTGGAACCAGCGGCGGGAGGTTACCCACCATCTTCGGGCATATGGTGGCATGGGTTCTTTCAATGATTTGCCCAGTATGCGTGGAAATCACGACTACATTTTTGACTTTCTAAAGTCTGTGTGCTATGCCTTCGGCCATCTTTATGGCAAGCGGGAGGGCATTTCTCCGGAGGCATTGATGGAGGAGTGCCTCCACGATGTAGAGCAGGCAGCCTATCACCCCCATAAGGTACTGAACCAAGCCATTGCCCAGCACTTGATGCAGGGCGATTTACAGGAAAACCTGGATAGGCTGTAGGAGGACTTGTTATGAACGAAAGACTATTCCGCACCCAATTCAATCAAATGGACACCACCGAGAAGCAGGCGCTGATGGAGAGCCTGGCTGCTCGTTATGATATGACCTTTCTCGGTCTACATACCTTTGACCGCTGGGGCCAGAGCTGCACCACCGGTATCTTCGAGAAAGATGGTCGGGAGTTTGTCTTTGTCCCGGCGATACCGTCACCCTGGCTGGGAGCAGTTTGCCGTTGGGACTGAATCAGGAGAGCCGGGAGGAACTGGACTATCTGTACCAGGAATGGGAGATGGAACCGCGAGAACCCGGAGGAGATGATCCGGGAAAGTATGGCTCCCGTTCGGCAGGCGGCCATTGGCCCCATGCTGGTGGGCCGGGAGCTGGAGGAAATTAACTGGGAGCCAGTCAAAATGGACGATCCCAGGCTGACTGTCCACCCTGACTGGCTGAAGGAATTCCGTGATTTTGCCTGGAGTGACAGCAGCAGTCTTACCTTGCATCAGTCGGCCCGCATTGAGCGGACGGAAAAGGGCTTTCAGATCTGTATCTATAACCACACAGACTACGATGCGCTTCTTGCCGGGCTGGAAACAGGGGCTTCTCCCTGCCCACGGCGGACGAGTGGGCCTACCTGTGTGGCGGCGGGTGTCGGACCCTGTTTCCATGGGGAGATGGGTTAGACTACTCCATGCGTCTGCGCTGGTTTGAGGACATGGATGAGGATGAGAACCGGCCCTATGACATGGAGGAGCCCAACTTCTTCGGCCTGTCCATCGCCTACGATCTATATGCGGGAAGTGGTGTGGGCTGATAGGCTTACCACCTGCGGCGGTGACGGCGGATGCAATATCTGCGGTGGGCTGGGCCCATTTCTCGGTTTCCTACCCTGTTCGCCCCACTGTAAGCCGGAAGTGCAGGAGGACAATGAACTAAACGGAGATTATGACTTTTATCGGCCTATCATTCGGCTGGAGAACCATGATTGACAATAGAAGCTTGATACAAAATAAAGAAAGAGAGGTGCCGACATGGGAGCATGGGGCATAAAAGCATTAGAGCGTGACGAAGGGCTGGATGTACTGGACATCCTCAAAAATGAATATGTACCGGAGCATCCGGTAATGGATCTGGGCGAGATGATCGAACTGATGAAAGAGGAAGTCATGCTGGGAGCTGACTTCTCACAAATCGACTTCCTCTTTGACAATACTGCGATGGCTCTGGCGGAGCTGTATTTTCAATGGAAGGATAACGGCAAGCTGGACTACGATCATGAAGAAGCTATATGGGATAAAGTCACCGGTTTCACAGCATCCAAAGAAGCCCTTGCTTTCCTGCTGCGGCAGCTCACCGACATCAAAAACGAGGTGCCGGACGAGGACGGCATCCGTGAGATTGTGGATCTTTGGAAGAACGAGGACAGCGGTGAGATCGCTCCTGCGTGGTCAGAGCATTTGGACTGGCTCATCAAGCGACTAATCTCGGAACAGGAGGCGTAACAAATGTATATCAAAAAATACTGGGGTAACTTTATCGGAGGCTCGGACGACAGCCTGAACCTTGTGGCCTTTTTGGTAGATCAGAAGAAGGAGGAGATCCCCCTCAGCGAGATCTTCGCCAAGATCGGGCTGGACAAGCAGAACTGGGACTTCCGCCAGACCGTGGAGTATCTGGAGTTTACCCACTCCGATGGCGTGGAGATGGACTTCCACTTCGCCATTGATGTGGTCACTGATCTGGCCGCCATCCTGCTGGAGTGCAGCGTCAGTGGCAGTGTAAACCTTCAGGATCTGGACGAGTACAACACCCCCGTCCGCCGTATTCGCATCACTGCTACGCCAGAGGAGCATGACGCAATGAACAAGTCCCTGGCGGATTTTGCCCAGAACCCGCTGGAATACGACATCAGCGAGATGATGGGTGAGGATGAGATCACAGATATGGCTTATCAGGTGGAGATGCTGCGGAAGGAGCTGTACGAGGCCGCTGGCCGCAACCGGGACTACCATGTGAAAGCGGAGGATGTGAAATCTCTGCTCCCTGACTGGAAGGGTGCCGATGGCTGCATTGCCACCAACCGTATCACGGTGGAGGGCTGTAAGGTTGGCTACTGCTACCGGGAGAAGCCGGACGGCGGCTGGGACAGCGGCTGGCGCTTCACCGCCGGTGACGAGAGCGAGGCGTACATGGACGACCCCAACAATGCTGGATCTACAAGCTGAATACGATCTGCAACGACGACCCCGACATCATTCCTCTGCTGCATACACCCGCTCCCTGCGCCTTTGAGCGGGATGAGAATGGCGTGTTTCAGCAGATCAAAGACTGGAAGCCGGATGAGGACGAGGAGGACTTGGATATGGACATTTTGAAGCAGTGCCAGAAGTGGCATGAGGAGAGCAAACAACATAAAATTATTGATGCGCTGGAGGCCATCCCCGCCGAGGAGCGTACCCTGAGATGGACAGCGAGTTGGCCCGCGCCTATAACAATCTGGCAGACCCACATAAGCAACTTGCAAAGAAATGCTCAAAAAGGCCCTCGCTCTGCTAAAGCCCCATGAGGAATACTTCGAGGACGACTATTACTGGAACTTCCGCATGGGTTACTCTTACTTTTATCTGGATCAGGAGGGCCGGGCTCTGCGATATTTTGAAAAGGCATTGGAAGTCCGCCCTGGTGACGATGACACCAAAGAGTTTATCGAACGGTGCAAGAAGGGTATTTCTCTGCCGCAGTTCTGGGAGTGCTTCCGGGAGCGGACAGAGGACTGGTGGGAAACCTTTGCGGAAATGGAAGCAGAATTGCGCCAGATGATGGATGAGGACAAAGATCACACCCGCGGCGCAGAACTCGTGGCCCAAATGGAGGACACCCTGAATCTGGTTTTTGATGAAATTTCCTTCGAGCTGGGCTTCAATGGCGAAAAGCATGAGCTGATCCTCACCCCGGAGGGTGATAAGGTCAAGCTGTTTGAGCTGGTCTACTTCCAGAAACACGCCCCCAAGGAGGTGCTGGAGCACTGGAACATCCTTGTGGGCCGTCAGCCCCTCCAGAACATCGGTCTGCGTACCGAGGATGGATGGGACATCTCCGGGGATGATGTGCAGATCTGGCTGGAGGAGCAGGGTGAAAACCGCTTTGCCATCTCTGCCTACTGCGAAAAGCTGCTGCCTATGCTCCGGAGGAAGAAGGCCGGGCCTGGTGGATGCTCACTACCCTCACCGACCAAGTGCTGGGCGAGATCTCCCACATGAGATACATAGACAGCTTTGATGTGCTGGAGGAACCCAAGGCAGAGCCGTCCTTCCTCCTGTCCCAGCTGCCCGACAAACTGCGGGAGCAGGGCCTGGAGCTCTCCACCGACCCGGAAGCCTATCTGGAGAGCTACCTTGGTTACAAAATGGAACCCAAACAGGACCCGGACGCCGATTGGCGGCTGGATGTAATGGCCGGTTCCACCTGCTGTGTGCCGCTCATCAACGGCTATCTGAATGCCGACAATGATTTTATGGACGATCTCCATGCCGACGGCGCGGTAGCGGGCTTCTTCTGCTATCCCCTGGATACCCTGCGGGAGGAGGAAGGCAGTCAGAAGATCTTTGACTTCCGGGACAAGCTGGAAGAAGTGTTTACCACTGATGAAGGATCGGAAGTGCTCACTCTCACCGGCGGAGCCACCGGCCTCTACTGCGGCTATGTGGACTTCATCGCTTGGGACATCCGAGAGGCGCTGAACATGGCAAAAGAGTTCTTTGAAGGCACGGACATCCCCTGGGCCATCTTCCACACCTTCCGCCGTGAAGCCGGTTCTGTATCCCTAAAGCAACAAGATGATGGGCCAGAAACTGAGAATCAGGATGACGAGTTGGACGAAACGCTGACGGGCATGGACTATATTCCTTACACCCAACAGAAGGAAGAAGCATTCTTCCAGCAGCTGGAGCAGTGGAACGACGAGGACGAGTACACCCGCTGCATCCAGGCCTTGAATGCCATCCCGGAGGACTGGCGAAACTACCGCACCGCCTACGCCCTGGCACGGGCGCTGGAGAACTATGCCATCATTGGGGACCACGACGAGGGTACTCCTAACTATAAGGGAGATAAGGCCCTGCGCCGAGCCATCGAGGTGCTGGAGTCCGTCCGGGAGGAAGGCCAGGACAAGGCGGAGTGGAATATGCGGATGGCCTATGGCTATCAGTATCTCTACGGCCAGGAGGAAAAGGCCATTCCCTACGCCCAGCGGTGGGCAGAGTTGGACCCGGAGGATGAAAATGCTCCGGCGGTAATTCGGGAGTGTAAGGCGGAGATCCGGAAACGCCAGCGCAGCCGGAAGAAGAAGGCCAAATTCGTGCCCGGTGATACCCCATTTGAGGGCTTCGACCTCACCAACTTCTGGGATGATAATTGGTATGCACTGAAAGAATATGTCAGTGATCCGCCTTCCGATGAGCTGATTGCCAGCGTGGAGGAGGAACTGGGCTACAAGCTGCCCGCCGCCTACATTTGGCTGATGAAGCAGCACAACGGCGGCATTCCGGTGAACACCTGCTATCCCTGCGATGAGCCTACCTGTTGGTCAGATGATCATGTGGCCATCACCGGCATTTTCGGAATCGGACGGGAAAAGAGCTGCTCCCTCTGTGGAGAGCTGGGCAGCAGTTTATGATCGATGAGTGGGAGTATCCTGCCATCGGTGTGGCCATCTGCGACTGTCCAAGCGCCGGACACGATATGATTTTCCTGGACTACCGGGCTTGCGGTCCCCAGGGAGAGCCTGCGGTAGTCATGTGGATCAGGAAAATGACTATAAAATTACCCATCTGGCAGATAGCTTTGAGGAATTTATCCGCGGACTGGAGCATGAATCCCTCTATGATCCGGATGAAGATGCAGAGGGTCTTGAGGATGACGCCGACGAGGAGGAAACCGACCATAAGGGTTCCTTTGCCGGATCTGTGCTCCTCTCCAAAGCAGAGTGGGACAAGGAGCAGTTGATTCGAGATCTGCGGGAAGAATGGGGTATCGTAGATGAGGAGCCGGATGAGGGCGACGAAGATGTTGAGAACAGCGATGACGCTGTGGTAATGCGGGTCGGCGGCATGATGCTGATCGTGACACTCTTCCACGGTCACATCCCGGACAATGAAGCAGAGATCAACGCCGAAAACAACTATATGTGGCCAGAGGCCGTAGAGGTGGCCAAAGCACACAAGGCCCATATCATGGTGGCTGTGTTGGGCGAGGAGGAAAAACTGCTGGAACGGGGCAAGCTGTTCACCAAGGCAATGGCAGTGTGCTGCAAGCAGAAATACGCCACCGGTGTCTACACCAGCGGCGTGGTATTTGAGCCTCGTTTCTATGAGGCCTTGCCGATATGCTCAAAGAGGACGAACTGCCCATCTTCAACTGGGTCTGGTTCGGCCTGTACCGGAGCGAGGGGGGCCTAAACGGCTACACCTATGGCATGGATGTGTTCGGCAAAGAGGAAATGGAGGTGCTGAACACCGACGCCGAGCCGGAGGATCTGCGGGACTTTTTGGCCAGCCTTGCCTCCTATGTGCTGGCGTGTGATGTGACGCTGCAAGACGGCGAGACCATCGGTTTTTCTGCGGACGATAAGCACACCATCACCCGCAGCCCCGGCGTCTCCCTGCCGGAGGAACAGATGACCCTGAAGATCGGTTACGAGCCTATAAAGGGAGATCCGGAGGATGACAGCTGCGACCACTCAGACAATGATGACACGCAGGATGAGGAAGAATTCAGTAATCCCGAAGTCTACACCGAGGAGGAGATGGAAGCCGTCGAGGGGCACATTGAGCAGTATTTCGGCAAGGTCGAGAATGTGTTCCATGAGCTGGTTTCTCCCGACATCCATGTGGACATCTGCGTGGTGCCGCCCTCTGAGGAGCGGGACTACTGCACCCTGGTCACCATGGGCATGGGCGCTCACCGGATGAATGTGCCGGAGGAACTGGAGGAATATAAGCTGGAGCGGGCGGAGCTGGCCATTGCCCTGCCTGCGGACTGGAAGCTGGATCAGGAGTCCATGAAAGACGAAAAGTGGTACTGGCCCATTCGCCTGCTGAAAACCCTGGCCCGCCTTCCCATTGCCAGCGATACCTGGCTGGGCTTCGGCCATACCATGGACAATGAGGAGGATTTTGCAAAGGACACAAAGCTGTGCGCCGCCATTCTGACTGGTCCCCAGGATACCGAAGATGGCAGCGAAGTCTGCATCCTTCCGAGCGGCGAGGAGGTCAACTTCTATCAGGTCATTCCGCTTTATGAGGACGAGTTGGACTATAAACTGGAACATGATGTAGACGCTCTGCTGAACAAGATGAGGGGGATCAGTTTTGTTGTAAACCCCACTCGCCAGAATGCGATCACCCGTGGCACCCTTTCCAATGATAATTTTGACGGTGAGATGGACGACGCTTCCTATCATATCGAGAGCATTGAGGAGAAGGAACTGCCTATTGACCCCATCAATGCTTATAACCACATGGCCATCTACCTGCGCTGGTGTATGGAGCACGACCTGATGGGCGAGGACTTCTTGAAAGAATACAGCGAAGTGACCAAACAGGTCAAAGCTGATCCTGCCAATGTGGATCTGAGGGAGTTTATCCGGGATGAGCTGGACGGCTGTCTGTTCTCTGTGCTGTTCAATCAGCAAGGCCGTGCCTTTGCAGGCTATTACTACGGAGAGGGCGACAGCCCCTACTATCCTGCCGACATTGATGACTATGCCTGAAATATTTTGGTCCGTCCCGATACCACTCCAATGAATTTCAACAGGAGGCATACTTATTCATCCCATTTGATGAGAAATACTATCAGACCATGGCTCAAGTGATTGAGGAACGCTTTGAAAACTGGCAGGGACAGGACTTCGACGAGGATACGCTGGAGCCTTCCGAGGTTGCTCAGGCCATCATGGAGTATCTGGACTGCGAGTGTACCTATTTCCCATCCATGGCAGATGATGACCCCATCATGTCGGCATACAGCTACGCCCAGCGGCTGGGGGTACGGGAGGGCTTTGTTCCCGTACTTATCCAGGCGGATGATGAAACGCTGTTGGAATGTCTGGTAATGAACGCCGACCCGGAGCATGATGCGGACTGCTATAAATTTGACCTCAAAACGGTAGAGGAGTACCGGAAGAAGATGCTCTCCGCTCCTGTTAAGGACGGAAAGGCGATTTTGGAGGAATTGACCGGCCAGCGCAAGGAAGAAGCCGAGGACGATGATCTGGACTGGGAGGAGGAAGTCCTGGGCGAGATGGAGGGCGGCTATGACAATGACCGCTTCGCAAACTATTGGAACGATGATACCGGAATGACATATCCGCTCATTCTGGCTAAAATTCCGGTAAAGAACCCCTGGGAGATCTTCGCCTACCTGCCTTTGGAAATTGGAATGAGTGTCCCGACACACCGGACCTGATGGCAGTGGCGAAATACTGGTTCGAGCAACATGGTGCCATCCCTGCCGCCATGAGCCACGATGAATTGGAGTTTGAACTTCCAACTCCGATCTCCAAGGAAAGAGCTATGGAGGTGGCTGTGGAGCAATATGGTTTCTGCCCAGATCTGGATCAGAATGAGGATGGAAGCATTGGCTCCTTGGCAGATGTCCTGTGGCAGTCCACCGTCTGGTACTTCTGGTGGGATTGATGGGAGGTGCGACCAATGACAGAATATCAGAAAACCTATATCGAACTAAAAAAACAGTTTGTTGCGACCAATGAAGGTCCAGACAATGTCCGCGCTCTATATACCTTCAAGGAAGAACTTGAGCAGAGTGAGGATCAGCAGGCCAAGGAAGTGCTGGTGGATATGTATGATCTACTGGACTTCAAGAAGGATGCCTATGAACTGCTCTGCCAAATCGGAAATCGTTCCGATAAAAAGACCCTCAAGCGGCTGGGCACGCTGAAGGACTATGCGGAAAACTGGGGCAATCATTATGCTCTCCCCAAGCCCAAAACGCCGGAGGAAAAGCAGAAAGAGAAGGAACGGCAGGCCCAGCTGGGCCTGCCCGCCTTCCGGTATCACCCAAACCCTCTGGAAACTGGGGCTTTTGAGGAATCCGCAGACGGCGTTGTCTGCGACTGCTGCGGCAAGACGACCCATATTTTCTATACAGGCCCCTTTTACGCTGTGGAGGATATTGAGTATCTGTGCCCGGAGTGTATCTCCAGTGGCGAAGCAGCCCGGAAATATGACGGCTGCTTCCAGGACGATTGCTCTCTGGATAATGGTGTAGACGATCCAGAGAAGCTGGACGAGCTCATCCACCGAACTCCCGGCTACTCCGGTTGGCAGCAGGAATACTGGCGCGCCACTGTGGCGACTACTGCGCTACCTGGGCCATGTGGGTGCCAGAGAACTGCGGGCGCTGGGTGTGCTCGAGGAAGTGTTGGACGATCCCATGTGGGATGACGAACAGAAGAAAATGATTCAGGAATCCGTCAATGGCGGGCATCTGCAATGCTATCTGTTCCAGTGCCTCCACTGCGGAAAACACCTGGTCTGGATGGATTTTGATTGAGGTGGCAACATGGAGAAGAAGGATTTTCCCAAGGGAACCAAGCCCCGTGAGATCTTCGTCTATACCTGTGAGCGGATCGCGGAGCCTTTGAACCCGCTGGGCTACAAATACCGCAAGAGCAAAAATGACATCTACAAAAAAGACGGCATCTTTGTGTTCTCCTTTTACTTTTCCCCCTCCATCCGCTTTGGCTCCACCACTTTTACTGCCTTCTTCGATGTGAGTTCCCCGGTGATTGCCCAGTGGCGCAGTGAGCAGGAAGGGACGGAGGAAACCTATGATGGTATCGTGGGTACCTCCATCGCCCGGCTGACCCACCGGTATGATGACTTCCCCCGCTATGAGGTATCTACTCTGCTGGAGCGGGAACGCTCTATCCAGGAAATTTCCGGGCAGATCCAGGACTATGCACTACCATTCTTTGCCCGGTTTTCCAATCTGCCCAAGCTGCTGGACGATGTGGAACAGGAGGGGTTCTTCCCCCATCGGAAGGGGTTCGATGTCCCTAAGCGGAATCGGGAGTTCATCGAATGCTTCCGGGAGTATCTCCAAAAGCAGTAGGAATTAGCAGAAAGGAAACAACACCTATGTCAAACAGTAGAGTATCCACTTGGAGTGGAATCCGGAACAAATTGGAGAATGACTACCTGTGCCCGGCACTCCGGGGCCACATCCAGTATTTTGCCACCAGTTACAGCAAAAGCGCCGACCATGAGGGCCGGGCCGCCATTCGTGTGGACGGCGTGGAAGTGCTGCGGAGCAACTACTACACCTATTTTGAAAATGTGTGGACGAAATTTCATCACTTGCGCTCCACCACGCTGAAAGATCACGACTCCGCAAAAGAGGCCATCAATCAGGCTCATGCCTATGCGCTGGAGCAGGGCACCTTTGACCAAAAGGTGTTCTATGAGGCGTTTGGAATCTTTGACAACCAGAGCATCGAGAAAAGCCTTGTCAGCGAGAATCCCCTTGTCCGTATCTTTGCCCTTCTGGATCGCAGGCTTGGCAAGCGCCGCCTGCTGGCTTTGGAGGACTCCATGGAGCAGGAACTGGACTGGGTGCGGGCTTTCGTATGTGTATCCGGTTGCAGGCCGAGGGCTGAAGTGGAAGCGAATAACATTAGGAGGAACCATCCATGCACAGATCGCGA
>ENA-OQJS01000140-OQJS01000140.1-human-gut-metagenome-genome-assembly--contig:-NODE-140-length-13485-cov-0.763887_pt1 | contig 13485 bp, 18 predicted proteins | sample MGYA00242598_ERZ504764 | MGnify/ENA primary metagenome ERZ504764 (study PRJEB26092, sample SAMD00036368) | human gut metagenome | host: Homo sapiens | study: EMG produced TPA metagenomics assembly of...
TGAGAAATCCGTTATAAGAAAGATAAAATATTACTCAACGCTCTGCGATATAATCTGTACGGATATAAACAACGATTCCGTTACGGAAATTCCTGTCGTTGACAAATTGCCTTCAACAAGCGATGAAGATAAATCGGCTGTTGCGGATAAAATAAGCTGGAACAGTTTTTATCAGCAGAGTGAAATTTTAAATCACTTATCCGACCAAATTCCCGATTACCAAAACGGCTACAGCTTTACCGTTCCCGAAAGCTGGGCAGACGGTACATATACCGTCAGACTTGACAGTGAAAAACGGGCTATGAGCTTTTTTGAATGGGATTCCGACAACTTAGGACAAAAAGTATTTGAAATCAGAGCTTTTAAACTTGAACAATGGGATGTCGGCGAGGACAGTGACGCTTATACATTAATATATAAGAACGAAAGCACAGCATACGCTTTTGCGGATGTAAACGAAGAAACATCACTTTCAATCAGCGAAGACGATATAAAAACAGCTTTTTCACTGATGACAGTTAATAATATATAATTTTTTTGGATAAAACACATTACGGAGGTTTATTATGAAAAAAATTCTTGTTTGTGAGGACGAGGCCGCAATTCGTGACTTTGTCGTTATCAACCTTACAAGAGCAGGGCTATGATGTAGTCGAGGCTGACTGCGGCGAGGCTGCACTTCAAAAATACGAAGAACACAACGGCGACTTTGATGTTGCATTCTTGATGTTATGATGCCGGGTATTGACGGTTTTCAGGTTTGTAAGGAGCTTAGAAGCCGCAACGGCGGTATCGGCATTATTATGCTTTCCGCAAAAACACAGGAAATGGATAAGGTAACAGGTCTTATGCTCGGTGCGGACGATTATGTTTCAAAGCCTTTTTCACCAAGCGAATTGCTCGCAAGAGTTGACTCCCTTTACAGAAGAGTGGCACTTGCACAGTCACACGCCGAAAACAACTTCAAAGAAGAGCTTAAAAGCGGCGAATTTACACTTAACTTAAGAAACCGTGCACTTATGAAAAACGGTAAGATGATTGAACTTACACAGGTTGAATTTCAGATTATGGAATACTTTTTCTCTAATCCGGGTACTGCCCTCGACAGAATGGACATTTTAAACCATGTTTGGGGTGACGCTTATGTCGGCGAGGACAAAATCGTCGATGTAAACATCAGAAGACTTAGAATGAAAGTTGAAGACGAGCCGTCTAATCCTAAGTACATTATCACCGTATGGGGACTTGGCTACAAGTGGAACGCCTGAACTTAAGGAAACACCTTTAAGGAGGGCGACAGCGTAATGTTTAAGGGTATTACAAAACGCTGGATGTTAAACACATTGAGCGTTATATTTACAATAATAGTTCTGATCGTTGTCAGCCTTATCTTTGTTATTACATATGTTTACCAAAGCAGTGTTGAACAAACACTTTCTTCGGCAGGCAATGAATTGTCGCTTGTATTTTCAGACTACGAGAGCGACAACACAACAAGTTTTAATTCATCTGCCCGTGAATATGTTGAAAACTTTGACCGTAAAGAGCAAATGGAAGTTATTGTAATAAATTCATCGGGCAGAGTAATAATGACTTCCACGGGTTTTACCCCGTCGGATAAAACTCAAATGCCTGATTTTCAGGACGCTCAAAACAACTCAGACGGTTACGCCATATGGAACGGCAAACTTCTCTCCGGAGAAAGAGCAATGAGCGAAACCCGCATTATCAGCAATTCAAACGGCGTTATGCTCGGTGCCGTAAGATACATCGTGTCTATGGAACCCGTGCACTCAAGAATCTTATTTATTTCTGTTCTTTGCGTTGCGGGCGGTCTTGCAATAATGGCGCTTGTATTTTTGTCGGGACTTATGTTTATCCGCTCCATTGTTAAACCGATAGGCGAACTTTCACTTATAGCAGGTCAGATTGCGCAGGGCGACTTTTCCGCCTCCGAAAAAATCAGAGCATAAGTACGATGACGAAATCGGCGACCTTTGTGACGCTATATCGGATATGGCAAAGGATTTGCAAACTACCGAACAGACTAAAAAACGATTTTATTTCAAGAGTATCTCACGAATTAAGAACCCCGCTCACGGCAATAAAAGGCTGGGCAGAAACCATGCAGCTCAACGAAAAAGGCAAACTCGACAGGCGCACCTTTGACAAAGGTATGGGCGTTATTATAAAAGAAAGTGCCAGACTTACAAGCATAGTTGAAGAACTCCTTGATTTCAGCCGTATTCAGAGCGGCAGAATGGTGCTTAACAAAGAGAAACTCGATATTCTTGCCGAATTTGACGAAACCGTATATATGCTAAAGGACAGAGCCGTAAACGAGGGCAAGCATTTACTCTATGACGAACCTATGGACGCAATGTATCCGCCTGTTTACGGTGACAGCAACAGACTTAAGCAGGTTTTCCTCAATGATAATTGACAACGCACTTAAGTACACACCAAAGGGCGGTGTGGTTGCGGCACAGGTTATTTACAGTAAGGATGACCCCGACATTATAAAAATTATAGTTACCGACACCGGCTGCGGAATACCTGCCGAAGACTTGCCAAAGGTTAAAGAAAAGTTCTATAAGGCAAATCAGACGGTACGAGGCTCGGGAATCGGTCTTGCAGTTGCAGACGAAATTATGAATCTGCACCACGGCTCTCTTGACATCGAAAGCGGAGAGGGCGTTGGCACAACAGTTACTCTTACCTTCCCTATCTACAAAGAGGGTGACGAGGATCAGCCGCAAACAGAAAATGTAAAACTATAAACGAAAGGATTGTGCGATGAGAAAAGTCAGTACAAAAAAAATCACTTCAATAGGCGGCAGTGCTCTTATTGAAGGTATTATGATGCGTGGACCTAAGCGTACTACCGTATGCGTAAGAACAGGCGAAAACGAAATTTACAGCGAAGACATAAAAATGACCACTATTCCCGAAAAATGCAAACTTTTTAAATTGCCGATTTTACGAGGAATAGCAGGACTTATTGATTCAATGCGACTTTCTTATAAATCGCTTATGCTTTCGGCTGACAAAGCAGTTGAAGCGGGCGAAGTGGAAGAAGAAGAACCGAGCAAGTTTGAAAAATGGCTTGACGAAAAATTCGGCGACAAACTTGTTAAAGTAATAATGGTGTTTGCTTCAATCTTGGGTGTGGCACTTGCGGTCGCTCTGTTCTTCTTTCTACCGTCTTTCCTGTTTGACCTTACGGCAAATGTCGTACCCGTCTTTCAGGGTGACGGCGAGGGCGCTGTTTTCTGGAAATCAGTTTTTGAGGGTGTATTAAAGATAGCCTCTTCCTCGGATACATTGTATTATGTTCACAAATGACAGAAATGAAGCGTGTATTTATGTACCACGGTGCAGAGCACAAAAACTATTTTCTGCTACGAAAACGAAGAAGAGCTTACCGTTGAGAATGTAAGAAAACAGATTCGTTTCCACCCCAGATGCGGAACAAGTTTTATGGTGCTTATGCTTATTGTAGGCATTGTAATCGGTCTTTTTATTCCCGTTGCTCCGTTCGGCATCGGATTTTTAAGACCTGTATTTAAAATTCTTCTCCTCCCCGTTTCCTGCGGTATCGGATACGAACTTATTAAAATTTGCGGCAAACACGACAATGCTTTTACAAGAGTTATCGCCGCTCCGGGACTTTGGGCACAGAGAATTACAACAAAAGAGCCTGATGACAAGATGATTGAAGTTGCCATTGAGGCTATGAAAGCTGTTATCCCCGATGACGGCACAGATATTATTAACAACAACTAATTGCGAGGCTTTATTATGACTGTCGGCGAGGCTTACAGAAAAACTAAAGACATTTTAACAGAGGCAGGGTTTGAAGCTCCTGCCTTTGAGGCTTTGTGCCTTACGGAAAAAGTTTTCGGGTTTAACCGTCTTGCGCTCATTACAAAGGGCGAAGAAACTGTTGCAAGCGAAGAAAAACTTGCGGTTCTTGCCGAGCTGACAGAAAAACGCCTTAATCACGAACCGCTGCAGTATCTCCTCGGAAAGTGGAGTTTTATGGGAATTGACTTGCTTGTGGGCGAGGGTGTTCTTGTTCCGAGAGATGACACAGAGTAGTTACTTCGCTTTGCATAGATTACTTATCATGCAAAGAAAGTCCGAATGTAATTGACCTTTGTGCAGGCAGCGGCGCTATTTCCCTTGCGCTTGAAAAATATGCAAACTGCAAAGTAACAGCGTAGAACTAAGTGACAAGGCTTTTTCGTATCTTACACAAAACATTAAATTAAACAATTCTGCGGTAAACGCCCTGAACGGCGACATTTTTGAATGTCACAAAGACATTGCCGATAACAGTCTTGATCTCATAGTATCAAATCCCCCGTATATCAAAACTGCCGATATTGCATCATTACAGAAAGAAGTTCAACACGAACCTGCAATGGCACTTGACGGCGGCGAAAGCGGTCTGGACTTTTACCGAAGAATTGTTCCGTTATGGAAATCAAAACTTAAAGCAGGCGGTGCGCTTGCTTTTGAGCTTGGAGAAGGTAATATGAGAGGTAAGCCGTATTTTGGCAGATAACGGCTTTGGCGGAATCACCGAAAGTATAGACTTCGGCGGTATTCAAAGGGCTATAATTGGGACTTTGCTCCAAAAATAGAAAATTAGTTCGATTTTTTAGCCCTATACTTATTGCATTTTTATGACGATTATCTTATAATATACAAGTAATCAAACGGATTAACTAAAATTTAACCTGCATATACGGGAGGCACTTAATAATGGCTTTAGATAAGGAAAAAGCGCTGCAAACTGCGCTTACTCGAAATAGAAAAGCAGTTCGGTAAAGGTGCGGTTATGCGCCTTGGCGAAAATAAACATATGAATGTTGACCACATTTCAACAGGTTCTCTCACACTTGACATCGCACTCGGTATCGGTGGTCTTCCACGAGGCAGAATCGTTGAAATTTACGGCCCGGAATCTTCGGGTAAAACCACGCTTTCACTCCACTGCATTGCAGAGGGACAGAAAAACAACGGTAATGTTGCCTTTATAGATGTTGAGCACGCACTTGACCCTACCTATGCGGCTGCACTCGGAGTAGATGTTGACTCTCTCCTCGTTTCACAGCCTGATACAGGTGAGGACGCACTTGAAATTGCCGAGCACTTATCCGAAGCGGCGCTATTGATGTAATCGTTATCGACTCGGTTGCCGCTCTTGTACCAAAGGCTGAAATCGAAGGTGAAATGGGCGACAGCATGTAGGCTTACACGCAAGACTTATGTCACAGGCATTAAGAAAACTTGCGGGCGCAATCAACAAGAGCAACTGCGTTGCTATCTTTATCAACCAGCTGCGTGAAAAAGTCGGCGTTGTTTACGGCAACCCGGAAGTTACCACAGGCGGCAGAGCGCTTAAGTTCTACAGCTCAGTAAGAATAGATATTCGTAAGCAGGAAGTTCTTAAGCAAAACGGCGAAATGATAGGTGCACACACAAAAGCAAAAGTCGTTAAGAACAAACTTGCACCGCCGTTCAGAGAGGCAGAGTTTGACATTATGTACGGCAAGGGTATTTCAAGAACAGGCGAATTGCTTGACCTCGCAGTAAAGGCAGATGTTGTTCAGAAAGCAGGCGCATGGTTCAGCTATGACGGCAAGCGCCTCGGACAAGGCAGAGATAATGTAAAGGAACTTCTTGAAAACGACAAAGAACTTTCAAAAGAAATTGAAGATAAGCTTATGGCAAATATAGACAAGGTTGTTGCGGCAAGCTCTCCTGCCAAAAAGGGCGCAAAGGCAAAGATAACCGAAGTTGCCAATGCTAAAAAGCCCGCCGACGCTCCTGCAGAAAATGCAAACAGCGCAAACATTGATGTGCTTGTTGACGAATAATGAAAATTACAGAAATCAAACCACGCAGAAAAAGGCTTAGCGCTGTTTATATTGACGGCGAATTTGCCGTTTCTCTCGACACACAAACGCTGATTGAAAACCGCTTTGATGTCGGCAGAGAGATAGACGACGAAGATTTGCACGAAATTATAAAACTAAGCAATGAAAGGCGTGCAAAAGATAAGGCGCTTTGGCTGCTCTCTTACAGAGAACACTCAAAGAAGGAGCTTGAGGTTAAAATCCGCCGTACGGCAGACGAAGACTCCGCACAAAAAGCCGTTGACAGAATGGAAGAGCTCGGCCTTGTGGATGACGAGCGTTTTGCAAGGCATTATGCCGAAAAACTGCTTAACTCAAAGCATATGTCAAAGCGTGGCATTGCCTTTGAGCTTACACGAAAAGGCATTGACAAAGAAACCGCCGAACAGTTATGCGATGAACTTGATATTGATTGTTCACGAACAAATAAGAGCGGTTATTGAGAAAAAAATATAGGAATCTATCCGATGAAAAGGTAAAAAAGAAGAGCTGTTGCCGCACTGCAAAGGCTCGGTTACCGCTGGGACGACATAAAAAGCGTTCTTTCGGAATATAATGAGGATGAAACAGATGAGTTCTAAAGTTGGTATTGTATCACTCGGTTGCCCTAAAAATCAGGTTGACGCTGAAATGCTGCTTTTTACATTTAAAAAGCAAGGGCTTTGAATTAGTAAACGACCCCGCAGACGCAGATGCGGTTATTGTAAACACCTGCGGATTTATTGAATCGGCAAAACAGGAAAGCATTAAACGAAATATAGAATCTTGGCAAGCTAAAGAGACAAGAGGCAAAATCAAAAGCCTTATTGTAACAGGTTGTCTTGCAGAGCGCTATAAAAACGAAATCACCCGTCAGCTTTACGAAGTTGACGCAGCACTCGGAATCGGTGCTAACTCTCAAATTGCGGATGTTGTAGCCGAGTTGCTTTCGGATAATACAGAACATAAAGAAAAAATCGAGGAATTCCCCGACAAACAGCTTTTATGTCTTGAGGGCAGAAGAATACAGTCAACTCCTCCCTACACCGCTTATCTCAAAATTGCGGAGGGCTGCGACAACCGTTGTACATACTGCGCAATTCCTATGATTAGAGGTAAATTCAGAAGCCGCCAACCCGATGCGGTTGTTAAAGAAGCAGAACAGCTTGCCAAAGACGGCGTAAAAGAGATTATTGTTATTGCTCAAGATACAACACGCTACGGTGAAGACCTTTTCGGTGAACCTTACCTTGCAAAACTTTTAAAAAGGCTCTGTAAAATTGACGGCTTAAAATGGATAAGAGTGCTTTATTGCTATCCGGACAGACTTACCGATGAGCTTATAGACACCTTTGCAGAGGAAGAAAAACTTGTTAATTACATAGATTTACCGCTCCAGCATTGCGACGGCAACATTTTAAAGAGAATGAACAGACACGGCAATCGTGAAAGTCTTACCGCTTTGCTCAACAAGTTGAGAGCCAAAGTGCCCGATATGATTCTTCGTTCAACATTTATTACAGGTTTCCCGGGCGAAACCGACGAACAGTTTGAGGAACTTGCGGAGTTTGCCGCTGAAATTAAATTCCAGCGCCTGGGTTGCTTTGCCTACTCGGCAGAAGAAGGCACGCCTGCGGCAAGTTTTCCCGACCAGATTGACGATGAAATCAAACAGCACAGAGCCGATATTATTATGGAACATCAGCAGAGCGTTATGGCAGAATACTGTGAAAGCCTCATCGGCAAAGAAATTGAGGTGCTTGTAGAAGGTTATGACAGAATTGCGGAATGTTTCTACGGCAGAACCTATGCCGACGCACCTGAAATTGACGGATGTGTATTCTTTACCGCAAACGGCACCAAACCACAGCCCGGCAGTTTTGTAAAGGTTAAGATTACAGATTATACGGATTGTGACCCAATCGGCGAATTGGCAGAATAATTTTATTTACATATAACCGACATCGGCATATAATATAATGGTGTCAAAAGGAGATCAGAGGGCAATTATGAATTTACCGAACAAACTTACTTTAAGCAGAATAATACTTGTGCCGTTCTTCGCGGCATCCTTGTTAATAAATTTTCCTTTTCACACAGCAGTTGCCCTTATAATTTTTGTTGTGGCAACTTTTACAGATATGTTTGACGGTAAAATCGCAAGAAGCAGAGGACTTGTAACCGATTTCGGCAAGTTTGCAGACCCGCTTGCAGACAAAATTCTTGTATTAAGCGCATTGCTTTGCTTTGTGCAAACAGGTTGGTGCGACTGCATCGCAGTTATTATCGTACTTTTCAGAGAATTCTCAGTAACCTCTATCCGCCTTGTTGCCGCTTCAAAAGGCAAAGTCGTTGCCGCAAATATTTTCGGCAAAATCAAAACCGTAACCCAGCTTGTAGCTATTATTGCCGTACTGTTAATGCAGTTTTTAATTGAATTATTTACCGTAACATCTGCATTTTCCGTTGATACAATTTTGTATCTCCAAGGCATATTTACAGTAGTTTCGCTTTGTCTTATTTGGATTTCAACAATTATGGCTCTTGTTTCGGGCGTAATTTATATTGTTCAGAACAAGCAGTTTATAGCAGATATGTAAAAAATCAACACCACATCGGATGTGATACTTTGTTTAAAACACTAAAGGCCGACCTTGACGCCGTTATGGAGCGTGACCCTGCCGCAAGAAACCGAGCCGAAGTATTCTTTTTATACTCGGGTTTTAAGGCTGTGCGCTCTCACCGTAAGGCTAATTGGTTTTAAGGCACAATATGAAGTTTATTGCCCGCTGGATTTCACAGCGCAGCAGGCATAAAACAGGAATAGAAATACACCGGGAGCTACCATAGGCAAGGGATTATTTATTGACCACGGTATGGGCGTAGTTATCGGTGAAACAACTATCATCGGCGACAACTGCACAATTTATCAGAATGTAACCCTCGGCGGTACAGGTAAAGATACGGGAAAACGACACCCTACACTTGGCAACAATGTGCTTGTAGGTTCGGGTGCAAAGGTGCTCGGCCCGTTTAAAGTCGGAGATAACGCACGAATTGCCGCAGGTGCGGTAGTATTGAGCGAAATTCCGCCGAATGCCACAGCGGTAGGTGTACCTGCCGTGTGGTGAAATCAACGGAATACGCAGCGAAACTCTCGACCAGATTCATGTTTCAGACCCTGTCGCACTTGCACTTTGCAGTCTGGAACAAAAAATTACAGATCTACAAAAAGAAATTGACGCTCTAAAGGCAGAAAAGGAAAGCAAAAAGTAAAGGAGCAGTAAAATGATTTTATACAATTCATTGGGACAGACAAAACAGGAATTTATACCTCATACAGCAGGCAAGGTTAATATGTACACCTGCGGCCCTACTGTTTACCACTTTGCCCACATCGGCAACCTTAGAACTTATATTATGGAAGATGTGCTTGAAAAGTACCTTCGTTTTGCGGGATATGATGTTAAGCGTGTTATGAATATCACCGATGTCGGCCACCTTTCAAGCGATGCGGATACAGGCGAGGACAAAATGCTCAAAGGTGCAAAGCGTGAGCACAAGACTGTTATGGAAATCGCAAAGTTTTACACTGACGCATTTTTGATGGACTGCAAAAAGCTACAACATCAAAAGACCTGATGTTGTAGAGCCTGCAACAAACTGCATTGACGAGTTTATTCATATGATTTCTGTTCTGCTTGAAAAAGGCTATGCCTATATTGCAGGCGGCAATGTATATTTTGATACTTCAAAACTTGATAATTACTATGTTTTCGGAAATATGAACGAAGATGACCTTGCTGTCGGCGTTCGTGACAGCGTTGAAGAAGACAACAATAAGCGTAATAAAGCGGACTTTGTTCTCTGGTTTACCAAGTCAAAATTTGACTCACAGGAGCTTAAGTGGGAAAGCCCATGGGGCGTCGGTTATCCGGGCTGGCATATTGAATGTTCAGCTATCAGCTGTAAGCACAACGGCGAGTATCTCGACATTCACTGCGGCGGTATTGACAACGCATTTCCTCATCATACCAATGAAATTGCACAGAGCGAGGCTTACCTCGGTCATAAGTGGTGCAAGTATTGGTTCCATGTACTCCACCTCAATGATGCAAGAGGTAAAATGAGTAAATCAAAGGGTGATTTTCTTACCGTATCTTTACTTGAAAGCAAAGGTTATAACCCTCTTGTTTACCGTTTATTCTGCCTACAGAGCCATTATCGCAAGCCGCTTACTTTCTCTTATGACAGTCTTGACAATGCGGCTATCGCTTATGACAAACTCATTAAGAAGATTTCTACACTTTCTCCTGACGGAGAGCCTGATATGGAAGCTGCCAAGCCTTATCTTAATGAATTTAATGACGCTCTCGCAACGACCTTAACACTTCACTCGGTCTTACTGCCGTTTACAGCGTATTAAAAGGCAACATCAGCGACGCAACTAAACTTTATCTCATAGGTGAATTTGACAAGGTTCTCTCTCTTGACCTTACAAAAGCACAGGAGAATAAGTCTGAAAGCCCTGTAAATGAAGAAGTTGAGTCACTTATTGCACAGCGTACAGAGGCTCGTAAAAACAAAGACTGGGCGACTGCCGACGCTATCCGTGATAAACTTAAAGAAATGAAAGTTGTTGTGGAAGATACAAAAGACGGCATTAAGTGGCATTTTGAAAACTGATTTTAAAACCAAATAGAATAAAATAAAAATCCCTTTCATATACTTTGACATAAGCAAAGTCAATACGGAGGGGATTTTATGCGTCTTTATATAATAACAAAACGAACCTTATTTTCAATTGGATTTTGTCTGCTGATTGGTGTAATTGCGGGCGGAATTGCTTTGACTTCTACCGTACAGGCAATTCAGACCGCAAGCGCACAGCGAGAAATCCCCATTTACTGCGTTGATACAGATAAAAAGCAGGTAGCGCTGTCTTTTGACGCCGCATGGGGCAACGAACAAACCGAACATTTACTTGATATTCTTGATAAATACAATGTAAAAACAACATTTTTTTCTTGTCGGCGATTGGGTAGAAAAATATCCCGAGTCTGTAAAAGAGATTTCAAAGCGTGGTCACGATGTAGGCAATCACAGCAATACGCATCCGCATATGACGCAGATGTCGGTTGATGATATGAATATGCAGATTCAGACTTGCAACAGAAAAAATCAAAGCATTGACAGGCAAATGCCCTACCTGTTCCGTGCGCCTTACGGTGACTACAACAACGATGTGGTAAAGACGGTAAAAGCTAATAATATGTACTGCGTGCAGTGGGATGTTGACAGTCTTGATTGGAAAGACCCTACTCCAAATCAGATTACCCTGAACATAACAAATAAACTTAAAGACGGCAGTATTATACTTATGCATAACGGCGCAACAAATACACCCGAAGCTCTGCCAATGGTAATTGAGGCTATAAAAGCACAGGGATACGAAATAGTGCCGATAAGCCAAATTTTGTTAAAAGGCAATTACACAACCGATGTACAAGGTAAAATGCTCCCTGCTCAAAATGCCACATCATAATGTTTTAGCGAAGTAACAATCAGGCAACCACTAAGCTATATGCCAAAATTATAAAATTTTGGTCTAAATTTTTAATTATTCCTCTTAAATTCTTCTCTGATTAACAGCAAAAAGCCTCCGCAATCAAGCGGAGGCTGATTTTATGGGAATTATTCTGCAACCTGATTAATAATAGCAAACTGATAAGCTGTAATCAGGTTAGCTCTCTGTCGCCAAAGAGTCAAAAGCTATTTGTATCATAGAGCAATGTAAGCTGATCAAGATATCCGTTAATCCGGTTGAGCTTATTCTTTGTTGCGGTTAAAAGCTTTGCGTTTGCAAACTCACCGTTAAGTATAGCGTCTTTCAAAGCCTTTCTCTGCTCGCTTGTAACAGTCACCTTTGGAATATCCTGCGGCTTTGCAAGTAAATATGTGCTTGTGCTGTTTGAAGTTATTGATGCAGCCGCAGTGGCATTGTTAATAAGTTTATTATTATATATTAAATGTTAAAACAAAAATTCCCTTACAAACCGATATAAATTTAACCTAACCGGTCTGTAAGGAAGTTTTTATTAAATTACATTAAATTTTACTTTAAAGTATTAATACACTGTTTAAAAGTTTCAATAACATACCATGCGTCATCGTCCGACATGGTTGTATTGAGCGGAAGTGTAAGCTGATTTTTATGCATATTATAGGTATTCGGATAATCCGAAATCTTAAAGCCTCTCTTTTTGTATGCGGAAAGCATTGGGAGCGGCTTAAAGTGAACATTGCACATAACACCGTTTTCCGCCATCATATTGTAGAACTTGTTACGATACTCGTCATCTTTTCCGATAAAGCGTACAAAATACAAATGACCGCTGCTCCTGTGATTTTCGTCGCAATGGTTAAGCACCTGAATAGGCAAATTCCTTAAATTCCTCGTTATACACACGGATAAGCTCGTGACGGCGTTCAAGGATTTTTTCGTATCTTTGCAGCTGAACCACACCGAGTGCCGCAAGAACATCCGGCATATTACATTTATATTGAGTATCCACAACATCATATTCCCAAGACGCTACCTTGTTCTTCTGATAAGCGTCCTTTGTCTGACCGTGAAGTGACAAAAGCATATACTGCTTGTATATGTCGTCCTCGTCAAGCCATTCGTGCGGACGGTGAACGGCTGCACCGCCCTCAGCAGTAGTCATATTTTTAACTGCGTGAAAACTGAAGTTTGTAAAATCGGCAATTTCTCCGCACATTTTGCCTTTTCTTCTTGCGCCAAAGGCATGTGCGCCGTCTGCCATAACAATTACTCTTCCGAATTTCTCCTGAATTTCATTCTTTGGCTTAAACACGCTTTTCTGTCGTTCAACAGCCTCAAAAATTCTGTCATAATCGCAGATAACACCCGCAAGGTCAACAGGAATGATTGCCTTTGTGTTGTGATTTATGGCAGCCTCCATTTTGTCATAATCCATCTCAAAGCTACCGCTTTTGCAGTCAATCATAACGGGCTTTGCACCGACATGATAAACTATAGACGCTGTAGCTGTGTAAGTATATGCAGGTAAAATTACCTCGTCGCCCGGTCCGATACCGAGAATACGAAGTGTAAGTTCTGCGCAAGAGGTTTGTGAAGAAAGGCAAGCCGCACGCTCAACATTGCAATATTCTGCAATACGGCTTTCAAAAAGTTTTGTTTCGGGACCTGTAGTAATCCAGCCCGACTTTTAAACCTTACAACCTCGTCAATTCTGCCTGTGTAATAATCAGGCGGCGAAAACGGAATTTTTCTCATTTCAACTTCTCCTTGTAACGGGATATTCAGTGAAAACAATAAGTATATAAAAATACTATAAAATCTATATTTGTAATTAAATGCTAAACTTCATTATACATCATATGTTTATAAAAGTAAAGCAAACAAATTGACTTTTCACTGATTTTGTTCACTATTTTTTAATTTTTCCCTCTCCTGTGCCTGTTTTTTAAGTAAATATTTATTCTTTGTTGCCATTCCGCCTCTTATATGTCTTTCGCTTTTGTTGGTTTCGAG
>ENA-OQJS01000141-OQJS01000141.1-human-gut-metagenome-genome-assembly--contig:-NODE-141-length-13269-cov-1.250190_pt1 | contig 13269 bp, 16 predicted proteins | sample MGYA00242598_ERZ504764 | MGnify/ENA primary metagenome ERZ504764 (study PRJEB26092, sample SAMD00036368) | human gut metagenome | host: Homo sapiens | study: EMG produced TPA metagenomics assembly of...
TCGGCGACGTCGGCGGCAGTGATTCCGTCGGCGGCGCTTGCGGTGCCACGATGTCGAGCGCGAATCGGTGCAAAGGCGATTTCTTCCAGATAGGCCTCAATAGTCGGCTGATGCTTTTTGAGCTGCGCGATGGCAAAGCGCGAGGGGGCCTCGATCGTGAGCGTATCTTCGGTCAGGCTTATGGCGCGCGATTGCCCCAGCATGTTGATGAGGCGTGCATCTTGGCCGTCGCGCTGGCAAAAGGCGATAGCATCCCCCAGGATGATGCTTGCTTCCTCGTCCACTGTCTCTCCCGTTCTTTAGCTCTGAGCTCGCACGCGAGCGGCGCCGAGTTCGGTCAGATGGTATTTCTGGCCATGCTTGATGACCAAGCCGGCCTGCGCCAAGTCATTGAGCGTGCGTGACCAAGTGGGGGCCGAGTTTCCAAACGCCCTCGCCAGATCGGTTGCACCGCACGCTTGATTTTGCGCCAGATAGCCCAGCGCGGCGTTGCCGCGATCGCTTACGAACACGTCCGGTTGTGGCTGCACATACTGATTTGCTGCATTAGGATACATCATTTGAGCTGCTGGTTGTTGAGAACTCTGCATCGGCGGCATTTGCTGTTGAAAACTTTGAGGCCACTGTTGGTAAGGCTGCAGAGGCATCTGTTGGCCCAGGGGTTGTACTGCTGCTGCGGCATCTGCTGGTACGGCTGCTGATATCCCTGCTGGTACTGCTGCGGGAACTGCTGGCCATACCCCAGTGGCGGCATCTGCTGATATGGATATCCCCGTTGGTACGGCTGATAGCCCATTTGCTGGCCACCCGGTGCCCCCGTCGCCTGCTGCATTGCTGCTGCATCCTGATCTGCCAGCGGCATGGCCTCTGGCATGTTTGGCGTCATCGACATAGATGCCGCCTGGGGCTCTTGTGTGGGAAGCATTCCGGGCTGCTGCATCTGCCCCACGGGGGGCTGCATCTGCTGCGTTGCCAGTGGGCTGCTGCGCAAAAGCTCCCGGCAGGGATATGTGGGCTGCTCCGTCTCGGGCCGCACGGCAGCACCGCGTCCGCCGGCACGCTCGATTTCCTGCACGCGTTTAGGGTTCAGGCTTACCGTAACCACGGTGCCGTTGCCCATGTTGTCCTCGATGGATACGGCACCGCCGGCGTTTTCCAAATACTCCTGCACCATGGGAAACCCTGCTCCGGTTCCACGGATATAGCGCTTCATCTTGCTGTTTGCGCTGGTAACGCCAAAGTCGAAAGCGCGTTCCTTGTCGTCGATGCCGGGTCCTTGGTCAGCAAAGCGGATGGTGTCTCCGCCGTCCAGAATCGAGATGATGGGCTCTGCAAAGTGTGCGTGGATAAAGTTTTCGACAATCTCGCGGATGACCATGAGCGAGATATGGCCACCTTGTTCTTTCATGCACTGGTAGACGGTGTTGGTCGTCTCTTCCAAATACGTGCGGACATCTTGCGGATCGATGACGATCACACGCGGTGTCGACAGCATGTCGTCATAGACGGCGATGCGCGCGGCGTACATGGCTTTTGGCGCCTGCGTTGTCGTCTGTTCACCTTCGTCACGCTCTTCGCGCACGCCGGTGATGTGCTCGTTGTCGGGTGCCGGGTCTCCGGAATCGACCATGGTGTAAAAGTCGTCAGACATGCCGCTCGCAATCTTCCAAAAGGTTTCGAACAAATAGTAGCTCACCGTGCAATGTTTCTCATCTTTCGACAAACTTTCAAAACCTGTTGAAAACTTTGGAAAACGGACGAAAAGTTCTCAACATTGCCAACATGACCTGTTGAAAACTCGATGAAATATCATGAAAAGTTGCCATGCACCGCTAAATCGAGCTTGGCTTATGGGGGAACCGTGTGAACTGCGCAACCTTTTACCTTTGATTTCTTGACATTTGAACATTGATTTCCCTACAATCTTCAAGCTCACGTGTCTATATCTGCGTCCGCGTCCCCGCGGACACTCGAAATGCAGCAGGAGGAACTTAAGATGAAGCGTACGTATCAGCCTAATAAGCGTAAGCGTGCCAAGACCCATGGCTTCCGTGCCCGTATGGCCACTAAGGGTGGTCGTGCCGTGCTCGCCCGTCGTCGCGCCAAGGGCCGCAAGCGTCTCACTGTCTAGCAGCGATACACACATCTCGCATGAAGACTATTAAGTCTCGGCAAGATTTCGAGCATGTGTTCAGTCAGGGGCGTCGTTTCAATCACCCTCTGATTCGAATGACCATATGTGAATCGGTTGGCGAAGGCGACTCCGGAAGGGTCGCCTTCGTTGGTGCTAAGCGACTCGGTTGTGCCGTCGTGCGCAACCGATCTAAGCGTGTGATGCGCGAGGCCGCCCGCAGCTGCGGATTTCCCGTTGCGGGTTATGACATCATCTTGTTTGCAACTCCCAAGACGAGGGTTTCCTCGCCGCAGGAGATGGACAAGGCGTTGCGTTCGCTTATGAAGCGCGCCGGCGTTGCCGGGGAGGAGCGATGAGCAATCACGTTTTGCGACGTGTTGCCATCGCTCCTATTCGCATATATCAACAGGTTATTTCGCCCTTATTGCCTGACGCCTGCATTTATTACCCAACGTGCTCGCAATACGCCATCCAGGCGATTGAGAAGCACGGTGTTTTGAGAGGCTGCTGGCTTGCCGTGAGGCGCATCGCTCGCTGCAATCCCCTGCACGTCGGCGGTTATGACCCTGTGCCCTAGCGGGCACTCGCTATCGGAGGAAAACTTACATGTGGGATTGGATCGTTAACATCCTTTTCGAGCTGCTCAAGCTCATCCAGACCTTTGCGGTCGACTGGGGCCTGTCCATCATCATCCTGGTGGTCATCATCCGTCTGCTGCTGACGCCGCTTATGCTCAAGTCGACCAAGTCGACGGCTCGCATGCAGGTGCTGCAGCCCAAGATGCTCGAGATCCAGGAGCGCTATGCCGACGATCCCCAGCGTCAGGCCGAGGAGATGCAGAAGTTCTACAGCGAGAACAAGTTCAACCCCATGGCTGGCTGTCTGCCGCTGCTGATTCAGATGCCTATCCTGTTCGCCCTGCTTACATTGCTGCGCAACCTGCCGCAGTACTTTAACAACGGCACGTTCTCGTTCTTCAACATCCTGCCCGACCTGACCACCACGCCGAGCGCTTCCTTTGCCGATGGCTTTATGGTTGCACTGCCTGCGCTGGTTTGCCTGATCCTGTTTGCCGTCCTGACCCTGATTCCGCAGCTCTATATGTCGCGCAACCAGACCGGCCAGCAGGCTCAGAGCATGCGTATGATGGCCGTTGTCATGACGGTCATGATGCTTTGGATGGGCTGGAGCCTTCCCGTTGGTGTTCTGCTGTACTACGACGTCTCGTCTGCTTGGCAGGTTATCCAGCAGATTTTTGTGACGCAGAAGGTCATCGACAAGGCGAAGGCCGATGAGGAGGAGCGTCTTAAGAACGCTCCGCTGCAGGTTGAGGTCATTCGTCGCGAGAAGAAGCCGCGCCCGCACAAGAAGAAGTAGTGGGATATCAATCTTATTTAGGTACCTAACTTTTGGAGTACGTTATGTCTGAAGAGATCATCGAGGATATGCTTGAGGAGGTTCGCCCCCGCAGGTCGCGGGCGATTCATCCCGAGATTGCACAGCGCTACAAGCTGGTGAAGAGCTGACCGATGAGGAGCTCGACACCATTGCCGATGTTGCGATTTCCATCCTGCGTTCCATCCTTTCGCACTTCGATGCCGCCAACTCTCCTATCGATGAGTATGAGGCGACGAGGGTGAGCTGATTTTGGATGTAACGGCTCCCGACCTTGCCGTTCTCATTGGCCGTCATGGTCGCACTCTTGATGCTCTTCAGGTTATGTTCTCTTTGCTGGTGAGCCGCAAGCTTGGCTTTAGGTATCCGGTTGTAGTGGACGTCGAGGGATACAAGAGTCGCCGTCAGGATAAGGTCGCTCCATGGCTCAGTCTGCTGCCGAGCGTGCCATCCGCACTCATAAGAGTGTTTCGCTTCCGCCCATGAATGCCTACGAGCGCCGACTGGTTCACATTGCACTTCGTGGCAACGATGCAGTCGATACTCATTCTGAGGGTTCTGACCCTGATCGCCATGTGGTGATTGTTGCTCGATAATCTACTCGAGCTTATGCTAGGGGGACGTGGTTTCCACGTCCCCTTTTTTGTCAAAAGTTCTCGATACGCTGATTTTTGTCAGAAAGGAGCTTCAGTTGTTTGTACTTACCGATCAGCAGGCTGACGAGATGTTGAGTCGCCTAACTTCCTATTGCAAAGAATATTCCTTGAGCGTAACTGATATTGAGCTGAGGAAATGTATCCAGCATTTGGATTTGGTTCTAGAAACAAATAAGACAACCAATCTCACCCGTATTCTTAACGTAGAAGATGCTGCCGTACTTCATATCCTCGACTCACTTGTTTTGCTCCCCTATATCAATAAGGCTCCTGAGGGAGCTTTGCTCGATATGGGAACAGGTGCGGGCTTCCCTGGTATTCCATTAACCATAACCACGCATCGTAAAGCTACTTATATTGACTCTGTTGGCAAGAAGGTTGATGCGGTTAATTCCTTTGTCCATGCTCTTGGATTGAAACATGCTCATGCCGTTCATGATCGTCTTGAAGAATATGCTCGAAGCCATAAGAAGCAGTTCTCCGTTGTAACCGCCCGCGCACTGGCCCCTCTACCGATTCTTGTTGAGTATGCGGCTCCGTACCTGAAGGATGGAGGGCTATTTGTTATCACCAAGGGCAATCCTTCGGATGAGGAGCTTGCTTCCGGCATGTCAGCAGCTAAGATTTGCGGCTTCACTTTGCTTCTGAATGACGCAATTGATTTGCCTGAAGGCTTGGGTCACAGGGAGTTCATTGTTCTTAAGAAGAGTCATTCAGCATCCGTTTCATTGCCTCGTGCAAATGGCATGGCAAAGAAGAATCCGCTTGCCTAGATGTTCACGTGAAACATAATGGTTACTAACAGCTTGCAGTGTTTCACGTGAAACATAGCAGTTGCTATCGATTCGGAATGTTTCACGTGAAACATCCTCCGTTTGACAGCTTTAATACACACCAGGAGGGACCGTGGGATTTCGCGACGTTAAGCGTTCTAAGAGCGCAAAAGACACGCGTATCATTGCAATCATCAATCAAAAAGGCGGCGTCGGTAAGTCAACGACGGCTGTAAACCTTGCAGCAGCACTGGGTGAGCAGGGTCGTAAGACACTGATTGTTGATTTTGATCCGCAGGGAAACAGCACCAGTGGATTCGGAATTGAAAAAGAAGACCTTGATCACTGCATCTATGATGCATTGCTGAATGATGTACCGGCAGAATCGCTTGTTCTTGATACAAATTGCAAAAAGGTATTCGTAATTCCGGCTACAATTCAGCTTGCAGGCGCGGAAATTGAACTCGTAAGCGCAATTGCTCGTGAAACCCGTCTCAAAGATTTGCTTGAGCCGATTCAGGACGAGTTCGATTTTATTTTCATTGACTGCCCTCCTTCGCTCGGCCTGCTTACTATCAACGCTTTGACCGCAGCAGACAGCGTTTTGATTCCGATCCAGTGCGAGTATTACGCACTCGAGGGCGTTACGAAGCTGCTTGAGTCAATGAAGATGGTCAAATCTCGTCTGAACAAGGGCTTAGACACCTACGGTGTGCTTATGACCATGTATGACTCGCGTACTTCTCTATCGAATCAGGTTGTTGAGGAGGTTCAATCGTACTTTGGTGATAAGGCATTTAAGACGTTGATCCCCCGTACGGTTAAAATCTCCGAAGCTCCGTCTTTTGGGGAACCGGTAATTACCTATGCACCTCAAAATAAGGTGCAAAGCATATATGAACCTTGCAAAAGAGGTGATCAAGCGTGCCTAGTGTAAAGAAACGTGGCGGATTGGGACGTGGACTCAATGCTTTGGTCTCAGAGGCCGAGTATGAGACCGGTGGTTCGGCTGCATCGGCTTCGAATGCCGCATCTGAAACAAAACTACCTATTGAGGATATCGTTCCCAACCCTAATCAGCCGCGAATTCACTTTAACGAAACTGAACTTCGTGAGTTGAGCGAATCAATCCAAGAACATGGCGTCTTGCAGCCGCTTTTGGTTCGCAAGCATGGAAACGGCTATGAGATCATCGCTGGTGAGCGTCGTTACCAAGCGTCAAAGCTTGCTGGTCTTGAGGAGCTGCCTGTCATCATTAAAGATGTTAATGATGAAGAGATGCTGGCTCTTGCTCTGATCGAAAACCTTCAGCGTTCTGATCTGAATCCCGTCGAAGAGGCTAAGGGCTATCGCCAGCTTATCGATGCCAGCGGTATGACCCAGGAGACATTGTCGAAGGCAGTCAGCAAGTCACGCTCTGCAATTACAAACTCGCTGCGCCTTCTCGATCTCCCTGAAGTTGTTCAGCAGATGATTTTTGAGGGCAAACTTACTGCTGGTCATGCACGTGCGATTCTTGCAGTTCCCTATGAGGACGCTCGAATTCGACTTGCAGAGAAGGTTGTTGCAGAGGGCCTTTCCGTAAGAGCGACAGAAAATCTTGCTCCGTTGTTTTCTGCCGGAGAGACACCTAAGACGCCGAGGCCTGCAACGCCTCAGTCTTTTAAAAAGGCTGCCCGCGTGCTTCGTCAGGTTTTTAATACCAACGTGCGTGTTAAGAGCTCGCGTGGAAAGAATAAGATTGAGATTGAGTTTAAAGACGAGGAAGAGCTCTCTCGTATTCTTGGCGAAATGATTCAGTTTGATCAAGGAGGCCAAGATGAGGAATAGGATTTTAACTGCGATTGCATTGGCGACGACTGTCGCGGCTGGTGCCTTTGCTGGCTATAAGATCGCGACAGACGATGAACTTCGAGGTCGTTTGCTTCGTAGTGCGCAAGATATTGTCGATACATCCAAGAAGAAAATGGATGTTATGACAGAAGATGTTGCCATGCGTACGGCTCAGGTAACGAAGAATCCCAAGATTAATCAAGGTTGGGTTAGTAACCAATGGGAAAATGTAGGCTATTAGGTACCTAACAATTACTTAGCATATTTTGAGGGGTCCTTGTCTGATTCACGAGGCAAGGACCCCTTATTTTGGCCGTAAAAAATGGGACAGGTAGCAGCTGATTCAAAATTAAGGTCAATAAATAAAACGGCCCCGGTTGCATCTCCTGTAACCGGGGCCGTTCGATGTTTCACATGAAACGTTTTGGGGTGCGACTCCCCTATGCGTTCTTCTGAACTTTGAAGCGCTGCTTCAGCTGTCCGCAAGCGGCGTCAATATCGTTACCACGGGAGTTACGAATCGTGGTCTCGATGCCACGGGACTCAAGACGACGCTGAAGATCCTCAACCTTATGAATCGGCGACGGCTTGAGCGGGCTGCCCTCGATGTCGTTAAGCTGAATCAGGTTAACGTGGCACAACGTTCCCTCGCAGAAGTCGCAGAGCGCCTGCATCTCGGGATTCGTATCGTTGACGCCTTCGATCATGGCATACTCATAGGTCGGGCGGCGGCCAGTCTTCTCGGTGTAGAGTTGAAGCGCCTCGTGAAGGCGAAGTAGCGTGTACTTCTTAACACCGGGCATTAGCTTATTGCGTGTCGACTGGATGGCGGAATGCAGGGAAACGGCAAGCGTGAACTGCTCGGGGATGTCGCAAATTTGCGAATACCGGGAATAACGCCGCTGGTAGAGACGGTGAGGTGACGAGCACCGATACCGATGCCATCGGGGGTCGTTGAGGATTCGCAACGCCTTGAGAACCTCGTCGTAGTTGGCAAACGGCTCGCCCTGGCCCATGAAGACAACGCTCGTGACGCGCTCGCCAAAGTCGTTGGATACATGAAGTACCTGGTCGACGATCTCTTGAGCGGTCAGAGAGCGCTTGAGGCCGTTGAGGCCGGTAGCGCAAAAGGCACAGCCCATGCCGCAGCCTGCCTGGGTGGAAACGCAGACGGAAAGCTTGTTGCGACGGGGCATACCGACAGTTTCGACGGAAATGCCGTCGTGGTACTCGAGCAGATACTTGCGCGAGCCATCTTTGGAAACCTGCTTGGTGAGTTCAGTCGGCGTATCAAAGGCAAAAGCCTCTTTAAGCTGCTCGCGGAAAGCCTTGGGAAGGTTGGTCATGTCGTCGAACGAACAAACGTTCTTCTCAAAGACCCATTCGATGAGCTGCTTCGCGCGGAAGGCGGGCTGGCCAAGCTCGGCCACGAGCTCGCGAATATCGTTTTGGCTCAAGTCGCGAATGTCCTGAGATTTAGTCCTGGGATTCATGGAAGCCTTTCGATTTTGGGGAAACGTAGAGGGTATCGCTACAATATGGTATCAGCTGCAGAAATTATAGAGGAGGAGTCTGCCCATGCCGGGTAAAAGCCTAGAGAACATGCACGTAGCGGTCTTGGCGGGCGGTCATTCCGCTGAGCGCGAGATCTCGCTTAATTCGGGAAAGAACGTTGTGGTGGCACTGAAGGAAGCCGGCTACACCTCGGTGGAGCTGCTCGATACGGCCGCTGATGACTTTATGGTAACCATGGCAACCGGCGGCTTTGACGTGGCGCTTATCGCCATGCACGGTGCCGGCGGCGAGGATGGCGCCATGCAAGGCGCCATGGAGACCCTGGGTATCCCCTACACGGCTTCGGGCGTGCTTGCCAGCGCCTGCGGTGCCGACAAGGAGGTCTCTAAGCTCCTGTACGCCAAGGCGGGCATTCCCATTGCCCCCGGCCTTGCGCTCGAGGTGGGCGATGAAGTCGATATCGATCATATCGTCGAGGTTTGTGGCGAGCGCTGCTTTGTGAAGCCGGCCGTCAACGGTTCCAGCTATGGCATTTCCCTGGTCCATGAGCCCTCCGAGCTGCCCGCGGCAATCGCCAAGGCGTTTGAGTACGGCGACAAAGTACTGGTCGAGAAGTGCATCGAGGGTACCGAGATCACCGTCGGCGTATACGGCGAAGATGACGTGCGCGCTCTGCCGATTGTCGAGATTCGTAAGCCCGAGGACTGTGAGTTCTACGATCTGGACGTGAAGTATGTCGACCCTACGGACATCCATCGCATTCCGGCGCAGATTTCACCCGAGAATTACGCTCGTGCCAGGAGCTTGCCTGTGCTGCTCACAAGGCCCTCGGTTGCCTGGGTATCTCGCGCAGCGACTTTATCGTGAGTGAGGACGGCCCCGTTATCCTCGAGACCAATACCATTCCCGGCATGACCGATACGTCGCTGTATCCGGACGAGATCCGCCACACCGACGACATGACGTTCCCGCAGGTCTGTGACAGCCTGATCCGTATGGGCCTTCGGTCGAGCGGGCATTGCATGCTACTCGAGGAACGCGGTTTCGTCAGGAACGCCGCAGTTTGTCATCGACTCCTATGCCACGCTTGCCGAACGCGCCAAAACGCAGTCCTTCGGTCTTATCGAGGAAGATGTAATTGTCCTCGATACCGAGACCACAGGTCTTTCGGTGCAGGACAACGAGCTGATCGAGATCTCGGCGGCCCGTCTTTCGGGCCGCGAGATCGTCGACCGTTTCGATACCTTCGTGCATCCCAAGCAGCTGATTCCCGCCGAGATTACCGAGCTCACGAGCATTACAAATGCCGATGTGGCAGATGCCCCGTCGGCCGTTGAGGCCGTCGCCGCTCTCGCCGATTTTGTCGGTGGTTGCCCGGTGATCGCACATAACGCCACGTTCGACCGCTCGTTTATCGAGTCGGTCAAAGGCGGCGTCAACGTGAGCGATATTTGGATCGATTCGCTGGCGCTGTCGCGAATCGCGCTTCCGCGCCTGGCCTCGCACAAGCTGTCTTTTATGGCCGATCTGTTTGGCTGTGACTCGGTATCACACCGTGCCAATGCCGACCGTCGACGCCTGTGTGGCGTATGGCGCGTGTTGCTGTGGCGCTCACCGACTTGCCCCAGGGCCTCATGGCGCGCCTAGCGACATGCATCCGGATGTGCCTTGGTCCTATCGTCCTATCTTCTCATTCTTGGCGGGGCAGAACCCTGGTTCTATCTTCTCTCTCAGCGCCGCTCGTGCTGACGTTCTCAAGGCCGATCGCGCCGACGATCGGGTGGACGCCGACGAACTGCCGGTACTCAAGATGCCGAGTCGTGAGGAGATTGAGGCAGACTATGCGCCAGGTGGCCTGGTCAATCGCATGTATCCCACCTACGAGCCGCGTGATGAGCAGATCGCGATGGCGCTCGAGGTCCGCGATGCGCTGGTCACGGGCACTCATCGTGTAATTGAGGCGGGCACGGGCGTCGGCAAATCGATGGCCTATCTGGTGCCTTTTGCCGAGGCAGCACGCCGTAACAACATCACGGTTGGTATTGCGACCAAATCGAACAATCTTGCCGACCAGCTCATGTACCATGAGCTGCCAAAACTTGCCGAGCAACTGGACGGTGGCCTGTCATTTTGCGCTCTCAAGGGCTATGACCACTATCCGTGCCTGCGCAAGCTTGAGCGAATGAGCCGCGGCCAGGTCGAGATTACCACCAAGCGCGATCCGGCGGACACGCTCACGGCGGTCGCGGTCATTATGGCGTACGTCTGCCAATCAGCCGATGGCGACCTCGACTCGCTCGGCATTCGGTGGCGCAGCGTCAACCGCCCCGACTTTACGACGGCCTCGCGCGAGTGTGCTCGTCGCCTCTGCCCGTTTTTCCCTGATAAATGTTTGGTCCACGGCGCTCGCCGTCGTGCAGCGCATGCCGACGTGGTGGTCACCAACCATTCCCTGCTGTTCCGCAATGTCGCGGCCGAGGGCAGGATTTTACCTCCGATTCGTCATTGGGTAATCGACGAGGCCCATTCCATCGAGCGCGAGGCGCGCCGTCAGTGGGCGCGCGTGGTGTCGGCGGACGAATCACGCGTTCTGTTTGAGCGCCTGGGTGGCTCGAGCACCGGTGCGCTAAGCCAGGTTTCCCGTGATTTGGCAACCTCCGAGGGCTCTACGCTCTATCTGGGCCTTACTGCAAGCGACGTCGACGGTTGCGCGCGCGAGCATGGCAATCGCCGACGTGTTCGATGGCGTTCGCGAGCTCGGCCGCCGTGCCCGTGGGGGTTATGACAATGCCAATCTATGGATTGGCCCCGAGCTGCGCGAATCTGACGACTGGCATGATTTCTTACAGTCGGCCTACACTGGCATCGACGCATTGGAACAGGCTGACAAGAGCGTCGACGCGCTGGTGCAAGCCGTCGCCGCCGACAAGCCCGAGGTTGTTGTTGACCTGGGTGATATCTCGCGTCGCCTGCACGAGCTGGTCGAGAACCTCAAACTCATCATTGATGGCACCGATGAACACTACGTGTATTCGCTGCAGGTCAATCGCAGGCTGCGTGCCGGCGGAGAGTCGATGACCGCAGAGCGCATCGACATTGGCGAGGCCTTGGCAACCGAGTGGCTGCCCGAGGTTCACACGGCTATCTTTGCCTCGGCGACTATGACGGTGTCCAAAAGCTTTGAACACTTTAACCATGCGGTCGGCCTCGATCGCATCGGTGCTTCAACATCCTCATCGCTGCACTTGGACTCGAGCTACGACTTCGATTCGAACATGGCTGTAGTCGTTGCGGGCGATATCCCCGATCCGCGCGATCGCGAGAGCTATCTTACGGCGCTCGAGCGCGTGCTGGTCGACGCCCATCTTGCCATGGGCGGATCGGTGCTCACACTGTTCACCAATCGGCGCGACATGGAAGACCTGTACGCCCGCGTTGAACCCAAGATGGCCCGTGCGGGTCTGGAGCTCGACTGCCAGCAGCGCAACTCATCTCCTCGTCGCCTGCGCGACCGGTTTATCAACGAGCCGACCTCGTCGCTTTTTGCGCTTAAGGCCTTCTGGGAGGGGTTTGACGCCAGCGGCGAGACGCTGCGTTGCGTCATCATTCCCAAGCTGCCGTTCTCGAGCCCCATGGACCCGCTCTCGTGCGAGCGCAACCTGCGCGAAGACCGCGCTTGGGCGCGCTATTCGCTGCCCGAGGCGGTGCTCGAGGTTAAGCAGGCGGCCGGCCGCCTTATCCGCTCGTCGACCGATTGCGGCGTGCTGATTCTGGCCGACCCGCGCCTGGTGACGAAGGGCTACGGAAAGAAGTTCTTAACGTCGCTGCCCACGAGCTCCTACCAGCGCATCGAATCGGCGCAGATCGGTCACTATCTGCAACTGTGGCGCGCACGTCACGAGCGGCGGCGCTAAAGCGGACAGACGAGGGTTTTTGCCATATCGCACAGACGCTTTGACAGGGCGGGGTCATCCAAGATGCGGATGGCTCCGCCCGCTGCGATTACCTGGCTCAGTAGCCAACGCTCGGAGCCGTAATGCACGGTTACCGTTGCCATGTCTGCCCCGCTGCGCTCGATTAGGGTGATGCCGGCCCAGTCCAGATGCTCCGCCATATCGAATGGCATCAAGAGCTTTGCGCTACGCTGCGTCCGGGCAAGGGAATCGTGGAGGGATGCGACGCCCGGTGTGTGAGGCACGACGGAGTCTTCCGTCAAGGTGAGTCCCTCGATTTTATCCATGCGATAGGTGCGCTGCTCATCGATCGCGATGTCCCAGGCAATCAGGTATGTTTGGTCGCCGTTTGCCGTAATGCGCAAGGGGTCGACCAGACGCTCGCGTGGCCGCGCATCGTCCATCGAGCGATACGAGATACGACAGCGAACGCCGTCCTGAATGGCGCAGCTCAGCTGCTGCCAGTGCGACCCGTGGTTGACGGTGTCAAAGACGTGCTGGTTATAGCCGAGCTCTTCGGGTAGAAGAGCATGTCGAATTCGAGCCGCCGCCTGGGGCTCGATCCCCAACGATTCAAGTTCGTGGTTGAGCACAGCGCCCTCGGCGGCACTCAGGCGCAACGGTAGCACGCGCCCGGCGTCACCAGTGAGGGCCACGCGCTCGCCGCGGCATTCGCAGATGATGCGCGCGCCCGATTCTCGGTCCGCGAGCGTCGAGACGATCTCGAGAATCTCGTCGAGCGACGCCCCGTGATGTCAAAGCGGCTGCAAATCTCGGTTCGTGTCATGCCGCTCTCGCCGGCGGCGTAGAGGGCCTCCATGATGTCGATGGCGCGCGAGAGCCTCTGCTCGCTGGTGAGTTTACGCACGGGCATGCTCGTGCACCGTCCTTTCAATGAGGTGGTTCCACGCCTGCTTGAGCGATTTGGGGGCCATGGGCCTCATGCCGTCCATGGCGTGGGCCATGCAAAATGAGGCGGCGGCTTCAAGATCGCGCACGTCAACGGTCCA
>ENA-OQJS01000142-OQJS01000142.1-human-gut-metagenome-genome-assembly--contig:-NODE-142-length-13228-cov-0.932677_pt1 | contig 13228 bp, 30 predicted proteins | sample MGYA00242598_ERZ504764 | MGnify/ENA primary metagenome ERZ504764 (study PRJEB26092, sample SAMD00036368) | human gut metagenome | host: Homo sapiens | study: EMG produced TPA metagenomics assembly of...
TCGACTTACGGCTTTGCTGGAGGCTGCTACCACCTACGGCCGCATCGGCGTTAAGGTGTGGGTCTACAAGGGCGAAGGTCCTGAAGAGCGCGTAAAGACCGCTCAGAAGAAGGAAGGAGGCAACAAGTAATGTTACTGCCTAAGCGTGTTAAGTACCGCCGCGTTCAGCGCGGCCGCATGACCGGCAAGGCTACCCGCGGCAACGTGGTGTGCCAGGGCCAGTACGGCCTTGTTGCTCTGGAGCCGGCATGGATCTCTTCCACCCAGATCGAGGCTGCTCGTGTTGCCATGACTCGTTACATCAAGCGTGGCGGCAAGGTGTGGATCAAGATCTTCCCCGATAAGCCCGTGACTGAAAAGCCCGCTGAGACCCGCATGGGCTCCGGTAAGGGCTCTCCCGAATACTGGGTTGCAGTCGTGAAGCCCGGCCGCGTGATGTTCGAGCTGGCAGATGTCGATGAGGCAACTGCCCGCGAGGCTCTGCGCCTGGCTATGCACAAGCTGCCCATCAAGTGCAAATTTGCAGTCCGTGAGGACTCCGTGAAGGAGGATGGCACCAATGAAGGCTAATGAACTCCGCGAAATGCAGACCGCAGAGCTGACCAGCAAGCTGGCAGACCTGAAGGCCGAGCTGTTTAACCTGCGCTTCCAGCATGCCATCAACCAGCTGGAGAACCCCGGCCGCATCGAAGCAGTCAAGAAGGACATCGCCCGCGTGATGACCGTTCTGGCTGAGAAGCAGTAAGGAGGTTAAACGATGGAAGAACGTAATCTGAGAAAGACCCGCGTCGGCGTTGTCGTGTCCGACAAGATGGATAAGACCATCGTGGTTGCCGTTAAGGATAGCGTGCAGCACCCCCTGTACAAGAAGATCCTGAAGCGTACCGTGAAGTTCAAGGCTCGTGACGAGCAGAACGAGTGCGGTATCGGTGACCGTGTTGAGATCATGGAGTGCCGCCCCCTGAGCAAGGATGTGCGCTGGCGCCTGGTCCGTATCGTTGAGAAGGCAAAGTAATCTTTGCCCGCTGCTTTGAACAGTTTGAAAGGAGATATCTGATATGGTTCAGATGCAAACTTATCTCAAAGTTGCCGACAACACCGGTGCCAAGGAGCTGATGTGCTTCCGTGTGCTGGGCGGCACCCGCAAGAGATACGCAAACATTGGTGACGTCGTGGTCTGCTCTGTCAAGAAGGCAGCCCCCGGCGGCTCCGTTAAGAAGGGCGACGTCGTCAAGGCTGTCATCGTGCGCAGCAAGCATGGCGTGCGCCGCGACGACGGTTCCTACATCCGTTTGATGAGACGCCGCCGTTATCGTTATGGCCGACAAGAACCCCAAGGGTACCCGTATCTTTGGACCTGTTGCTCGCGAGCTGCGTGATGCCGGCTACACCAAGATCCTGAGCCTGGCTCCGGAATCGCTGTAAGGAGGTTTTAAAAATGAATAATCTTCATGTTAAAACCGGCGACAACGTTATGATCATCAGCGGCAAGGACAAGGGCCACACTGGTAAGGTCCTGCAGGTCAGCCCCTCTGAGAACAAGGTCATCGTTGAGGGCCAGAACATGGTTACCAAGCACGTCAAGCCTCGTCGTCAGGGCGAGCAGGGCGGCATCGTGAAGGCTGAGGGTGCTATGTACGCATCCAAGGTCATGCCCATCTGCCCCAAGTGCGGCAAGGCCGTGCGTGTGGGCCACGTCGAGAAGGACGGTAAGATGGTCCGCGTCTGCAAGAAGTGCGGCGCTGAGCTGTAAGGAAAGGAGTAAGGAACAATGGCTCGTTTGAAAGAACAGTATGTCAATGAAATTGCTCCTGCTCTGAACTCTAAGTTCGGTTACAAGAGCGTTATGCAGATCCCCAAGCTGGACAAGGTCGTCATCAACGTTGCCTGCGGCGAAGCAAGGACAACGAGAAGATCCTGGAAGCTGTTATGAAGGATCTGGGCCAGATCACTGGCCAGAAGGCAGTCGTCTGCCGTGCCAAGAAGAGCGTTGCTAACTTCAAGCTGCGCCAGGGCACTCCCATCGGCTGCAAGGTCACCCTGCGTGGTGAGCGTATGTACGAGTTTGTCGATCGTTTCTTCAACGTCGCTCTGCCCCGTGTCCGCGACTTCCGCGGCATCAACGGCAACGGCTTTGACGGCCGCGGCAACTTTGCATGCGGCATCAAGGAGCAGATCATCTTCCCGAGATCGACTTTGATAAGGTCGATGCAGTCCGCGGCATGGATGTCTGCTTTGTTACCACCGCTAAGACCGACGAAGAGGGCAAGGAGCTGCTGAAGGCTCTGGGCGCTCCCTTCGCAGAGAACAACTAAGGGAGGAGATTTGTACAATGGCTAAACTGTCTATGAAGCTGAAGCAGTCTCGTCCTGCTAAGTTCTCTACCCGTGCATACACCCGCTGCCGCATCTGCGGCCGCCCCCACTCCGTGCTGCGCAAGTACGGCGTGTGCCGTGTGTGCTTCCGTGAGCTGGCCTACAAGGGCGAGATCCCGGGCGTGAAGAAGGCTTCCTGGTAATTTACCAGAGGGCTGGATAGAATGTCGGATATCCGCCCCGGGGCAAGCATGTTTCGGGGCGGTATCATTATAAAACAAATGAGAGCTAATCTAAGGAGGTTAGTGGCACATGCAGATTACTGATCCTATCGCGGACCTGCTGACTCGCATCCGCAACGCTAGCACTGCCAAACACCCTTCCGTGGATATCCCCGCATCTAACCTGAAGAAGGCGATCTGCCAGATTCTGGTTGACGAGGCTACATCAAGGGTATGAAAGTGACCGAGGACAATAAACAGGGGACCATCACCCTGACCCTGAAGTACCAGGAGAACGGTACTCCGGTCATCGCCGGCCTGAAGCGCGTTTCTAAGCCGGGCCTGCTATTTACACCAACTGCGAGGATATGCCGAAGGTCATGAAGGGCCTGGGCACCGCAATCATTTCCACCTCTAAGGCATCATGACCGATAAGGCTGCTCGTGCTGCGCACGTTGCGGCGAGGTCCTGGCCTTTGTGTGGTAAGAAAGGGGTAAAAGACAATGTCGAGAATTGGAAGAAAACCCATCGTCATTCCTGCCGGCGTCACTGTTACTGTTGATGAAGCAGCACACACCGTCGCTGTCAAGGGCCCCAAGGCAGCCTGAATTCCAACTTCCACCCCCTGATGACCGTTAAGGTCGAGGGGCAATGAAGTTCTGGTTACCCGCCCCAATGACGATCCCCAGGCCCGCACGCCTGCACGGCCTGACCCGTACCAACATCGCTAACATGGTCAACGGTGTTGTGAACGGCTACGAGAAGAAGCTGGAGATCGTGGGCGTTGGCCTGCGCTGCCAGAAGCAGGGCTCCAACCTGGTTATGAACCTGGCTTCTCCCACCACGGTGAACTGTCCCGCATACCGAGGACTGCACCATCGTGTGGCAGGACCCCAACCACTTCTCTGTTACCGGTATTGACAAGCAGAAGGTGGGCCAGTACGCCGCCGAGATCCGCGCCAAGAAGCCGCCTGAACCCTACAAGGGCAAGGGCATCCGCTATGTGGGCGAGGTTGTCAAGCACAAAGAAGGCAAGGCCGGCAAGGGCAAGAAATAAGGTAAGGAGTGAAAGACAATGGTTAAGCAGATCGACAAGAACGAAGCTCGTCTTCGTCGTCATCGCCGCGTTCGCAACAAGATCAGCGGCACCGCAGCACGTCCCCGTCTGGATGTTTTCCGCTCCGCCAAGCACATTTACGCTCAGATCATCGATGATGAGCAGGGCGTGACCCTGGTGTCTGCATCCACTATGGACAAGGACTTCAATGGTTCGGCGGCAACGTCGAGGCCGCTGCTGAGATCGGCAAGAAGATCGCAGCAAAGGCTCTGGAAAAGGGCATCACCGAGGTCGTGTTCGACCGTGGTGGCTACGTTTATCATGGCCGTGTTAAGGCCCTGGCTGATGGCGCCCGTGAGGGCGGCCTGAAGCTGTAATGAGAGGAGGAAACACATTATGGCTATGAGAAACCGTGAAGACGACGGCATGATCACCAAGGTTGTCTCCATCAACCGCGTTTCCAAGACTGTCAAGGGCGGCCGCATCATGAAGTTTGCCGCTCTGGTTGTCGTGGGCGACGGCAAGGGCACCATCGGTTACGGCATCGGCAAGTCCGGCGACGTGCCTGAGGCAATTCGCAAGGGCGAGGCTGCTGCCAAGAAGAACATGCACAAGGTTGCCCTGAAGGGCACCACCATCCCCCACGAGATCGTCGGCAAGTACGGCGCAGGCGCCGTTCTGCTCAAGCCGGCTGCACCCGGTACCGGCATGATCGCCGGCGGCCCTGTGCGTGCCGTCATTGAGGTGCTGGCATCAAGGACATCCGTGCGAAGTCTATGCGTTCCAACAACCCCATCAACGTTGTTTCTGCTACCTTCGCAGGTCTGTGCGGCCTGGTCAGCGCGGAGTCCGTCGCTGAGAAGCGCGGCAAGACCGTGAGTGAGATTCTGGGTTAAGGAGGTAACAAACCATGGCAGATAAGATGCTCAAGATCGAGCTGAAGAAGAGCCTGATCGGCCGCGGCGCTAAGCAGATCGCTACCGCTGAGGCTCTGGGTCTGAAGAAGCCGGGCGACGTTACCGTTCAGCCTGACAATGCCGCTACGCAGGGCAAGATCGCAAAGATCGGCTTTATGCTCAGCGTCACCGAAGCCTAATAGCAGGGGGTATACGCATAATGAAACTTCATGAACTGCACGCTATTCCCGGTGCAAACAAGGCTGTGACCCGCAAGGGCCGCGGCATTGGCTCCGGCAATGGCAAGACTGCCGGTTTCGGCAGCAAGGGCCAGAAGGCCCGTTCCGGCGTGAAGCACGCTGGTTTCGAGGGCGGCCAGATGCCTCTGGCACGCCGCCTGCCGAAGGTTGGCTTTAACAACATCTTTGCTACCCAGTACGCCATTGTTAACGTGGCTGACCTGGAAGCAGCTTTCAACGCTGGCGATGTCGTTGACACCGAGGCTCTGAAGGCAAAGGGTCTGGTCAAGAAGACTCTGGACGGTGTTAAGGTCCTGGGCAACGGCGAGCTGACCAAGGCTCTGACCGTCAAGGCCGCAGCCTATTCCGCTTCTGCCAAAGAGAAAATCGAGAAGGCAGGCGGAAAGGCTGAGGTGATGTAAGGTGTTCCAGACATTCCGTAACGCATGGAAGATTCCCGAGCTTAAAAATCGTCTCCTGTTCACGCTGGCGATCCTCGTGGTGTATCGTCTGGGCAGCGCCATCCCCGTTCCGTTCATCACCGGTTCTGCACTGAACCAGATGTTCTCCAACGGCAATATGCTCTCGTATCTCGATATGATGAGCGGTGGTGCCCTGTCCCGGTGCACACTCTTCGCGTTAGGTGTGACGCCTTATATCAACGCTTCCATCATTGTGCAGCTGCTCACCGTTGCGATCCCCGCCCTGGAAAACATGGCGAAGGAAGCCGACGGCCAGCAGAAGATGCAGCACGATCACCCGGTATGTCGGCGGTGTCATCGCTCTGGTGATGAGCCTCGGCTACTATTTCGTGATCCGCAATATGGGCGCACTGAAGTACACCAGCGGCGCGGCCGGTATCTTTACCGCCGTTGTCATCATTGCCACCTTTACCGCAGGTGCGCAGCTGATCACTGGTGTGGTGAGCAGATCGATGACAAGGGTATCGGCAACGGTATCTCTCTGTTGATCTTCTCCTCGATCGTTTCCAACTGGTCCAGCGTCTACACCACCGTCACGGGTCTGCTGACCCGCGCCGCCGCAGGCGAGACCCGGTTCTATATCCTGCTGCCCCTGCTGCTGGTTCTGGCACTGGTGGTGATCGTGTTCATCGTTGTTATGACCAACGCTGAGCGCCGCATCACCATCCAGTATGCCAAGCGTGTGGTGGGCCGCAAGCAGATGGGCGGGCAGAACAGCTACCTGCCCCTGAAGCTGAACATGAGCGGCGTGATGCCCATCATCTTCGCTTCCGCGATGGTTTCGATCCCGGCACCATCGGCAGCTTCCTGCAGATCGATCAGGCAGCACATCCGTTCTGGTATGCTTTCTTCCATACCTTCAACTACACGTCGCTGCTCTACATCGTGATCTACCTGCTGCTGATCCTGGCCTTCAACTACTTCTATGTGGCCATCCAGTACAACCCCGTTGAGATCGCCAACAATCTGCGCCGCAACAACGGCTCGATCCCCGGCTTCCGTCCCGGCAAGCGACCAGCGATTTCATCACCCGCACCCTGAACAAGATCACCCTCATCGGTGCCATCTTCCTGGCTGCGGTGGCTGTACTGCCGATCATTCTGGGCAACCTGACCGGTATGAGCATCCAGCTGGGCGGTACCAGCCTGCTGATCGTGGTTGGTGTGGCACTTGATACCACCCGCAGCCTCGACAGCTTTATGACGATGCGCAACCACAAGGGTTTCCTTGGTTGATCTAAAACAAAAGCACTGATGTGAGAAAGCACTGGAAAGGGGAGCATGCTCGTACTTTCAGTGCTTTTTTGCTTTGAAGGGGTCGTTAGTTCCTTCAAACATCAAAAAAGGCTCCTTTGATAGAGGAAAGGAAGAATACCTATGAATCTGATTCTGTTAGGCGCACCCGGCGCGGGCAAAGGCACCCAGGCCGAGATTATCTGCGCAAAGCTGAACATCCCCTCCATCAGCACCGGCAACATCTTGCGCGCTGCTGTCAAGGAAGGCACCGAGATGGGCCTGAAGGCAAAGAGCTTCATGGACGCTGGCGCTCTGGTGCCCGATGAGGTCATCATCGGCATCCTGAAGGAACGCCTGGCACAGGACGACTGCGCTAACGGCTTCATTCTGGACGGCGTGCCCCGCACCATCGCTCAGGCCGAGGCCATCGAGACCATGGGCATCCGCATCGACAAGGTGCTGGAGCTGTCTGTGGCGGACGATGTCATCGTGGAGCGGATGAGCGGCCGCCGCGTCTGCGAGAAGTGCGGCGCAAGCTACCACATCATCAACAAGAAGAGCAAGGTCGAGGGCGTGTGCGACCTGTGCGGCGGCAAGACCGTCATCCGCAAGGACGACCAGCCCGCTACCGTTCTGGATCGCCTGAAGGCTTACCACGAGCAGACCGAGCCGCTGGTGGCGTTCTACCGTGAGCGCGGCAAGCTGGCCGTGATCCCCCTTCTGCCCCTCCATCGAGGAGACGACCGCTGAAGTGATGAAGGCACTGGAGGCATAATCGTGATCCAAATCAAGAATGCGAAAGAACTGGACGGAATGCGCAGGGCCAATGCCCTGAGCGCAGCTGCCCTGAAGTATGGTGGCCAGCACATTGAGGCTGGGATGACCACCTGGGAACTGGATAAGCTGATCTACGATTTCATCGTAAAGCACGGCGGTACCCCCAACTTCAAGGGACTGTACGGTTTCCCGGGAACGGCCTGCATCAGCCTGAATGATACCATCATCCATGGCATCCCGTCGCATGATATCGTCATCCGCCCGGGTGACATCGTCAGCATCGACACCGGTGCAAAGGTCGATGGCTTCAATGGCGACAACGCCTGCACCTATGCGGTGGGCAAGATCGACCTGGAAGCACAGCGCCTGCTGGATGTGACCAAGGCAGCTCTGTACAAGGGCATCGAGCAGGCAAAGGCCGGCAACCGCATCGGTGATATCGGCTATGCGGTGCAGAGCTACTGCGAGGACGCAGGTTTCTCCGTGGTCCGGGAGTTCGTGGGCCACGGCACCGGCCGTGAACTGCATGAGGACCCCGAGGTGCCCAACTACGGCCATCAGGGCCGCGGCCCCCGCCTTGTGCCCGGCATGACCATTGCCATTGAGCCTATGATCTGCCAGTACGACTGCAAGATCACCCAGGCCAAGGACGGCTGGACGGTCAAGACCAAGGACGGCGGTCTGGCAGCGCACTTCGAGCACTCGAACGCGATCCTGAAGGATCACACCGAGATCATGACCCGCTTCTTGGAGTGATCCCGATTTTGATCCCGAGACCTTCTGCCTGAAGTAAGCAGACCGGTACAGCATCCCCCAAGGCCTCCCGGAAACGGGAGGTCTTTTTGCGTCCGGAGCAGGTCCTTTGTGCAATTCTGACAAGTTTTGGTGAAAAATTTCTCTCTACTCGTTCGGTGGAAGAGCGAAAACCGGGGCGGAGAAACGGCCGGTCTGAAATGCGAGAATTTTTTATCGGAAATACGGAAAAAACACTTGCAAATCCATTGCAAAAGGTGTATAATCTATAAATGGCCGTGACAGCCAGATGCTTTCTCGGTGGACAGGGATTTTCTGCCCACTTTGCGGATTTTGTGCCGCAGGAGAAGAAGTATGTGGCGGTTATCGCCGCCTGTCCGTCAATTCATGGCAAACTGAGCAGATCCAATGAGGAGGCAAATAGCTTGTCTAAAGAAGACGTTATCGAGATCGAAGGCATCGTGCGTGAAGCCATGCCCAACGCCATCTTTAAGGTGGAAATGTTGAGCGAGGATAAGAACACCGGGAAGCTCACTCCCAGCGGGCACATCCTCTTAGCGCACATCTCCGGCAAGCTGCGGACCAATTTCATCCGTATCCTGCCCGGGGACAAGGTTACCGTAGAAATGTCGCCCTATGACTTGTCAAAGGGCCGCATCACCTGGCGCTCCAAATAAGTGCCAGGGCATCAACCAAAAGGAGGTTCAACATCATGAAGGTCAAGCCTTCCGTGAAACCCATCTGCGAAAAGTGCAAGGTCATCCGCCGCAAAGGCCGCGTGATGGTCATCTGCCAGAACCCCAAGCATAAGCAGCGCCAGGCTAATTCGGGCGCCTGGGGGTCAAGTGCGTAGAGTCCGGCGCAGACCCCGACACTGACATGGGATGATTTTGGAGGAAAACTACTATGGCACGTATTGCCGGCGTTGACCTGCCCCGCGAGAAGCGCGTTCAGGTGGGTCTCACCTACGTTTACGGTATCGGTCAGACCACTGCTAACAAGATCCTGGAAGCAACTGGCATCAACCCCGATACCCGCGTCAAGGACCTGACTCTGGAAGAAGAGGCTAAGATCCGTGACTACATCGATCAGGCTAACATCATCGTTGAGGGCGACCTGCGCCGCAACGTTGCTCTGGACATCAAGCGCCTGGTTGAGATCCAGTCCTTCCGTGGCACCCGCCATCGCAAGAATCTGCCCTGCCGCGGCCAGCGCACCAAGACCAATGCACGTACCTGCAAGGGTCCCAAGCGCACTGTCGCTAACAAGAAGAAGTAAGGAGGATTTGAGAAATGGCAAGTGCAAATAACGCCAAGAAGGGCGCAAATGTCCGCATGAAGCGGAAAGAGCGCAAGAACATTGCTGCTGGTCAGGCTCATATCCAGTCTACCTTCAACAATACTGTCGTTACCATCACCGACCTGCAGGGTAATGCAGTGTCCTGGTGCTCCTCTGGCTCCCTGAACTTCCGTGGCAGCCGTAAGAGCACCCCGTTCGCAGCCCAGTCTGCTGCCGAGACCGCAGGCCAAGGTTGCAATCGAGCATGGCATGAAGACTGTTGAAGTCTACGTCAAGGGCCCCGGCGCTGGCCGTGAGTCCGCTATCCGTGCGCTGCAGGCTACCGGCCTGGAAGTCACCCTGATCAAGGACGTGACTCCCATCCCCCACAACGGCTGCCGTCCCCCGAAGCGCCGTCGTGTCTGATCGAAGGAGGAAATTGAATTATGGCAAAGAATACGCAGCCTATCGCAAAGCGTTGCAAGGCCCTGGGCATTTCTCCTGCGGTCATGGGCTATGCAAAGAAGAATACCACCCGCAACTCCAACGGCAATGTCCGCAAGAAGCAGTCTGAGTACGCATCTCAGCTGAAGGAGAAGCAGAAGGTCAAGTTTATCTACGGCGTTCTGGAGAAGCAGTTCCACAATGCTTACCTGCGTGCTGAGGCTCGCCCCGGCAAGACCGGTGAGAACCTGCTGCAGATCATGGAGTGCCGTCTGGACAACGTCGTGTTCCGCCTGGGCTTTGCTCAGACCCGCCGCGACGCTCGTCAGCTGGTGAGCCACGCTCACTTCACCGTCAATGGCAAGAAGGTCAACATTCCTTCCTACCAGGTTAAGGCCGGTGACGTGATCGAAGTTCGTGAGTCCAGCCGCTCTTCTGCTAAGTTCGCAAAGCTCGTTGGCCCCGAGGCTCCCGTTGTGGCTCTGCCTTCCTGGCTGAACCGTGAGGCCGGCACCCTGAAGGGTGTTGTGACCAAGCTCCCCGAGCGCAGCGACATCGACTACGAAGTTGCAGAGCACCTCATCGTCGAGCTGTACTCCAAGTAATCCATTAAGAAGGGGAGGCCTTCCTTTCTGGGATGGGCGCATTCCTTCTGTTCAATACTTTTTTAAAAGAATTTGAATCAATGGCGATGGCGAACATCGGTTTGACAAGGAGGGCATAGATATGATGGAGATTGAACGTCCCAAAATCGAAACGGCAAGCCTGTCCCCGGACGGCCGCTACGGCAGATTCGTGGCGGAGCCTCTGGAGCGTGGCTTTGGCATCACACTGGGCAACAGCCTGCGTCGTGTGCTTCTTTCCTCTCTGCCCGGTGTCGCCGTGACCAGCGTCAAGATCGACGGCGTGGTTCACGAGTTCTCCACCATTGAGGGCGTCAAGGAAGACGTTACCGAAATTGTCCTGAACCTGAAGGGTATTGCTGCAAAGCTGTACACCGACGGGCCGAAGACAGTGCGTGTTGAGGCAGTCGGCCCTTGTGAGGTTACTGCGGACAACATCAAGCAGGGCGACGATATTGAGATCCTGAACCCTGAATGGCACATTGCAACCCTGGGCGAGGGCGGCAAGCTCGTCATGGAGCTCACCTTCGATAAGGCCGCGGTTATGTGCCTGCAGAGCGCAACAAGCAGGCCATCGTCGAGAAGAACGATATCAACACTCTTCCCGTCGATAGCATTTACACCCCCGTGCTCAAGGTGAATTATAACGTTGAGAGCACCCGCGTTGGACAGGCCATCGATTACGACAAGCTGACCATCGAGGTTTGGACGGATGGCACGATCAATGCACAGGAAGCCGTTTCTCTGGCTGCCCGTGTGCTGACCGAGCACCTGAACCTGTTCGTCAACCTGTCCGATGAGGCTGCCGGTACGGAGATCATGGTGGAGAAGACCAACGACGATAAGGAAAAGGCTCTGGAGATGACCATCGAAGAGCTGGATCTGAGCGTCCGTTCCTTCAACTGCCTGAAGCGCGCCGGTATCAACACGGTGGAGGATCTGGTCAGCAAGAGCGAGGACGAGATGATGAAAGTCCGTAACCTCGGCCGCAAGAGCCTGGAAGAAGTCATGGCAAAGCTGGACTCCCTGGGCTTCAAGCTGAACACAGACGATGAGTAACTAAAATAATAAGGAGTGAAACGGGATGCCCGGTACCAGAAAGCTCGGTAGAACCAGCGACAGCCGCAACGCTATGATGCGCGCTATGGTCACCTACCTGTTAGAGAATGGCAAGATTGAGACCACTGTCACTCGCGCTAAGGACGTTCGTTCCATGGCCGAGAAGATGATCAGCCTTGGCAAGGCAAGCGACCTGCACACCAAGCGTCAGGTCTACGCCTACATCACCAAGGAAGATGTTGCAAAGAAGCTGTTTGATGAGATCAGCCCCAAGTACGCTGACCGCAACGGCGGCTACACCCGCATCATCAAGATCGGCGCTCGCCGCGGCGACGCTGCTGAGATGGCAGTTCTGGAGCTCGTCTGATCGACTCTGACTGTTCAAACAGTGTAACAAAGGCTCTTTCCCTTCGGGGAAAGGGCCTTTTTTGCATCGTGTGGCCCGGGCAGCGGGGTGTTCCCAAAGCAAGTGTCCGCTGGGGTGGGACCCTGCTGCCGCAGGCAGTAGGGCGGGCGATGGAATGGCCCGTTTCACTTGCGTGGGAATGCCCCGCTGCCCGGTTGGGCGTTAGCAGCTGGGGCTTGTGATGGCGGGGCAAGAATGCTATAATTATACTGTATTTCTGCACGACTTTGCGAATTTTCCACAGAAGGGAGGGGCGGCGGTTGAAAAGACGACGGTTTCTGGTGCTGAGTGCAGGCTGCATGATGGGCCTGCTCTCGGCGTGCGGCCTTCCGATGTCGGAAATGTGCGGGTGGAGGAGCTGCTGCGTGCCCCGCGCCTTCCGGGCGACTACGGTGCACTGCAAAATGCCCTGAACGAATGGCTGGGGGAGAGCGCCCAGCTGAAATACCCGATGCAGGGGGAGCTGCTCTCGCCGTTCCTTTTGCAGGATCTGGATGGTGACGGCCAGCAGGATGCCGCTGTTCTTTACACCACGGCCCAGAGCTCCAACGTCTGCATTGCATTTTTGCAGAAGGATGCCGCAGGCGTGTGGCAGGTCCGCCAGAGCATCGAGGGTCTGGCGGATACAGTGGACAATGTCCGGCTGGCACAGCTGCAGGATGGTGCCGCAACCCAGCTGGTGGTGGGGTACCTCGCCGCGCAGGGGGACAGCTATCTGGCGGTGTACTCCTACGAGAACGGTACGGTCAATGCCATTCTGGAACAGTCCTATGAGCAGTATCTGGTGGAGGATATCACCGGCGGTGGCAACGAGGATCTGATCCTGATGTCCACGCTGGAGGACGGCGGGGTGCAGATCGAGCTGCTGACCGTTGACCGGGACGGGATGTTCCAGCAGGTGGCTGTCATGGGCCTTTCGGCAGATAAGTTCTCGGGCTGCGCCGCTGTGGCGGCGGGCCTGGGAGCGGACGGCAAGCGCTATCTGGTGCTGGACGGCTGGACCGGCCTTTCGGGCAACAATCTGGCCACGGTGCTGCTCTACTTCGATGAGGAAAGCCAGCAGATGCTGCCCGCGGAGCAGATCAGCACCAGTGAGCTGTACAATGCGTCCCTGCGCAATGTCTCCACGCTGGTCAGCCGGGATCTGGACGGCGACGGCACTCGTGGAGATCCCCACCCAGCCTGACGAAGCGGGCCTGCTGAACCTGAGCCAGAGCCGACGAATGGATTTTATCGTCTGGATGGACTACACCAGCCCGGAGCCGGAAAAGAGCTTCGGCCTGTTGGACGAGGAGAGCAGCTGCTACATTGAGCTGCCCGCCGAGTGGGAGGGCAACCTGATGCTCACCGACAGCGCTGAGGGAGAGGAGGCCGTGGAGCTGCACACCGTGGACGAGGGCAAGCTGGTGCTGACCATGCGTCTGGTTCCTTCCAGCGAGAGCG
>ENA-OQJS01000143-OQJS01000143.1-human-gut-metagenome-genome-assembly--contig:-NODE-143-length-13177-cov-0.829042_pt1 | contig 13177 bp, 15 predicted proteins | sample MGYA00242598_ERZ504764 | MGnify/ENA primary metagenome ERZ504764 (study PRJEB26092, sample SAMD00036368) | human gut metagenome | host: Homo sapiens | study: EMG produced TPA metagenomics assembly of...
ACAGTCAGATACGCCGAGGTCGGCGTCACGCTCCGGCACGGCGAGGCTCAGGCCGCCAGCGGACGCCACCCGGCACAGCCATGCCAGCAGCACCACGGCTGCCCACCGCACAGCCTCTTTGAACCTGTTCCTGCTGCCTCTGCCCCATCATGCCAGCCTCCTTCTTTTGTGCCGTTCTCCGGTGGTTTTTCTCCATTATATCACATCCGTGCTGTAATTTACCAGAGAGCAGAAGGGAATGCACGAACCGGCATTCTTTTTGGGGCCGGGATCCCAAAACCGGGTGGTCTCATAAGCAAAAGACAGGCCTGCCCCACAGTGATGCGGAGCAGGCCTGTTTGGTTACAGAAAAGGATCCGGGTCATTTCCTTGCAGGATCCGTGATTCTATGCTAAAATTTCTTTCAACACAGCCATAGAGCAGAAATGCTACTGTCAGCATCGGCAGCCACAGGTTGGAGACGATGAGCAGGAATGACAAAGTGGCTGGCAGCAGAACAAACAGTGCAGCATAACCGATCAATGCGGCAACAGCCATCAGCGAGCACCCAAGGTTGCCCCGAAACAGCAGAAAGGCATTTTTGAGCAGTGCTGATACAGGGAGCTGCATCAGGGGGATCTGGATGGCAAGGTTCAGCGCAAAGCCCAGCAGGAAGATTATGGATATCACCAGAAACTCGACCTGAAACACGCTTTGGCCGCGGCGTACCGCCACGACTTAACCTGCCACGATCCACAGCAAATAACGGGCCGAATACCGCCCCGAACAAAGCGGCCGGCAGGGTGTTGTTCTTCAGAGACTTTTTGTATTGGAAAGACCAAAAAACCGGCCTCATCCCGCAGACAGCGCAAAATGGTATCCAGCAGGTTCATCCCGAAGACAGAGGCCAGAGCGCCGGTGACAACACAGGAAAGGATCAGCGGTCCCAGAGCATTGGATGGCAGGAATAGCATGATACAGAGTCCGTAGGCAGAGCCGCCGCCGTGGCGATCAAGCCGGAACCCAGCAACTGCCAAAAGTCCCGCACAACGATCTCCAGGATACGGGCTTAGCCCTTTTTTTCGCCGCTGTCCTTCCGGGTACAAAGCGCCGGTGGCGGGGTCTTTTTTGTAGATCTCAAAATGCTTCATGTTCATTCCCTCACTAAAGTACCCTGATACCGCGTTGGCATCTGTTTATATAAAACATTATAAGTCATTCGGCTGGCCGGAGCGACATCACTGTATCAGGTTCGGTGTATTTTGAAGCATCTCCTGAATTTTTTTCAACCCGCCATGCTGCTGCGGATGATATGATGAAAGGGGCATGATCCGTCCCCGGTTAGGAGGAATATCAGATGAATTTGCCGTTGGTATTGGAAAAGAATACGACTCCGCAGAATTGGAATGCACGGCGGGAAGCGTTGCTCGCGTTGTTCCGCTCGCAGGAGTACGGCATCCGGCCGGAAGTTCCCTATGAACAGACCGAACGCCTGCGGTCAGAAGAGTATCTGCCAAAATGCAAAGCCATACGGCAGATCTGGGATATCTGTCTGAAAAACGAAAGCAGGGAAGTCTGGAAATTCCCCGTGGTGCTGGTGCGTCCGGAGGGAACGCAGAAGGTCCCGGCAGTCCTGTTCCTTTGCAATCACGAAAAGACAGCCTCTCCCGGGCCGAAAATGGGGCCTGATCAGATGGAAAAACTGCTGGCCAATGCCCCGGAAGCGTGGCGCAAAGAGGCCATGAATTTTTTCCGGAATATGCCAGCCGGAAGCGGCGGGCCGTCGCTCATTGATATCGAACAGGAAACGGAGCAGGAATACTGGCCTGCTGAACAGATTGTACAATCGGGCCGGCAGCCGTGACCTTCTATGCAAGTGCATTGCAGCCCGACGATGCTGCGACCAGTAGCCCGGCCCGACTTGCCGAACCATTTTTTGGGGCCAAAGTTTGCACTGCACTACCTGCCGATGCATGGGGGACCCTGGACATCTGGGCCTTTGGGATGAGCTGTGTGGTAGACCTGCTGGTAAAACACCCGGGCATCGACCGGCCCGAATCTCGGTGGGTGGTTTCTCGCGCGGCGGCAAGGCGGCGCTTTGGTGTGCGGCACAGGATGAAAGGGTTTGCGGGGTCCTCGTCAATGATTCCGGCTGCTCTGGTGCTGCCGTGTCCCGTGGCAAGCATGGTGAGACGGTGGGTTCCATCACGGCAGCATTTCCCCATTGGTTCTGCAAAATTATCAGAAGTATGCATGGAAAGAGGAGACCCTTCCCTTCGATCAGCACCAGCTGGTGGCCTGTGTGGCACCACGGCTGTGTTACATAACCAGCGGCTCTGAGGATCGGTGGAGCGACCCTGATGCAGAGTGGAATGGTGCAAAGAGCGCCAGTTGTGCCTGGGAGCTCTTCGGGGATGCTCCTCTGCCCAGCCAGCCGCCTGCCAATGACTCGGGATACCTGACCGGGCGAATTGGATACCACCGCCGCACCGGCGGCCACGATATTACCCGATGGGATTGGGCAATGTTTCTGCGTTTTTTGGATTTTCACAATGGCTGAAGTAATTTTTTGAACATAAAAACTGAATATTTTACTCCCTGAAATCCGGCAGATTTGGTATGCTCTCAGTAGAAGAAGGTTCTGTTCTCAAAAGAGGAGGAAATATTATGAAGAAAAAGATCAACCGGCGCGATTTTCTTAAAGTCATGGGTGTTGTTGGCATGACGGCATCTCTGGCCGCCTGTGGGGACTCCGGTTCCAGCAGCGCGGCTGCCAGTTCTACCGCTGGCGGCGATGACGGCGTGATCACCATCTCTTACTGGACCACGGACCGTCACGATCAGGCGTATCTGACTCCGCTGATCGAAGAATACAACAAGACCAATTCGGACAACATTTATATCGACTACCAGGTCTATGCCGACAACTATTCTCAGATGCTGGATCTCGCCTTCAGCACCGACACTGCACCGGATGTGTTCAAGCTCAGTGGAACGGACCCGCTGGAGGTACAGGTGGACGAAAAGAAGATGCTGCTGGATCTCTCTCCGTATATGACGGAGGAGTACAAGGCACGTTTCTGGGATGGCGCTTTTGTGCAGGGCATCAACTCCTGGGGCGACGGGATCTACTCCCTGCCTTTACCGCATCTGCCTGTCGCCTGTTTTACAACCAGGATCTGCTGGATCGGGTGGGCATTTCTGCTCCTCCCAAGACCCTGAAGGAGCTGGTGGATGATGCTACGCTGGTAACCAAGCAGCTGAGCGGCGAAGGGATCTACGGCATTGCCGGCAACTATAAATCCGCAATGAGCGCAGTGATGCGTTCCATCGATCCGGTGGTTCAGTCAGCGGCGGCACCTGCTATGGCTTGACTTCAAGAACGGCAAGTACGATTTCAGCAGCTACAGAGAAGTCCTGCAGCTGTTCCGTGAAATGTACTCCACCGGTGTGGCATTCCCCGGCAGCGAGTCTCTGGACATTGACCCCCTGCGCACCCAGTTTGCAGCAGGCAACATTGCCTTCTATTTCTCCTTGAGCCATGCAGAGCCCGGCGTTTACCAGAGCCAGTTTCCCACGGATATCAACTGGAACTGCTGTCAGATCCCCAGCCTGTCCGGAAATACGGACGGTGTGCAGAACCTGTGGTTTGGCGGCTCCGATAAGGCGATCAATGCCTCCACAAAGCACCCGGATGAAGCATGGAAGGTCATGGAATTCCTCCACAGCGATGAGGTCATGGGGCCCTATTATACCGCCGGTCTCGGCACTGTCATGATCAAGAGCGCCGTGGAAGGTGCAGAACCGCCGGCCTCCATTGAGACCATGCCGGATCTGCCATTGGGGCAAATGATCAGAACTGGCCGATCCGCCCCGCCATTTCCATCGAGGGCGAGGATTACTCCACCGTGGCGGTTCAGTGCATTTTTGGTCTAAAGGACATTGATCAGGCCATCAGCGAGCTGAACGATCGGTACAACAACGCCTATGATAAGTCGGTTGCCGATGGGGCAAAGCGTATCGTTTATCCCAACTTTACCGCAAAGAATCAGGACACTTCCGTTTGATAACAGATGCCTGCGTGCATCGGAACTTAAACTGAACTCCGCTCCCATTTGATCCATATATGTGAAGCACCAATAGAGGAACCCGGCTCCGGTCCCTCTATTGGTGCTTCTGAGAAGAAAGAAGCTGTATGAACAATCACACGCATCATCACAATGGTTCGATCGTTCTGAAGGTCACTGCCACCATCACCGTGATCTTTCTGGTTGCCATCACCCTGAATCAGATCATCCTGAACCGCCATATCAACGACACGATCGAGGAGAATATGGAAGAGACCGTTCTGCGGACAGCGGAACAGACAGAGAACTATCTGTCTACCCGCGTTAGCGGGAGCATCGAGCGGCTGCTTTATTTTAAGGCTGAATCGGGGCTGGACAGCATTTTGGCAAATTACTTTGCAAACCCCAATGCGGCAGCCTACAGCGTGGCAATGTCCAATCTCGCTGCACCCCTATCCACAAAAAAGGTGTCCGACAGCCTGATCAGCGATCTGTATCTCTACACGGATTATGGTGCATTTACGGACGGCAGCACCCTGTTGACTCCGGGGTTTTCACTGGAAAAAGTTGCGCTGTGGTCCGAGATCCGGGAAGGAAATTCATTTCTGGAGTTCTGCACCGTCCGCAATGACGAGATCTTCCGCTCCCGGAAATGGGTGGTACCAGTGCTCTATCGATTCAGTATCTCCTCAGCGCAGGTGTATTCTGCCACCCGGAAATGCATTTTAGTGGTAAATCTGGACTGTAAGGAGATTCAGGCACTGATCCGAAAAATCGTTCCCGAAGCGGAATCGGCGATCCTTGTGCTGGATCAGGAAGGCAATCCCGTGACCTGTGTGAATGCCGCAGCGGAAGAGTTGATGAGGGAACCGGAGCTGTTGAGTCGGCTGACCGCCGCAGAAAATACAGTTTTGGATGTTAGATTAGACGGAAAAAGGTATTACGGTGTCGCCCGCAAGGTATCGGTAACACCGTGGACCATCGTGTGTCTGCAGGCATCTACCACAGCACGGGAAGAATCCCGATCCTATCTGCAGCTGCTGCTTGTGGAAGGCGGGACACTGATCATGGTAACAGGGATGGTGTGCCTGCTGATGCTCCATTGGTTCACAGCCCCCTTGCGGGAGTTGATCAATTGTCAGAATGTGAGGCAGGAGTTCTGCTATGAAGGCAACGATGAGATCGCATTGCTAACAAAAAGCTACAACCAGATGCTCCGGAGCAGCAATGAGATGCTGGACAGGGAGAAGCAATACAGCCACCAGCTCGAGGAAAAGAATGATGCCATTGAACTGGAGCAACGGCTGAAACGCCGAGCGGAACTGCAGGCTTTGCAGGCCCAGATCAACCCGCATTTTTTGTATAACACGCTGGACTCCATCCGGTGGAAGGCAGAGGCCGCAGGAGCGGAGGACATCAGCCAGATGGTGCGTGATCTGGCAAATTTTTTCCGCATCGGCCTCAGCGGGGGCGGGAGATCATTCCGCTGGAGCAAGGAGATCTGCATGTGCGCAGTTATCTGGACATCCAGAAGATGCGGTATGGCGATCGATTGGATTATCAGATCCGGATCCCGGAGGAACTGAAAAAGCTCTACACGGTCAAATTGCTGATACAGCCTCTGGCGGAGAATTCTATTTATCACGGGATCAAGGAATCGGACCGGAAAGGCACCATTCTTATTACAGCAGGCGAAGAACCAGGGGGGTTCTATCTCTGTGTCCGTGATGACGGGCTGGGAATCTCGCAAGAGACACTGACGATCCTGAATGCAGATCTGAAGCGGGGCGTAACGGTCAGCGATGGTGGTTACGGCATCTTCAATGTCAACGAGCGGATCAGGCTCTATTTTGGCCGCGACTATGGTTTGGAGCTCAGGAGTTGTGCAGGAGAATGGACAGAGGCAGTCATTCATCTGCCAAAGTATATTCCGGAAAGGACGGAGTGGGATGTTTCAGATTTTGATCGCAGATGATGAACCGAATATCCGGGAGGGGTAAGGCAGTTTATTACCAGACGCTGCCCGGAGTGGCAGGTGGTAGGGGCGGCTCGCGACGGCAAAGAAGCCTTGGCAATGGCAGAACGATTTCTACCGGACTGCATTATGACCGACATCACCATGCCTCATGTAAACGGATTGGAGTTTCTGGAAAAGATCAAGGAGGAACTTCCGGATGCAAAGCTCCTGATCCTGAGCGGCTACGATGATTTTGAATACGCCGTGCAGGGAATGCGGCTGGGGGTGTCAGATTATCTGTTAAAGCCGCTGGACACAGAACTTCTGATCCAACGGCTGGATGCCTTTGCAGCAGAGTTGACCCAGCGTCAACAACAGTGGCAGGATCGGGTGCAGCAGATGCAGCAACGGCTGCACCAGGAACAGAAGATCCGGGAACTTATGTGGCGAGCCAGTGCAGGGGAGCTTGCTTCAGAAGAAATGAAAGAGTTACAACAGTTCTGCATCGGAAGCGACCGTTATCTGGTCGCACTGTTTCAGGGCGGCCCCGAGATACGGCAGGAACTGCCCGCACTGTTGAACCAGCGCTTTGAAAAAAAGCTGGATGCTTATGTTCTGAACCATTCTGTGGAAGAAATGTCTTTCATTGTGTTCTCCATCCACCAGGAAGTGACCAATGCCGCGGCGGCGCTTTTGCTGACCCGTGAACTGACGGCTGTGGTGGTGGCGATCCGGCGCAAATGGAATCAAACGGTCCACTTTTTTCTGGGAGGGATCAAGGACAATATCTACAAGCTGGAAAAATCCGGTCACGAGGCAAAAGAAGCAGCGGAGTATTCTTTCTATGAAATGGCTCCGCCGGTGCGCACCATCTCTGACGTGCTGCTGACGCGGGTAACAGCCTGCCCTGAGATCGACCCCCATCTGACAGAGCAAGTGGCACTGACGGTGGCCGGAGGAGATGCGGAGGCCATTGCAGGGGCAGTAGACGGAGTTCTGAGTTGGTTCTACCCCCATGGAGTAGTGGATGCAGCATACATCAAAATGGCAGTTCTGGACATGTGCCTTTCCGTATTGAAGAAGCGCCGGGGACAAAACCCCATCACCTACGTGGAATATAAGGCCTGCCATCAGGAGATCATGGAGGCCGGAACTCTGGAGGAATTGCAGGAATGCTTTAAAAATCTTCTTCTCCTGTGCCGTGCTGCAGAAGAGAAAAAGAATCCCGGGCAGGAACTGGTGTCCCGGATCGATGAGATCATGGGAGAACATCTGAGCGATCTGCAGTTTTCGCTGGATGATGTAGCAGCGGAATTGTACATCAGCCCCAATTACCTGCGGCAGCTGTTCAAGCAGGCTTCCGGGCAGACCTTCACCGAACACCTGACCGAAATGCGAATGAAGGAGGCACAACGGCTTTTGGACGACGAAAGCCTGAAGATCTATGAGGTAGCAGAGCGCACCGGCTATGCGGATTCCCGGTATTTCTCCGTCTGTTACAAAAAATACTGGCATATTACCCCCACTGATTATCGCCGCACCCTGCAGGAAAGCGGCTGAGCGGAAATATGCAGAAGCAGATACAAGAATCGGAATTTTTTCAACATAATCGGGTATCCATTCTCTACGTTTCAAAAAATCAACCGTATACTTATAATCAGAAATGCCTTCAGATAATCGTTAGGAGGAAACACTATGGAAACGAGGAAAAAAAGCCTTGGGAGAAGGATCCGGGAGGAGAAGACATCCTATTTGATGTCTTCTGCCCAACCTGATTATGTTTGTTGTTTTCACCATCTACCCCATCCTGTGGACAATACGGTACTGTATGTTTGACTACAAGGGCTACGGCACCCCAAAATTTGTAGGCTTTGCAAATTTTGCCCGCATTGCCCGGGACACCGTGTTCAAGACAGCCATCGTGAACACCTTCGTTTATGTGGGAGGCAAACTGCTGCTGACGCTGCCCATTGCATTTATGCTGGCGTTCCTGCTGAGCAAACACACCCGGCTCAACGCCACCGGACAATCCATTATCTTTACCCCGACCATTATGTCCAGCGCTGTTATGGCGTTGATCTTCTACCTGCTGTTCAACACTTACAACGGCGAGATCAACCGCTTCCTGACGTGGCTGGGTATTATCGATGAAAATGTCAACTGGCTCGGTGTAAAGTACGCCATGCTGACTTGTATCATCATTGCTGCATGGGGCGGTATCGGCAACTACATGGTTTATTTCATTGCAGGCCTCACCGGTATTTCTACAGAGGTATATGAGAGTGCAAAACTGGATGGTGCGAATGCAGCCCAGATCCTGTTCCGCATTACCATCCCTCTGCTGGCCCCCGTCATGAAGATGATCCTGATGTTGGCGCTGGTGATCTCCTTTATGGATTATCAGAGTATCATGGTTCTGACTGAAGGCGGACCCATGAATCAGACCAACGTGATGTTCTTGTATATCTATCAGCTGTTCTTCCCCATCACCGCAGGTTCCTCTGTGGTGCAGGAGTTTGGCTATGGCGCAGCCTGCAGTTTGGTGGCAGCGTTGATCATCGGTGGTGTCACTGGCCTGTATCTGATTCTCGCCAAGCGGCTGGACGCAGTGACCGGTGAATAAGGAGGAACGGAAAATGGCACGGAAAAAATTAAAATGGTCGGATATGCGCCCCTCGGAAAAAAGAGATCATGTGATTTACCTGATCGGCCAGATCCTGAAATGGCTGTTTGTAGGTTCCATGTGCATCTTTACCCTTTATCCGGTGGTCTACACTCTGCTGGGCTCCTTCAAGACCAACGCAGAATTGACATTGGGCGGAAATTTCCTGCCGGAGAACTGGCAGTTCAACAACTATGTTTATGCTTTCCAGAAGTTGGACTTCGGCAAGTATTTCCTGAACAGCGTGGTACTGGCACTGCTGACGGTGGTTTTTACACTGATCACCTCTTCCATGGCGGCCTATGTGATCAGCCGCCGAGATTTTGTGGGCAAAAAGCTGATCTCTACGGCATATCTGCTCAGTATGTTCATCTCGGTTGGTTCGGTGGCGCTGTATCCTCTGTATACTCTCATGAGTCGGCTGGGACTGACCAAGAATATGGTGGGTCTGGCACTGATGCTTACCGGCGGCCAAGCGGCTAACATTTTTATGATCTCCGGCTTCATCAATGGAGTGCCCAAAGATCTGGACGAGGCTGCACGATCGATGGCGCTGGGCCCCTTCCGCTCATCTTCTGGCAGATCATCGTTCCGGCCATCAAACCCATTTTGGGAGTGATCGCGCTGTTTGCCTTCCGCCAGGCCTGGAATGAGTTTGTTACGGCACAGGTGTTCACCATGGCCAACCCCGGCTCAAGACCCTGAGCGTTGCTGTTGCAAATCTGCGCTACTCCGCCAACGCTGCTGCTGAGTGGCATATCATGACAGCGGGCGCTTCCATTGCACTGCTGCCTATCCTTCTGGTTTATCTGGCCGCAAACCGCCAGTTCATTGCCGGATTGACGGCCGGTGCAGTCAAGGCTGAATCAACACATACACGAAAGGAGTCTGTTTTGTCTATGTATCGACATGAGATCACCGAAATCGCGCCCCATACATGGTGCTGAGTGAATTTCGTCTGGTGAACGCTTTCCTCATCGAGGGTGAAGAGAAAGCCGCGCTGGTGGATACCGGCTGCGGTATCGGCGACCTCGCTGGGGAAGTGCGTGCACTGACGGATAAGCCTCTGATCATTCTGCTGACGCATACACACTTTGACCATGACGGCGGTGTCTTTGAGTTTCCCGGCGTTCCAGTCTATGTGAATCCGCTGGATGGGGAGCGTGCCGAAGAAGATCACAAGAATATGGAAAAATTCATGGGCACCACAGATTACAACAAGATGCGCAGTTCTATATTCAGTCTCGTGGGCCTATTCGCTGCCCGGATCTGGATCAGGAAGAACTGCTGAAATTGGTGCCCAATCATCCCACTGAGGGCAGCTATCCTTGGCATCCTGTTAATGACGGAGATGTGATCGATCTGGGCGGTCGAACCATCAAAGCGATTCTCACGCCTGGCCACACCCCCGGCAGTACCTGCTTCCTGGATGCAGAAAATCATATCCTTTTCAGCGGAGATTGTGCGAATATCTCAATCATTCTGGAGCGGCAGCCTGAAAACGATATGCGGCTGGTGGATATCTGCAATCACACGATGACAAAGCTCTGGAATCAGGAAAGTTCTTTTGAACGGCTGGCCGTGGGACATGATGCAGTGACTTTGGATAAGCAGATCGTTCGGGATTACCGGGGATCTGTCTGCGGGGCTTCTGGATGGCAGCATTACCGGAAAGTACGAGGAGACCGGGTTCCGCAAGGGCGATGTTGCACGCTTGGGTATGGCAGAATTGTGGTACCAATGTGACGCTTAAATTTACGATTGCACGAACATGATATGGGGCTGTTGCAAAATAGTCCAAACGAAAAATGAGATAGACTCCCCCGAAAGGGTGTCTATCTCATTTTTGTTGTAATCGAGATTTTGCCACCTGTAGCATTTGTCCAGTCCGCAGGCGGCTCCAGCCGTAATCTGAAACAAACGAGGAGGCTCGCTGTCAGTCAAAACCAGTCGCGTAGCCCATGCGGACCAGATTGTCATGGCTGATCTTCAGGCTTTCATAGGGGTCACGACCATAGGTGTCATCCTGCTCGATCAGGAAGTATCGCTACCGCCATCCAGACCGGCTTGTATGCAGGCGGAGATGGGCAGACTGGACCACCAGCAAAACCCTCGCACTGTTGCGTGAAAAACGAGCGTCTGCGATCCGCCAATACCTGAAATACCGTCTGCACTATCTGAAAGCCGCCATGGGGTGATAAAATGGCCTATCTGAAATTGATGGACCTGCCGATTGCAATGCGTGGGAAATCGTTAAACGCACCAACGTCTGCCTGATGGAAGATCCCTGTCATTGAATGTCCGCTCAGCTAGCGCTATAATAAAAGAAAACGGTAAGGAAGTGCACCTATGCTCTACCCCGGTCTGTACGAACAGGTCATCAATAACGCACTGAACCGCGAGCTTGCAGAGATCCCGGAAGCCCGCAAGTCCACTGCGCCCATCGACACAGCGGAGGCTGCCAAGGTACTGGCGCAGTATCTGACCGACGTGGTACAAAAGGGTCTTGAGAACGTGCAGGACAATGGCGGCGGCATCGAGGCGCAGATCCAGCTGGCAAACCAGATCGTGACTACCATCCAGAACACCACACAGGAAGCTGACTTTGCCGCGCTCGGTGTTGACCAGCGGGCAGAGCAGCTTCTTGCTCTTTTGCAGCAGAATGACCCGCGCCTTGCTACAGGAAAAAGCGCAAAAGACCTTGACCGCCCGGAGACTTCCATTGCACAAAGCTCCCTGTTTACCGGTGCTATCCATGAACCGCAGATGTACACGGAGCTGAAAAAGGAGATCGTTTCCGCCGACCGCATTGATATGCTGGTCTCCTTTATCAAGTGGAGCGGCTTGCGCCTCATCATGGACGAGCTGCGGCAGTTTGCGCAAAACGGCGGTGAGTTGCGCATCATCACCACCTCTTATATGGCGCTACGGACGTAAAAGCCAATTGAAGAGCTGCGCGCGCTGCCCAATACGAAGATCAAGGTCAGCTATGACACCAAGCGTACCCGGCTCCACGCAAAGACCTATGTATTTTACCGGTACACCGGTTTTACTACGGCGTATGTAGCTCCTCCAACCTGTCCAACGCAGCAATTTCCAGTGGTCTGGAATGGAACGTCAAGGTGACCCGAAAGGACCTGCCGGAGACCATCGAAAAGATCGCAGCCACCTTTGAAAGCTACTGGAACTCCAGCGAGTTTGAATATTACGATGAAGGGCAGCGGGAGCGGCTGACCCGCGCCCTGAAAGCCGAAAAATACAGCGAGACCGACCACAGCGGGATCTACACCCTGGATATTCTGCCCTATTCCTACCAGCAGGAAATTCTGGACCGACTGGATGCCGAGCGCACCGTTCGGGGGTACAACCGCAACTTGGTGGTGGCCGCTACCGGCACCGGTAAAACCGTGATCTCCGCACTGGATTACAAGCGCTTCTGCAGGCAGCATCCGGGGCAGCCCTGCCGGCTACTGTTTGTGGCACACCGGGAGGAGATCCTGAAGCAGAGCCTGTACACCTTCCGGGCGGTACTGAAAGATGCCAATTCGGTGAACTGTGATGTGGCAGTCACAGAGCCGACAGCATTGATCATCTGTTTGTTTCCATCCAGACCTTCAATTCTCAGGAGCTTGCCGCCAAAACGGCAGCAGATTTTTACGATTACATCGTTGTAGACGAGTTCCATCATGCAGCTGCACCCACTTATCAGAAGCTGTTGGAATATTACCAGCCGAAGATCCTGCTTGGACTGACCGCCACCCCGGAACGCATGGACGGCAAAAGCGTTCTGGACTATTTCGGCGGACGCATTGCCGCCGAGATCCGTCTGCCGGAGGCCATTGACCGGAAACTACTTTGTCCCTTCCAATATTTCGGCGTCACCGACACCGCAGATCTGAGCAGCCTGAAATGGCGTACCGGCGGCTACGATAAAAACGAGCTGTCCAACCTGTACACCCTCAGCGGCATGGTGGCGGAGCGCCGCGCTGACCTTGTGGTGAACTCCATCCTGAAATATGTCACCGATATCGACGAGGTAAAGGGTCTGGGCTTCTGCGTTTCCATCGCTCATGCCCAATTTATGGCGCGCTACTTTAATACCCATGGCATCCCGTCTATGGCACTGACCGGCGATTCTCCTGACGAGGAGCGCAACGCCGCCAAACAGCGGCTGGTTTCCGGGGAGCTCCGATTCCTCTTTGTGGTGGACATTTACAACGAGGGTGTGGATATCCCCGAGGTGAACACTGTGCTGTTCCTGCGCCCTACCGAGTCGCTGACCGTGTTTTTGCAGCAACTGGGGCGTGGTCTGCGTCTGGCAGAAAACAAGGATTGCCTGACCGTTTTGGATTTCATCGGGCAGGCCAACAAAAAGTATAATTTTGAGGAGAAATTCGCAGCACTGCTCTCGAACACCACCCGCCAGCGTCAGTCGGGAACCTTAAAGAGGGCTTTGATCCTCGTGCACCCAAAGGCTGCCATATATTCGCTGGAAAAAATAAGCTCAACCGA
>ENA-OQJS01000144-OQJS01000144.1-human-gut-metagenome-genome-assembly--contig:-NODE-144-length-13124-cov-1.407633_pt1 | contig 13124 bp, 14 predicted proteins | sample MGYA00242598_ERZ504764 | MGnify/ENA primary metagenome ERZ504764 (study PRJEB26092, sample SAMD00036368) | human gut metagenome | host: Homo sapiens | study: EMG produced TPA metagenomics assembly of...
AGTTGGAAAGACTATATACAAAAAGAATCCCGATAAAGTGAAAAAAATAGAAAAATCATGAAATGCAAAACACCTTTTAGCTATGTTGACCTTAGCAACGGCAGTTGGCTGCAATTCTATCCAGAGAAGTTCATTCGATTCGTTTGATGAATACCCTGTATATGAAGGTAAATGGGAAGAAATGACTTACTCGCCGGCTGGAACGCATTTTTCTTTGTGGGCTCCTACAGCTCAGGAAGTACGTGTCATGTTATACGAAAAGGGACAGGGTGGAGCTGTCCAGCGGATGATAAGCATGCAGCAGGCAGCCGACGGAATGTGGCAGGCTGTGGCAGAAGGTGATTTGAAAGGTAGCTTTTATGCATTCAATGTAAAAATAGATGGCATCTGGCAAGGTGATACTCCTGGTGTTATGGCAAAAGCGGTGGGAGTAAATGGCGACCGTGCTGCCATTATCGATATGAGAGAAACTAATCCTCAGGGATGGGAAAAGGATGTACGTCCGCCCTTAAAAAGTTTTTCTGATATCATTATTTACGAGATGCATCATCGTGATTTTTCGATCGATACGGTTGCAGGCATCAAGCATAGAGGAAAATTTCTGGCTCTGACGGAAGACAGCACCCATACTTATCTGGGTGAGAAGACAGGTATTGCGCATTTGAAGGAACTGGGAGTGACTCATGTGCATTTGTTGCCTTCATTCGATTTTTCGTCAGTCGATGAAACAAAGCTGAATAAGCCTCAGTACAACTGGGGATATGATCCGAAAAATTACAATGTTCCCGAAGGTTCGTATGCAACAGATCCTTATAAGCCTGATGTGCGTATTCGTGAATTTAAGCAAATGGTGATGGCTTTGCACCGTGCTGGAATCAGGGTAATAATGGATGTTGTATATAATCATACGGCTCTGACAAAAGGAAGCAATTTTGAACGTACAGTTCCCGGTTATTTTTACCGTCAGGATAGTGAAGGAAAGTTTGCCAATGCTTCGGGATGCGGTAATGAAACGGCGAGTGAACGTGCATGGTTCGGAAATTTATCATAGAGTCTGTTTGTTACTGGGCGAATGAATATCATGTAGATGGTTTCCGTTTCGACCTAATGGGCATACACGACATCGTTACGATGAAGGAAATCCGAAAAGCTCTTGATGGAATAGATCCTACCATATTTATATATGGAGAAGGATGGGCTGCCGGTACTCCGCAGCTTCCTGCTTCTGAACTTGCTATGAAGAATAATGTTTATCAGATGCCTGGTATTGCGGCTTTCAGTGATGAATTCCGTGACAGTCTGCGAGGTCCGTTTGGCAAGGATGAGAAAGGAGCTTTCGTTATAGGACGTCCGGGGCATGAAACTGGTGTGAAGTTCGGTATTGTAGGTGGAATTGCTCATCCGCAAATAAACAACGATTCAGTACGTCGTGTTCCTAAGATATGGGCGAATACTCCTTCGCAATTTATCAGTTATGTAAGTTGTCATGACGACTTATGCCTGACAGACAGACTGAAAGTTACTCTTCCGGGGGCTTCTGTTCCGGAATTGAAGGCTTTGCAGAAATTGGCCGAAACTGCTGTGTTTACATCGCAGGGAGTTCCTTTTATATTTGCCGGGGATGAAATATTGCGCGACAGGAAAGGTGTTGTAAATGCTTACAACAAACCGGATGAAATAAATGCGATAGACTGGCGCAATAAAACAGCTTATCGTGAAGTGTTCGACTATGTAAGGGGGCTGATTGCTATGCGTAAGGCTCATCCTGCTTTTCGAATGGGAAATGCAGATCTGATTCGCAAGCATCTGGAGTTTATTCATGTGCCGGCTACGAATGTTGTTGCTTTCCGTATAAAGGGAAGTCCTTGTGGCGATAAGTGGTTGAATACGATTGTAGTACTGAATGCTCGTACAGAACCGATAAAGGTTAATATTCCAGAAGGTAAATATTGGATAGCATGTCGTGACGGCAAGATTGACTTGATTTTGGGATTGGGCATGATTACCGGAAACCAGATCACAGTCAGTCCGCGTTCGGCTATGATTATCCATCAGTAATATACAAGAACAATGCAGAATATCATTACAATTAAAGACGGGGTGACCAGACATCCTTTATATCGACTGAATGAGCCGATTAATTTACAGATAGCAAAAGGAGAACATGTTGCTATCGTAGGTCCAAACGGAGCAGGTAAGAGTTTGTTGGTGGATACTATTATCGGACGGTATCCGCTACTGATGAACGAGGTAGAATATGATTTTTCGCCTTCAGAGTCGAACTTGGTATGTGATAATATAAAGTATATAACTTTCCGTGACTCGTACGGTGATTCTGACGGAACGTATTATTATCAGCAGCGCTGGAATTCTCAGGATCTGGAAGAAACTCCAGTAGTTCGTGATTTGTTGCCTGAATGTAAGAATCAGGAGCTACGCACCGTATTGTATGATTTATTTGGGGTAGATACGATGCTTGACAAGCATATTATCTTGTTGTCTAGTGGTGAGTTGCGCAAGTTTCAACTTACAAAAACCTTACTCTCCAATCCGCGTGTGTTGATTATGGATAATCCGTTTATCGGTCTTGATGCCAAAACCCGCGACCTGTTGCATGAACTGTTGCAGAAACTTACAGAGGTAACTCCTTTGCAGGTTATTCTGGTTCTATCGAAAACGGACGATATCCCAGCTTTTATAACACATGTCATTCCAGTTGCCAACCGCTCTTGCGGAAAAAAAATACCCCGAGAGGAGTATTTGTCGATAAATGCCGGTGTTCCTGCCCATGTGCTGACTGAAGAAAAATATCAGCGTATCCTGACTTTGCCTTATGCTGATAATTTGTATCATACCGAGCATATTGTAGACTTGAATAAAGTAAGTATACGTTATGGTGAACGTACTATCCTGAAAGAACTTGACTGGACTGTGCTTTGTGGTGAAAAATGGGCATTAAGCGGAGATAACGGCTCTGGAAAGTCAACGCTGCTGAGTCTGGTCTGTGCCGATAATCCCCAAAGCTATGCTTGTGATATATCTTTGTTCGGGCGTAAGCGCGGTAGTGGAGAAAGCATTTGGGAAATAAAAAAACATATCGGATACGTAAGTCCGGAGATGCATCGTGCCTATTTAAAAAATCTGCCGGCTATTGATATCGTAGCAAGCGGACTCCATGATTCTATCGGCTTGTATAAGAAAACCCATAAGGAAGATATTGCTATTTGTGAGTGGTGGATGGATATCTTTGGTATTAAAGAGCTGAAGGATCGTAATTTCCTGCAACTGTCGAGTGGTGAGCAGCGTATGGTGTTACTTGCCCGTGCCTTTGTGAAAGATCCGGAGCTGCTGATACTGGATGAACCTCTTCATGGATTGGACATGTATAACCGACGGCTGGTAAAGGATGTGATAGAGGCATTCTGTCAGCGAAAAGATAAAACACTTATTATGGTGACACATTATAAGGAAGAACTTCCTGCGTGTATAGATCATAGTCTGTATCTTGTACGAAACCGTTAAGGCTTGTTTTATTTGTGTCCTGATTGGCAGAAAGAGATTGTTGAATTGCTTTTGATGAAATCTGTGAGGAAATATTTTTGGTTTTTCGTTTCTTTTCCTATATTTGTTTAATTTTTAAGAAAGGGCTAAAAAGCCCTTTTATACATAACTAATATATGAAAACTATGAATATCAAGATTCGACTGATCATTATGAACTTCCTGCAGTTTGCTGTATGGGGAGCTTATCTGACCTCCATGGGAACTTATTTAACTAAAATTGGGCTGGGAAGCCATATTGGTATATTTTATGCCATGCAGGGTATTGTTTCGTTGTTCATGCCTGCTATATTAGGCATTATAGCTGATAGATGGGTTCCGGCACAACGATTGCTGGGATTGAGTCATTTGCTTGCAGCCCTGTTTATGGTAGGAGCCGGATATTATGGAATGACAGCGGGTGATGATGTTTCGTTTACTGTCTTGTTTTCATTTTATTCAATGAGTGTGGCTTTTTATATGCCTACACTTGCATTGTCGAATTCGGTAGCTTATACAGCGCTTGATAAAGCGGGACTGGATACAATTAAAGCATTTCCTCCTATCCGTACCTGTGGCACGATAGGTTTTATTTGTTCCATGTGGCTGGTAGACTTGTTAGGATTTCAGGCAAATTATATGCAATTCTTTACTTGTGCGGTATGGGGAGTGATTTTGGCTGTTTATGCTAATACATTGCCTCAGTGTCCGGTGACTAGAAATACCGGCGGGCAGAGAAAATCCCTTGTTGAGGCTTTGGGATTGAAGGCCTTTTTACTGTTCCGCCAGCGCAAAATGGCGATATTTTTTATCTTCTCAATGCTGTTGGGTGTTTCATTACAGATAACCAACGGATTTGCCAATCCGTTTATCACAAGCTTTAGTGCAATTCCTGAATATGCTGATACTTTTGGTGTGCAGCATGCTAATTTGCTGATTTCACTTTCACAAATCAGTGAAACATGCTGTATATTGCTTATACCTTTCTTCTTAGGACGGTTCGGTATAAAGAAGGTTATGCTGATTGCTATGATTGCCTGGGTTTTACGCTTCGGCTTATTTGGACTTGGTAATCCGGGTAGTGGAGTATGGATGTTTATTCTTTCCATGATTGTATATGGAGTGGCTTTCGACTTCTTTAATGTTTCCGGTTCCTTGTTCGTTGATAAAGAAACAGATATTTCCGTACGTTCTAGCGCTCAAGGACTTTTCATTATAATGACTAACGGACTTGGGGCTACTATTGGTACGTTGACTGCGCAGTGGGTAGTAAACCAGTTTGTTGATTTCAGCAGCACGGAACCACAAGTTGAGGGCTGGACAAATGCCTGGTTTATTTTCGCTGCCTATGCGTTGGTTGTAGCTGTTATGTTCAGTATTGTGTTTAAATATAAACATGAAGTTAAAAACAGTATGAATGAGATAGAGATAAGAGTTCTTGATATGTCTGCTGTGCTCAAGCCTTCGGATGCTTTTGCATTGGTTCTGGAAGAGCTTGGAGGAGGTTTCCGCAAACTGGCTCTCATAATCGGGAAACAGGAAGCACAAGCCATAAAAATGGGACAAATGTCGTATACTCCTCCGCGTCCTTTTACTCATGACCTGATGCTGAGTGTGATGGAAAAGGGAGGATTAGTGCCGGTAAAAGGAGTGATTTATGAGGTGAAAGATGGCATTTACAGTTCCTATTTATTTGTACGCTGTGCGGATGAAACAATATTTCAGGTCGATGCTCGTACGACAGATGTTATCTCTCTTTCTCTCAGAAAAAGTTTCCTCTGTATGTTTATGAAGATATTTTAGAAAGAGAACAGCTGCGTAATATCTCAGCTGATGGCTCTACATATTGTGTCTCAATAAACACTATAGATATTGATTCTCTGAAAAAAGCAATGGATGAAGCCGTGGAGAATGAGGACTATGAACGAGCATCACAGTTGCGCGATAGAAATAAGAAAACGATGAGAAAAAGAAGATAAATACAAGTAAACGATAATATTTAAAGAATATGCATGTATTTTATGCTCCGGATATAGCTGTTAATCCGGAATTGCCCGAAGAAGAGGCTGGAACATTGCCTGGCGAGTGTTGCTGTTTGACGGTGGGTGTGATGAAATAATGACTGACCGATGGGAAAGGTTGTTTTTACCGTTGCCGCTATTAGTGCGGCAACCGGTAAGCGTTGTCAGGTAAAAGTGAATGAGGTTATTCCCCAAGAACCTTTCTGGAAAGGTCATTTGCATCTGGCAATGGCACCTACCAAGAATATGGACCGTATAGAATGGTTTGTAGAGAAAGCTACGGAAATTGGTTTCGATGAACTCAGTTTTCTGAATTGTCGGTTTTCTGAGAGAAAGGTGATTAAGACTGAGCGCATCGAGAAGATTGTTGTTTCGGCTATAAAACAATCACTCAAAGCGCGAAAACCAGTTGTTAATGAAATGGTAGACTTTGGACGGTTCATGCAACGTGAATTTGCGGGACAAAAATTTATAGCTCATTGTTACGAAGGAGAGAAGCCTCTTCTGAAAGATGTTTTGCAACCTGGAGAAGATGCTGTGGTATTAATTGGCCCCGAGGGTGATTTCAGCCGTGAGGAAGTTGAAAAGGCTGAAGCGATGGGATTTCGTTCAATCAGTTTAGGTAAATCGCGCTTACGTACAGAAACTGCTGCTTTGGTGGCAGTACATACCATGAATTTATTTAATAGTTAATGGACGGAGATATGAAAAAGAATATATTAGGATATTGTTTACTGCTGGTTGCTGTACTGTTGGCGTCATGCAGCAAGAAGAACAATTATGAAAACGTGCTCCCCAAAGATGCTGCAATGGTTGTGTCTGTCGATCTGGTTTCGATGGCTGAAAAGAGTGGATTGAGTGGAGATGAAGGTGCTCCGGTTGTGGCACGGCTGAATGAAGCTTTGAAAAGCGGGGCTGAAGGAGCAGGTGAACTTATAGACAAGATCACGAAAGATCCTTCGGAGAGTGGCTTGGATTTAACTGAAAAGATTTATTATTTTATTGAATCTGGTGGCGTATCTACAGGTCTGGTTATAAGAGTTTCTGATCAAGATAAACTGGAAGACTTGTTGAATGCTTTGCATAACCAGCAGGTATGTGAGAAGCCTGTTGAAGCAGAGGGGTGTATGTGGACCTCTATGGGGCGTGTGCTGGTAACGTATACAGATGACGCATTCCTGGCTTTGCTTGACTTGAAAGGAGGGGAGGCAAAAGATATGCTTCATATGGCTTCAATGCTTTTGCGCCAGACTGAAAAGGATGGATTTACGGCAACTTCTGATTTTCAACAAATGAAGAATCAGAAAGGAGATATTGTTTTATTGTCTTCTTTGGATTTGCTTCCAGGAGAATACGTTACTCCACTTACTATGGGAGTTTCTGCTACACTGGATTTGAAGAATATAAAAGCGCTTTCTACGATATCTTTTGAGAAAGGGAAGATTGTGATGGATGTACAGGATATAACAACGGATAAAGTAATGACTTCATTGGTAGAAAAGCAGTTGCAAGCTACAAATCCGGTCAAAGGTACTTATCTCGATACTTTCCCTGCAAATTACATTTTTCTGGATGTCTGGTAATGTAGATGGAAATAAAATCTATCAGTTGCTGTGTGAAAACCCGACTGTACGTCAGCAGTTCGAAAGCTCAATTATGCCTATCGATTTTGAGGCAATATTTGGTTCTATAAAAGGCGATGTGGCAGTGGCGGTAACTAATCCTTTGCAGAATGGTTTTATTGCTTATGCTGATGTCACGAACAGTCAGTTTCTGCAAACATTTGAAGATCTGAAGCCCTTGCTGGCGTTGACTAACGGACAAATGCAGCTGATAAACCGTGGTGCTGACAGTTATGAATTCCGTATGCGGAATGGCAGTATGATGGGACTTCGTGCAGGAAATGTCAGTTTCTGGTTTGGAGTGAAAAATAATCGCTTGTATTTTACCAATGATTATAATTTGGTAGATACTCGTGTTCCTGGACTTACTTTACGGGATTGTCCATGGGGACAAAAAGTGTCGGGAAAGCGTTGTTTTGTTGGGATGAATTTTACATCTGCTTCAGATCAGGCGAAGCAGCTTTTGGGTAATAACAGTCAATATGCTCCTGCTATAGGTGTGTTGCGCATTTTGGATTATATGACGGTAGAAACGGTAGATTATAAAACATCTCATATTGACTGACAACAAAAAGCAAAGATAAAAATGTACTTCAAATATTGTTAGAGGTATTTAATTAATGAAAAATGGAAACAATTGAATTACAACAAACTCTGCCGGAGGTATTTGCCGGCAGAGATAGTATCATTTCCGATGTTTGGCATCGGCAAGTTGCGTTTCAGAGGGGGAAGACTTATCTGGTAGAAGCCGTTTCGGGTACAGGTAAATCTTCCCTTTGCAGTTTTATTTATGGATATAGAAAGGACTATCAGGGCATTATCTGTTTTGACGGTGAAAATGTGAAGAATTTCTCTGTCAGCCGGTGGGTAGAAATCAGAAAACGTTCGTTGAGCATGTTGTTTCAGGAATTGCGTTTGTTCCCGGAGCTGACAGCATGGGAAAACGTACAGCTGAAGAATTCACTGACGGGACATTGCAAACGCAAGCAGATAGAAGATTGGTTCTCACGTTTAGGTATTTCAGACAAATGGGACCAGCAGATTGGAAAGATGTCTTTGGACAGCAGCAGCGTGTTGCTTTTGTTCGTGCTTTGTGCCAGCCTTTTGATTTTATTTTTTTAGATGAACCGGTCAGTCATTTGGATGATGGCAATGGGAAGATTATGGCAGATATCTTGCATGAGGAAGCTGAAAAGCAGGGAGCAGGTATAATAGTAACGTCTATCGGAAAACATATTCCGTTGAATTATGACAGGGTACTTTCTTTGTAAATACAGATATTATGATTTGGAAGTTATTAAGACAGCATATTAGTGTGTCGCAGCTTGCAGGATTTTTCCTGGCTAATTTATTTGGTATGATTATCGTCTTGCTGGGAGTTCAGTTTTATCGGGATGTATTACCTATATTTACTCAGGGCGATAGCTTTATAAAAAAAGATTTTGTAATTCTCAGCAAGAAAGTTAGTACGTTGGGAACTCTTGTTGGAAAAAGTAATACATTTTCTGCGGGTGATATTGCGGAAATAAAGGAGCAGCCGTTTACTAAGAGTGTAGGTGGATTCCTTCCGTCGCAATTTAAGGTATCTGCTGGCATGGGAATGCAAGGAATACGTATGTCGACTGATATGTTTTTTGAGTCGGTTCCAGATGAATTTGTTGATGTGAAGTTAGATAAATGGAGTTTTAATCCGGCATCGGATATTGTTCCAATCATTATTCCACGTAATTATCTGAATTTGTATAATTTCGGTTTTGCACAAAGCCGTAACCTTCCTCAGCTTTCGGAAGGAGTAATGGGCATGGTGAATCTGGACATCCGGATAATGGGGAATGGGCAAGTGAAGCAGATGAAAGGGAATATTGTCGGCTTTTCAAACAGACTCAATACTATTTTGGTTCCCGAATCATTTATGAATTGGGCAAATGAAGCCTATGGCGCAGGAGAAAAAGCTGAGCCTTCGAGACTGATTGTAGAAGTTAACAATCCGGCAGATGAACGGATTGCTAAGTTTTTCCAACAGAAAGGGTATGAAACAGAAGGTAACGGTTTGGATGCCGGTAAGGCAACTTGGTTCTTGAAAATCGTTATCGGTATTGTATTGTCTGTTGGTTTGCTAATCAGTGTGCTTTCATTCTATATTTTGATATTAAGTATATATCTGTTGCTGCAGAAGAATTCTACAAAACTCGAAAATTTACTATTGATAGGTTATAGTCCTGCCCGGGTAGCACGTCCGTATCAGTTGCTTACTGTTATTCTTAATTTGGCAGTATTGTTACTGAGCTGTGTTGTTGTTATGTCTGTAAGATCTCTATATCTTGATACAATAATGAATCTTTATCCGGGTGCAGGAGGGGGAAGTATGATTCTTTCTCTGGTTGCCGGATGTATTATTTTTATAGGAGTGTCTGTACTGAATATTGTGATTATACGTCGTAAAATAAATGCTATCTGGTTGCGGAAATAAAAAGGCTAATGAATATGATACAACAAATAGAATTTTCTTTAAAACCTCGTCGAAGAGGTTTCCATTTGATTACAGAGGAAGTGATGTCGCACTTATCTGCGTTGCCTGCAACCGGACTGGTAAATCTTTTTGTGAAACATACTAGTTGTGCACTCAGTATTAATGAAAATTATGATCCTTCAGTGCGTAGTGATATGGAACAGATTTATAATCGTTTAGTTCGTGAAAATGAAAGTTATTATCAGCATACAGATGAGGGAAGTGACGACATGCCCAGTCATGCAAAATGTAGCTTGACTGGAGTTTCGCTTACTATTCCTGTTACTGGAGGGAAACTGAATCTGGGAACTTGGCAGGGTATTTATCTTTGTGAGTTTCGTGATTATGGCGGTCCTCGTCGGATTGTAGCTACAATTATGGGATAGGAGTGTTCGGATATAGTTCGTTTGTTTACTAATTATCGGGAAACAAAGAAAAATTTATTGGTATGCCTGTGTGTGAATAAATGTTTATAGATGTCTTATACTGTAAAATGATATGTTCAAAAAACGCTTGATTTGTGTCAGGAAACATAGTTTTACGGCTAAAAAATGTTACATAGGAGTACACTGTTGGCAGATTATTGTATAAATTTGCCATACCAAATAGTTAAACATTAAACTATTTTGATAAAGACTAAAAAGTAGATTTTTCAGGACTATTAAAAGAACTTTTAATTATACAATAAAAGATTAAGCTTATGTCAAAAATCGTTGGACACATTTCGCAGGTAATCGGTCCGGTTGTCGATGTTCGGTTTAAATTCGACGGTGTGGATGCAGAACATGCTTTGCCGAAAATTCACGATGCTATGACCATTAAAAGACATGATGGTCGTATCTTGGTAGTGGAGGTTCAGCAACATATCGGTGAAGATACTGTGCGTACCGTTGCGATGGACAGTACAGACGGGTTGCAGCGCGGAATGGAAGTCATGCTTACCGGACAGGCTATTACAATGCCTGTTGGTCCTCAAATTAAAGGACGAGTAATGAACGTAGTCGGTGAAACGATAGACGGTATGAAGGAACTGGATAAGACAGGAGGTTTTCCTATCCACCGCGAACCGCCTAAATTTGAAGATCTGGCTACTACGCAGGAAGTCCTTTTTACGGGTATTAAGGTTATCGACCTTTTGGAACCTTATCTGAAAGGAGGTAAAATTGGATTGTTTGGTGGTGCGGGAGTTGGAAAAACCGTGCTTATCAAAGAGTTGATTAACAATATTGCCAAAAAGCACAACGGTTTCTCAGTCTTTGCCGGTGTAGGAGAACGTACTCGTGAGGGTAACGACCTGCTTCGTGAAATGATTGAATCTGGAGTTATCCGCTACGGCGATGAGTTTCTGAAGAGCATGGAAGAAGGAAACTGGGACTTGTCGAAAGTAGATTATTCTGAAGTAGAGAAATCGCAGGTTGCAATGGTGTTCGGACAGATGAATGAACCTCCTGGCGCACGTCAGTCTGTTGCATTGTCTGGATTGACACTTGCAGAATCTTTCCGTGACCGCCAGACTGGTGAGAATGGTCCACGTGATATTCTTTTCTTTATTGACAATATATTCCGTTTTACTCAGGCTGGTTCTGAGGTTTCAGCTTTGCTTGGACGTATGCCGTCGGCCGTAGGTTATCAGCCTACACTGGCTACAGAAATGGGACAGATGCAGGAACGAATCACTTCTACCAAGAATGGTTCTATTACTTCTGTTCAGGCTGTATATGTTCCTGCCGATGACTTGACCGACCTGCTCCGGCTACTACCTTTACGCACTTGGATGCTACTACTGTATTGAGCCGTAAGATTACAGAGCTGGGAATATATCCGGCAGTAGATCCGTTGGAATCGACTTCTCGTATTCTGGATCCGTTAATTGTCGGTAAAGACCATTACGAAACAGCTCAGCGTGTAAAGCAGATTCTTCAGCGTAATAAGGAGTTGCAGGATATTATTTCTATTTTGGGTATGGATGAACTTTCGGATGAAGATCGTCTGACTGTGAACCGTGCTCGTCGAGTACAGCGATTCCTTTCTCAACCGTTTGCCGTAGCCGAACAGTTACAGGAGTTCCGGGAGTTATGGTTTCTATAGAAGATACTATCAAGGGATTCAAGATGATTCTGGACGGTGAGGTTGACTATCTGCCTGAACAGGCCTTCCTGAATGTAGGTACGATAGAAGACGCAATCGAGAAAGGAAAGAAATTGCTTGAAGCTGCCAAAGGGTAAAGAAAACTCAACGAATTATGAAGGAAATGCATTTAGTTATCGTTTCACCCGAACGCATGTTGTTCGACGGAAAAGTTTCGCAAGTAACTCTTCCGGGGAGAAATGGGGGAATTTCAGGTGTTGACAAATCATGCACCTATTATTTCTTCACTTGTAGCGGGTAAAATAAGTTATACGTCAGGGGCAGAAACTCAGTCATTACAAATTGCAGGAGGATTTGCCGACATAAACAATAATCAGATTTCAGTCTGTGTAGAACTTTGAGAAAAGTAATACAGGCGTAGAACTTAAACGTTTTGGTTAGTTTTTTAAGAAAACTTGCAACTATACTATGTTTTTGTTAACCATCAGAAAAAAGTTTATCAGAGAGTTGACTCTAATTGGGGTCGTGTTAACGGCTTTAGTAGCTGTAGTGTATCATATGTTCATACCAGACAGGTATTTTCTATGGTTCCCTTCAATCCCGATATTCTTTTTATCTTGTTTGGCTTATTTTACATAGCTATGTTTTCGTTCTACTATCGTATGGGACTGGAAAAACTGGTAATGTGTTATTTGTCATGCAAAGTTTTGAAATTTATCTTAAGTGCCTTGGTACTGATAGCATATGCTTTCTTTATCGGACATGAAGTTGTTGCTTTTATGTTGACTTATGTATTTTTCTTCTTTGCATTTCTGATATTTGAAACTCGCTTTTTCCTTTGGTTTGAAATGAAACTGAAAAATAGTAAAAAGGTAAACAATGAAAAAAATACGGTACATAGCACTGTTTCTGCTTCTGTTGATGGGAACAACAGGAATGTTGATGGCGCAAAATGCTGATTCAACGGCGGTAGCTGCTTCTTCCGAACAGAACCAGACGGAAGATATAAGTGTTAACGAACTGGTTTTCGGACATATCGGCGATGCTTATGAATGGCATATTGCTACATTGGGCAATACTGTTGTCAGTATTCCGTTGCCGGTTATCGTACATAGCAGTACGGGATGGCATGTTTTCTCTTCTTCTCGTCTGGAAGAAGGAGAATATGAAGGACTGTATATAGCACGTGGCGGAGCATACGATGGAAAGATCGTAGAACGCAATGAAGCTGGTGAGGAAGTTCGTCCGTTGGACATTTCTATTACTAAAAATGTAATGGGATTATTTATCAACAGTGCAGTTTTGCTTGTCATCATGATGAGTTGTGTGCGTTGGTACAAGAAAC
>ENA-OQJS01000145-OQJS01000145.1-human-gut-metagenome-genome-assembly--contig:-NODE-145-length-13086-cov-1.401034_pt1 | contig 13086 bp, 19 predicted proteins | sample MGYA00242598_ERZ504764 | MGnify/ENA primary metagenome ERZ504764 (study PRJEB26092, sample SAMD00036368) | human gut metagenome | host: Homo sapiens | study: EMG produced TPA metagenomics assembly of...
TCTCCCCTTTCCCTCCCTGTGTGTTTAGCGCGTCCGGCGGCGTTATATGCGCGAGCGCGCGCGTTGACGGAGCGGGTGTGCCACGATAGTTCAAAAGTGAATAAATAACAGTTATGCGAAATTGCAAGCTGGTTCTTTCCCCCCTATAACCCTCTATCTCCATATAACCCTCTATCTCCAAAAGCTACACCGTTAGCCAGCAGAGCAGACCGTAGGCAAGAATTGGCGTGAGGTTCGGATTTGTGGATGGTCTACGACTATTTCACATGGATAATTGACTTCATTTTGTAGTCGGCTTGATATGTACAAATGTTGCATAGCGGTATGAGCGGTTGATTACAAATTGAAAGCGAATGACCAGCTGGATAGTCTTATTAGATAGTTAAAAGTATTGAGGTATTGCCGAATAAATAATCCTAGTCGATTGATATGATATGGTTGTAGTTGTCAGTAATTAAATCGGAGAAGAACTAACCGAATCAGATGATACAACTATTCCATTGGAATAATAGTTAAAAAGATTGAGTAATTGTTTGCGACTATTATAATAAGTACGATGGATAAAGATTTTGAGGTAATATGATGTGGATTAAAATTAACAGGTGTCAAGACACATACTGATTTTTGGGGATGTCTGATGGCTTAGCGACTATCGCATCTCTTTTTCTCTAAAAGGCGAACGACTATTTCACACAAAAAATGCACGACTATTTGACGATAGTTCGCAAGAAAATGCTGCGACCATTACTCTACGACTATCAGAGAACTACTCTTTACTATACGATATATAGGACTTTCAAAAGCTTGTCGTCTGACGACTTTACGACTATTTCACGACTATTTTATCGGAAAAACTACGACTATTGGCTACGACTATTCCAGAACTTGTTACGACTATTCCAGCCGAAACATTACGACTATTGCTCGCCCTTATTAGCTATCGGGCGAAAGCCCGAAAAGAGATGCGGCAAGAGCCGCCAATGGTTCCGCGCCGCCGGGCTGACCCTGTACAGGTGGAGACGTTGACCCCTCAGTAGACACTCCGGGTGTAGCACTTGCCAGCGATCCGCAGACGGTAGGAGCTGACCCCGCCGGGCTGGCATGGTCTGCGGTATGTTGCACCGCTGCCCCCCCTATATACCTTATTATAATAGGCGGCTGCGCTGACTTGTGCAGCGTCCGGCGTGGCGCAGGCGGTATTATATCCGCTTGTGTCGGTCTGGTATCGTGAGCGGTTGAATGGGTCAAATAGCAGGAAAAACACCTGTAAAGCCTTGTGCGCTGTTTTGTGTCGTTGGCGGTATAGTTGCATTGACGATGCAAAACGCGCTGTAAACGCTTGTATGGGATTGTATTGCAGTAGGGCAAAACAAAAGCCCTGCACCCTCAGCAGATACAAGGCAAAAGAAAAACCCGGCCATTGCTGACCGGGTGAGATGCTTCTTATTTGCTGGCCTTGAAGAGCGCAGAGAAAAACCAAAAGAAAAACAAGATACAAGAATAATATCATTTTGCGTTTACCTCCGCCCAAACTTTAAATCCGTTGTGTCCGCCGTGTGCGTTGATGTCATTGCACATGGCTTGTATTTCTTTTTCGGTCATTTTTTCGCCATAATCGCCGTTTGCAATGCTGGTTAGCTCCTCAGCTATCCATTTATGCCCATAAAAACCGCCATTAGTGGCGGTAGTCCCGATACCATAAAAAATTGTATACATTTTCAGCCCCTCCCTCAGCTGTTAAGAAAAGCAATCATAACGAGCGCACCGCTAATCATGCCGCCCACATACCAGAGGGCTGCCCACTGGGTAAAATCAAGAGTAATCATTTTTTACACCTCATTTAATAGCAAATGTATTCTACAGATTCCCAATATTCGTCATTTTCGGCATTCCAAGAACGGATTTCAGTTTTTTTAATTCGCTTAATAACGTCGTAGGCGTGGCCGTGATATACAGCATACCGATATTTTGCAGTATCTAATGCGCCAGCTTTAAGCAGCTTTGCACGAAATGCTTTTGTCATTGTCTTACCTCCTTACTGCTCCGCCCGATTGTTGAGCCAGACCAGACAGAGGAGAAAACCGGAAATCATACCGCCCACATACCAGAGGGCCGCCCACTGGGTTGCATCAAGTGCCAGCATATTACTGCACCCCCTTGCAATACAGGCCGCTGGCGCGGCAGATGGTGCGGATACGGTTGCAAGCCTGGTACAGTGCGCGGGCTTGCACGTCTAACCACGTTTCGCGGCTGTTGGGGTTGTTCATGCCGCCGTCGGTGCGCTTGAGTTCGGACGGGGTGCAGACGCGGGCGGCAATATCGGCATCATAGCAGATGGAGCAGCCGCCGTTGCTGTACTGCTCCCAGCAGCTTGCACCGTTGAGCGCCCACCGCTCAAGTTCTGCACCGTCAAGAGGCAGGCGCTCCATTATTGTCCGCACCCTCCTGCACATCGTCCAGCAGGTCGAGAGCGTACAACGTGACGGCCTTACTCCATGCGCTGCGATCGTGGCGGGTGTTGAGTTCGGCGCGGATGGTATCAGCGAGTGCGGTATAGTCGGGAGCGGTGGGGGCGTTGCTCTGCTCTGCTGCGGCCTGCTCCATCTCGTCGAGGATAGCAAGGGCTTTGCGGTAGTCCTCGCGGCGCTCCTCGCAGCACTTGGGAGCGGTAATATAGCCGTTGAGCTCCGCGCGGAAATCTTGCTCCCAGTTGGTGCAGTCCACACGAGGTGCGCCGTTTTCGTCAAGGTCGAAATCCTCCTCAAGGATGATTGCAGCAAAGAGGTCTTCCGCCCACAGGCGTTCCCAGTACTTTGTGATGTTAATTTTCATGGTTTTTGTCCTCCTGTTTTGTGGTGGTGTGGTGGTATACATCCTCTGTACATTTACTATTATACATGATTAAACGTACAAGTCAATAGTATATTCAAGATTAAACGTACAAGCATATAAAAACGTTGCACACGCAACACACAAGCACTGTGCATTCCAGCACCCTACACAATCCCGATCATCCCGGTGCGGCCTGTCGTGTGCAGTCGTTCCGGGTGCGCTGGGGTTACCCGGGGGGAATAGGGCCGGAAGCCCGGGTGGGGGTGGTGAGTCCCGTCTCCTCCGACCAAAATAAAAAAGGCGTTTTTCAGTGTCCTTATTGCCAAGACCCACCACACCTTCACAAACCAAAACCCATCTGATTGTGCAAGTCTCCAAAAATTCCGAAAAAATACAAAAAGGCCCCTCTCCCGGTCTAATCTGTGCTATACTTGACCGTAAGAAAGGGGCATTGTAAAAAATGGCAAAACTCGTAAAGTGTAAACACTGCGGCGCAAGGATATCCGTTACCGCTAAAACCTGTCCGCAGTGTGGTGGAGAGAATACACCTCCAAAGCCAGCTTATAAGCGGCTGTGGTTCAAAATCCTTATGGTAATGTTCGTATTGGCTTTTATTATGGATTTGGTAAGCCTCGTAACAAAACAGATACTGCGGCTAGCTCTGAAAGCGAAAAACCAACATCATCCGTTGCGTCATCTGTAAAGACAGAATCTGAAAATCCGTCTGTTACTTCGGAAGAAACCGTAAAAGAGAACGGTTCTATTGTTTTAGTTGATGAAGTTCTTGGTGATTATGGAAAAGAAGAAACGAACAAGAGTGGCTATAAATATATCTGGTACATGGTTCCGACTGGCACATACGAAGTTGAGAATCAAAACAAAGAAGCGACAGTATTTGTGGTGTCTGATGCAAATTCTGACGATGTGAGTGATGTGCTGAAATTTGAAAAAGCTGGCGAAAAGCAGAATGTTACCGTTAAAAACGGCTACCATATCGAACTTTCGATTAGTGCGGAAGTCTTGCTAACACCAGTTGAATAAAGGGAGGAATCACAAAATGAGCTTTATAGGAGCAATAATCGCATAACACAAAAAGCCAGCGGCTAGATGTTCTCTAACCACTGGCTTTTCTTATAGGCTGTTTACTTCACAATTTCACTGTGATATGGATGGTACTCAACATTGGGCAAGGGCATCCAATACTTCACATCGTGCATAATGCACTTGTTGCCCCGGAGCAGAACCGCTCGATCTCGCCGTTTTCGTCCGGTTCAAAGGAAAGCTGACCGCTATCGACAACCTTTCCGTCACAAGCGATAACAGCTCGTGGACGCACTCGCCGTAGTCAAAGGTGCGCCAGAGTTTCAGCATGGTCTCGAAAGCGTAGTTGAGGTATTCCTTCATATCCTGAATCTTATCTGCGGTAAGCATAGTTGTTCTCCTTTCACATGGGCATCTGGGTCTGACCGTTCGTGACCTGAACCAACATAACGGAGTTTGCGCACGGTCTCCACTTCTTGATGTACTCGACAGCTTCATCGAACCGCTTCTTTGGCACGTTGTTTCTACTGTTCACGTTGAACCAGTCCTGAATGTCCCGGTTGCATTCCATAAACAGCTTCTGAGAGACGCTGCGGCTCTTGTAGGCCGGGCTGTCCATACCGCCAAGAGCGTTGATGACCACCGTGTTCACGACACGCTTCAACACACGCTGCTGGTTGTAGTCGATGGTCATAGTGTTCTCAAGAGCAGAAATGCGCTGCTCTTGCTTCACGGTACGCTGGTCAATCACAAGGATTGCTTGCAGTTCCTTAGAAAGCCCTGCGAACTGGTTGGCTGCCGCGTTCTTCTCAAGGTCGATCAGCTTCTGGCGAATCTCCATGCCCTCAGGTGTCCGCTGAATCATTGCAATGTGCTTTGCCATGTCCAGCTTGATGATGTGGTCGATTTGAACCTGTGGCATTTTACGCCCATCTTCACGGTGAACATTTTTGTTCTCCGTGAAATAGTCCGTGCCATCGACAAACCCGTATTCCACCATACGGGGAAACCAGATGTGATAAGGGGTCTTGATTTTGAGCTTTTCGTGCAGTTCCCTACCCAGCACTACCTTTTCGCCAGTGTCGGTGTCGTACACGGGAATAACATCTTCGGAGAAGATTCGGATGGTTTCAAGATTATTATTCATAGAAATTTGACCTTTCTATCTTGCGAGAGCAGGCCATCTCTGGTATAATAACCCAAAGAGGTCTATACTCTCTGAGTGTGTGATGATACGTTCGCTTCTGTCGCCAAACTTTAGCGAGCGTATCATTTCTTTTCATTAAGCATCGGATGAAGCAAGAAGAACGATTCTCGCAGCGCAGAAGACAAGGAAACCATGTTCTTGATGCAGTAGTCTTGCAAGTGATTGAACTGGCGTTCCGTCAAGCTGATAGTTAATGTGCGATTGTATCTCTCAGCATAAGGATTGCTCATATTAGCCCACCCCCCTTCGATTGTTGGTGATATTAGTATAACTATGTTTTGTGCTAAGTCAAGGTATGAAACACTATCCGTAGTACTGCTATCTGTACTATCTTCCCGTTTTCTACATTTTGCACAAAACTTAGCTATCCTTTTTGGATGCTCCCGCTTCGTACCCTGCCCGGTAGTTCAGCTCGGACAGCTTACCCAGCGCTTCTGCGTACTCCCTGTCCTCGCTGGTCGCTCTTTGCCGTGTGCGAGTGTTTTCAGAAATTCTTCGGTTGTCGTAGGAAAGTTCATGTTTTTTGCTCCTTTCTATTGCAGAAGTTGCTTGCTTCTGCTATAATAATTGACAGAAACCGAGACTGCGCCCTTGGTTGCGCAGCTTCTGTTTTGTGGTGGAATAGGTCGTCAGTGCTACTTTGGTCTGTGGGGCTGACGGCCTATTTTTTTATGCCACAAAGGATAAATCTACCGTTGTTGGCTGATTCATCGTGTGTTCTGCTGTCTTAGATTATAGACGCTTGGTATATAGTTGTCAACAGCCCAATTTGTATAATTCAGTCACACATCTGTGACATTTTACGCATTCTAACGTAAATTTACGTTATTTGATAGTACTTCCGTAAACGGATTAGTTTACCCTAGTGATAGTAACTCAAAAGATATTTTTCGATAATTCGTAAGGCTACTATTCAAGTATACAGTTTGTAAAGCAACGAAAAAGTTTACAGCCGTCTGACCACCCTATTGATAGTAAAAAGTTAAAAATACGCAAACTTTATCTTGACGATTAAACGTACATGGTGTATAATAGGGTCAAGAAAGAGAGCTGGTAAAAATGAAAAATGTAGCTGCGTATGTCAGAGTTTCCACAGATGGGCAATGTGGCGAAGATAAATTTGGAATGGAAGCCAGAAAGAGCAAATCGAAGAATACTGCCGCAAGAATGATATGAATATCATCAAGTGGTTTACTGATGCTGGTGAATCCGGTGCAAAGGAAAGGCCGGGATTTGACAGTATCGTGTATGGCGATGTTTCCAATCCTCCGTATGAAGCGGTTGTTGTTGCAAAAAGCGATCGAGTTGCAAGAGACATCAACGTTTATTATTATTACAAAATGCTTCTGCTCAAAAAAGAGATTTCTCTTATTAGCGTTGCGGAAGATTTTGGGAAAATGGGAGTTTTTTCTACAATGCTTGAAGCGTTTACACTTTGCTGCGCTCAAATGGAGCGTGAGAACATCACGAAAAGAACTTCTAGCGGCAGAGCCATTAAGGCTGCAAGCGGTGGATATAGCGGAGGCAAGGCTCCGATGGGGTATGAGGTTAAGGACGGGGAACTTTCAATTAAAGAAGATGAAGCAATAGTTGTTCGGCGTGTTTTTGAATTGCGTGATGCTGGCAATACAATTCGTGGCGTAGCGGACAAATTGAATGAAGAAGGCTACTGCGGCAGAAATGGAAAGCCGTTTACCTCTAGCACAATTCAATCCATTCTTGGGAACAGAAAGACCTATGAAGGCTACTACCGTTATGGCAAAAGCGATGAATGGGTTAAAGGAAAGCAAGAGCCTATTTTGTAAAAGATACGGAGGGCATTTTCATGATTGAAAAGAAAGTTGAAGAATCAACTGCTTGCAATGCGTTTATGAAGAACGCAACTGCTGTAATTCTTGAGTATGTGCTTGAAGTTGGAATTGATAAAGCTGTAAAAGATTGCGTTAAAGATAGCGAAATCGTTCATTGTTTTCCCCATCTTGAATCCTACGCAAAGGAACGCGGATTCATTTAACCCGCCAGACATGGTATGGATTGCTGAACAGAACAGGTGACATTGTTCGCAACCTAGAATAAAACCGAATGAGAAAGGAGAATACATTGAAAACGATTGACGGAAAATATGCGTCCGCAAAGGTGTTCACGGACAATATTGAAGACAAAGCGTCTGAGCAGATTTTGATGCTTTGCAATCAGAGCTTTGTTGACGGATGCGAAATTCGAATTATGCCAGACGTTCATGCTGGTTCCGGGTGCGTAATTGGGTTTACGGCAAACTTGGGCAAGAAAGTCATTCCGAATATTGTTGGCGTGGACATTGGCTGCGGAATGCTTGTCGCTGAACTTGGGATTGAACACATCGACCCGAAAAAGTTAGATAAAGTAATCAGAGAACGTGTCCCGGCTGGAATGAATGTTCACGAATCGCAGAAAATGTCGGATTCTTTCCTTAGCCAGCTTGACTGCAAGGACAGCTTGCACAATGTTGACTGGATTCTTCGTAGCATGGGTACTTTGGGTGGCGGCAATCATTTTATTGAGTTGGACGAAGATGAAGAAAAAAACCAGTACCTTGTTATTCATACTGGAAGCCGAAATCTCGGAAAGCAGGTTGCCGAGTACCATCAAAGCGTAGCCATTTCAAATCTTAAAGGAAAGAACAAAAGAAAAGACGCTACGGAACGTGTGATTGCAGAACTGAAAGCGCAGGGTCGTGAACAAGAAATCTCGCAAAAAATTAAAGAATTGGATGTTCAGTTCCCCGATATTCCGAATGAACTGTGCTATCTTGAAGGCAAAGAACGTGATTCCTACCTTAATGATATGCGAATTTGTCAGGCTTTTGCAAGGATGAATAGAGCAAGAATCATGCATACCATTTTAGACGGTGTTGGAATCAATTCCATGCTAACCCATGCGTCTTTCTTTGAAACCGTACACAACTATATTGACGAATCAGATGATATTATCCGAAAAGGTTCTGTCTCCGCTAGAGATGGTGAGAAGTTGATTATTCCTCTTAATATGAGAGACGGAAGCCTTATCTGTGTTGGCAAGGGCAATCCTGATTGGAATTTCTCTGCTCCGCATGGTGCTGGCAGACTATATAGCAGAACAGCGGCTAAAAAAGCATTCAGCGTTGAGGAATATAAAAAGCAGATGAACGGAATTTATACTACGTCAGCCGATGAATCCACGTTGGATGAATGCCCGATGCATATAAGCCAGCGCAGGAAATTATCAACGCAATCTCCCCAACAGTTGATATTGTAAAACACATTAAGCCCATTTACAATTTCAAAGCTGGAGAATAAAACCGAAAGGAAATCAACATGAAACCCGTAAAATTGTCAGATCAGAGCTTGAAACTGATTGAAACATTGTGCGATTACACCGACAAGCCTGATATTCTCAATGCCATCGCAGACGCTTTGTACTACGATGCGGACGAACTGAAACGCAGGCTCAACCAGCTTGCAGAAGAAGTCAAATAAACCGCACATTCTATCCGTTAAAACGAATTTTAGTAAATAATTTTCCAAAAACAGCATTATAAAACCGAATATTTGATTTTTGTGCAGTTGTAGGCACTCTTTACATTTTCAGGTAGGGGGTGCCTATTTTTTTATGCAGCCAAAACAGTGTATCGCCATCATCGACAGCATCAAAGCGTATGCAAAGCAGAATCCGACCGAAGCACAGGTCTATGAGGACTGGTTTCAGGCGGTGGTGAACCTGAGAGATGCTCTGCCGCAAGACAAGCGGTTCGATGCCTACAAATACTCTGGTGAGCTGCGCTCTGTCTGTGCAGCCATGATGGGCAAGATGAAAACAAGCGAGGACGTGGCGAAGGTCTATGACATTATCGGTCGGACATACCTGTTTGAAGCAAAAGACGTGTTCGACAGCTATTGCATCTACCTTGAATGGAATCGTGCGCCGGAGAAGAAGTTCTATCAGCCTAGACGCAGGGTTCTGAAGGTGCTGGCGGACGACCTAGAGGACTTGTTTTATAAGCGGATTGATTTCTTGGGAGTTAGTTTACCTGCTCGCGTCGGAAAATCGACGCTATGTATTTTTTTTTATCACATGGCTGATGGGCAACCGCCCTGACGTTGCATCGGTTATGAGTGGGCATTCCGACAAGCTGACAAATGGCTTCTACGGTGAAGTGCTGTCCATCATCACTGACCCTGTAACTTATAACTGGGGCAAAATTTTCCCTGACGTTCAGCTTGTGGACAAAAGCGCAAAGGACGAAAGTGTTGACCTGAACCGAAAGAAGCGTTTCCCCACCCTGACCTGTCGCTCCATCGGTGGTACGCTGACTGGTGCTGTTGAAATCGGCGAGGGCGGCGTTTTGTACAGTGATGACTTGATTGAGGACTTGGAGGAAAGTCTGAACGTTGAACGTCTGAATAACAAGTACGATGCCTATCTGAACCAGCTGAAAGACCGCAAAAAGCAAGGCGCATTGGAACTGATGGTCGGTACACGCTGGAACGTGCTTGACCCTCTGGGGCGCATCCAGAACCAGTATGCAGATAACCCAAAGTATCGCTTCCGGGTGATTCCTGCGGTGGACGAGAACGGACACAGCAACTTCAATTATGACTATGGCGTTGGCTTTGACGATGCCTACTATGCCGATATGAAAGCCAGCATTGACGATGCAACATGGTGGGCAAAGTACATGGGTAAGCCTTATGTGCGTGAAGGTTTGCTGTTCCCTGCCGATGAACTGCGGTATTTCAACGGTGTTCTGCCTGACGGAGAACCCGATCGCAAGCTCATGGTTATGGATATTGCATGGGGCGGCGGTGATTTTACCGCCTGTCCTATCGCTTATATTTACGGAGATGCCGTGTTCATCCCTGACCTTGTGTTCAATAACGGCGATAAGACCGTAACCAGACCGGAAGTCGTGGGCAAAATCATCCAGCATAAAATCAATGTGGTGCGTGGTGAAGCCAACAACGGCGGTGACGAATACTGTGACGTGGTGGACAGCCAACTTCGGCAGCAGGGCTATCACTGCTCTGTTCGTAGCCAGCGTGCGCCAAGCGGTCAAAGCAAGCTGTCAAGAATCATCCAGTATGCGCCGGACATCAAACGGTTCTATTTTCTTGACGAGAAACACCAGTCGAAAGAGTACAAGGCGTTCATGGAACAAGTCACGATGTTCACGCAGCTTGGCAAAGTTCCGCACGATGATGCACCTGACAGCCTGGCACAGCTTGCCGATGAACTGTATAACGGAATCAGCAAAATTGAGCCTGTCAAGAGGCCGTTTTAATAATTCCCCTAAATAGCCGGTTTCGTAGGCATTAAAATTTGATTTGCCTGTTGACATGGCTTACAATAGTACCAGGAAGATTTGCAGCTTCCTCTAGGTATTGCGTTGGCGAGATTTTTAAGTCATTTTTACTCGTCATTTGTTGTGTAATACCCTACTTTCTTACTCACCCACGACAGCCGCCTTTCTCTGTCGTGGGGATTATATGTTGCGTTTCCGAGTGGACGGAACGTTGTTTGTGCTCCCCCAACTGACACGAAGCGGTTCAAACCCGCTACGCAGCACAACTATCCTCTTGCTTTGCATGGGATTTCTCTTTTGACACCTCACCGCTATTCCCGGCTCTCGATGCAAAAGGCTTTTTTGAATTTTCTCCTTTTGCAAAGAGCAGCGGTTAACCAATTAAGCCGGGTTTCTATCGCGGAGTGGAGCAGTCAGGTAGCTCGCTTGGTTACCAAGAGGTCGCTGGTTCAAATCCGGCTTCCGCGTCCGAATCGCAGCCTGAACCATTGCCTGTCCGGCAAAAAGAAAGACTGTGAAGGTTTTCCAGGGCGGGAAATAGCACGGCTGGAAGTGCGAACAGTTTCCCAGCAGCTTCTAACAGGTTTGTGCTCAACAGCCTGTTTCCAGAAATCCAACGAAAGGAGCGCTCATGTTAGTTAGAATCTGTTGCCCTTGTATCAGGCAAAATCCAATCTATAAGAACGTTCGCTGCAACCGCTATCTTGGCGAAGTGGACGGACGATATCATTTCAAGTGCGACAGATGCAAGGGCGTTATCGAAGGAGACACAAGGGAAGGATGGGTGAAAATCATCCATCCACCGGAAAAGTAAATAAGCTTTTGAAGCGCAGTTTTGGCGCAGTGAGATAGACCTTAACAGGTTTGTCTTGCTGCGCTTTTTATTTTGCCGGAAAGGAGGAACGCATGGCTGAGTATCAGATAGCTGTTGACGGCTTTTTGAATAATCCACTGACCGGACGCAGACCGATTGAAACGCCGGAGACGGAAATCAATCGGGCGAATGTTCTGAAAGTAGTTATGGGTAATGCAGACCCTATCCACCTGCTGAACAAGAACGAGATTCACTTTCTGCACAACTACTACTTGGGTAGCCAGCCTGTCCTCAGCCGCACGAAGGAGTATCACGCTGAAATCACCAACCGTATTGTAGAGAACCACGCCAACGAGTGCGTGGGCTTCTACACGGGATACATGAGCGGCACTCCTTGCTCTTATGTGCGGTCTGAAACGGCAACTGGTGACGGCGAGGAAATCGCCCGCCTGTCCAACGCATTGCAGTATGAGGGCAAGGATGCGCTTGATCGGCGGCTCTGGCAGTGGATGTTGGAGTGCGGACAGGGATACCGCATTGTTCTTCCTGACAAGGGGTACAACGGCAACTACCCTGACGAAACGCCCTTGCTGGTGGACGTTCCAGACCCGGACATGGCGTATGTGATTTACAACTCCGGCATCGGACACAAGCCCATCGCCAACGTTCTGCACATCCCACGCAATTATCAGAATGACCTGAACGACCTGATTTGCGTGTATACGCCAAACCAGTACTTTGAAATCGACAACGGCAAGGTCACAAAGTCGGAGAACCATTCTCTCGGAATGCTGCCGATGGTCGAATACAAGCTGAACCCGGAGCGGATGGGCTTGTTTGAACCGGCTATCCCTGTGCTGGATGCCATCAACGACCTTGAAAGCAACCGTCTGGACGGCGTGGCGCAGTTCATTCAGTCCATCATGGTGTTTACCAACTGCCTTGTGGATGATAACGCACTAAAACAGGTCAAAGAACTTGGGGCAATGTGCTTGAAATCTACAACCAGCTTGCCCGCTTCCGTTTCTCAGATTGCAAACGAGCTTGACCAGCAGCAGAGCCAGACCCTGCTTGATTCCATGTTGAACGTGTACCGCAGCCTGACTGCCATGCCTAGTGCCACTGGTAGCGAGAACGCAACGTCCGACAACGTGGGCGCGGTCATCGTCCGTAACGGCTGGAATCACACCGAAGCAAGGGCACAGCAGTACGAGAATATGTTCAAGTTCGCTGAACGCCAAAGCCTGTCTGTAATGCTGAAAATCCTGCGTGACACGGCTGGTTCTAAGCTGATGGCAAGTGACATCAACATCAAACTTCCTCGCCGCCAGTACGACAACCAGCAGAGCAAGGTTCAGATTTTCACACAGATGATTCAGCAGCCGATTGACCCGCAGCTGGCGTTCACTACGCCCGGCCTGTTCCCTGACCCGCAGGCTGCTTACGAAATGAGTAAGCCCTTCCTGATTGCTGCTGGCAAGCTAAGTGAGGACGGGAAAGCGCCGAAGCCGCAGGAACAGCAGACAGACCATATTGTTGACGCTAACAAAATGGTCAACGAACGGGCTGATGGGGCCAATAAAGAAACAGAGGACGAATAGTCCTTTGCCATAAACACGGCAGGGAAGCCGGGATACAAATTTCGCAGCGTTGCAGGGAAGCAACGGTAAAAAAACGCAGGAGGAAATTAACGATATGAAACTCAATGTATTGCTTGGTGATGCCTACAAAGAGGGCATGACCGCCGATGAAATTATTTCTGCGCTTGAAAAGGTTGCAGACCCTAACGCAGAGGTCGAGAAACTCGCGCAACGCCGTGACGAAAGCCAATGGCCGAAGCTGCTGAGTACAAGAAAGCGCTCAAGGCAAAGCGTA
>ENA-OQJS01000146-OQJS01000146.1-human-gut-metagenome-genome-assembly--contig:-NODE-146-length-13084-cov-1.515860_pt1 | contig 13084 bp, 12 predicted proteins | sample MGYA00242598_ERZ504764 | MGnify/ENA primary metagenome ERZ504764 (study PRJEB26092, sample SAMD00036368) | human gut metagenome | host: Homo sapiens | study: EMG produced TPA metagenomics assembly of...
TTCCAGCTTTCAAAAATAAAAAATTTGCGTTTTTGAAAGTGACATCTTGCATATACTATTAGCAGACAGTATAATAAGTACAGCGAAGCGGTTTCGAGAAATGAAAAAACTTCAATTTTTGAAAGCGGGTGACTATATGAAAACAATCACGAGAGCAAAATATCTCGATAGAATCATTGAACTGAATGGTACTCCTGACATCAAGATCATCACGGCATTCGTCGATCTGGTAAGTCCAAATTGATGCAGGCGTATATTGCGTATCTGAAAAGCAATTTTGAAAACATCAATATTATCTTCATCGACTTCATGGATTTGGCGTATGAAGAAATCAAGGAATACCATGCCTTACACGCCTATGTGGAAGAACATTATCAGGAAGGAAAAACGAACTACCTGTTTGTAGACGAGGTTCAGATGTGTCCCAAGTTTGAGTTGGCAATCAATAGCCTGTACTCTAAGGGAAAATACGACATCTATGTAACAGGCTCTAATGCTTTCCTGTTGAGTGCAGATCTGGCAACTCTGTTTACCGGACGCTATATTGAAATTCATGTGTTTCCTTTCAGCTTCCAGGAATATTGCCAGTATTATGATGATATTAGTGACAAAGATAAGCTCTTTGATGAGTACGCTATCAAGGGCGGTTTAGCAGGTTCCTATGCTTATAGAACCGAAAAAGACAGAACAAACTATATCAAAGAGGTCTACGAAACGATTGTTACAAGGGATTTGGTACAGAAATATACTCTCCCGGACACTTTGGTTTTACAACGTCTGAGCGAGTTCCTTATGGATAATATCAGCAACCTGACTTCTCCGAATAAGGTCAGTCAGCTACTGACAGCAAATGAGACTCCAACCAATCATGTAACCGTCGGCAAGTACATTAAGTATTTGTGCAATGCTTTTGTATTTTATGATATTAAGAGATATGACATCCGAGGTAAGAAATACCTTGAAAGCTCTGAAAAGTTCTATTTGTGTGACAGCGGTATTCGATATGCAATACTGGGAAGCAGAAATATAGACTATGGCAGAGTATATGAAAACGTTGTTTGTATCGAGCTTCTTCGCCGTGGATATGATGTCTATGTCGGCAAGCTCTATCAAAAGGAAATCGACTTTGTTGCTCAGAGAGGTAGCGAAAAGATTTATATTCAGGTCAGCGACAACATTTCCGGGCAGGAAACATTTGAGAGAGAATGCTCTCCTCTGCTTCAGATTCGAGACGCTTATCCGAAAATGATTATTGCCAGAACCAAACATCCCCAATATAGCTATGAAGGAATCGAAATTCACGATATAGCCGATTGGTTGCTACAAGAATAAGCAAGGTGAAATATCTCCGTCATTCTCTTTTGAAATGATGGAGATATTTTTATTATGACGGAGATTGTAGAACAGAAAATTGTATCAGGTTGCAAAAATCCTTTCCGAACTTTTTACATAGCAGTCATGCACTACGGTGTGTGGCTGCTTATTTTTTTGTGAAAGGAGCAGATGCAAATGAAATTAGTTTTGGCTGAAAAGCCTTCGGTTGCACAGAGTATTGCCAAAGTGTTAGGTGCTGCCAAGCGTGAGGATGGCTACTTAGAGGGAAACGGATATGTGGTCAGCTGGTGTGTAGGGCATTTGGTGGAGCTGGCACAGCCGGAAGTCTATGATGCGAAGTACAGCAAATGGGCTTATGCAGACCTTCCTATCTTCCCGATGGACTGGCAGTATGAGGTTTCTGCCGGTACGAAAAAACAGTTTGGGATTCTGAAAAAGCTCATGGCCAGAGAAGATGTTGCGAGTCTTGTGTGTGCAACAGATGCCGGTCGTGAGGGCGAGCTGATCTTTCGGTTGGTGTACCACAAAGCCGGGTGCAGAAAGCCGTTTGAGCGGCTTTGGATTTCCTCGATGGAAGATGTAGCAATCAAGGAGGGCTTTGAAAATCTCAGGTCTGGAACGGAATATGATGCTTTGTATGAAGCAGCACTGTGTCGAGAACGAGCCGACTGGATTGTTGGTATTAACGCTACTCGACTTTTTTCGACCCTTTACGGGCAGACCCTGAATGTTGGTCGTGTTATGACCCCTACCCTTGCTATGGCTGTTATGCGAGAAGCTGCCATTTCCGCATTCAAGCCTGAACTGTTCTACACAGTTCAGATTGGATTGGATGGTTTTACGGCTGCAAGCGAACGCTTCAAAACCAAGGCAGCAGCCGAAGCTGTCAAACAAAGCTGTTCGGTGGCAATCGTTCAGAAAGCTGAATGTAAGGAGAAAACAGAAAAGCCGCCTGCGCTCTATGACCTGACCAGTTTACAGAGAGAAGCCAACCGTGTGCTTGGCTACACGGCACAGCAGACCTTGGACTACACGCAGAACCTCTATGAAAAGAAACTGGTCACTTATCCCCGTACCGACAGCAGGTTTCTGACGGAAGATATGGCACATAGCCTGACCGACCTCGTAAAGCTGGCTTTCCACACATTCCCCGTGGAGGATGTGGATAACATACCAGTTCATGCAGAGCAGGTTGTGAATAACAAAAAGGTCACAGATCACCATGCCATCATTCCGACCAGAGAATTGCAGAAATGCAATCTGAGCGAACTTCCCAAGGGTGAACTTGCAATTTTGCAACTGATCTCGAATCGGTTGTGCGTAGCTGTTGGCGATCCGCACCGATACGCAGAGACAGTTATTGAGCTGGACTGTGGCGGTACCGTGTTTTCCACCAAAGGCAAAACTGTTGTGCAGGATGGATGGAAAGCTCTGGTTCAGAAAAATGATTCGACAAAATCCGACGAAAACGTGCAGACACTCCCTTCTGTTTCCGTTGGTGACGAAATGACCGTCAGCGGCACGGAAATCAAGGAAGGGAAAACATCTCCCCCTAAACACTTTACCGAGGATACTCTGCTTTCTGCTATGGAACTGCCGGTGCGGACGAAATGCCTGATGAGGTGGAGCGCAAAGGTTTGGGAACGCCTGCGACCCGTGCCGGTATCATTGAGAAGCTGGTTCGCATCGGTTTTCTGGAGCGTAAGGGTGATAAGAAAACCAAACACCTGATTCCGACCCACAAGGGTACGGCTCTGGTAACAGTCATGCCGGAACAGATTCAGTCCCCATCCATGACGGCGGATTGGGAAGAAAAATTGTTGCTCATTGAGAAAGGCGAATATGCCAGCGAGGACTTTATGGACGAGATCAAAGATGTGATTGCCGGTCTGATTCAGAACTATGAAGTAATCCGTGATTCCGAGGTTATGATGTCGAAAGAAGCCAATTCTATCGGCAAATGCCCGCTCTGCGGCAGTGCTGTAGAGGACAAAGCCAAGGCATTTTTCTGTTCCAACAGAGCTTGCAAATTTGCCCTCTGGAAAAACAATCGCTACTTTGCGAGCATCGGCAAGAGCATGACTTCTGCCACGGCGCAGAAATTGCTTGGTTCCGGCAAGGTAAAGCTCAAGAATTGCAAGTCCGAAAGAACGGGCAACACCTTTGATGCCACCGTCTTTATGGAGGTATCAGATGATGGCAAAACGAAGTTCAGTATGGAATTTGAAAATGGAGGAAAGCGCAAATGACAAATGAGTACAACCCGGATGGTAAGGAAATCCGATTTATCGACAGCCATTATAAGGATTTGTTTCATATCCCCGATGGCAGCTGTGTGCAGATTCACTACCCGGATGAAATGGTTGTGAAGCCCTGCACCTTCATTGACGAGTATCATACGCAGATCGGATACAATGTGTTTCATATCTGCCAGTTTGCAGAAATTATGGAGCGCAACGGCGCAAGCTATATGCCGGAGCCTGAGATTATGGGCGATGAAGCCGCATGGAAGGTCGGAAAGGATAGAATCCTTGCGGTGCAGACCTGCGAAGATGGTTACGACTACACCCTGTTGGATGAAAACTACAACGAGATTGATGGCGGTCAGGTTGATAACCCTGAACTGTCCATGCTCGAAGTCCGCCGGGATATTCTGGAATCCTTCGGGCTGGAGCGCCGGGAACTGCGGGCAATGTTCTATGAGGATGTCATGGAGCAGGCTTTTGAAGTCGGCAGACAGGCGGTGGTGGTCAATGACCCTATCGCTGAGCTTGCTTTTAAGCTCGACCGTTTTGCAGAGAACTTCGACCCCTATGAATATATGGATCAGGTCGATGATGTGCAGGCGCATATCCAAGAAATCAAGGCAGATCTTGCCGCTGGTAATACGGCTCCGTATCGTGAGTTCCTGAATACAGCCATTGAAGAAGCCCGTGAGGAAACTGCGGTTGAGGTTGCCAAAGTGCTGAAAAGTCAGCTGGATAAGCTCGACTCTCCGAAGCGTGAGTCGGTCATGGAAAAACTGGCACAGGCCGCAGAAAAAGCTGCGCCTGCCAGTCCCTCTCCCAAACGCAAAGAGCCTGAACGATAAGGAGGACACGGATATGAAAAACGAAAAATGGGATGATGTTCACGGAAATACCACCCCGGATGACAGAATGGTTGCTTTTCTGGAAAGCCCCACGGATTCCTATGCGATTCTTCAGCTGCGGGAAGATGTAGACGATAATATCCCGCTCATGTTTGCAAATTACAGCTACCTTCAGAAGAAAGAAATGGAGCCTGAGATTGACCGTTACGAGGTGGTCTATCATGGCTCCATTTCTATGTCCGAGGATGTGAATCGGCAGCTGGAAGATTTGTATGTAAAGTTCAATATTGACCACCCGGATGATTTCCGTGGTCACAGTATGTCGGTCAGCGACATCGTAGCCTTAAAGGTAGTCGGTGAGGTATCCTTTCACTATGTAGATTCTGTTGGGTTTCAGAAGCTGGAAAACTTTATGAAGTCCGAAAACTACCTGAAAAACGCAGAGATGGCAATGGAAGATGATTATGGGATGATTGACGGTATCATCAATAACGGAAAAGCGTCCGGATTAGAGGAACGTCCTTCGGTGTTGGAGCAGTTAAAGGAAAAGCCCGTGCCGGATGTTTCCCATAAGCCGCCCAAGAGCCACCCGGAAAGGGAGATTGAATGATGGATTCACACAGGATGAGCGGAACATGATGATGCTTTACAGCCCTGGCACAAGGTCAGGGCTGTGTGAAGCACTGACACTGATGAAGGAACAGCTTTCGGAGGACGAGTCAGAGCTTTTTGCTTTGGCAGACTCGGTTCTCCGTAAAGTTTCAGCCATGGACGATGCCGCCTTTGAGAAGCTGAACCTTTATCCGGATTGATAGGATTGGAGGGATACAATGAACGCAAAAGAGCGATTTTATTCCGGATTAGCAAAAGAAACGATTGGGAAAATCACCTCGAACACAGATAACTGGACTTCGTTTTTGAGAACGATGTCCCGCAACTATGAGTTCACCTATCCGGAACAGGTGATGATTTATGCTCAGCGCCCCAATGCGACCTTTTGCAAGCCCTATGAGGACTGGAACGCTGAAAATTACCGCAGATATGTAAAGCGTGGCTCTACCGGCATTGCTCTGTTTGTGATGAACAGGGATAAACCGTATCTGCGCTATGTGTTTGATGTGGCGGATACCGGCGTTCGCCGTTCTTCCCCGGAACTGAAACCGTGGGAGGTGACGCCTGAAAACCGCTCCTATGTCATGGAAGCGATGGAGCGTACCTTCGGTGTTGCCGCTGACGGGGTACTGGAAGCACAGCTTGAAGATATTGCATCCGCACTGGCGGCTGAGTATTGGGACGATTACAAAAAGCAGTTCCTCGACATCGTTGCCAACAGCTTCCTTGAGGAGTATGATGAATCAACATCGAAGTAGCTTTCAAAAATGCGGTGGCAAACAGCGTATCCTATACGATGTATTGCCGGTTCGTGGAAAGTCCCGACAACTACTTCGAGCATGAGGATTTCCAGAAGGTGTTTGATTTTAACACCAGACAGACGGTAAATGCCTTGGTACTGCGGTGAATGCCATCAGCACAAGGATGTTTCAGGAAATCGAAAAAGCGATTGGAGAACATGAGCAGATTAAAGCTACCGAAAGGAGTACAGATTATGAGCGAGATGACTTACAGACAGGCCGGAGATTATCAGATTCCGAACCTTCAGTTGGAGAACGAGGGAGAGAAACCTCTGGGCAAGTACGGCAGGATGCGTCGAGCATTTTTGGAACAGAACAATCCGATGCTCCTGAACGACATGATTCTGACGGAGAGCCTGTTCCCGCACCTGTGGAGATCGAGGAAACAGCGAAAGCCAGAGTGGAGTTTCTGATGGAGCAGTACCTGAAGGACAGCCCCGCACCGGACAAGGAAACGCAGCAGATGGCGTGGGTGCAGCACATGAACAGCCTGAAAGCACAGGCGGAGGAAGTCGTGATGACGGAGCTTATCAACAGCTGAGTCTGAACCTTTTCCTCATCCGAAAATGAACAAATCAGTTTTATCGACCGAGCAGAGAGCTTTACGCCCTCTGCTTTTTCTTTTGCCCAGGAAGAAATCGACCACTTCCTTCTGCTTGGTAGCAATACCGATGAAGCCCGAAAAGTCGTAGCGCTGGAATATATGAAGCAGAAGCCGTTGGAAGAAATCGTTCAGACCTTAAAGCAGGTCTATCACGGCGGCTATGGTCTGAAAGAAGATAGCGGGAATATCTGTGCGTGGTATGCCGAGGACGGTATCCACCTTGCCAAAGGTTCCTCTGCCATTGACAGCCCCAGAGCGCAGATCGTTTCTTGGGAAACGGTTGCCGAGCGCATTGGAGAACTGCTTGAAAATGGTCGGTTCGCAACTAATGTGGAACTGGTAGAAGCATCCGGATATGAGCGTCAGAAGTTGGCAGAATCCCTGTGGCATCTTTATCACGATTTGAGTGAAGAAGCCCGTTCCAGCAACTATCTGGCAATTCTTCATCAGGAACCGTTTCGTGGTTTCCCTGACGAAACCGCAGACTTGGCTGAAAAGTTGGATGACCCTCGTTTCCACGCAACCTTGGTACAGCAGTATTCGGAATTTAGAAAAACCCTTGCGGAAAATCCCGATCTGCTTCGTTTTCACTATCACAAGCTGAATCTCATTCAGAAACAGCTGTATGAGTTGAATATGCCTTTGCGTGAGTATCAGACCGATATGATGCAGATGCCCCTTGTCCGCCAGTTCATTACGGATGATGAAGTCAATGCAGACTTGACCCGTGGAAGCGGCTTTTCCGGTGGTAAAGCCCGTATTTATAACTACTGGCAGGAGAATCATTCTGCCAAGGAAAAGATGGACTTCCTGAAGCATGAATACGGAACCGGTGGTCATTCCCATGCCTGCTCTGGTGCAACGCACAGCGGTCAGGATCACGATGCCAAGGGTGTTGCTTACACCAAGAGCGGTTGCGATAAATTGCAGATGTCCTGGGCGCAGGTGGTGCAGAGAATCGACGGTCTGATACGAAAGGGACGCTACCTCAGCCCGGAGGAAGAAGCGGAACGACAGGCTATCGAAGAAGCTAAAACTGATCCGTTGGAAGATGTTTATGACCGTTTCGCAGTGATTGATACCGAGGATGGCGAGTATGCGATCTGGGATAATCAGACCGATGACTACTATGTAGACCCGGAAGGCGTTACGGAATACTTCACGGACGAATGGCTTGCCAATGACTATTTGGAGGAAGTTCGTCAGTCCGTAGCTGCGATGGAGTCGGTTCAGCCAGAAGCGCCTGTGGCAGAGCCTGCCGAAGTTGTGGAAGCATCTGCTTCCGAGGAACCGAAATGGAATTATCAGGTCGGTGACACGGTATATCTGGACGATACAGCTTTCCGTGTGGAGCAGATCACGGACAGAGAAGTTCAGCTGCGTGACCCTACGCTTGCTTATCCCATCTTCCGTGCCGAGAATCGTGAGAATTTCGAGCGTATGCTCTCTCAGGACGAAAGAAACCATGCGGTAAGGTTGATGCCCAAACCGAAGAAAAGCCCGTTACAGAGGATTTTCTGGGCAAAACCGAACCGAGGGACTACACCCCTGAGTATCAGCTGTTAGACCGTCTGCGTATGGACTGCGAATACTTCCTTGGTGCAGGACAGCACAGCGAAAAGCATCTGTGGGCAGGCAACCGCCATGCACAGATTGCCAAGATGCGTGAGCTGTATGAAATGATTCCCGACAAACCAGAATGGCTGACACCTGAGATGATTAACAGCTACGAGGAGCGCATGGCTCCCCGCTATCTGGTTGCCGCCTACCATCACTTTGAAAACGGCTTCGATGATAAACTGGACTACTACACTCTGGAAGAAGCGGAAAAAGCTGCCCAGGGCTATGTGGACGGAACCATGGAGGATGACGGATTCAAGTACGATGGTGCTGCCGTTTACGATCAGCAGGAGCATAAGTGCATCCGTATCTATGGGGACTACCCTGACGAAAAGGCACACGCACAGGTCAGAGCCAGTGCGGAACCCGAACAGCAGGAACCGGAACACTTCATCGATCATTTTTATGTTGCCGAGGACATTCAGAAGCGGGGTGCGCTGGACATCAAGGAATACAGTTCCTTTGATGATGCCCTGCGAGCCTACTATGCACTTCCTGACACGCAGAGAAAAGCCCTGGGTGCAATGAATACCAGAGATCTGCCGGGTAGTCTGGACTTCGTACAGTGCGTAGATGGAAAGGACACCATCATTCAGGATTATGCCCAGGTGGACGGATGGCAGAATGCCGAAGTCATGGACATTATCGCTCAGCTTGAGCAGTCCATCACCACCAGAGAAATCCCACCTGTTCCTGCGGTGAACTTCCACATCACGGATGACAACATCGGTGAAGGTGGACCGAAGCAGAAATTCGCAAGAAACATCGCAGCCATTGAAACTCTGTTCAAACTGGAAAGCGAGAACAGGAACGCCACTACCGAAGAACAGGAGATTTTGTCGAATTATGTCGGTTGGGGCGGTCTGGCAGATGCCTTTGACCCGGACAAGGGAAATTGGGCGAAGGAGTATCAGACACTGAAAAACCTGCTTTCCGAAGATGAATATGCTGCGGCAAGAGCTTCCACCCTGAACGCACATTACACCAGCCTACGGTCATTCGCTCCATCTACGATGCGGTCGGACAGATGGGCTTTGAAACAGGAAATATTCTGGAGCCTGCTATGGGTATCGGCAACTTCTTTGGTATGCTCCCTCCTGAAATGCAGAGCAGCCGTTTGTATGGTGTGGAACTGGATTCCATCACCGGCAGAATTGCTCAGAAGCTCTATCCCAACGCAGAAATCAAAGTAGCCGGTTTTGAAACGACAGACCGCCGAGACTTTTACGATCTGGCTGTGGGTAATGTCCCTTTCGGCAACTACAAAGTGTCCGACAAGCCGTATGACAAGCTGGGATTCTCCATTCACAACTATTTCTTTGCCAAGGCTTTGGATCAGGTTCGTCCCGGTGGTGTGGTCGCTTTTGTGACAAGCCGTTACACCATGGATTCCAAGAACTCTGACGCAAGGCGATATATGGCGCAGAGGGCGGAACTGCTTGGTGCAATCCGTCTGCCAAACGATGCCTTTAAGAAAAACGCAGGCACGGAAGTCGTGTCCGACATCCTGTTCCTGCAAAAGCGTGACCATCCGATTGACATTGTACCGGAATGGGTAAACCTTGACCGCACCGAAGAAGGACACACCATGAACAGCTACTTTGTCGCTCATCCTGAAATGGTTCTGGGCGATACGGTGGAAGAAAGTACCGCCTACGGCATGGACATTACAGTGCGTCCCATTGAGGGCATGGAACTGTCCGAACTTCTGAAAGAAGCAGTTTCCCACATCCAAGGAACCTATCAGGCTGTGGAGCTTCCCGAAGCTGACAAGGGTAAGGAAATCGAAACCATTCCTGCAACCCCGGATGTAAAGAATTTCTCTTATACCGTGGTGGATGGCAATGTGTACTTCCGTGAAAACTCCCTGATGCGCCGTGTAGACCTGAATGAGAAAGCAAAAGACCGTGTGATGGGCATGGTGGAACTTCGTGGTATCGTCAACGAGCTGATCGAATATCAGCTTGAGGATTACCCGGATGAAATGATTACTCAGAAACAGGCAGAACTGAATGATGCCTACGATGCGTTTGCCGCAAAGAACGGGCTTATCAATAATCGAGCCAATGGTCAGGCATTTGCTGACGATTCCTCCTACTATCTCCTGTGTTCTCTGGAAAATGTGGATGAGGACGGCAATCTGAAAAGCAAGGCGGATATGTTCACCAAGCGAACCATCAAGCCGGAACGCAGAGTGACGAGCGTGGATACGCCGTCCGAAGCTCTGGCAATCTCTATCGGTGAGCGTGGCAAGGTGGATTTGCCGTTTATGGCACAGCTGCTTGGAACACCTGGAGAATACGATGCGATTCAGGCAGAGCTTCGAGGGGTGATCTTCAAAGACCCGATGGCTCCCGATGCTGTGGAAGTTGGATGGCAGACTGCCGATGATTACCTTTCCGGTGATGTAAGAAGCAAGCTGCGTGTCGCACAGATGGCGGCAGACAGGGATTCTTCCTTCCACATCAATGTGGAAGCCTTGCAGAAAGCACAGCCGAAGGACTTGGATGCGTCCGAGATTGATGTGCGTTTGGGTGCAACATGGATTGATGCCGATTATATTCAGCAGTTCATGGAGGAAACCTTTGAAACGCCGTATTACTTGCGCCGTTCCATTGAGGTCAAGTTCTCCGAGCTGACCGCAGAGTGGCGCATCAACGGTAAGAGTTCTCCCAACTACAACGATGTGGCGGCGTATGTCACCTACGGTACAGAGCGAGCAACGCATATCGGATTCTGGAGGAAACGCTGAATCTGAAGGATATTCGTATCTATGATACGATTGAAGATGCAGATGGTAAGCAGAAGCGTGTCCTCAATAAAAAAGAAACTACCCTGCACAGCAGAAACAGCAGGCAATCAAGGATGCGTTCCGAGATTGGATTTGGAGAGATCCGCACAGACGAGAAACCCTTTCCACCAAGTACAACGAACTTTTTAACTCCACCAGACCTCGTGAGTATGATGGCTCTCATATCCGTTTCGGCGGCATGAACCCGGATATTACCCTCCGTGAACACCAGAGAAATGCTATCGCTCATGTGCTATATGGTGGAAATACGCTGCTTGCACACGAAGTTGGTGCGGGCAAGACCTTCGAGATGGCTGCATCGGCTATGGAGAGTAAACGGCTTGGATTGAGCCAGAAATCCCTGTTCGTTGTGCCGAATCACTTGACCTTACAGTGGGCAAACGAGTTCCTGCACCTCTATCCGAGTGCCAAGCTCCTTGTTGCCACCAAGAAGGATTTTGAAACAGCAAACCGTAAGAAGTTCTGCGCTCGTATCGCAACGGGTGACTATGATGCAGTCATCATCGGTCACAGCCAGTTTGAAAAAATCCCGCTTTCTGCCGAACGACAGGAACGGCAGCTGCGGGGAGCAGATTGATGAGATCGAGGGTGCGATTGCGGAGCTGAAATGGCAGCGTGGCGAAAACTTCACGATCAAGCAGATGGAGAAAACACGAAAATCATTGGAAGCCAGACTGGACAAGCTCCTTGCCGCTGACAAGAAAGATGATGTCATTACCTTTGAGCAGTTGGGTGTAGACCGGCTGTTTGTGGACGAAAGCCATGCGTTCAAGAATTTGTTCCTCTACACAAAAATGCGAAATGTGGCAGGTCTGTCCACCTCCGAAGCCCAGAAATCTTCGGATATGTTTATGAAGTGCCGCTATATGGATGAGCTGACCGGCGGGCGTGGTGTGATCTTTGCAACCGGTACTCCAGTAAGTAACTCGATGACCGAGCTTTATACGGTCATGCGCTATCTCCAGTACAGTACGCTCCAGCAAAAGAACCTGACCCATTTTGATTCCTGGGCATCGACCTTCGGAGAAACAACAACTGCGATTGAGCTTGCACCCGGAGGGAACCGGCTATCGTGCCAGAACCCGATTTGCGAAGTTCTTCAACCTGCCTGAACTGATGAATATGTTCAAGGAGGTTGCCGACATCAAGACCTCTGACCAGTTGCATCTCCCTGTTCCCGAAGCAAAGTTTGAAACGGTTGTGGTTCAGCCCTCTGAGTACCAGAAGGATATGGTGGCTTCCCTTTCAGAGAGAGCAGCAGATGTTCATGCCGGTATTGTAGACCCGTCCGTCGATAATATGCTCAAGATTACCAGCGACGGACGAAAATTGGGACTGGATCAGCGGCTAATGAACACCCTGTTACCCGATGACCCTGACAGCAAGCTCAATGCCTGCGTGGGAAATATCCTGCGTATCTGGCAGGACGGTCAGGCTGACAAATTGACCCAGTTGGTGTTCTGCGACCTTAGCACACCGAAAAATGATGGAACCTTCAATGTCTATGATGATGTCAAAACCAAGCTGATTGCAAACGGTGTGCCTGCGGAAGAAGTTGCCTTTATCCATGATGCAGATACCGAGCAAAGAAAAAAGACCTCTTTGCCAAGGTTCGTACCGGGCAGGTGCGAGTGCTTCTTGGCAGTACGCAAAAGATGGGTGCAGGAACCAACGTCCAGGACAAATTGGTGGCAGTTCACCACTTGGATGTGGGTTGGCGTCCGTCTGATATGACCCAGAGAAACGGTCGTATCATCCGTCAGGGCAACCGGAACAAAGAGGTTCAGGTGTATCAGTATGTGACCGAGGGAACCTTCGATGCCTACCTGTATCAGACCTTGGAAAACAAGCAGAAGTTTATTTCTCAGATTATGACCTCCAAATCACCGGTTCGCTCCTGTGACGATGTGGATGAGCAGGCGCTGTCCTATGCGGAGATCAAGGCGCTGTGTGCCGGCAATCCGCTTATCAAGGAAAAGATGGACTTGGACATTGATGTGGCAAGGCTGAAGGTGCTGAAAGCTGACCACCAGAGCCAGCAGTACCGTATGGAAGATAAGCTTCTGAAATACTTCCCGGCTGAGATTGAACGAGCAGCACAGGCATATGTGCTTGAAGCTGATATAAATCCGTGGAAGCACATCCGCAGATTGGCCGATGCTTTTTGCGGCATGGAATCATGGCAAAGCCTACACCGAAAAAGGCAGATA
>ENA-OQJS01000147-OQJS01000147.1-human-gut-metagenome-genome-assembly--contig:-NODE-147-length-13073-cov-0.846903_pt1 | contig 13073 bp, 16 predicted proteins | sample MGYA00242598_ERZ504764 | MGnify/ENA primary metagenome ERZ504764 (study PRJEB26092, sample SAMD00036368) | human gut metagenome | host: Homo sapiens | study: EMG produced TPA metagenomics assembly of...
GAATACTCGTTCACGTTCGCACGGACCCGAGCGAGACAGGACTCCACGGCAGCCCGATCGGAATCCCGCAGCACCGCGATAAACTCATCGCCGCCGTCGCGGCCCACAAAGCACGTCTCGGATGCCACACTTCCCAGTTGTTGGGCAAAAGAGCGAATGTATTCATCGCCCTTCTCATGACCGAAGTTGTTATTGACCGTATGCAGATTGTTAAGGTCGAAGACGCACACCGCAACGGGCGCCTCCGCGGAGACAGGCTGCTCCTGCCCCAAGACCTCCTCGCACTTGTTCTTGTTGGGCAGTCCTGTGGCTTCGTCGAGATAGACTTTGTTCTGCAGTTCGCGATTGAGCGCGGCAGTTCGCACCGCGCGAACAAGTTCGACCGCAAAGGTCGCCACCAAGCCCATGATGTCGATGATCACCAGGCCCTCGAGATAGTTGAGCGCCGACGCCTTCTCCTGAGAGTAGTCCTCCGCGAGTCGTGTAGCATCGTCACAAATACCAAAGAACTCCTCGCTCATCGCGATGATATCGGTGTTCTCGTAGCCGACTTCACGCACACGGGCAATCTCGGTGCAAAGCTCATCAAAATAATTTGCAATCTCGGTCATTTTTGCCTGATACTCATCGTCGTCGAGACGGACGAGGTTGAGGTCGTCACTTCCGTAACGCAAACCGTTGATGTATGAATCCACGGCTTTGAGCAGGTCATCTTGAGGCTGGCCCGCATCCTCGAGCTTAACGATTCGCTGCGTGGTACCGCGCACCAGACCGGCGTAGTTGACCACACGCGCCGTGCCCTGGATATCGGAGACGAGCAGCATAACATTGATGAAGAAGAAGATGAGAACTGCCGTGAGCACCATCATGAGCAGGCGCACCGCCTGTCCGGCCTTCTTGGCGACAGAAGTATTCACAAGTTCACTCCCCTAAATGACAAAAGAACAGGTAGCACGCAGTGTGCTGAAATTCATGGGTGGTTAACTCTACCATATGGGCCAGCAGCCTCAAACTGCAGCAGACGCTCGTCCAAATTGGCGTGACGCTTGCCTTGTTGTTCTTGACCTGGCCGCGCTATCGGACATGCTTCTGGTCTTGGATCACCATGGGAAAGCTCATCCCGTTTTGTGCGTCTAGAGTGGGATGCGGCTTCCCAAAGGTGCCGTTAGGGGAAATCACATCCCGGTTTACCCCCTTGAAATGGGATGCCGTTTCCCGGAGGGGGTCCAGCGGGAAACGGCATCCCATTTTGGGCCCGAAAAGTGGGATACGGTTTCCGGCCGGCATGAAAAAAGCCTCCGCAGCTCGTGTGGCTGCGGAGGCTTTATTCGTTGCGGCGCATTGTGTTTGGGTCGCTGAGATGAGTCGATTTGCCCCGAAAGAGGAGGCATTGACCTTAGGGTCATGCCCGACGAATGAGCGGCAAATCGGCCGTCTCGGCGGGCCGAACTACTCCAGCTCAAACGCTCCGGTGTAGAGCTGGTAGTAATACCCGCGCTTGGCTATCAGCTCGTCGTGGTTGCCGCGCTCGATAATGCGGCCGTGGTCCAGGCAGATGATCGCGTCGGAGTTGCGCACGGTGGAGAGACGGTGCGCGATGACAAACGTCGTGCGGCCCTCCATGAGCTTATCCATGCCTGCCTGCACGATGGCCTCGGTGCGGGTGTCGATGGAGCTCGTGGCCTCGTCCAGAATCATTGCCGGCGGATCGGCGACGGCAGCACGTGCGATCGAAATCAGCTGGCGCTGGCCCTGCGACAGCTGTGCGCCGTTGCCGGTGAGCATCGTGTCGTAGCCGTCGGGCAGGCGGGCGATAAAGTCGTCCGCGCCGGCGAGCTTTGCCGCCGCGATGCACTCCTCGTCGGTGGCGTCTAGGTTGCCGTAGCGGATGTTGTCCATCACGGTGCCGGTGAACAGGTTCACGTCCTGCAGTACCACGCCCAGCGAGCGGCGCAGATCGGCCTTGCGGATCTTGTTGACGTTGATGCCGTCGTAGCGAATCTTGCCGTCGGCGATGTCATAGAAGCGGTTGATGAGGTTGGTGATGGTCGTCTTGCCCGCACCGGTGGCGCCGACAAACGCGACCTCCGGCCCGGCATTGCAAACAGGACACCGCCGTGCAGCACCTCGTGGTCGGGCGTGTAGCCAAAGTCGACGTTGTCCATGACCAGGTCGCCGCGCAGCGTACGTACTCGATCTCGCCGGTTGCGCGGTGCGGGTGTTTCCATGCCCACATGCCGGTGTGGTGGTCGGCCTCCTCGAACTCCCAAGTCTCGGGGTTCACCTGCGCGTTGACGAGCGTCACGTAGCCTTCGTCGGCCTCGGGCTCCTCGTCGATGAGCTCAAAGATGCGGTCGGCGCCGGCGAGGCCCATGACCACGGCGTTGATCTGCTGCGAGATCTGACCGATCTGTCCGCAGAACTGCTTGGTCATGTTGAGGAACGGCACCACGACGGCGATGGACAGCGTCATGCCCGAGATGCTCAGGTTGGGCACGCCCAGCGCCAGGAAAATGCCGCCGGCAAGGGCCACCAACACGTAGAGCAGGTTGCCCAGGTTCATAAGGATAGGCATGAGGATGTTGGCGTACATGTTGGCCTTCTGCGAGACCTCGAAGAGCTTTTCGTTGCGCTCGTCAAAATCGGCCTCGGCGGCAGACTCGTGGCAGAATGCCTTGACGACCTTCTGGCCGTTCATGACTTCCTCGATATGGCCCTCGACCACGCCGAGCTCGGACTGCTGCGCAATAAAGAAACGCGCGGAGTTGGAGCCGAGCAGCTTGGTCATAAAGGTCATAAAGACGACGCCGGCCACAATGACCAGGCACATCCACACGCTGTAGTACAGCATGATAAAGAACACCGTGACGATGACGATGGTCGTCATGAGCAGGTTGGGCAGCGACTGGCTGATCATCTGGCGCAGCGTGTCGATGTCGTTGGTGTAGTGGCTCATGATGTCGCCGCGCTGGTGCGTGTCGAAGTAGCGAATCGGCAGGTCCTGCATGCGGTTGAACATCTTCTCGCGCAGCTTCTCGAGCGAGCCCTGCGTGACGATGGCGATGGCGCGGTTCCAGAAGAGCGAGGACAGGATGCCGACGCGTAGATGCAGGCGAGGGTGGTCACGAGCTGTGCGATCTTGGGCTGTGCGGCTTCCCAATCGCCCGACTGCCACGATTCGCTAATAATCTGCAGAGCGCTCTGAAGGAAGGTCGCACCGATGGAGTTGATGATGGCGCAGAGTACCACGCCGACGACGACGAGGGGCAAAAGCACGGGGTAGAAGCCAAAGAGCGTCTTGATGAGGCGCGACATGGTGCCACCCTTGCGGTTGAGTGCGCGCTCGGCGGTCGTTGCCTTACTCATGTGCCTCGCCTCCTTCCTGGGTCGTGAGCTTGCGTTGCGGATGCCTCGGTGTCGGCCTCGACGGCCCCTTCGCCCTCGGCAGACATCTTGTTTGCGAGGTAAAGGTCTCGCGGTAGATCTCGCTCGTCTTGAGCAGCTCGTCATGGTTGCCGATCTGCGCGATACGGCCACCCTCCATGACGATGATGCGGTCTGCGTCCTGCACGGAGCTGATGCGCTGGGCGATGATGAGCTTGGTCGTGTTGGGCAGATAGCTTGCCAACCTGCGCGAATCTTGCGTCGGTCTTGGTGTCGACGGCGCTGGTGGAGTCGTCCAGGATTAAGATCTTGGGGCGACGCAGCAGGGCACGCGCAATGCACAGGCGCTGCTTCTGACCGCCGGAAACATTGGAGCCGCCCTGTTCGATCCAGGTGTCATAGCCCTTGGGGAAGCCATCGACAAACTCATCGGCGCAGGCCAGATGTGCCGCCTCGCGGACTTCCTCGTCGGTGGCGTTCGGGTCGCCCCAGCGCAGGTTCTCGGCAATGGTGCCGCTAAACAGCACGTTTTTCTGTAGCACCATGGCCACTTGGTGGCGCAGCGCGTCCAGGTCGTAGTCGCGTACGTCCATGCCGCCCACGCGCACGGTGCCTTCGGTGGCGTCGTACAGACGGGCGATGAGGTTTACAAGCGTGGACTTGGCCGAGCCGGTACGCCGATGATGCCGATGGTCTCGCCGCTCTTAATGTGCAGGTCGATATCGTCGAGCGCCTGGCGCTTCGCATGCGCGGAATACTTAAAGCTCACGTGGTCAAAGTCGATGGAACCGTCGGCAACCTCGAGCACGGGCTCGGCGGGATCGGCGATCGTGGGCTCGGCGGCCAGCACCTCGGTAATGCGGTGCGCCGATTCGTCGGCCATGGTCACCATGACAAAGATCATCGACAGCTGCATCAGGCTCATGAGGATCGCGAAGCCATAGGTAAAGATCGAGGAGAGCTGGCCCACGTCGAACAGCGTGCCCTGGCTCGTGATGATGAGCTTGGATCCCAGGTAGATGATGACGACAAATGCGCCGTTGACGCAGATATTCATCATGGGGTTGTTAAAGGCGAGCAGCTTCTCGGCGCGGGTGAAGTCCATCTGGACGTCGCGCGCGGCGGTCGCGAACTTCTCCTTCTCAAAGTCTTCGCGCACGTAGCTCTTAACCACGCGCATGCCGGTGACGTTTTCCTCGACGGACTCGTTAAGGGCATCGTACTTGTGGAACACGCGCGAGAAGATGGGGCGCACCTTAAAGATGATAAAGAACAGTCCAAAGCCCAGCAGCGGAATGATGACCAGGTAGACCATGGCAACGCTGCCGCCCATGATAAATGCCATGGTAAAGGCGAAGATCAATACCAGCGGCGCGCGCACGGCGATGCGGATGATCATCATAAAGGCCTGCTGCACGTTGTTGATGTCGGTGGTCAGGCGCGTGACGAGCGAGGAGCTCGAGAACTCATCGATGTTGGCAAAGCTGAACGTCTGGATCTTGTAGAACAGGTCGTGACGCAGGTTCTTGGCGAAGCCGCAACTCGCATGGCTGCAGGTGACGCCGGCAGCGGCACCGAAAGCAAGCGACGTCAGCGCGATGAGCACCAAAAAGCCTGCGGTGGGAAGCATCTCGCTACGGTGGCGCCGTCTTTGATGGCGTCGATCAGGTTGGCGGTGATAAATGGAATCAGCATCTCGCAGAGCACCTCGCCAAGTACGAGCAATGGCGTGGCAACGGTGACTTTCATATAGTCGCGGATGCTGCCCATGAGGGTTTTAATCATCCAGTTCCTCCCAAGTTTTGCGGATTTTCTCGAGCATTTCGGCGAGCTGCTCACGCTCGTCGTGGGTGAGGGCGCCAAAGGCCTGCTCTCTAAAGCGAATGCGGGCGGCCTGGTCGATGCGGGCGTTTTCCCGGCCGGTTTCGGTCAGGCGAATGGTGAGTTGCCGTCGATCCTTGGGGTTACGGCTGCGCTCAATGAGGCCGTTGACCTCGAGCTTGGACAGGATCTCGGAAAGCGACCCCGGCTTGAGGTCAAAGTGCATGCCGAGTTCCTGCTGCGACATCTCGCTGCCGGGCTGCTTGGCCAGCAGGCAGATGATGGGCGCCTTGCCGGATACGCCTCCGCCATGAAAGTGCATGTAATGGCCGCAAAAGCCAGACCGCTCAGGATGCGCTTGGCGAGTTTGTCTTCGGCGCTGACCGCTTCGGGTATGTCTACCGGTTGCGACGGGTCACCGCCGGGCTCATGTGGAAGGACGAGTGGTTCAACACACATATCTAAGCTTCGCTCCTTTCTTTAGTTAGGTAGTGGAATTGTTTTGTGCCTAACTAATCTAGGAGCATAAGAAATCAATGTCAAGGTACCAAACTTATTAAGTTACGGAGTTTTGCCAAACGCCGTAACCGCTCGACGCTGCAAGCGTTCCTAAGCAGCAATCTGGCGTTCAATCGTCGGGCATGGCTACAAGGCCTATGCCCTCCTCTTTCACGTCACCTTGCTCGCTTAGGAACGCTTTCGCTGTCCGTCCTCAATCTGCAGCGCTGCCTCGGTTGGCATTTGAGTGATCCGTGGGGGACGGAGGAAAACGAATCATTTTGGGCTGCGGTGACACCCTTCCGAAGCTGCTTTGCCCAAAACTATGCCGGATTACTACGAATGAATTCGAAATCTTCAGAACCTCGGCATTGTTTTTCGGAAAATCACAAGCTGTCTACCTGCGGTTTTGCTGGAGTGCAATTCGTTGTGGTTGGAGACTGGCGGTTTATCGTAGTAATCGGCATAGTTTTTGGAATGGTAGTAAATAGGTGGCAGCTACTGTGCCGCTCACCGCCGTGATTTGCCTCCCATTTCCGAAACCTTTCCGCAACAATGCGCTCTTCGCGACCCTAGTGACTGCTCACGACGCCTCCTGCGCTACACTTAGTCGCACTGTGGCGCTGCCGCGCCGCGCCCGAACCAAGGGGGACACTCATGAAGAACACTCAGCTGCTGCTGATTAACGATATGTGCGGCTACGGCAAGGTTGCGCTTTCCGCCATGCTGCCGGTGCTGTCGCACATGGGCTATCGCATCCACAACCTGCCGACGGCTCTCGTTTCCGATACGCTCAACTACCCCAAGTTCTACATCCACGACACCACGGAGTATGTCCGCCAAAGCCTCGCTATCTGGGAGGAGCTCGGCTTTGAGTTCGACGCCATCTCGACCGGCTTTATCGTGACCGAGGAAGAGACGCGCATCATCTCGGACTTTTGCCACCGCCGTGCGCAAAAGGGCACCAAGGTGTTCGTCGATCCCATCATGGGTGACAACGGCAAGCTCTATGCGGGCGTGCCCGAGTCCACGATTGGCCTCATGAGGCACCTGCTCGAGTGCGCCGACTACGCGGTTCCCAACTACACCGAGGCGTGTCTGCTCACCGATACGCCTATCCGCCGAGCAAATTACGCCCGATGAGGCCCGCGCCCTTGTGGACGCCGTGCGCGAGCTGGGTGCCAAGTCGGTGGTCATTACGAGCGCCGTAGTCAATGGCACGAACGCGGTTATCGGTTACGACCATGTGGCGGGGGAGTACTTTACGATTCCCTTTGAACTCATTCCGGTCTATTTCCCGGGCACGGGCGACACGTTCTCGGCGGTGCTCGTCGGCCGCGTTATGGCAGGTTGGAGTCTGCAGCGCGCGACGTCCGATGCCATGCGTGTGGTGGCTGAGCTTATCGAGCGCAATGCCGACCAAGAGGACAAGTCGGCCGGCCTTCCCATCGAGGCCTGCCTGGATGTGATTGACCATGAGTAATGCTGGCGAGGGCAGCATCAAGCCTGCGGGCGAGAACAAGCCACTCGGCGCGCCGCGTGGCAAGCGTCCGCGTATCCGCGTGAGCTGCGTGGACCAGCTGGGTGCGTGCCGCTGCACCATGGTCACAAGCCCGGCGACGTTTTTGACTTCGACCGAGACCGCGGCAAGATGTGCGCCATGGCCTGCCATGTGGGCTTTCCCTATATCGATATCCTGCGCTATGGCGGAACCGTGCCTGGCAACGAGCCCGGCACGGCAAAGTTCTGCTGCCCCGAAGTCGATACACTGAACATTTGGCTCGCCGAGATCGTCGACGAGTAGTCGAGCGCAATGTGACAAAGGGACAGTCCCTTTGTCACATTCGCCGGGGCTGCCCCTTCTTTTTGCTTATAATCCTAAATCTCTGCATTTCATCCGATTTTAGGTTCTAAAAATCCTACATTTCATCGATAATTAAGCGCATAAAACTTTGCATTTCATTTGATGACACTGAGGGGAGAGCCTATGCTGCGCAGGAAAATAGCGGCAGAGCTGGAGCGTTGGCTGAAGTCTGCCGAGCAAAAGGCCTTATTCATCACGGGTTCTCGCCAGATCGGCAAAAGCTATTCGATTCGCGCATTTGGCAAAGCCAGCCATGCAACCTACATCGAGCTCAATCTCATGGAAAATCGCCAGGCAAAAGATGCTCTTCTCGAGGCGCGGAATGCCGATGATTTCATCAGCAGGGTGACGCTTCTTTCGGGAAAGTCGATTGCACCAGGCAAAACGCTCGTGTTTATCGATGAGGTCCAAGAGGCCCCCGACATCATGACGATGGCAAAGTTCCTTGTAGAGGACGGGAGGTGCCGCTGGGCGTTTTCGGGGTCAATGCTCGGGACCCAGTTCAAGGGCGTCAGGTCCTATCCCGTGGGGTATGTCCACGAGCTTAGGATGTTCCCGCTCGATTTTGAGGAGTTTTGCTGGGCAACCGGGGTGAGCGAGGGGGCTCGCCAAACGATACGTGACGCGTGTATCAGCGAGAGGCCCATTCCTGATTACATTCATGACGCGATGATGGCAAACTTCAGGACCTATACCGTTGTCGGCGGAATGCCGGAGGTCGTGCAGCGTTTCCTTGACACGCAGGCGACCTTGCCTCTGTTCGTCAGCTGCAGTCAGAGCTCAACGAACAGTACCGGCGGGATATCTCCAAGTATGCAAGCGGGCGAGCCCTGCAGGTGCAGAGCATCTACGATCAGCTCCCTATTATGCTCGAGGGCGAAAACAAGCGCTTCGTGCTCAATTCCATTGACCCCAAGGCTCACTACGAGAAGTATCAGCGAGATTTTGTATGGCTTGTCGATGCCGGCGTTGCTCTCAAAGCCGATATCGTAACCGAGCCAAAATCGCCCCTGCTCAAGACGGCACGGCCATCGCAGTTCAAGCTATATCAATCGGATACGGGCATGTTGATGGCGCGCTACCCCGTTGGAGTCGCCCAAGCGGCGTATCTTGATAGCAAAGAGCCCAATCTGGGCGGCATTTACGAAAACGTGGTGGCCCAGCAGCTAGCTGCCCAAAATCGCCAGCTTTACTACTATCAGACAAAAAAGCGCGGCGAAGTGGACTTTGTGGTCGATGGACCGGATGGGACGGCTGTTCCGATCGAGGTTAAATCGGGCTCCTATTACCACGCGCACGCTGCGCTCGGTCATGTGCTTGATACGGCTGAATATGGCGTAAGGCTCGGGATTGTTTTCTCGAGAGGCAACGTTGAGCGCAACGGAGCGGTTCTCTATTTGCCGCTATATGCGACCTGGGCCCTTTCGGATGTTTTGGGCGACTCCTGCGCCGAGGGGATAAAGCTGGAGGTCAAGCCGGTCTAGGGCCAGTCCCGGATGTGGCAAAGGGGCAGTCCCTTTGTCACATTCATGAGCGTGGATTTCTCCCGTTTAGAGCGCACTCGAGCGCTCAAAGTGGGAGAAAATCCACGCTCGTTTTATGCCGATGGCGTGGCACGTGCGTCCGCGTGCTCGCTTGCCTATAACTGCTCGAGCATGGCCGTGCAGCCGGCGAGCACATCGCGGTAGGTGGCATCGAAGTTGCCGGTGTACCAGGGATCGGCCACGTCGCCGGGGCGATCGGTCCAGTCGAGTAGACGCGAGATTTTGCCATCGGGGTCCTTACCAAAGATGCGGTGCAGGCCGCGGGCGTTCTCGGCATCCATATAGACAATGTGATCCCAGTCGCCATACTCCGCGCGACGCACCTGACGTGCGCGATGTGCGACGACGGGAATCCGACCTCGCGTAGCTTGGCAACGGTACCGTGGTGCGGCGGGTTGCCAATCTCCTCGGTCGAGGTCGCGCGGAATCAATGACAAACTCGCCCTCGCGCCCAGCGCGGCGCACGACGCTCGGTCAACAGCGACTCAGCCATCGTCGAGCGGCAGATATTCCCATGGCAGATAAACAGTACACGTTGCATATGCGGTTTCCTTTCGATCGCCATCATCGAGCTCGAGTATCGCATCTACGCCTGCGCCCTCGCCCGCTTGCGCTCCCAGCGAGCCAACTTAATCGTCACCAGCGTGAGCGCCCAGGCCACAAGCGAGAACACGGCACCGACCGCGCCAACGTAGGCAATGCCAACTCCGCTTACCACGCGCCGCCCACTGCGGTGCCAAACGAGATGCCGACGTTAAACGCCATGGGCTCAACCGAACTTGCGAGTACCATCGACTTGGGATGGCGGCTGCGTGCCACATCCATAAAGTGTGTGATGCACGACACCGAGAACAGGTACATGAGCAGCGCCAAGCTAAAGACAAAGACCAGCGCGAGCGGCATGGTGCCGCCCAAAGCAAACAGCCCGAGTAACGCCGCAGCCTGCAGCACAAACGTCACAAGCAGCGCCTTCATGCCAAAGCGCGCATCGATCCATCCGCCCAGGATGTTCGAGATCAGGCAGAACACGCCGTAGGCCATGAGCGTGGTACTGGCTTCGACCGTGCCCATGCCCAGCACCTGCTCAAGATAAGGCGTCACGTAGCCATAGAAAACGTAGACCGACCCCACGCCAAACAAAAAGATGAGCATGCCGGTGACGATGCTCGGCTCGCGTAGCAGACCCGCCTGCTCGCGAAAGGTGGCGGGCTCGTCGGTTTGCCCAGCGCGCGGCATAAACATCACGAGCGCTCCGCAGATCAGAACGGCAAAGGCCAGCGTGCCGTACATGGCCACGTGCCAATCGAGCGTATCGGCCACAAACTTGCCGATCGAAGTGACAAAGACCATCGCCACGGAAAACGCGCCGTACACCACCGAGATGGCAAGCGAAGTTTGCTGCGGGGACAGCAGCTCGGGGATATACGTCACGCCCACGGCGAGCAGTGCGCCCGAGACGGAGCCCAAGATGATGCGCGAGGCGAACAGCACTTGAAAGTTGGGTGCCAGCGCCATGACCAGGTTGCCGAGCACAAAGACGATGCTATAGCACACGAGCAGCTGGTAACGGCGGAAGCGCCCCGTGCTGAGCGCGAGCGCCGGCGTCGCGATAGCGTAGACCAGTGCGAACACGCTAATAAGTTGGCCTGCGGTGGCAAGCGATACGCCGAGTTCCGTCGCTAGGTCGCTTCGATGCCGACGACCACGAACTCGGAGCAGCCGAGCGAGAATCCCAACAGCACGAGCAGCGCCAGGCAGAGCTTGGTGCGCGCGGGGGAGAGCGCGGCGGCAGTTGACTTACTTTTTGGCGTGGTTGCGGCGGTCAAGGTTGTCACTCCAATGTCGCATGAATAAGCGGGATTCAATCCCTGCAACTCTAACAGAATGTGACAAAGGGACAGTCTCTTTGTCACATGGAGAGCTTGCCTGTATAGTCGCAATACAGGCGAAGATGGTCTCAGGTACATCGCGGGCGACAGGAGATCCCATGGGTATGCACACGACAAAGGTTGCAGTGGGCGAGGGCAAGTTTGCGCTTGAGGAGGCCCTCGAGGCCCCCTCCATTCGCGCTGCCCTCGCGATGTGACAAAGGGACAGTCCGTTTGTCACATTCCATTCCTTAGAAACTTGCAAATTCTTCAAGTTTCTAAGGTAACATCTTATAAACTTGCAAAAAATGCAAGTTTATAAGATTTCATGTCTGGCCGGGCGCTAGGGAGACTCTATGGATATCGTTCGCCGAAGCCGTTATCTTGATCGACTCATTGCTTTTCAGGATACCGACTCATCAAAATCGTGACGGGCATACGCCGTTGTGGCAAATCAACGTTATTGGACATGATGAGGGACTATCTGGCGCAACAGGGGGTGCCAGCCGAGCGTTTGCTGACCTTTAAGATGGAATCTCTAGAGTACACGGGAATTACGGATTATCTGACGTTTTATCGTATGGTCCGGGAGCGCATCGACGGCATCGATCATCCCTACCTGTTCTTTGACGAGCTCCAGAATGTCGAAGGTTGGGAAAAGGCGGTCAACTCGCTCCGAGTGGATTTGCCGTGCGATATCTATGTCACGGGCTCCAATGCCTTTTTGCTATCGAGCGAGCTCGCAACGCTTATCTCGGGCCGATATGTCGAGGTCAAGATGCAGCCTCTCACGTTTAGCGAATATCTTGATTTTCGCTCGATTGATGCGGTCGCCGCTGAAGGGCTTGGTGAGAGGGTCGAACTTGTTTCCAAAACGGCGATCGCCTTAATTCAAATACCGTGCTTGAGCAGTACATAACCTATGGCGGCATGCCGTTTCTGGCCCATGATGAGCCGAGACGTGAGCTGTGCCGCGACTATATCCGTAGCCTCTACCAGACGATCGTCGCGCGCGATATCCTGTCGCGTGCGACGCGTAGGGGTCGCGGAGCTATCACCAAGCGCGATGTTCTCGAGCGGCTCTGTGCGTATCTGGCAGACAACATCTCCAACCAAACCTCGGTCAACAAAATCGTAGGGACGCTCAACGAATCGGCGGGCGGTAAGACCAACGCATCGACGGTGTCGGCATATATTGACGCTCTGGAAGAGACGTACCTGTTTACCAAAGTAAAAAGGTATGACATCAAGGGGCGGGAGCTTCTTAAGACAGGCGGTAAATATTACATAGCTGATACGGGAATTCGCAGCTATCTTGACGGATATAGAGGTAGCGATAGCGGAAGGATGCTCGAGAACGTTATCTACAACCAGCTTGTATTTGAAGGATACGAAGTGTTTTGCGGCCATCTGCGCGCGGGGGAAATCGACTTTGTCGCAATCGGCGAGGGATCGGACCGCAAATATATCCAGGTTACCGAGCGGATCGATGCCGAGGCGACGAGAGAACGCGAGCTGCGACCGCTCAAGCTAAGCACGCTAGGAAAAATTCCTGATTCGTATGAGAAGATCCTGATTGTCAGGGATGGCGACCATCCAACGGACATCGATGGCATCAGAATCGTGGGGGCAGTCGACTTCTTGTTGAGAAATAAGATTACCCGCGGCTAAACGCAAACAGATCCGTTTCGATGCGACAAAGGAGCAGTCCTTTTTCGCATTCCGTGCGAGCCCTCGTGCCGTCTGGGGGTATAAGGCTAACAAGTGTTTATTTGCGAGGCCTAAGGGGCGCCCCGTATGGATATCGATAACTTTGAATGGTGGTATAGCGAGGGCGAGGCTCCGGACGATGAGTGGGACGAGCCCGCGTCGCGTGACGTGTCGAGCGACGAGGACGAGACCGGCAACGATGCCGCTGTCGAGCCTGATGCCGCCTCCGATGCCGCCGAGCCCCTGACCTTTGAGCAGGCTTGGGCCCAAGCCGAGGCCGACTGAGGCCTAAGGCCGATGCCACCGGCCACACTCGGTGACGCCGGCGGACCATGTCCATCTGCCGGCAAAGATCCGCCACCGCGTCGCACACCATCGACCCGA
>ENA-OQJS01000148-OQJS01000148.1-human-gut-metagenome-genome-assembly--contig:-NODE-148-length-13055-cov-1.321782_pt1 | contig 13055 bp, 17 predicted proteins | sample MGYA00242598_ERZ504764 | MGnify/ENA primary metagenome ERZ504764 (study PRJEB26092, sample SAMD00036368) | human gut metagenome | host: Homo sapiens | study: EMG produced TPA metagenomics assembly of...
GAGTGTTACTTGGTAAAAAATTAAGCCTATCTTATGGTTGTTCCATATTATACGGCTTTTGTATTGCAAAAAACTTTACAGTGTGGTATTATTAATCATAGGAAGTTGATTATTATGGATAAAGATTTAATTAAAAGAATAAATGAACTTGCAAAGAAAAAGAAAACACTCGGACTTAATGCCGAAGAACAGTCAGAACAGAAACAGCTTTATGCCGTGTATCTTGCTGAAATCAGAGAACAGTTTGATAATACTCTCGATAATGTAAGTATTAAACAGGAGGACGGTTCGGTTGTTCCGTTTAAATCCGCCGCCAAAAAGAAAACAAAAGAAGAATAAATAATTAGAGAAGTTAGCGCAAGCTAATGAATCTAAAAGAGTCAAGCTACTGCATTGGGTAACGAAGGCGAAGCAAATGCAGCTGCGGCAGGCATAACACGCTTGTTGATGGAGTATAATCTAACTGAAAACGATATACCGGAGCAAGAGAAGTTAGAGAATCCAATTGTATCAGAAGAAATACCTTTCAAAATAAGCACAAATGGTAGATGGTATAGTGACCTCATATCAGTAGTTTGTGAATATAATATGTGCCGTAGTCTTATTATTAGCAAATTTAATAATGGCAGAATGAAACGTAGTGAATTTGAAATAATAGGACGAAAAAAGAATGTTGAAGTAGTTCTGTATCTCATTTCCTTTTTATCTCACCAGTTTATAGCTATCGGCAAACGTAATTATGAGGAATATAAACATGATTGTATATGGAAATACGGGAAAAGCCCCAAAAGCCTTATTATGTATTTAAAATCATTCCTATACGGTTGTGTTATAGGCCTTTCAGAAAAATTTGATGAGAGCAAAAGGATATTGGAAACAGAAAATAATATCACAGCTCTTGTACGTACCACAAAAAGTGAAATAGATGATTTCCTTAAAGGAGAAAAGATTGGTAAGGCCAGAGAATCAAAGTCGGATATTGATGCTCTATGCGCTATGAGAGGCATAGAAACCGGCAAAAATGTGGAAATATGTAAAGGCATTCATGCTGAATTTGTTAGTGAAAACTTGAGATTACAATAATTCGATAGTGTATTAAATAGAAACAAAAATTATGGAGTTTAAATCGCAAATATGTACTACCCGTGAGCAGTCAAAAAGATTGCTCGCTTTGGGACTAAAGCCGGGAACGGCAGATATGGTGTATCATTACACAAAGAGTAAAGTACCTGCATTGGAATGGGAGTTGCAAACTAAGCCGCCAACATCAAGAGGGAAGTTTTGGACTCCGGAAAGAATAGCCAAACTCAAAAGCTCATTCCACAAACACCAAGACGGCACACCGATGACCGGTGAAGAGGTGTTTGATGAATTGTGGGGAAAGGATGTTCCTGCATGGAGTCTGTCAAGGCTGTTGGAATTACTTCCTACCGAAATCAGAATAGAATCCAGTGAGAATGTTTTTGGCTTGCATCACGAAACAAGCGATGCTTGGTTACTCTCTTATCCTATGTGAAATCCTTTGAAACCGCATCACCTGTCGAATCTTGTGTATTGGCTATTGATTGGCTGATTGCCAACGGACACTTTAATAAAGAATACTACAATGAAGAAAATAATGTTCAATGATAAATTTGGCTTAACTCAAGCTGTATTGGAAGGGCGGAAGACTATGACGAGAAGAATAATCAAATGTCCAAGAACTTTTAGGGGAGAATGGGTCGCAGGATTCAATATACACAGACGCCATTCTGACAAAAAGATTGTTGATTGGCCTTGTATGTACGATGCTGATGAAAGAGAGTTTGATATGGCGAGATATTGCCGAAATATGAACTTGGAGAAGTTGTTGCCATTGCGCAAAGTTATATGGATGTTGACCGATTTCATAGAAAAGGGAAAAATGCAGCTTACTTAGAATACTTGGATTCTATATTGCCTGAACTGAAATTACATCCCGGTTGGACTAATAAAATGTTTGTGAAAGCCGACCTAATGCCCCGCCATATTGAATTTACAGATCGTAAGGTTGAACGCTTACAGGACATTAGCGATGAAGATTGCTTGAAAGAAGGGATATATGAAGATTCGGGTGATGATGAGTTTCCGCCATCTATATTTTATGAATTTGAGGGAAACAAAGACGATGGATTTGATACTCCACGTGAAGCCTTTGCCGCCCTCATAGATAAAGTCTCCGGTAAAGGCACTTGGGAAAGCAATCCCTATGTTTGGGCGTATGAGTTGAATTAATGAAATAATCATGAGCATTGCAGAAGATATTATGGACGGTTGGTGTTGCCAACTTTGTGGCGTGTACTTTGAAGAAGAACACGGTTACCCTGTTGTTTGCGAAAGCTGCTACAACGAACTATCAGAAGAAGAAAAGAAAGATTATCAATTAGCAACCCATAAAGAATTTTAATGTATTTATCATATGGATGCAAAAACATTCTTTACCAAGGTAGTTCTGATGCGCAAAGCACAGAAAGACTATTTCAAGTGTCGCACCCAACAAAACTTGCGGAAATGCAAGGCACTTGAAACGGAAATTGACGGAGAAATTGAACGTGTAAATAGTATTACCGGAGTTTCTTCCGTTTCCAAAGAACCCCGACAGACAAATTTATTCACTGATTAAATCATACAATATGAACTCAACTGTATTAAAAGAAATCATGGCATTCCTTTTCGGACGCAAATATTATGCAACATTGTAGCAACAAAAGGAACAACAAAGCAAGAAATCTGTTCTTACATTTTTGCAACAAAAGAAGCCGCCAATCGGCATCGACTGGAAATCGAAACAACTCTGTCATTCCGGTTTGTCGAAACAGTTTCTTTCCGTTCACGCCGGATATATTTCGATTCGTCTGTAAAAAGTTAAACCATAATAATCTGTGAATCATTCTATTTTCGTATTATGATTATCAAAAAACTAAAAACATGGTGGCAGTCACGTAACTACTATGTGATTGCCGATGGTAACGACAATTCAATCACGCTATCCAAACGCTTGTTTCTCCATATCAAAGGTAAGGCGAAAAAGGGCGATGCAGCCCAAGTGTTTGTTTTCAGAATTGCCGGACAAGATTCTTTCGGCTTCACCGTCAATCCAAATATCGGACAACCGACTCAACTATGCGATATTCAATATAATGACAAGTATAAGTGCATAGGCTTTGAAAGTCTGTGCCCGTCGGTCGGTCTTATGCTTTATGAGCATGGGTTACCCGGTGATAGTATAGTCAAACTGTCTGTGTCTATACATCATACAAGCAAAGGTCTCATCTATTATCAAATTGAAAAGCCCAATGGAAAGTATATTAGGAAATACAAGAAAGGCTGATATAGTATTCTATTCTTCGGGAAGAATAGACATTACATCTCATATAGCCAAGCAACTTCATCTCTCGCGAGGTGATGTCCTGGATATTATGAGTGAGAACGGAGAATTATATCTTTATGTCAGATACCGCTCGCCAACCGGCGGTCGGCATGAAGCATGTGTGTTTCCATCCAATAGGCAAGGGAAACATTTCAGAGCTTCATCTAAAAGGCTGTGCTCCGCCATACTTGATGTGTCGGGCGTAACAGACAAGGCGAGATTATGCGTTGGAGAGCCTAAGGAAAGCCAATATCATGGCACATTGCTACCAATCATTACCAAACTCCTTTTGTAAGAAAGATATGATTAAAGAAATAAAATACAACGGGTATTCTGCCAACCATCGGACTATGAGTGCGCCGATGGGGACTTGGCAACATCGATAGGTGTTATTCCCGAAAACGGTGCACTTAAACCCATATTGCCGCCATCCGAAGTATTACAATTCAAAGGTGGTGATTCGGTTATGTATATTCATAAATCGGCTAACTTCAAGCACTATATCATCTTTAACAACAATTCTATCAGTTGGTGGAATGGTTCTGACGCACATCAGCCTGTTTTTCTTCGTTCATTTAACGAGGTATATCAGGTAACAGCTATTGGCAATACGCTTCTCATCTTGTCAACTGACGGTATGCATTATTTTCTATGGAAAGGAAATAATGACGGATATTTATATCTTGGTACAAAAATACCTGAATGCCCACTTTCATTTGGGTTGCAGGGTGAAATGGTTCGGACAGATGAATTTTCAATATCATTTGATGCTATTAGTGAAGGCAGCATTTGGAATGAATTCTCTGATAACAATAAAACGCGAATTACAGACCAAGTACTTGCCCATATCAATAAATTTATTGCTGAAAGGTCTACAAATAAGGGCAAATTCATTTTTCCTTTCTTTGTAAGATACGCCTATCGGCTATACGATGGAACATTGACAATGCACTCGGCTCCGATTCTGATGATTGCTTCATCAGACCTTGCACCGCAAGTTTTTTGGACACACCTGACGGGAAAGGGAAAGTATACAGATGCGCAACTTCGAATATGTGGAATGATACACGACCTTGATTGTGCCGTTGTTCTTCAGTCTCGCCTTGATATGCTTAAAAATTGGAAAGATATAGTTCGATCTGTTGATGTGTTTGTTTCAAAACCTATTTATACTTATGACCAAAACGGAAAATGTACAAGATTTGCACAATCGGAAAACTATAATTCTTATTGTGTATGCAAACATATAAATCAAGCAGCTTCTACCTCCAAATTTCCAATTCGTTATCAACATCATACATTCAATAAACTATATGCCTTTACATTTGACCCCAACGGACTGACTTATCCAAGTGGACGTTTGATGATTCCTCGTAGAAGTATTGATGATGTAAAAGAGGATATTCGTTCAACATCGCAATTCTACCTGCTTGAAAGTCTCCGTATTGAACAACTTTCCACTACACGTACAAAACTGGTAATCGAAGAAGATTATCTACAGTCATTGGTAACACGAGAAGTTATGACAGATGATTATGACAGTCATGATAAATTGCTTCCACATTATTCGTTTGTTTATAATTCAAGACTTAACATCGCAAACATTCAAAAAGAATTGTATAACTTGTATAACACAGGAGCGATGATTACATATACCAACGGATATGTTGCTAATTTTGATGGAATGTCCCCTACTTATTTTGATGGAACAATGCCTGTTTCTGTATACTTCTATATCAAGCAGGATGGTCGGGACATAGTGGTCAATGGAGAATCTTATCAAGCGTCAATATTGGATCCGCCATTGCTGTTTTTGTTCTACCCTAATATAAACGCATACAAAGCAGTTATTGTGACGCATTATGGATTACCACAATATTATGAAGTGCCACTTGAACAGCACAAATTTCTTAACGGAGCTTTTTATTTTGCCGGTTGGGAAAATCCTCCGACAGGACTTAGTGATTATCCTACAGCAAGTCCCCGTGAACAGCGAATAATTGATTTACCGAACAAAATATACACATCGGAAATCAATAATCCATTTCACTTTCCGGTTCTCGGTATCAATACAATAGGTACTGGCACTATTCTTGGTATATCTTCGGCTGTAAAAGCTTTGTCAGAGGGACAGTTCGGTCAGTTTCCACTTTATGCTTTTACATCAGAAGGTGTATGGGCCTTAGAAGTATCAAATACGGGATCATACTCAGCACGGCAACCTGTAACACGGGAGGTTTGTATAAATACGAACAGTATCACACAAATTGATAATGCAGTGCTGTTTGCCACCAATAGAGGTATTATGCTGATAAGTGGTTCTACTGCGCAGTGCATATCAGAAAGTTTAAATGCGGAAGATTTGTTTTCTATTTCTGATTTGCCAAGATCGGATAAACTTCTATCAGTTTATAATGGAAAAGCAAGCGAAAATGAACGAACGGCTCTTGACGATATTGCTATGATTCCGTTTTTTGATTTTCTTGCCGCTTGCCGGATGATATATGATTATACCAATCAGCATATCATTGTGTATAACCCGGCTGTACGCTATGCTTATGTGTTTTCGTTGAAGTCAAAGCTTTGGGGAATGATGCTGTCAGACATAGTGAACAATGTCAATTCGTATCCGGAAGCATTAGCAATGGCTGACGGAAACAGACTTGTGGATTTTTCTACATCATCTGCTGAAAACATAACGGCATTAGTGGTTACCCGCCCTTTCAAAATGGATGAGCCAGATGTGTTCAAGACGATAGATACCATCATTCAACGTGGATATTTTAAGTCGGGACATGTAGTACAAGTACTGTACGGTTCGAATGATTTGTTTAATTGGCATACTATATGGAGCAGTACAGACAAATATATGCGTGGTTTCAGAGGAACACCGTACAAAGCATTTAGAATTGCACTCATTTGTACACTTGACAAATCCGAAAGCCTGTTAGGATTTAGTGTCCAGTTCAATCCCCGTATGCTCAACAGACTACGATAAATGAAACATATAGGTCAGTTATTTTTAAGGTTATCAGATTGTTTATAAGGAGAAAGAGCCGGTATGCGTGATGCACCCCGGCTCTTGTCTATTCTTAAAACGGTTTTAGTTTTCGTCTTATCTTGCCTTTTCGTGAAACAAGGGAAGTCTGTATCTTGATTCGGATATTTCGGGCTTTATCTTCCCAGTTGGCTTGGCTGCTGGATTTGTTATGCTCATCCAGTCGGCAAGGACCTTGCAGACCATATATTCGTGTATCAGATGTTTTAGCAATTTCACGGTAGACAATGAAAAATTCACAGGCAAAACAAGGGTTATGAGGTATTCTTCCGGCACGGTCATAACATTATCAAGGGGTTCCTGCTTATCGGAAATTTCTTCTTTCGTATAAGGAAACAACATTTCCACGCATTCAGAATGCACGAGGTTAAGTATTCTCGTAACTCTGTCCACATTACCGTCCTGACCGATGTCGAATACTTGATGTCTGGCGTGTTCGTCTTCCGCTTGCATAATGTCGCCCTCTACAAAAGAATAATTCTCCGCATCGTAAAGCAGTTCTTCCCTTTTAAATACAAGTGTTACCGCTTTTGTTTTAGACTTGGCTGTTTTGACAATATACCATAGGCTTGAACATCAATTAATCATAAGTCGGTCTTTTCGGACGGCTGCGTTTGTAGAGTGCACGCTTCACGTTTTCAAGACTCACCCCGGAGTGTTGTATATACGCATTGGCATCTTCCGGACTGGTTATGGCAAACCACTCTCCAAGTGCCATATCTACAAGATATGAATGTATGCCATTTCCCAGTGCGTCTGCCGAAGCGTTGTTATAGTTAGACGGAAGCAAAAACTCCAATGAAAGTTTACCGTTATTATCTATCTCTTCATCCATCAGGTTATCGCTTGTTGTATTATCCTCATTGAGATACTCTCCAAGCAGACTTTTAAAGAGGAAAAGGACAATTGGCCAACGAACGACGTATCTGATAGCTGTTTTCATCGTCATCACTTGCTTGCATATTGGATGCGACTTGATAGCTCTTACCGGCCGCTTCTCGTGCCTGTCCCGTCAAATACGCTTTGTTCTGAATATCATAGACAAGTTCTTTGACCTGTTGTGTCACGGTTAATGTTTTCTTATTTTCTGCCATAATATTTTGAATTAATGATTATTCGTATGTCGGGCGCATGGGCTTTCTTTTGAAAAATGCCTTACGCATTATATCCTCCATATAGGTAGCAGCTTCCGTTGCATATCCGGCAGCTTCTTCCTTATTGGTAAACGTGTACCACTTTGCAGTGACATTCATCACGAAGAATGAAAACAAGCTACGCTGCATACTTTCTTTTAGAGCTTCATCGAATGAATTCGACAGCCCCAACGAAAGCCTGTATTCACTGTCAGCTTCCGTTTCGTCAAGAAGCATTTTCTTTAAACTGTTGCATATGGTATTCTTACTCTCGCACCAAAAACGTTCAAGCATGCTTTTATCCTCATCCGTCGTAAATATACGATCGTAGCAAGCTCATCATCCATTTTCGCACCGGTGTACGATGTGGTCTTTGCTACCTCTTCATATCTTTTTCCTTATTGACCGTTAATATAATATCTATCATAATCAGAAATCAAACAAATTGTACGATAAACCTACACTAAGACATGGAGAAAATTGCGGCGTTTCTCTCAATGTTATTCCATATCCTACCTGCAGACTGATACTGAACTTTTTCTTCTTGGGTTTGGGATAATTACCTGTTACGGTCATTATATCACGCCCGGCAAAAAGTATCAGGCTGTCAAGTTGTGGATGAAAGCCACTTACATAAGCCCGATATGTGTCTGTTTCATACATCTTCTGCGTAATGGGGATTTCAACCTCAACACTGTCTTTGTCTTTATTTGGAGGTTTAGTCGTATCTGCTACGTCCGGAGTCTGTTTCGTACTATCCGGTTTTGCAGTAGGAAGAACCTGCGTGATGTATTTAATAACGGTACTATCCTTGGGTACAGGCTTGTAATAGGGTATGGTATCGAAAACAGTTATTCTTGTGGTATCATTTATAGGTAACTTTTTATTCGATATGCAAAAACGCACATTAAAAAACAGTGATGTGAAAAATAATACCACAAACAATATTGCTACAATATCTTTAAACCATTTTACCATACTTCTGAATATATCTGGTTATTGCCTCTACATGGGTTTTGACAATAGCTTGTTTGCCTTCTTCGGAACAAAGGTACAGGACATCATCCTTGTTATCCTGAAAAAAGTTTTCCGTAAGTACAGCCGGGCATTTTGTCTTGCTCAAAATATAGAAGTTTTCTTCCCAGTCAGGATCGTCGTCAGAATTATCTTTGCGTATTCTTTGACTGATAAAGTTTTTTTCAGCTTCTTCATACAAGAAAGTTGCCAGTTTATCAGCTTTGTCTTGCCTTTCGATGTATAAGCGCTCCATCCTCTTGCGTTCATCCATTCTGCACCGTTTCCGGCAGCATTGCAGTGGATAGAAACAAGAACCACATTGGCTGTTCCATATCGTCCGCAAACTTCGTTTACACGCCTTGCACGTTCTGATAGTGGAACATCTACTGCTTCCCGAACAATGCGTTCGGCATCATAACCTCTTGCGGAAAGTTCATGTGCTATTCTATCTGCAATTTCACGTGCATAAGCATATTCACGCAACGAACCATCAGGACTGCGTTTTCCGGGAGTGTTTTCACCATGCCCGTTATCAATCAATATCTTCATACTTATAATTTATTTGGTTAATATTCGCTTGGTGGGACGCGGTCAGCACAACCATGTTTATTGCATTTCCGGAATTCCAGTGCTTGATTCTGAACGGCAAGCTCGCTGTTCTTTTCGCTTAGCTCGCGGATAGCGTCACGATACTTGGTTATCTCGGCGTAAAGGTGGTCAATTTTGGCGTCCAGTTCGACAACTCGCTTTTCCTTCTTCTCGTACAATTCTTTCCATTCAGCTGCATAAGCTGTGATGTTATCTGCTTCGGTTTTTTCAGCCTCGGCATCTGCCTGTTTCTTTTTGCTTCTAAGCAATAGCAAGGGCAATATAACTAATGTGATGAGCGAACCGACAACTTGGATAATCGTGCTTAGTTGTTCCATATTAAAGTTCCTCCTATTAGTTGTCCTATCATTGCTCCGGCTACTGTAAGACCAAAGTCAATCCAATCCCATCTACGCCATACACCTTGTCTTTATATTCCAAAGCACCTGCTGTCAAAACTCCGGCATACATTGCGGTAAACCAACCAAATGCAAAAATGCCGATAATCAGTCCTCCTACGAGGTGTTTCCACCTGTTACTCATTCCGAGCCATTCAATCAACTTTTTCATCGTTATTACTTTTTAAATTAAATACCGTCCAATCCACTTCATCCTTTTCTTTCCACCCTTCCTGAACAGTCTTTATCACATAGGCGCACGCTGCTTGGGAGAACGCAATAAAATCATCTGCATTCTCGAAAGTATGATAGATGGGCGTACCATCTTCCTGTTCATTGATTTTTAGAATAAGCGGATAAGGAATCTTTTCACTACGTTCTATAGCGGAAAAGTTTAATTGGTTTTCGGGTGAAAGATATACCGCTTTCCCGTTCCAGACAAAGCCGTTTATAATCTTTTCTCCGTAGCCGTGTTTATAGCGGACACAACAAGTTCCTTGACTTCGGAAAGTGTGGGTTTATGGTCGAATGTATGCCGGTACTCCCAGCCATTCTCACTATTCTCATCATCTTTCCCGAAGCCATAAAACAGTATCCACTTGGAGCGTCCTGTACGTACAAGACAATCCTGCCGCTTCTTTGTGCCGTAAATCTTTTCCATTGCATGAATTTTGATTTACGACAAAAGTAGCGGATACCGAGCGGATTAGTATGTTATCTTTTTCCCGTCAGGTAAAATTGTATTTTCGTTTGCCTCCGTCAAACATTTCACATTTGAGAACTGTTTCAAATGGAAAGCCGTCCTCAATATCGCTGATTTGGTCAAGAATACCTTTCATCTCAACCGATGCAGTAAAGAACTTTCCCCATTCTTGAGTCCTGGGATTGCGGAACGATACCAGATAACGGTCTTCCCCCTCTTTGGTGTCTATTCCTGTTTCAAAATCATGTATCTCAATTGGAATATTTACGATGTCACTCAAACGCATAACCTTGCCGGGAAAGCGTTTTTTTCCATCTGCTGGAGTGTACGTAACACCCATTTCAGAAAATTTCTTCATGTTGTTCTTGGTAAGTATATAAAATAAATGTTTGCAATCTGCATGGCAGGCCATACCCTTGAATGAACCAATTATTTGCTGTCTCCGTTTCCGTGATTTAATCTTGGAAAGTTTTCGGGCTGCATTTACTTTTGTCCGTTTTCGTAGCAATGTATAGTCGCCGTAGTTGACAAAGCCAAGGGCATCCATACCGGCGGATATGGGAGCCACTTTTTCGCTTGGTTTTATTGTCAGCCCTATTTGAGCTGCTTCATAGTGTAGTTTGTCCCGCAATTTCCACAAATCACGTTTACTCTCACCGAGAATAAAGATGTCATCACAAAAACGGAAGTAATGTTTTGCACCATATTCATCAATCATCCGGTGATCAATATCATTATGGTAAAGGTTTCCAAAGAATTGTGAGGAACGCAGTCCTTTGCTTATGCCATGCTTCCCGTTGGGATATAGTGCTTTGACAAAATTTTCAAGAATAGGCAATAAGACAGGGTCTCCGACATACCGCCTGATTGTGGAGATTAATATATCATGGTCGATACTGTCATAATATCCTTTATAATCGCTTTGATAATAATAGTGTATATTGGGGTTCTCTGCCAATGTATCCTGCACCTGATGGAACAAACCATGCGGTCCACGTCCTTGTATGGATGCAGCCGTTGTTTCTATCAATAGGGGTGAAAGATGCTTTTCCAACGGCTCCATAATCGCATTGCTTCCAATACGCTCTATGACTGACGGGGCTTGCACAATTCTTACTTTCGGTCCGTCATCCACAGTAAACGACTTGAGGTTCTTTATACGGAATGTGCCGTTACCTATCTGTTCTTTCAGTGCATCAAGTATCTTATGCTTGTTTTTTACATAACGGACCATTCTTGGTGAACATTCAATGCCATCTATTACAGCTATCTCTCTTTGCCGATTCCCGCTTCGGGTATCTGCACTTCTCAGATTTGCCATGACACGCTTGAATGACCTTTCCAAATTCTCATCGGATATAATCTCCGGTATGAGATTATATAACGGATAACAGACCGCAGGTGCAGCTACGGCCAGTTGGAATAAATCGTATATATCGCTGACCGCCTTCCGGTCTCGTGGGGAGTGGTCCAACCTCTCCCCACATGTGGTTAAAGATATGTTCCGGCTTTCCATTAATAAATATATATTATCATGCTGTTGCCGAGGCTCGAATCCCTCGGAGAATGGCGGTGGTAATCTCGTACCTGTGCAGGGTCTTCCGATTAATTTAACCAACAGAATTTCAGACGCGCCCCGTAGTTCGTGTTCGAGTTCGATGAAGCGTTGTTCGCGTAAGCATAAGCGAGACCGCTGTTCGCATTCGAGTTGTTGCCGGACCGCAAAACACAACGGCGCGAGGGATTGTCCGCCTTTTATTTTTTTAAAGAGTTATGCTTCCTAAACCGGAAATACTCAAAGACGCCTTCATACCCATGGCCTTAAACACTCGCGCAATGGTGGAAAGGGTCAGATTACGTCCGCTTTCTATCTTGGATACTTGTGAACGCTGTACACCGATTTTTTGTGCCAATTCCTCTTGGGTCATGTTTTGGGATTTACGGGCTTTTTTTATGGCTTCCCCAATCAAAAATGATTGCAATTCAGCTTCATACTTATCTCTGTGCGGTGTACCGACCTCACCTATATGTTTATCCTTAACTTCATCAAGGGTATAAAATTTAATTGCTTCCATATACTTATTTTTTTGAGTTGAAATATAATATTCTGACGCTTCCGCCTTGTTTATCTCTTTGCGTGGGGTCTTTTGTGTTTTCTTCACAAATCCATGCGTGGCAATGATCAACGTTTCCGCGTCGGTGTCCCAAAAAGCCAACAGACGATATTGAATACCTTTATACAGGGTGCGAAACTCCCAAATGTCAGTATCATCTAATTTCTTGAATAAATCTTTGTTCATATAACCATTGGCTACCTTATCTACATTATAGATAATTTTATCCTTAACGTCTTGGCGCAGAGTGTCAAGAAATGCATCGGCTTCACTCGACATTATTACTTTGAATCTCGTTTTTAATTCCATATCTTATATCATTCACAATGCAAATATAGTGAAAATGTTCTATATATGGAACGTTTTACAGACAAAAATACAACCATATAAAAATTAGTTTCAAAAATCGACTCGCTTACGCGAGAAAAAGAAAGAGGGAGCAGCTACGGCTCTCCCTCCAACGCTTTTTTCGAAATCACGAGGTCCGCTCTATTCAATTATAACGAATTTTCCGCGGAAGGCCAGACGCGCCCCGCAGCTCGTGACCGAGTTCGACGAAGCGTAGTACGCGCAAGCATAAGCGAGACCGCTGTTCGCATTCGATTGCTGCCGGACCGCAAACACAACGCCTCGGCTCCACTTATCCAAATCCTGCA
>ENA-OQJS01000149-OQJS01000149.1-human-gut-metagenome-genome-assembly--contig:-NODE-149-length-13046-cov-1.641691_pt1 | contig 13046 bp, 17 predicted proteins | sample MGYA00242598_ERZ504764 | MGnify/ENA primary metagenome ERZ504764 (study PRJEB26092, sample SAMD00036368) | human gut metagenome | host: Homo sapiens | study: EMG produced TPA metagenomics assembly of...
CCACCGAAGGCGTAAGCCAGCAGATTTACAGTCTGCCCCATTTGGCCACTCTGGTATTTGCCCAACTTCTTTCAAAGAACACCAGTTATAATCCTGTGTTTTTCTTCTTTCGAGCCTCTTGTCGGATTCGAACCAACGACCCCGAGATTACAAATCACGTGCTCTGCCAACTGAGCTAAAGAGGCAAATTAACTTTGCAGCCACACAATCTCCGCGACTTAGCGGCTGCAAAGTTAGATATTATTTTCTAATCACAAAATATTTCCCGTGATTTTTTTACTTACCCTGCTGTTTTTCTTTCGCTTTCAGCAGTTGTTTAGAGAGTGCATCCATGCACACATCTATAGATTCTTCAAATGTATCACTTACCTTCTCAGCGTAAAACTCTGTATTCAGTGCCAAGACACGTACGCCAGCTTCTTTATTCATAGCTGTTTCAGGTTTTACTACTTTTAAAGACACCTCTACTTTCTTTATATTATCGCAAAACTTCTCGAGCTTCTCTGCTTTTTTCTGAATAAAGCTTCAAGTTTTTCAGATGCATCGAAATGAATTGATTGAATTCTTACTTCCATAAAAACCTCCTTTTTCTTTACGCTCTAGGGTGAGCTTGTTCATAAACTTTTTTCAGTTCTTCGAAAGTTGTATGAGTATAAACTTCCGTCGTAGTCAAGCTTTCATGCCCAAGCAATTCTTTTACCGCACCCAATTCTGCATGATTATTCAGCATCGAGGTTGCAAAAGAGTGGCGCAACACATGAGGCTTTTCTTTTTCAACGAAACAACCTTCGAAAGATTACGCTTCACTAAAAGATAAACCAGGCCAGGATATATCGGCTTCCCATTTCCACGAAAGAAAAAAAGCTTCTCCACCACCTGGAAAGCGTTCTTCTCTTACTGAAAGATAAGCGTTTAAGTCACTTTTCAATTTATCACCAAAAGGAATAAAACGCTGTTTATTTCTTTTCCCCGTTACTTTTATTTGCTTTAGAGATAAATCCACATCAGCATCCGTCAAACCAACGAGTTCAGAAAGTCGAACTCCTGTTTCATAAAAAACCTCTAAAATAACTTTATCCCGAACACCCTCAAAACTTGTTCCAAAATCAGTTTCATCAAGCAAACGAGACATATCAGCCTCTTTCACAAAAACAGGCAAAGGTTTTTTCTTTTTAGGCCCCACCACTTTTTGAAGCGGATCCACAGAAACAACACCTTGACGCAATAAGTAGCGATAAAAAGAACGAAGTGAACTTAACTTTCGATTTACCGAAGTAGCCGTATACCCTTCTTCCATCAATGAGAGAACCCATCCACGAATCAGATCAGCATCTACAACAGTAAAATCCAAGCATTCATCCACCGTTTTAAAATACTCTTCAAACTTTTCAAGATCTATACCATAACTAACAATCGTTTTATCGGAATAGTTCTTCTCAAATTGAAGATATTTCAAAAAAGAATCTTTCAGCATAAAAAGCATCGCCTTTATTATTCAGCAACGAATTTATGAAAAAGAATTCAATAATTCAAAGTTTTTACGGAATTATTATTCTTCTACTTGGTGCATTTTCTGAACGTAAACAGCACGTTCCATTTTCAGTCTTTTCAAAACAGACGGTTTGTCATACTGCTGTCTGCTTCTCAATTCTTTTACAACACCTGTTTTTTCAAATTTTCTTTTGAACTTCTTCAGCGCTTTTTCAATGTTTTCGCCTTCTTTTACTGGTACTACAATCATGTTTTTAAAATTAAAGTATGTTGTTATTAAATTATTCGATAGTCGAATTGCGGCGCAAAATTACACATACTTTCTTTATTTACAAAACTTTCCAGTATATTTTATCGAAAATAGCACAGAAATCGTACCTTTGCTTTTAATAGAAAGACTTTGATAAATATATTTTTACTATGAAGGAAGAAATAAAAAAAAGAATAATCTCTTTACGCACTTTCATGAAACGACAAGGAATTGCTGCTTTCATTATACCAAGCACAGATCCTCATTCAGGTGAATATGTACCAGAGCATTGGGAATCACGCAAATGGATTTCCGGATTTACCGGTTCTGCAGGAACTGTTGTCATTACTAAAGACAAAGGAGGATTATGGACTGACTCAAGATATTTTTTACAAGCATCAGAACAATTACAAGATACAGGTATCACCCTGTTCAAAGACCGGCTTCCAGACACCCCCACCATTGCTGAATGGTTGGGAGAAGTCCTGCACTCAGGTGATAAAGTTGGTATAGACGGCTGGGTTAATACCGTAGCAGAAGTAGAAAGTCTCCGTATTTCACTTGCCTCTAAAGAGCTTCAATTGGTATCTGTTGACGATCCTTTCAATCTTTTATGGAAGATCGTCCCCCTTTACCTCAAAGCTCACCGTTTATTTTACCTCTGGAATACAGTGGCATGTCTTGTTCCGATAAGTTGACTCTAGTAAGAGAAAGTCTCTGTCGTAATCAAGCGGATGGCATTTTAATTTCCGCCCTCGATGAAATAGCGTGGACATTAAATTTGAGAGGAAGTGATGTACACTGCAACCCTGTTTTTATCAGCTATCTATTTATTACTCAAACAGATGCAACCTTATACATTTTACCAGAAAAGCTTACAGCAGAAGTCAAGGCATATCTCACACAGAATCAAATTCAGACAAAAGACTATACAGAGATAGAAAATAACCTGCTTCAATACAAGGGAAATAGTATTCAGCTTTCTCCAGAAACCAACTACACTCTCTATCAAGCTGCATCAACATCAGCCAGTATCATTAAACAGCCCTCACCAATACGTTTACTGAAAGCCGTAAAAAATGAAACCGAAATCAAAGGGTTCCATCAGGCAATGGTGCGCGACGGAGTAGCAATGGTACGCTTCCTGATATGGTTGAAGGAGAACGTGCAAAGTGGTATGGAAACAGAACTTTCAGTTGACCGCAAGCTGTACGAACTACGATCAGAACAATGCCTCTTTCAGGGCATCAGCTTCGACACCATTGCCGGCTATCAGGAACATGGAGCCATTGTCCATTATGAAGCAACGCCTGAAACATCTTCCACCTTGCAAGCAAAAGGACTGCTATTACTCGACAGCGGAGCACAATACCTGGATGGAACAACAGATATAACCCGAACAATTGTACTAGGAGAAGTTTCTGATGAACAAAAAACGGATTACACACTCGTTTTAAAAGGATTCATCGCTTTATCGCAAGCAGAGTTTCCACAAGGAACATGTGGTACACAGTTAGATGTACTTGCACGCCAGTTTATGTGGAAAGCAGGCATCAACTACGGACATGGCACAGGACATGGCGTAGGGCATTTCCTAAATGTACACGAAGGGCCTCATCAAATACGTATGAACCATATCCCCACTCCTTTACAACCAGGCATGACAATAACGAACGAGCCAGGCATCTACAAATCCGGACGGTATGGCATCCGTACAGAAAATACAATGCTTGTAGTACCCGCACGTGAAACCGAATTTGGAGTTTTCTATAAATTCGAACCACTTACATTATGTCCGATCGACAAAGAAGCTATTCGCATAGATTTATTGACTGACGAAGAGATTGAGTGGTTGAACAGCTATCACCAGAGAGTATACGATATGCTTTCTCCAATGCTTACATCCGACGAACAAAACTGGTTGAAAGAAGCTACCGCACGCTTATAAATTCAAACGAAATAAAGATAATTATGGCACTAATAAAATCAGTCAGAGGATTCACTCCTCAAATAGGTGAAAACTGTTACCTTGCCGACAATGCCACCATCATAGGCGACGTCGTTATGGGACGAGATTGCAGTATATGGTTTAATGCAGTCTTACGAGGTGATGTCAACTCTATCCGTATCGGTGACAGAGTAAATATTCAGGACGGAACCGTATTACATACTCTTTATGAAAAATCTACTGTCGAAATAGGAAATGATGTTTCTATCGGACACAATGTCACCCTCCATGGAGCCTGCGTACACGATAATGCCCTCATCGGCATGGGTTCCACTCTCCTCGACCATGCTGTAGTAGGAGAAGGAGCTATAGTAGCTGCAGGTGCACTGGTTTTAGCAAATACTGTTATAGAGCCTCATACCCTTTGGGGTGGAGTTCCTGCTAAGTTTATAAAGAAAGTAGACCCTGAACAAAGTAAAGAGCTGAACCAAAAGATAGCAAACGGATATTTGATGTATGCTTCCTGGTTTAAAGAATAATACAAAAAGCGGAGAACAGACCAATTTGTACACAGTTGCTGTTCTCCGCTTTTTACTTAACCTGCATTTTCGTCTTTTATAAATACCCCATATGAATTAAACAACCAGCGGGTTCCATCTATCAACAAAACATGATAATTTCCTTCCCTTCTGTCTACATCTGTAATTCCGACATCTGCTGCTGTATTTTTCCAATACGAAATAATACCTGAAGGCAACAATGGTAACATCGAATCCGGCCATATCTGCCTCCCCCATTTATGCGTAACCATTCATAATCACCATCAAACAAGAAACTGAATCCATTTGGTAAAGCAACAGATACAAGTGGATTATTACAATCATAATTCCATGAAATTTTCATCTGATAAACTTCTGTAAAATAGTTTTTCAGAAATTCCTGAATCCGGCTGATTTGAATCACAAAAGTTTTTTCACCTCCATAGGTAGAAATCGCCTTAGTAGGATGCACCTGTAATGTATAATAATCTTTCTGGTCACGGGAAACAGAGGTAATCCGCGGCATTGGGTTCAGAATCCCAAATCTGTTCCATCACCTTCTGAGGCAGTAAATCAATCACAGTTTGCGGCAACTCCGGAAACAACAATTCTCCGTTTTCTTCTACAACTGTCCGATCAAATTCCCCACTAACCAAAGTCCATTCTCCTTCTTTATCAAAAAGAAGCAGATAAGTATCATCTATCCATACCCGATAAGCAGGCATAGAAGGATTCAACTGTTCCGAACCAATAATAATTCGTGTAATCTCTCTACCCGGAAATGCTTGTAAAATATAATTCTTTATCTTCTCTGACAAATATTCCTCGCCAACTTCAACAGGATATTCATATCCCAGACAACGATTCTCATAATGCTGGAAAGCCAGTTTTCTTCCGTCACTCAACTCTGCTGTCAATCCCTCCTTGATTGCATAAATGGCGGAAACTGATATCTCACCAAATTTGGCTTCCATAAAGTCGTACATCTCTCCCAGAAACTTACGCGCGAAAATCTGCATTCCTGCATTAGGGAAACAAACCTTTGTCCAACTTCCTTCGTTAGTAAAATCTACTTCTACATTATTCGACAAGAGAGCATGATACCCTCTCTCTCCCTCATTAATCCGTGAAATCTGTTCAATCATTGCTCCAGGAAACCAAGCAGACACAAACAACGAGATATCGGAAGGAACATCCTGCACAGATACAACTTCTTCAACATCGTCCCCCGAACAGGAAGTTATCCACGGAAACGTTCCAACACAAAACAAGGAACAAATAACATATACAGAACAACTTCTTCATAAGCTCCTACAATTAAGTTGTTAAAGTTAAGCATTTTAGCTGACAGCAACGAATATTCCTTGTTAAAAAAGCAACAAAGTGCCAAAAGGCTTTTACAATCTATGATGCAAAATAAAAACAACTATAACAAATGTAATTCACGTGCGATGCCAAAAGCCTGAGCTGAGTTGCTTACTTGTAGTTTTTGCAGGATATTTTGCCTATGACGACTGACGGTATGTATGCTGAGAGAAAGCTCTTCAGCTATTTCTTTACTCGACTTTCCCCTTCCTATTAATATCAGAATTTCTTTTTCACGTCTTGAAAGCAAGTCGGAACAGTCGTACGTATCAATATCTATACGACTTCCATCAGCTGAATTTACAATCATGCTTCCTATGGAAGAAACTTCAGTCAGATTATATAAACACAAGGCCAGACAAATATTCCCTGTATCCTGTGCTATGACATAAAACATACGGTGTAAAACCTGATGGTATTTTCCCACACTGTCACACATCCGAAGATACTCTTCCAGATAATAATCACTGCGCTGCTTCTCTAAAGCATTTTTAAGGAAATGCAAAAAGCGTAATTCACGAGTATGTTTCTTCACCAAATCATCGGGATGAATCCGACTGAATATTTCTTCTTCCCAGATAGATTCAATAAGATGACATTCCCCATGCAAAGCTATGCCTAAAAACTCTCCTACCTTACCATAATAAATATAACTTCGGTTAGAACCCATATCACTCAGAACTGCTATCGAATTTTCTACCTCAGCATACATCGAAGCAACCTGTTTATAATGTGTAAGATACCGGTTCAGGTTTACTTCCCCTGCAAAATCTTGTGCAAGCAGTTCGTTGTTCAATGCAGTCTTTACATTCATAACGGGAGAGAGAATAAAAATGGTTATTTATCAGTATTGGTGCTCTCAGTATAGGTAACTACCTTTGCAAAAATAAAAAGAAAATATTCCACATTCTAACTTTACACATTTATGAAAAAGCTCTTTTTGGCAATGCTAACCTTTATAAGTACGCAGGCTATGGCACAGACTCTGGAAAAAATGCAATGGTTCAATGAACCAGAGCAGTGGGAAATAGCAGATAATGCATTAAGTATGTATGTCACTCCACATAGTGACTATTGGCGCATTTCACATTACGGATTTACTGTCGATGACGCTCCTTTTTATTACAATACGTATGGCGGCGAGTTTGAAGTAAAAGTAAAAATCACAGGCGACTACAAAGTCCGCTTCGACCAAGCAGGTCTGATGCTGCGTATCGACAAGGAAAACTATATCAAGACCGGTATTGAGTTTGTTGACGGAAAATTCAACCTAAGTACAGTTGTTACCCACCATACAAGCGACTGGAGTGTTATTACGCTCGATAAGCCTGTACCCTATATTTGGATAAAGGCAGTCAGACGACTAGATGCCGTAGAAGTGTTCTACTCATTCGATGACAAAACTTATGTTATGATGCGGAATGCCTGGCTGCAAGACAATACACCGGTCAAAGTTGGTCTGATGGGAGCTTGTCCTGACGGTGAAGGATTTAACGTAAAATTCGAACACTTCAAAGTAACCCATCTTCCTGACCAGCGAAGAATGGAATGGCTTAAGAAAAATGCTGAATAAAAAGAATACTACTTTGTAAAACACAAAGCAGGAGTTTCATATTATCCTCCAGGCGCAGGGCTTTCCAATATAAGTCCTACGCCTTTTATCGTTTTCAATTGCACAGTATTATCGGATGCAAGCAACTTTCGCAAACGTGAAACGAATACATCCAGACTGCGTGATGCAAAATAGTCGTCATCTGTATTCCATAAACGTTCCAAGATAGCTTCACGCTTAACAACCTTATTTTTATTCTCGCATAAAATACGCAACAAAGCAGCTTCTCGTTCGGTAAGTGTCTGCTCCTTTCCCCCTGTCTGTTTCAACAAGGCATGGCCGGCTTCAAATATAAAAGAAGTTCCGAGATGGAATATTTCTTCTTCATTTACTGATCTTATTCCTTTTGTCAGCTTCAACAAAGCAAGGATATGTGCATTCAACTCCTCAGCAAGAAAGGGTTTCTTAATATAATTATTTACACCTAGCTCATAACCTTTCACTACATCCTTTGGAGAAACACGCCCGGAAGTAAACAGAATAGGTGTTACATCATCCGTTTCACGAATTCGTCTCACCATTTCATATCCATCCATTACCGGCATCTCAATATCGGCAACAATTACATCGGGATGTGTTTCCTTCCATATTCTCAAACCAGCTTCACCGTTATCGGCTGTCATTATCTCGTAACCGCCTATCATATCCTCTAGTCCACCACGTATGATGTAGCACAGATTGGCATCATCTTCTACCAGCAATAGTCGTATCATTGTTCAATTATAATTCATTTATTTGTATTCAAACAAGTTTTATCAATAGCATCTTCTCTATTCGGAAGATATATCGTAAACTCGCTGTACTCTCCTTCAATGCTTTCCAACGTTACTCTGCCGCCATGAACTTCAGCTACACGTAAAACATAATTTAATCCTAAACCGAAACCGGCAGAACCTCCATATCGACTTCTATCCGCAGCCGAAGCACGTTCGTATTTTTCGAATATCTTACTCTGGTCTTTCAGCGGAATACCGAAACCCGTATCGTGTACCTTTATATAATATTCGTTCGAAAGCTTTCCCGACGAAAATGTAATTTCAACCTCATCACCCGAATATTTCACGGCATTGTCAATCAGATTGCTGAGTGCTTCTTTCAAAAACTCCTCATCCGCATAAACAGTATCTGCCTGCAAATTCCATTTATAGACAATATGCTTCACTGCTTTTGCCTTATACTTCTCGGCAAGGTCTTCCAGCATCGAACGAACACAGCACGTATCTTTTTCCAACTTCAACTGATGATTTTCCAGTTTAGAAAGTGTCAATACCTTGTTTGTCAGCGAAAGCAGGTGTTCTCCCTCTTCTTTCAAAATGCGGAAATAACGTGCCTTTTTCTCCGGTTGGGTATCCAGTTTTCCAGTTTCCAGTATCTGAGTACCCATCAATATAGAACTCAAAGGCGTCTTCATATCATGAATCATAGCATAAGAAAAATCCTCACGTAACTTGGCAATCTTATCTTGACGAACGATAATGCGTATCTGATAAATGATACAAACTATAACCAAGACCATAATCAGCACAGTAGCAAGCAAAAGTAATGTCATTCGCCGGAAAATCACCCGATACGGATTGGTAATAACTCCTTGCAAAAAGCGAGTTCCGTCATGACTGATCGGCAAAGGAGAAGTTCGTAATACACCTTTGCCATGTATATCCAGTTGACTGGAAGACCTCATTACACGACCGGTTGAATCGACAATACACGAAGCAACAACAGCAGGGAAGCCAATCGAATCGAGCATGTGCGCATAAATCGAATCCAAATCCACAAACGAAACATCACGATTAAAATCTTTCAGAGCAATTTCCTGAAACGAAACATGCATATAACTCATCAGCCATTGACCGGGGTTAGACATGGTTTCCATATCCTTCTCAGCATCAAAGTTAACGTTCATTGTAACCGTGGAGTCTTTCTTTGTCTTAGATACGCGCAGGAAAACCTCCTGTAAACGCTGCTTCGGGAAACAGTTCCTCCCCTTTCATCTGAATACTTTCCTTAGTCAGCTTATATGTGTTGACAAGCCATACGTATTGCAGCTCAACAATAGCAATAAGTCCCACCACAGCAATCCAACGAATATGTTTTATCTCCATAAGTCGTGTATTAACGTAACATTAACCTGCCCTTAACCCAGAAAATCGGTCGGGCCCTTTACTTTCGCACTGTCAAAGATATAGAAAATAACCCAATGCAATTTGATATGAAAATCTATTTTTTAATGAGTATCTTCTTGCTGGCAGGAGGCTCAGGCAGCCTGACAGCACAAACCGTTTCGGGTAAGGTTGTCAATACAGAACAGCAACCGATAGACGGTGCAACTATCATTCTTCAGACTTCGGACTCAACTTTCGTGGATGCAACAATCTCGAATGCGACGGAAACTTTGTATTCAATCATCAGCCGGAAGCTTATCGACTCATCTTTCAGCATCTATTATATCATACAATAGAGAAAAAAGGCAAAGAAAAAGATGCAGGTATCACGGTACTACAGGCTAAAGACTATGCGCTGGATGAGGTTATTGTACGAGGGGAACGACCGCTGGTCAAAGTAGAAGGCAGCCGCTTGACCTACGATATGCCTCAACTCACTGCCAATAAGCTGGTGACGAATGTGTATGATGCATTAAAACAACTACCGGGCGTAATGGAACAAAATGGAGTGTTGACACTAGCCGGAGCTGGAAGTATCAATATTATTTTGAACGGAAGCTACATCTATGAACTACGAACAGCTTGTTACATTATTAAAGGGTATGCCTGCATCACGTGTAGAACGGGCAGAAGTGATGTATAATACTCCCCCGCAATATCATGTGCGCGGTGCAGCAATCAATGTAATACTAAAAGGTTATAAACCGGGAGAAGGAGGATTACAGGGAGAGATAAACGGCAATTATGTACAGGCAAATAAAGCAGGAGAAGAAGGCGGCGTGACATTTGCCTATTTATCTCCCAAACTGGATATAGACTTTATGTACAATCTCAACAATCACTACAACCGTCAAGGTTATAAACTGATTACCCGTCACACGTTGAATGATGAAATACATAACATCAGCCAGTCTACTAACGGAGAAAATAGGCAACTGGTACATACATTCCGGCTTGGAGGAAACTATAAGTTTAATGAACAGAGCCAATTGGGGCTGAGTTATACTTCCAGTCTTAATCCCGATAAACAACAATCGGTTACCTCTTCGGATAATCATTCGACCACCTTCAACCATGCCCCTGCCGAAGAACAGATGCATAACGTGGCTTTAAACTATACTTCCGGCTTCGGTCTGACAGGGGGTATCGACTATACGTATTTCAGGAATAAAGAGGAACAATCTTTCCGCAGCATAGAAAACAACGGACAGGAAACGACTTTTCTTAGCAACACGGCTCAATATATAAACCGATGGAAAGTATATCTCGACCAAAACCATACACTTTCCAATGCGTGGGTACTGAATTACGGAACATCCTTTACATATGTAAACAACCATAATTCGCAAAGATATATCTTGCAGCGATGAGTGGAATGAACAAAGAAAGCCGAGTTGATGAATATACTTATAATCTATATACCGGTTTCGAAAAGAACTTTGGTAGCCAATGGAGTCTGAATGCATCTGCTTCCATTGAATATTATCAAATGATGAGCTATAAAAAATGGGCAATCTACCCTACTTTGAACTTAAGTTATGTTCTTTCTCCTTCACACATCCTTCAATTTGAACTCAGTTCGAACAAGACTTATCCCGATTATTGGACGTTAAGCGGATCGACCAGTTACCTTAACAATTATCAGGAATCGGCAGGAAATTCATCACTCAAACCTTATACTGACTACTCCGCAGCTTTGACATACATTCTGAAAAGCAAATATATTTTCCAGTTCAGCTATGATTATATCAAAGATTACTTCATGCAAATGATATACCTAGACTCCAGCCGTCTGAAAGCTGTATACAATTATCAGAACTGGGACTATTCAAAAGAGTTTGCCTTTACTTCTGTTATCCCGTTCAAGACAGGAGAATGGTGGGACAGTCAGCTGATGATATGTCTGTCTTCACTTCATCAACAGGCAAGCAACTATTATGATGCTCCTTTCGACCGTAGAATATGGAATATAGCAGGAAACTGGACCAATACGTTTACACTCAGTAAGCGCCCCAACATCAAAATGGAAATTAGTGCGACCGGTACATCCAAATCCATACAAGGAAGTTATACCATAGCGCCTGCCGCATTCATCCATACAGCCATTCGCTATACCTTTGCAGGAGATAAAGCTATGATTCAGATCAAAGGGAATGATTTATTCAATGGAAGCAACCACCTGACAACGAAAGTCCGCAATGGAAATCAGTATCTAGATATGTATCTGAACAATTATATGCGTAACGTCACCGTATCTTTCAGCTACAAATTTGGAGGATTCAAGAAAAAGGAAGTAAAGGACGTAGATCTTTCTCGTTTCAAACACTAAAAAATCTATCTGACGAACAGAGAAAGTCCCCTTAATCTTTCCAAGTTACAGGCAAACACTGCAATAACAATTAAGAAAAAAAATTATCTAAAAAGATAAAAGAAAAAACAGGCATACAGGTGAAGTTCTCACGAGTATGCCTGTTTTTCTTTTATTTACTATTACTATAAAGAAACTGTATTCATTATCTTTTCCAATGCACCGGCATTATTACGCACATAATCACCGGCATTCTTTCCAGCTTTATGCAGACAGGTCTCATCCGAAAGGAACTTGTTCATCAAACGGTCGAAGTCTTCTTTACCCTGAATTTCGAAACCTCCCTGACAAGCCTTCAGCCCTTGCGCCTCGAGGAACTTATAATTATTCGGGCCGAAAATGACAGGAATACCATATACAGCCGCCTCAAGTGTATTATGAATGCTGACTCCAAAGCCGCCTCCTACATACGAAATTTCTCCATAGCGGTATATTGACGACAACAGCCCGAAACAATCTATAATCAGACAATCAGCCTGTTTGACATTTTCTTCCGTAGCTTGTGTATAGCGTACTACCGGACGTTTCAACTTTCCGATAATTTCCTGCAAATGACTCTCGTCTATTACGTGAGGAGCAATAATCAGTTTCATTTCCGGATGCTCATTAAAATAAGGATAAAGATATCTTCATCCGGAGCCCATGAACTTCCTGCAACAAAAGTCTTGCGATTATTTCCCTTGAAGCTTTCTACCAACGGTAATTCTTTCGCCTGACTGCAAATTTCCAGTACCCGGTCAAAACGAGTATCTCCTACTACTGTCGTACGAGTCACCCCAATACTTTCCAACAAGCGGACAGATTCTTCATTCTGTACAAAAAGATGGTCGAAACATTTCAAGACATTCTTATAACTTCCTCCATACCAGCGGAAGAAAATCTGCTGAGGACGAAAGATAGAAGAAACACTATATACCGGAATATTACGACGCTTCAGTTCACTCAGATAATTGCACCAGAACTCATACTTGATGAAAAAAGCCATATAAGGATGAGCCAGATTTATAAATTTCTTCACATTACGTGGAGAATCAAGAGGCAGATAACATACTACATCCGCCCCCTTATAATCTTTACGTACCTCATATCCCGAAGGCGAGAAAAACGTTTGCAAAATCTTATATTGCGGATATTGCTTACGAATCTGTTCTATCAGAGGACGTCCTTGCTCAAATTCACCCAGTGAAGCTGCATGAAACCACAAATATTTGGCTTGTGGAATCAATCATGTTTTCGTTCTAAGACAGACGAAGTCTTCCTTCATCGCCTTTCACCAAAGTCTTTTTTTTTTTCGGTCACATTTGACCTTTA
>ENA-OQJS01000152-OQJS01000152.1-human-gut-metagenome-genome-assembly--contig:-NODE-152-length-12880-cov-5.049714_pt1 | contig 12880 bp, 10 predicted proteins | sample MGYA00242598_ERZ504764 | MGnify/ENA primary metagenome ERZ504764 (study PRJEB26092, sample SAMD00036368) | human gut metagenome | host: Homo sapiens | study: EMG produced TPA metagenomics assembly of...
GTTTCCTTGGAAAAGAATGCGTCTGCAACCACCGTTTTGGATATGCTTTGCAGCTTGTCTTTTCTGCTGATAAGATAGCAGCTGTACCAGTCAACAAGGTTCTTGTCCATATTATCCAAGGTCTTACAATCCGGCGTCTGAATGGAACCTAAAGTCATGCATTCATGGTTGTCGATGTCAATGACACCGATGCCCATGATTTCCAGTCCACGCTTGTATTCTCCTGCACAACCGGACCAGAAGTAACCTATCCAAGGTGTCTTCTTGCCTGATTTGGGAATATAGGAAGGATCGATGGCGATGGCTTTTCTTTTGCCTGTGAGATACTTGCTGATGATAGATCCGTTGAACGCAAACCAGTCGAAAGTTTCATGCTCAAAAAGGTTGCGATAAGTCTGTTCTGAGAAACAGCCATATCTGCCCAATTGAAGGAAATTTATACGATCCGGGATGGCCATGAATAATTTCATGGTGTCCATGAATGCTTTTTCAAAAGGTTTGTGTATATTCGCTACTGATTTGAGAGCCGACAGGCACTCGGATTGGTATTGCATAAGGAGTGTTTCTTTAGTCATAATCAGAAGAGTTCAGAAACTTCTAATTTACTAAGAAATAACGAATTATGCAATACTTTCCTCCTTTATTATCAGCAGGTTAGCTCTCTTTTTTCAGCACATTTCTTCATGCTTAACCATTCGTTTTTGACAACATTTCAATGACCTCTTTAGTGTTTCCGAACCAGCTTTTGCCGGTTCTGTTGTTTAACTTTTAATCTTTCGGTAAAAATTTACCGAAGTATTGAGGCTATTGAACTGTTGTTTTTCTTTACGATTAATTAATACACTATTAGTAAATAGTGGTAATTCAGACCGCTGCGATAAACTATTTATCTTTATTGTATTACTTTCCAGTTCAGTAACTTCAAAGAGTGAGCTATTCAAATAAGGAACAAACTCAAAATCTTTCAATATAGAAGCTGTCCTTTGATGAACATTTCGTGCCAGAACTTGAAAAAATAAAGTGTTCAAATCATCGAAATCACGTATTTTCTGTATAGAAAGAAATTTGTAACATTGCTCTCCATTGTGGTATTTCAACATTTGAGCTTCCAACAACTTCAAGAACAAGATTCGATTAATCCAAGTAATACATAATTCCATAGCCACATTGAACAAACGTTCTTCTTGGGTACTTCCATAAATTGCTATATTGGGAACTTTTCGCAAGCAGTCTTCTGCATCAAGTTGATTGATTGTATTTTCCAACAAAGAAGCTTCATTACGCCGTCCAACGGCTTTACGTACAATTACAATCTTATTATTTTCTTTCTTCTCTTCAATGCCAATGATATGTAATAATTCTGCATAAAACCTCTTATTTAAAGAGTTACTATCATTCTGAAACGGTAATTTCAATAAATGCACATCACTGAATACCTTATACAATTCGATAAGTTTTTTTGAAGCTGTATTCTCACCTAAATATTTAGCGTAAGAACGGATGTCAAAATAGGTATAGTCAAGACTATCTGCAACTTCTTCGATAAATGAAGAAGCTATCTCAGAATAAAAGAAGTCTGTTTTACGACTTGTTTTTCTACCATCCTCAAAATCCTGGAACTCTTTTTTCAGTTTCTTATTTTGATAGAATTTTTGCTCAAACTCTTGGGCATCAAAGATAAAATATTCATATACATTGGTAGCTATCAGATATTTAATATCTGAATTTTTCTTGGATATTCTTTCTCTTAAATAATAAAGCAAAAGTTCCTGAAGAGCTTTCCTGTTTAAGTTACCAACAGAAATCATTTCATTTTTGTTGGTTGTACTCTTTACCTCAATTAATAAACCAATATTCGACTTACTTGTTTTATCTAATCTTACAGCCAAATCAATGTCTTCTTCTGGAGCCATATAGTATGGTTTGTAAAAAGTATCACTTAAAAAATTCCTCAAATGTCCCTTTTGTGTTTCTTCTCTTTGACCGTCTGAAACAGTAAGTAACAATGTACGAAGAGCATCTTTAAAATGATTAAAATCCTCAGTTTCAATTGAAACCTGTCGATATGCCTTACTTAATACTTGACTTGGTTTTAGCTGTCCCATAGCATTTTCTCCTTTAATAAAACTACATGACAAAAGTAATTTAAATAAATGATTAAATGAGTAAAACACGAAGTATAATTATACTCACCTGATTTTCAGATTAATCCAATAAGAAAATTTTACCCCTTTCTATGAGCCAGTAAAACGTTGAATTTGATTCAATCTTGCAGAATCAATTCCCCAATGCACAAAAAAAATGGATTTAATAAATTCTGCTTAGAGAAATCTATTAAATCCATTTTCGTGCGCCTGATAGGACTCGAACCTACACGCCTCACGGCACCAGATCCTAAGTCTGGCGCGGCTACCAATTACGCCACAGGCGCGAAGTAAAATATAACTTAAATCAGTATATATTTCCTTTTTGCGGTTGCAAAGATAGACTATATTTTTGAATTTGCAAAATATTAGAGCTAATTCTTTAATATTTTACATGCTGTTTCTATAATAGTATCTTTTCCTTGCTGCACATCTTCGCTTGTCATGTCTACTTTCACGTCCGGATCGATGCCAAACTCCAGCTGATTCATTTCCGGATCGAACATCGGACTAGCAGAAAAGCGGATAGACCAGCCGTTAGGTATTTCAGAACTGAACGGCAACCCTGAGCCTCCTCCGGTCTTATCGCCTACGATTGTGACATTCGGAAACTGGTTCATGCTGTTGACAAAATCGTTTGTCGCACTATAAGAGCGCCGGTTGGTGAGCACTACTACCTTTTTCTGCCAGCGTATACCGTAGGACGGTTCTATATAAACAGGCTTTGGTTCGGAAAAGTCACTGTGTCCGGGACCTGTCTTGTGACACATGTATCCCACAAGCACCTTCTCGTTTGTAAACCGTGCAGCCAACTTCTGTGCTGTCGTCAGGTTACCTCCTCCGTTATTCCTCACATCAATAATCAGCCCGTCGCAAATAGCAAGCTTGTTCAGCGTCTGGTCCAGATTACCATCGCCTATCCCATTGGAGAAACTGGAGCAATAAATATACCCGATGTTGTTCTCCAAAATGCTGTAAGTTAGTCCGGAAGAATTCGTATAGTCTTTTCCCAGATAAATACTCTGAATACTGTCGCTGAAATTGCGCGGATAACTGTCGAACCATTCCCGATACTGTGACGTAGCAAGTGAACTGGAAAGATTCACATGGCCGTCGCGTAACTCGTTTACCATATCCGACAAGACCTCGAACAGGTTTTCCCAAGTCATATCCGACGTGATACGACGGGCATACCGTTCGTGCACTTCATTCCAGTCGAGTCCATACTCCTGGTTCTTATAGTCGAGAAAGCAATACTGTTCATCTATAATCTTCCACAGTGCCTCAAAATTATCTTCAGGCGTATTGCCGGAAATATCTTCCCGTATACAGGAATTAAAAATCAGAAGTCCGGACAAAGCAATATATACAATACACGCAAATCGTTTCATAAGCTAAAAGGGAGTTACTTTAAGTGGCATGCTGATACGTTTCTTCCCGCGAAGCAAATACAGGTTGCGCACGAAGCCTATCATAAAATCGTGTGAATAGGTATGGCTTTTCAGGTTGTTGACCTTTGCCTGCTGAATGTCGCACACATATCCTACACGCATCACGACATTGCGTACCGGAAAGTCCAGCGTAACCATCTGTCGCAGTGAAGGATTATTGTGCAGCGAAGTAAACAGCACATTCCGTCCTCCATTGCCTAACGAAAAGATTTCATAATACGACTCACCGTATTCGGGCGAGAACATAACGCCCAGCAGCGGAAGATTTGCCTGATAACGCACCGTCAGCGGATAGCGTGCGATGTGAAATTTGTAGATAACCATACCCGATGCTCCCAACCCTCCGTATGCCTTAGCCTGAGCCGGATTGTTGGAATTACGCCGGTTATAAACCACACCGCCGTTCAGGTCGAGCATCGGTCCTACAAGGATCTTCAGCTTATCATCGTTCATGCGGAACTGATAATGCAGGGCATAGCTCCAGTTTACCAGTCCGGCATACATCTCAGCAGTCTGAGAAATATTCTTGTTATACGAGGCATTGATCTGAAACAGACTTTGCCCGGATACGTTTCCTCCCAGCATACGTGTCATACGCATGCTTTCGTGCATAAACCTGACTTCCGTTCCGCTATATTCCAGCGGAGAAAGATATGTTTCGAATACGTTGCTGTGTCCCACTCCTGCCATTGTAGAGCGCATTACGTAGCGCGTGGCCCGCAAGCTGTCTTCCTGCGCATACAAAGAAAAAACGGCCCCGAGTGCGATGAACAGCGTAATAAGCTTTCGTTTCATTGTTCCGGTTTTAAAATAATGTCATTTGTTCATTGTCTTCTTCCGCAACATTATCATTTTCCGTTTCTGGTGTATCTGCATCTTCCATATCTTCCTGTGGTTCCGGACGACGGGTAGGCTCCAGCTCCTCGATGCGGTCTACCGTAAATGTAGTCAGACGCTTGCCTTTTGCCTTGAAGCTCTTGACACCTACAAAGTCGCTTGCCTCTATAATCAACGCTTCCCTGAAGCTGTCGTGTCCGCCGAACACAACCTGCAAACGGGGATAAACTTCACCCGAAAGCAGAATCAACTGGTTGTGTTTGTTTTCGCCCAGATAGTTCAACCGTTTGGCTGTCTGCTCGAACGTAAAGCGTTTCAGATATGGATAATTCTGCTGGTCGGCATCATAGAGCACTGCTGTCCAGACCTTCTCAGCATCAAATTTCTCAATAAACTGTATATCGGCGTCGTAGTGGTTATTCAAGTCGAAATCGGTTGTATAGAATTCACCGTTCTTATGCACAACCAGAATGCTTTCCCCACTCTGGAATTCTCCGAGATACTGTCCGCGACCGTCGTAATTCAGACGAAGCACATCATGGTCGAACCATACCTTTCTGCCTCCCAGTGTAGAGCCTCCACGCTGTTTCAGACTGATTTTATGCACTTCATATTTGGTCAGCAGATTACCCATCGACTGTCGTCCCTTGATGTTAATGGTACTGAAGTCTTTTTCGAATATCAGCTTCTTGATACGCGGATTCGGGCGGAGTGTCACCTTGATAACCTCAGCTTCCCCGTTCGGATTGGCTGTGAAATATACAATTTTCGATCCGGGAGTTCCCTGTGTCACATCGTATTCACGGTCGCGTATCATCGACGTTACATTGAAACGCTTGATATAGTGGAATCCTTCTTTCCCGTCACGATAAATCACGTTATAGATCGTACGCTTGTCGTTCTTCTTGAAGATATTCACGTAGAGAATGTTCTTGCCTACGAACAGCTTGTCGGAAACACGTACGATTTTATATTTTCCATCTTTATAGAAGATAATCACATCGTCGATATCGGAACAGTTGCAGATATACTCGTCTTTCTTCAGTCCCGTACCGATAAATCCTTCCTCGCGGTTGATATACAGTTTCTCGTTGGCCTCGGCCACCTTGGTTGCCACAATCGTATCGAAGTTTCGTATCTCCGTACGCCGCGGAAAATTCTTTCCGTATTTCTCCTTGATGCGTGTATACCAGTCGATGGTATATTCAGTAATATGAGCCAGATGATTGTCTATTTCTTCGATATCCGCTTTCAGCTTGGCAATAAACTCGTCCGCCTTATCCTTGTTGAACTTCAGGATACGCGCCATCTTTATCTCCATAAGCTTGAGGATATCCTCCTTAGTCACTTCGCGTACAAACTGCGGATAGAAAGGTGTCAGCCGTTCGTCGATATGTTCGCATGCGGCATCCATATTCTCAGCCTGTTCGAACTGCTTGTCCTTGTAGATACGCTCTTCGATGAAGATTTTCTCCAGCGAAGCGAAATGCAAGGTTTCCAGCGTTTCGTTGCGCTGGATGTTCAGTTCCTGACGAAGCAGCGAAAGTGTATTGTCTACCGACTTACGGAGTACCGCACTGACAGAAAGGAAATGCGGCTTCTTGTTGTCGATGACACAACAGTTGGGCGAAATATTCACCTCACAGTCGGTAAAGGCATACAGGGCGTCGAGTGTCTTGTCCGACGAAACGCCCGGAGCCAGATGTACCAGAATCTCCACCTTGTCGGCGGTATTGTCGTCCACCTTCCGTACCTTGATCTTACCCTTTTCGATAGCTTTCAGGATAGAATCAATCAGTGAAGAAGTTGTTTTTCCGTACGGTATTTCACTGATGCAAAGAGTTTTATTATCTATCTTGGAGATTTTGGCACGTACACGCACTACTCCCCCACGCTCACCGTCGTTATAGCGCGACACATCGATGGAACCTCCTGTCTGGAAATCGGGATACAGATGAAACTCCTCTCCGTGCAGGTAAGCAATGGCCGCATCACACAGCTCATTGAAGTTGTGCGGCAATATTTTCGATGAAAGACCTACGGCAATACCTTCCACTCCCTGAGCCAGCAGCAGCGGAAACTTGACAGGAAGCGTCACCGGTTCACGGTTTCGTCCGTCGTAAGAAGCCTGCCATTCGGTTGTCTTCGGATTGAACACCACATCGAGCGCAAACTTCGAAAGACGTGCTTCAATGTATCGGGGAGCAGCGGCATCATCACCGGTAAGAATATTTCCCCAGTTTCCCTGACAGTCGATAAGCAGATCTTTCTGTCCCAGCTGTACCAGTGCATCGCCGATGGACGCATCACCATGAGGATGGAACTGCATGGTATGTCCTACGATATTTGCCACCTTGTTGTAGCGTCCGTCGTCCAGGCGCTTCATAGAGTGCAGGATACGTCGCTGAACAGGCTTCAGTCCATCGTTGATATGAGGAACCGCACGTTCCAGAATAACATACGAAGCATAGTCCAGAAACCAGTTCTGGTACATACCGCTCAATTGGTGTTTTACAGTTTCGTCGCCCTGGTCGACAGGCTTATAGTCAGAATGTGCTTCTTTATCGCTTGATTGGATATCGTTTTTATCGAAAATATCTTCGCTCATATAAGTGATTTAGTGGAAAAACAACAGACAAAAATACGAAAAAAAAATATTCCTATTATATATATTGCTGAAAATAAACCTGTATTTAGTCGAACGAATCTTTCATACGGATGCTATTGTTTTCAAGAAAATATCAGCTTCTTTTCCTAAAAACATCAGCATATTTTCAGGAAAATTTGTACAGAAAATCAGTGTACGGACAGTGGGCCGCAAAGGCTTCCCTGCACCATCCGGCAATGAGAATTTTATTTTTTCATCTCATTCAAAACAGGAATGGTAAGCGGAATAGCAAGCAGGAACGAACAAAGATCGGACACCGCCTGACACATTTCCACCCCCTGCAAACCGAAGAAATGAGGGAGAATCAGGATGAAAGGGATGAAAAACAGTCCCTGCCGCGCAGAAGACAAGGTGACGGCACGTACAGGCTTGCGGATAGTCTGCAACATCATGTTACACAAAATGACCCATGCTCCTAAAGGTAAAGTAATGAGCTGCCAGCGTAAGGCACGTGTTCCGGTTTCGATAACATGCGGATCATCGCGGAACCACGATACGATCTCGGGAGAGAAAATGTAACCGATAACCGAACAGACAGCTAAAAACACAACTCCTGTCTTGACACAGAACCAGAAGCCTTCGCGTACACGACGGTAAATGCCTGCTCCGTAATTGAATCCGCATACCGGCTGGAAACCTTGTCCGAAACCAATCACAAAAGAGTTGATAAACATACAGATACGGGTAACGATAGACATTCCGGCAATGGCTGCATCTCCATAAGCTCCGGCTGCCACGTTCAGCAGAATGGTAGAAAGGCTGGCAAGTCCCTGACGACAAAGCGAAGGGCTTCCACCGAATACGATTTCTTTCAAATATGCCGGTTTCAAGGTAAAATTTTTGAAACGGATGCGGATATTTGTACCTCGGCTGTCCATTACGAGCAACACCAGAAAACTGCATATCTGGCTCAGCAAGGTAGCCCACGCAGCTCCCGAAATACCCATATCGAATACAAAGATCAACAGCGGATCGAGCCCGATATTCAGAACCGCTCCTACAATGATACCCACCATGCGTATACCGCATTCCCCTGAAAACGCATCTGGTTATTCAGCACCAGCGAAGAAGCCATAAAAGGTGCACCCAGCAAAATAGTCCCCAAATACTCCTCTGCATAAGGGAGGATAGTAGGCGTAGATCCCAGAGCAACACAGATTTGAGAAAGATACAAATGCCCGAACAAGGCTATGATGGCTCCCGACATGAAAGCATAGAAAAAGCCTGTAGATGCCATTTTTTCTGCACTTTCGTAATCTTTGGCTCCCAGCTTACGAGAAATATAATTACCCGACCCATGCCCGAAAAAGAATCCAAAAGACCTCGAAATGATAAGCCATAACAGAGAACGAAATTCCGACCGCAGCCGTCGACTGTGTGTTAATCTGCCCCACAAAATAAGTATCAGCCATGACATAAAAAGAAGTAACCAGCATGCTGATGATGGTAGGCACAGCCAGTGAACCGATAAGACGGGGAATCGGAGCTGTGGTCATAAGTGTATATTTATCTTTCGTACTCATTGTTTTTTCACGGATGTTTCTGCAAAAGTAGAAAAAAATAACCACCTTTCCTTACAGATTCCCTCCATTCATAAGATAAATTAAGACAGCTATTCTTCTTTTTTGCTTATAAATACCTATCTTTGTGACCTACTATGTAATGAAAATAACATACATCAAAAAAAATAAGAAAGAAAAATGGCACAAGAAGACGTTTTCAAGAAACTTGTTTCACACTGTAAAGAATATGGTTTCGTATTTCCTTCAAGTGAAATTTACGATGGACTGGGAGCCGTATATGACTACGGACAAATGGGTGTGGAACTGAAAAACAACATCAAACAGTACTGGTGGCAGAGCATGGTATTGCTGCATGAAAATATCGTAGGTATTGATTCGGCTATCTTCATGCATCCTACTATCTGGAAGGCTTCGGGACACGTGGATGCGTTCAACGATCCTTGATCGATAACCGCGACTCGAAGAAACGTTATCGTGCCGATGTGCTGATTGAAGACCAGATTGCTAAATACGACGAAAAGATCAATAAAGAAGTTGCAAAAGCTGCAAAGAAATTCGGTGATGCATTCGATGAAGCTCAGTTCCGCAGCACTAACGCACGTGTACTGGAACATCAGGCTAAACGTGATGCTTTGCACGAACGCTACTCAAAGGCTATGAATGCAGGACCAGACTTGAACGAATTGCGTCAGATCATCCTGGACGAAGAAATCGTTTGCCCGATTTCAGGAACTAAAAACTGGACTGAAGTACGTCAGTTCAACCTGATGTTCTCTACCGAAATGGGATCTACTGCCGACGGTGCTATGAAAGTATATCTGCGTCCGGAAACTGCTCAGGGTATTTTCGTAAACTACCTGAATGTTCAGAAAACAGGACGTATGAAAGTTCCTTTCGGTATCGCTCAGATTGGTAAGGCTTTCCGTAACGAAATCGTTGCACGTCAGTTCATCTTCCGTATGCGTGAGTTCGAACAGATGGAAATGCAGTTCTTTGTAAAACCGGGAACTGAACTTGAATGGTTCCAGAAATGGAAAGAAACTCGTTTGAAATGGCACAAGGCACTGGGATTCGGCGACGACCACTACCGTTACCACGACCACGAAAAACTGGCTCACTACGCTAATGCCGCTACCGATATCGAATTCCTGATGCCATTCGGATTCAAGGAAGTAGAAGGTATCCACAGCCGTACTAACTTCGACTTGAGCCAGCATGAAAAATATTCTGGCAAGAGCATCAAGTACTTCGATCCGGAAATCAACGAATCATATACTCCGTACGTTATCGAAACATCTATCGGTGTAGACCGTATGTTCCTGAGTATCATGAGCGCTGCTTACCACGAAGAAACGCTGGAAAACGGAGAAACTCGTGTCGTACTGAAATTGCCTGCTGCACTGGCTCCAGTAAAACTGGCTATCATGCCGCTGGTAAAGAAAGACGGTCTGCCTGAAAAGGCTCGTGAAATCATGGACGACCTGAAGTTCCACTTCCACTGCCAGTATGATGAAAAAGACAGTATCGGTAAGCGTTACCGCCGTCAGGATGCCATCGGTACTCCGTATTGTATCACTATCGACCACCAGACACTGGAAGACAACTGCGTAACTCTGCGTAACCGTGATACAATGGAACAAGAACGCGTGGCTATTGCCGATCTGAATAGTATTATTGCCGATAAGGTTAGTATCACTAGTCTGTTGAAGACTTTGCAATAAAAATTTTGAATGTGCATGAATAAAAATATATTATGGTTGTTAGGCATCCTTGTTTCACTGAGTGCAGGCTTTACTTCTTGCAGTGAAGATACACAAACGGCCGATCCGTACAGTGACTGGGCAGTGCGCAACGATGCCTATATCGACTCTATCGCCTCCGTTTGCGCGAATCCTCCTGCCGGAGAACATTGGGAAAAAGTATTGAACTATAAGTTACAGAGCGATGCTTCAGAGGATCTGGGCTATCAGGACTACACTCCGGGTAAAAACGATTATGTGTATATGAAGCTCTTTCCGGAAGATAATATCGAACCTCTGGGAATTTCTCCTATGTCGACTGATATGGTAAGTGTCCACTATCGCGGAAAATTAATAAACGGAACGGTCTTCGATGAAAGTTTCTCTGGAGAATGAATGGAATGGTAAACGAACCCAGATCATTTGCGGCTTCAGGTGTAATTACAGGCTGGACGACTGCTTTGTTGAAGGTGAAAGAAGGACAGCATGTCGAACTGTATATCCCTAATGGTATGGGATATGGATCGGTAGAGCGTGATGTTATTCCTGCATATTCTACGCTGATATTCGACCTTCGTTTAGAAAAAGTCATCCACCCGAAAGGACCGGATGACAGATCGCGGAAAATGAAACAAGAATAAAATTTATTATATCTTGACATGACAAAAAAAGAGAGAACGCCGATTTGACGTTCTCTCTTTTTTTTATGCTTTATCGTTGTGCAGCTTTATTATTCTTCGTCAGCATCAACCTTTGCTTCTTCTACTATTTCATCAGGAACTTTGTCTACGCGTACGTATTTAGGGATATTCAGTAAATGTCCCTAAAACGTAAGATGGCATATAAAGTCGATAGAGTATAATCACTTTATATGCCATTATTATTGCCCTTTTTCTGTGTTTTTTCATATAATCCTATCTGTTGGACATGATGTTCCGGAAGAAGTCTGATGACCTCTTCTGCTCCTGTCTGTAAATTCATCTCATGCCGCTTTAGCTGTTCTGCTGGTGACCTTGTCTATCATCAGTACGGCATTTGCCGTATGTATTCCGAAGAAAATCCAAAGGATTTCAGTCTTCCTGTTCCTGGCCTTTATTCTTGCGAGTGAGTAGTGTTGCTTTTGAGTACCGAAGCTTCCTTCAAGCCTGGTAGCTCTCTGCTTTGAAAGTTCACTTCTGAGAACCTTTCTCAAGGGTTCATCCTTTGCCGCCCTTCCCTTGCGTACAAAGGAAGTGGATATACCATATTTTGTACAGAACCTTCTATTTGCATTATTGGCATATATGGAATCTCCAGCCGCACATCTAACCCTGACATTCATGAGTTTCTGTTGCATACGGATACAGTCCTTCAGTCGTATTCCCTCATTGAATGACTTGAACGAGAGGTGTTCGATAAACGATATACCGTCTATCTGTATGTTGTTAACCTTTGCACCGAATTCAACAGACTTTGTTTCCTTGCCTCTTACGATAGGACGTACGTAATGACGGTCGATGCTGACGATGCGGTCATTGACCTTCCTGCCTTCAAACAGTTCCTTCTCCTGTACAAGAACCTTTCTGATTATGGAAAGGCGTTTCTGATAATCCTGTGTATATCTGAGTGATCTCCCGTATTCCTTATGAATCTCATCCCTCTGTACGATGAGCTTTTCAAGGAGTCTGATCATACGGCGCTTGAGCATGCGTGTTCTTGAGGCCTTCCTCTTTCTTTTCTTGCAGTATGAAAGATAGGACTCTGACACATCCGCATATTTGTTACGGGGACGCCTTATCCCAAGATCCATACAATGCCGGCAGATATGCCTGTAAAGCCATTCAATACTTTCCCAAAGCAGTTTCATGTCTGTAGGAAAACGCATGTGACTTTCATAACACGTGGCATCAGTCATGCACACGTGAAGGTTCTCAAGATATGGTTTCCAGTGGGAGGCCAGTATCTCCTGAAGGGAGTCAATATCAAGACGGGATGCTATCTCATTGCGGATGGCACTGACTATCTTGTAGTTGGTTATGGGAAAGGCCGGATCTATCATGATTCCGCAGAATATCTGGTAGTGGAGGTTGCCGTTGAGATGTTCCACCAGCTGTCTGTCGGAGAATCCGGTGTAGGCTTTCAGGACCATAAGGGCAATCTTTGCCAGAGGGCTAAAAATGTTCCTGCGTCCAAGACGCTGTTCCGACAAGCCTATGGCTTTTGCCATACGGTCAAACGGGAAAACTGAGTGAAGCCTGCCCAGTTCACTCTCATAAAAACTCTTGCGATATTTTTCCAGAACATCAAATTCTGTAAAGCCCAAAGTGGGCTGTATTTCCGAAATATTTTGTATCTTAGCCATATCTTTTTTGGGGTATTTCCCCCGTTTTGGCTGCCAAACCTTATTTTCGGGGGAATATCTAAAGAATACAAAAAAGCCAACTAATTCGCAATACATTGTGTATGAATTAGTTGGCTAATTTATATTATTTACTGAGTGTCCCTATTTTGAGAAAAACATGCTGAAGTTTTCTGTAAA
>ENA-OQJS01000153-OQJS01000153.1-human-gut-metagenome-genome-assembly--contig:-NODE-153-length-12746-cov-0.955226_pt1 | contig 12746 bp, 23 predicted proteins | sample MGYA00242598_ERZ504764 | MGnify/ENA primary metagenome ERZ504764 (study PRJEB26092, sample SAMD00036368) | human gut metagenome | host: Homo sapiens | study: EMG produced TPA metagenomics assembly of...
TAGCAGCGAAAACAGATGGAGTGCAAGCGAGAAGGTAAAGCATATCTGGAAGAAAAATTTGCAGATGTGACAGCGACGAAAATAAGGGTCAGATCATGAAGGCTGTTATGGCTGATATGAAGGGAAAAGCAGACGGAAAGGTGATTAATCATGGTTGTGGCAGAGCTCTGCAAATAATGTGTTATCTTAACCGAATCAAGTAAGTCCCCTGCTTCAATTGCGAAAAGCAATAAGCAGTGGGTGGGGACTTGCTTGTATCAGGAGGAGTGCAAGCTCCTTCTGATAAACTGCGGAGCAGTTATTCGGTTATGAGCAAGTAGCGAAGCGGATTGCGAATATCCGCTTGACATGTGGGAAACGAATTATGTTCGTTACGCCATGATTTTGCGGAACAGATCCTTCAGATCTTCTACGCTTGCATCCTTCGGGTTGCCCGGTGCGCAGGCATCTGCGTGTGCGGAATCTGCAAGGAACTGCAGATCTTCTTCTTTGACTGCCTCGAGAACAGATGGGATTCCAACGTCTGCGGACAGCTTCTTAACAGCATCAATCGCTGCTTTTCTGTACTCTTCCTGAGACATTTCGTCTACACCTGTAACGCCCATGGCACGTTGCGATTTCGCGGTATTTCTCACCGGTGCACTCTTGGTTGTATTCCATAACGATCGGAAGCATCATGGCACATGCAACACCGTGTGGAGTATCATAAACAGCACCAAGGGTGTGTGCCATGGAGTGAGCGATTCCAAGACCTACGTTGGAGAAGCCCATACCTGCGATGTACTGGCCAAGAGCCATTCCTTCGCGTCCCTCTTTGGTGTTTGCGACAGCACCGCGCAGAGATTTGGAGATGAGTTCGATGGCTTTCAGATGGAACATGTCAGTCATTTCCCATGCAGCTTTTGTTGTGTAGCCTCGATTGCGTGAGTCAGAGCTCCATACCGGTGAAGGCGGTCAGGCCTTTCGGCATGGAGGACATCATATCCGGGTCAACAACTGCGATGATCGGCATATCGTGCGGGTCAACGCATACGAATTTACGTTTTCTCTCTACATCGGTGATAACGTAGTTGATGGTAACCTCTGCAGCAGTACCGGCTGTAGTCGGAACGGCGATGATCGGTACACACGGATTTTTGGTCGGTGCGGTGCCCTCAAGCTTCTGACATCCTCAAACTCCGGGTTTGCGATGATGATACCGATGGCTTTGGAGGTATCCATAGAAGAGCCGCCGCCGATGGCGATCAGATAGTCAGCGCCGGATGCCTTGAAAGCTTCTACGCCGTGTTTTACGTTTTCGATGGTCGGGTTTGGCTTGATATCGCTGTAAAGCTCATAGTCGAGTCCGTTTGCGGTCAGAATATCGGTTACTTTGGAAGTAACGTTGAATTTAATCAGATCCGGGTCAGAGCATACGAATGCTTTCTTGAAGCCGTGTGCCTTTGCTTCATTTGCGATCTCGGCAATAGCGCCTGCTCCGTGATAAGAGGTTGCATTTAAATTAATACGATTTGCCATGATTGAAAAACTCCCTTCTAAAATGAATGAATGGTTTTGCTGAACTTGTTATTATATTAACAAATCCGGAAGGGAAAAAGAAAGTGACAGAAGAAGCGAAGTGTAACACTTTAAAAAAAATCGCCATTGTGACAAAAACAACAGAACAAAATTTGTGAAAAATAACCAGAGCGTGTCTGAAAAACCATTTCCGCAATCTGCAAGTCCCACTTTGACACGCTCTAAGAGAGCAGCTGCAGATTTCGGAACAGTTTTTTTAAGTCTTCCGGCATTGCCCGGACGAGAAGAGCGGCAAACTCGGAAGGTGTCAGATCCATGCCGGTAAGCACCCATTTTACGGTCATGGTGATGGAACCCTGACAGTACATTTCGAGAAGAAAATGCATTTCCGGTGAAACCGGACTGCCGCTTTTTTCGTGAATCAGATTTTCGTAGAACGCGAGAATCAGATCGAAATCATGCTCACGCAGAGAATTCTGCTTGTCGTAGCGGAAGGCAGCGGCGAAAAAAAGCTTTTTCTTTCTGAATATAGGTAAATTTCTTTTCCAGACTGTCAAAAACGGTCGTTCCGCGCCCCATATGTTCAAAGGATTTTGTCAGTAATTTATCAAAATACCAGTTGATCAGATCGTATTTATCGAGAAAATTGCGGTAGAAGGTCTGGCGGGTAACACCACAGATTTCACAGATCTGGCGCACGGTGATCTCTTCAACGGGTGTTGTTTTCATGCACTCCTTCATAGATTCGGCAAGACGGTATTTTGTTTTTTCTCCTTTGGGAGCAGATACGGTGGAATGGATCATCCGGGTAGTTTCCTTTCGTTTCGAAAATTATAACTATGCAGAGTTATGCATACATTATAACGCGAATCAGAAGAAATAAAAAGCCCTGAACATGTTTCCAGGATGAAAGCGAGAAACATGCCAAGGGCGTTATTGTTATTTTCTTTTGTTTACGGCCTGTCCGACACAGTAGCATACAGCGGCAACAACCATGCCGTTGATGGAAGCGATGCCCCAGTGTAAGAGGTTCGCAACAATGGCACCGAGAATGACACCGGCGACCGCAAACCAGTCTATGGTTTTAAGCTTCGGCTGATCGGTTTCAAAGTCCTCTTTGTTCATGAAGTAGGCGAGCACCAGAATCATGCCGACCGGCGGCAGGGTACAATTCAGAATGTTGAGCCAGCCGCAGAAGTTGTAGTACAGCCATACGGAGGCAACCGTTCCGATGATACCGGAAAGGAGAACCATCGGTTTTTTCCTCTGATGGAAGATGTTGGCAAGACCAAGACCTGCGGTATACAAAGCGTTGTCGTTTGTAGTCAGATATTAAGACCGAGAACGAGAACAGCCAGGTAGAACAGGTTCAGGCGGACCATAACCTCGAAGATATCGTTTCCGCCGACAAAGATCGAGGAAACAGCACCGAAGAAAAACATCAGGGAATTTCCGATAAAGAAAGCCACAACCGTGGTGATGGCACCAGATTTTCCGTTCTTTGCAAAACGTGCGAAGTTTGGAGTTGCGGTTCCGCCGGAAACGAAGGAGCCGATGACAAGACCTGCACCGCCGATGATAGTCAGCGATCCGCTGGATTTTGCAAACTGATCGATGATCGTTCCGTCGCCTCTCATTACGGCCATGACCATGGCGATCGTTCCGAGAATGGCAACACTTGGTACAGCGATATAGCTGACGATGGTCAGAGATTCAATACCAAAATAGGCAGAGGCGGTCATGCAGACGCCGGCAAGAATAACAAGTCCCCACTGTGCCGCAGTGCTTCCGCCGAGCAGCTCCTTGGAAACCGGAATTGCAAACATGGCAAGACCGACACCAAACCATCCGATCTGCGTAAAGCTGGTCATGGCTGACGGCAGATAGGAACCTTTTTCGCCAAAAGCTCTCTGGGACAAAAGATCAAGTGACAGACCGGTTTTTGCACCGACGTAGCCGAGCAGACCGGTATAAATACCAAGAATGATTCCACCAAGGATCAGTGATCCCAAAAAGCCCCAGAAATCGAGGCCGTCAGCGAGCTGCTGGCCTACCCACATGCTTGCCGAGAAGAAGGTGAAGCCAAGCTATAAACTTTTAACAGTGTAAGGGGTAGCAACCTGATTGTCAAGGGAAAAGGCGAATTTACATGATTTTCTTACAGAAGAAGGGAATGCGCCGCGAGAAAAGGAATTTTACCGGGTTTTGCCTTCTCCGGAAAAATATTCCTTTGTAAGTTCCACAACCTTGCCCGAAAGCAGGAAGAGCGCAATCAGGTTTGGGATTGCCATGAGGCCGTTGAAGGTCTCGGCAATGCTCCACATCAGCCAAGATTTGCGGTGGCGCCAAGGATGGCAACCAGCGCATAGGCGGCCATAAAATATTTTGTGATTCTTTCGGAGAACAAAAACTCGATGCAGCGTGCACCGTAAAGTCCCCATCCGAGAATCGTGGAAAAGGCGAAGCAGCACATCGCGAAACGCGGTGAGCAGCGAAACCCAGTTTCCGTATGTAAGGGTAAAACCGCTGATGGTCAGCTCTGCGCCGGCAGCCTGTCCGTAGGTGATGGAAGTGCCGCTGCAGAGAATAACAAGTGCAGTTAAGGTACAAATCACGATCGTATCAGTAAATACCTCAAAGATACCGAACATACCCTGTTTGACCGGCTTTTTTGTGTCGGCACAGGCGTGCGCGATCGAACCGGTACCAAGACCTGCCTCGTTTGAGAAAATACCGCGGGACACACCTTTTTTCACACTCATGAGCATGCTTCCGACGATACCGCCTGTAACAGCAGAGGGACGGAAGGCGCCTCAAGGATCGATACGAAAACAGATGGAATCCGGTTGAGATTCAGTAAAATTACACCGATGGCAAGGACAATATAAAACAGAGCCATAAACGGAACGAGCTTTTCTGTTACCTGTGCGATCCGTTTGACACCGCCGAGCAGGATCAGCGCTACGAGTGCCGCAATGATGACACCCTGAATCAGGTTGGAGGTCGGGACCGCGTCCTTTGAGATCACATGGTAATTCATCAGTGCGGAGTTGACTGCGGTTGTGATGGTGTTGACCTGCGTTGCATTTCCGGTTCCGAACACAGTCAGTACACCGAAAGCAGCGAAAAGATAGGCCAGAAAATGCCATTTTTTGCTGAGACCGTTTTTGATGTAATACATCGGTCCGCCGACGAGTTCTCCGTTGCGTTTTTCTCGTGATAGAAAACAGCCAGTGTTACTTCGGCAAATTTCGTACACATGCCGAGCAGGGCGGAAACCCACATCCAGAACACGGCGCCGGGTCCGCCGATAGCGATAGCGCCGGCAACACCGGCAATATTACCGGTACCAACCGTGGCGGCAAGTGCTGTACAGACCGCCTGGAAAGGTGTAATTGCGCCATCGGAAGCATCTCGTTTGCGGAACATTCTTCCGAGCGTTGTGCGGATCGCATACGGGAATTTTCGAATCTGGAGGAAACGGGTGCGCAGACTCAGGTAAAGGCCGACACCGAAAATACAGATCATAGCCGGAACACCCCAGATAAAATTGTTCACGGCATTGTTGATGGTTTCAATCAGTTGGAGCATAGATACCTCTTTCTTTTTCATAAGCAGAAGCACTTTCTTGGAAGATCAGTGCTTTCATAAAGTAACACAATGCAAAAAGTATATCATCTCAGACGAGATTTGCAAGTTTTTTCGAGAAAAAACGCGGACCCCCAATTTTTTGCGATTCCGGAAAGATATATTTTCTCTAGCCTTATGGGTTTACCATGAGCCAGGCGGTTTTTTCCGTTTTCTTCCAGGTTTTGTGAAGGAATGCAGCGAAGTATGATAGAATAGAGAAAAAAACAGAAAAGAGGATTATTGCCATGTTTCAGGTAATTGATATGCACTGCGACACCATCCCGGCGCTGCAGTGGAAGGAAAAGCAGGAGCATCTTGCGGATGCGGATCTTCAGATCAATCTGGATAAGCTGGAAAAGGGCGGCAGCCTCTGCCAGTGCTTTTCTCTGTTTACGTTCCTGAAGGGACTGAAAGACGAAACACCGTTTGAGCATGTGAGAAAGCTGGCTGATCTCTGGAAATCAGAGGTGGAACGGTATCCGGACCGCATTTGTCAGATCAAAACGTATGCGGATCTGATGCAGGTACAGAAGGAAGGAAAAATAGGTGCGGTGATGACCGTCGAAGAGGGTGGTGTCTACGAGGGAAGCATAGAGAAGCTGCATACGCTGTATGATTTCGGTGTGCGGATTTCCACGCTGACCTGGAACTTTCCGAATGAGCTTGGATTCCCGAACCCGGCGCAGGAAGAGGGAAAGCCATATCTTCCGGATCTTGAAAACGGGCTGACACCGACCGGTATTGCCTTTGTCGAGGAGATGGAGCGGCTCGGCATAGTGATCGATTTATCACACTTAAATGATGCCGGAATCCGCGACGTTTTTGCGCATACGAGAGGTCCGGTCATTGCGTCCCATTCCAATGCGCGCGGCGCGTGCTTCCATCTGAGAAACCTTTCGGATGAAATGATTCGTCAGCTCGCAGAGCGTGGCGGCGTCACCGGTATCAATTTCTGTCCGTCGTTTCTGCGCGAGGAGGAGCCGGCAGCGAAAAGGCATCGACGATGGATATGGTGCGCCATATGAAATATCTGCGCAACGTCGGCGGTATCGATATCATCGGCCTTGGAACCGATTTTGACGGTTTCAGCGGTGAAACGGATGTGCCGGACACCGCGCATATGCAGCATCTCGCAGATGTGATGAGCCACGAAGGCTTTACAGATGAGGAGATCGAGAAGGTCTTTTCCAAGAATGTACTTCGGGTGTTTAGAGAATGCTGGAAATAAAACTACAGCTCCGGTGATGCCGCCAGAAGCTCCTTTGTATAATCATTCTGCGGATGCGCAAACAGTTCTTCCGTCTCCGCGTTCTCCACAATCCGGCCTTCTTTCATCACGAGAACCCGGTCGCACATCTGATAGATCACGTTGAGGTCATGCGAGATAAAGAGAATCGAGAAGCTGAAGCTCCTCCTGAAGCTGAACCATCAGCTCCATGATCTGCTTCTGAATCGTCACATCGAGAGCGGAAACCGGTTCGTCGGCAAGGATCAGACGTGAGCCCTGGATCAGTGCGGCCGCGATGCTGACTCTCTGGCGCTGGCCGCCGGAGAGCTCATGCGGGCGGCGTTTCAGGTGCTCTGCGGAGAGGCCGACTCTTTCGGCCATCGCAAGAACCCATTTTTTTCGTTCTTCTTTCGGAACCTTCTGCATCCGAAGCGGCTCCTCTAAAATCCAGGAGATTTTCTTCGCAGGATTCAGGGAAGAAAACGGATCCTGGAAAATCATCTGCGGATGGTCGACCTGCGAAAATATTTCGCCTTCATCTGGGCGGATAAATCCTAAGATCACTTTGGAGAGTGTCGATTTTCCGCATCCGCTTTCTCCGACGAGACCGAGAATTTCATTTTCATGAAGCTCGAAAGAGATATCATGAAGCACCGTTTTTCTCTGCTTTCCCTCCTGATAGGAGGCAGAAATATGGCTGACTTTCAGAATGTTGTTCGGAATGATTTCTTCCATGGGTTATTCCTCCTTTTCCGCCGGCGGAGCAGCTTTTTTGTCAGAGCCTGTCGGCCATTGAGCTGTTGGAGCGATTTTGATTCGTTTTCGCAGCGATGTTCGTCGGTTCGGAATTGCATCAAGCAGGCGGCGGGTGTAGTCTTCCTTCGGGTGGAAAAAGACATCGTCCACACTGCCGGATTCCACAATCGTCCCATGATTCATGACGATGACCCGGTCACAGAGCGAACGGATGACGCCGAGGTCGTGTGAGATAAAAAGAATCGCCGTGTGATGGCGTTCATTGATTTTTTTCAGCAGCTTTAAGATCTGCGACTGAATCGTCACATCAAGAGCTGTTGTCGGCTCGTCTGCAATCAGAAGCTTCGGTTCTGTAATAAGCGCCGCAGCGATCATCACCCTCTGGCGCTGACCGCCGGAGAGCTGGTGAGGGTATTTTTTGCAAAGCTTTTCCGGGTCGGGAAGCTCGACCTCATGCATTATGGCAAGAACCTTTTCATGACGTTCTGCCGGTGTGCAGCTCTCATGGATCAGCAGTCCCTCTGCAATCTGTTCTTCGATGGTCAGAACCGGATTTAAAGAGGTCATCGGCTCCTGAAAAATCATACTGATTTCTTTTCCGCGGATGCGCTGCAGATCCTGGCTGGAAGCGTGCGCAACGGAAGAACCTTCGTAGAGAATTTCTCCGCCGGATACGGCGGAATTTTCCTTTAAAAGGTGCAGAATGGAGAGCGCCGTCTGGGTTTTGCCGGAACCGGATTCCCCGACAATGCCAAGCGTCTCACCTTCTTCTAAGGAAAAGGAGATGCCTTTTACCACTTCGGTCGGTGGCGTGGTATCGTAAAATGCAATTTTTAAGTCACGTACATCGAGAAGTGCCATATCAGTTACCGCCTTTCTTCTGTAATCCGTCGCCGAGGAGCGATACGCCAAGCGCCAGTAAAATGACGGCAAGACCGGGGAAAACAGAGCCCCAGGGAGCAGTCATCAGATACGTCTGGGATTCTGAGAGCATCCGTCCAAGCGAGGCATCGGGCGGCTGGACACCGATGCCGAGAAAGCTCATGCCGGCCTCGGAGAGAACGGCGTTGTTGAAACCGATTGCTGCCATCGAAAGAAGGGACGGGACCGTATTTGGCAGGATATGTACAAATATGATCCGAAGATGGGAAACACCCATCAGACGGGCACTTTTGACATAGTCCATATCTTTGCGTGCGAGAAATTCGCTTCTGGTGATACGTGCAAAGCTCGGAATGAATACGATACCGAGTGCAAGGATCACGTTGTATTTGCCGGGACCCAGCAGCGCGATAAATACCAGCGCCAGCAGGATTCCCGGAAAGGAAACAATGACATCGTTTATGCGCATCAGGATTTCGTCAATCCATCCGCCAAAATACCCGGTGAACGCACCGACAAGAACACCAATGGTTCCGCCGAGTAGCAGAGTAGCGAAAGCGACGAAGAAGGTTGTACCGGTTCCTTTTAAGACGCGGCTGAAAATATCGCGTCCAAAGTGATCGCAGCCGAACGGGTGCGACAGAGAGGGAGCAGCAAACTTGCTGCGCCGTTCATTGCATCCGGGTCGTACGGTGTATAGAAAAAGCCGATCAGAAGAAACAGAAGCATAAAAGCGGTGAGAACAGCTCCGATGATCAGCGTGAGATTGCGTTTCTTTTTCATAATGAAAACCCTTTCCTTTGTCGTGGGCGGCTCCCTGCGACCTTTCGGTCGCGGGAGCTGATGATCGAAAGCTCCCGTCAGTCTTTTACGCGGATACGCGGATCAATTCTGCCATACAGCAGATCTACCACGAAATTGATGATAATAATGAGGGCGGCGATCAGTACAAGGATGCCCTGAACCACGGGGTAATCGCGGTTGGAGATCGAAGTGATCAGAAGATTGCCCATGCCCGGAATCGAAAAAACCTGTTCCAGAATAATGCTGTTTGCCACAATATCTGCGATTGTCATGCCCCAGAAGGTCAGTACCGGAATCAGGGCGTTTTTCAGCACATGGTGATACATAACACGGCGTGTACTGTTTCCGGCGGGAATAGGCGGTGCGCACATAGTCGGCATCGAGCTGTGAGAGCACAGAGCTGCGCAGCATTTTGACAGCCATGGAACAGCGCGGAAGTGCAATGGCGGCAGACGGTGCAACAAGATAACCGATAAAACCGGAAAAATTTTCAGAAATCGGCACATAGGCGCCCGGCTGAAACCATTTGAGAATCAGACCGAAAAGATACGTGATCAGAATACCGATGAAAAATCCCGGCACAGACATGATCACCTGATTGATCGTCATGATCAGCCGGTCCAGATGGCCTCCGGCGTGCTGTGCTGTGAAAATACCGATGGGAATCGAGACAACAAGGATCATCAGGAATGCGATAACGGTGATAGCGATGGTAATCGGAACTTTATCGCGGATCAGTTCTCCGACCGGCATCGAGTACGAATACGAGGTGCGAGATCTCCATGAAAAAAGCCGGTTACCCACGAAGCATACCGTTCCAGAACCGGCCGATCCAGGCCCATTTCCTTTTGCAGAGCCTCAATCCGCTCCGGCGTCGCCTCCGTTCCAAGCTGCGATTTTGCCGCATCTCCGGGTATGACGGAAAAGGCAAAGAACGATAAAAAGGATACAAGAAGCAGCGTAAGAAAGAGAGAGCCGAATTTCTTTGCAAGGTATTTCATGAATGGAAATTCCTCCTTGTGTAATGTAGGATACACCGGGAATTTTTCCCGGCTTATAAAAGCAGGCACAGAAAAGCTTCGGGCATATCGGTTGAAGGCTTTCGTGCACGTCATTTTTATTGTAGACAATGCAGGTGTAAATAGCAAGATAAAATTGGAATATCTCGAATTACAGAATAACAGGAAAAGGCCTCTTGCATAACCGGTGCGGATGATGCAAAAAGCCTTTGATAAATTGCCTTCGATAAATCCCCTGTTTAGTTTTCCATTTCCCGTCCGAGGTACGTTGCCGCTACCTGGAGGAGCTTCTTTTCCGTGTCGCCCGGCAGGGACTCCCTGTCTTTGCCGCAGAGAATGACCGAACCGATGGCATCACCGGAGGAGAGAATCGGAAAGATGAGCTCCGGCAGAGGAGTAGTATTGTCTGTGTTTTCCAAAATTGAAAAATAAGCCTTTTCACCGGGACGCGCAAGTACTGTTTTCCGGTTCAGAATCGCCTCCTCCAGCCGCTGCTGATGGACTTGCCAAGATAATTTTTCTGTTCCGGCCCGTTTGCCGCCACAATCTGTTCCTGATCCGAAACACAAACGAGACACCCGGTCACCGTTGAAATCGATTTTGTAAACCCTGCTGCGCATTCCGCCAGCTCTTCGATCGGTGAGTATTTCTTCAGGATAATCTCACCCTCCCGTCCGGTATAAATTTCCATGGCCTGTCCCTCCCGGATCCGCATCGTGCGCCGGATTTCCTTGGGAACTACCACACGCCCCAGATCATCAATCCTTCGAACAATTCCCGTCGCTTTCATATGAAAAATTCCTCCTGTTTCCGCAATGTACTTTCCATAATTTGTGCTGTATGGGTAGTATGTGGAAAAACAGGTGGAATTATGCATGGAAAGAAGAAACGTATTTCCGCTGTTTACAGCAATTTCGGAAAAAATACAGTGGAACAGCAGTGGTTAGTCTGGTTGCTCCTTTTACAGAAGACTGCGGTCTTTTCCGAGATAGAACAAAGCGATCGTATCCGGTCCGACATGGCTTCCTGTGCAGTAATCGTAAGAAGTATTGATAAATTCACGCACCTTCACTCTTTTCTGGATTTCTTCCATCATATAAAGAGATTCCTCATAGGCATCTGCATGTGCGATTCCGACGATCTGCTTTTCCGGTTCTTCGATCGTTTCACAGAAAAGACGAATCAGTTCATTTAAAACGGCCTTGCGCCCGCGGACATTCTTGTAGGAAACAATATAGCCATCTTCACTTCCACGCAGAATCGGTTTGATTTTCAGCATATTTCCGACCACAGCGACACTTCCCTTGATTCTTCCGGTGCGGGAAAGATATTTCAGATCGCCGACGGTGAAAATGCCGTTCATTTTGCCGACGTGATGTTCCAGAAGATCTGCCGCTTCGTCTACGTTCATGCCCCGATCGCGCATTTCGCTGGCATAGATGGCGAGGATGCCCTGTGCAAGAGAGGCATTCAGGGAATCGACGAGGCGGATTTTACGTTTTCCGCCGTATTCCTCAAGAAGCTCCTCGGCAGCAAGTCTTGCGGAGTTATAAGTTCCGCTGATTGTTTTTGCTTAAGGAAAGATAGATGACATCCTGATCTGCCTCAAGAGCGGTGCGGAACGCATCCGCAAAATTTGCGGTGCTGATCAGTCCGGTCTTGATTTCACAGCCGGTGCGCATGGCATTGTAATATTCTTTTCCTTTTGAAAGCTCCTCTTCCGGTGACAGATCCGGGTCGAAGCAGACCAGCTCTTTTCCATTCACAAGATTGACGAAAGAAACGACATGGATATCGTATTTTTTCGCAGTAACAGCAGGCAGATTTGCCGCTGAATCAACAAAAACCTGAAACATAAATAAAATTCTCCTTTGTAGTGTAAATGTCCCCCAAAATGATGTAACTTTGATTAAGCATTGTAGCACATTGTATCACCAAAGAAGAGAGATTTCAATGGAAGATAGACAACATACTACAAAGGAGTGTGCCGACAAGTTGATTCCTGAAATCATCTGTTTTCGGAAGAAATTTGACCAGGTATCAATGCATAGTAATAATGACCAAAAACGGCAGACGTATTTTTAGTAAAAACCGCTTTTGAAATAAAATCGTTTTATCTATAAATGAGCAAGTTCGTGATTTTGCATAAAAGAAAGACACCTTGATTCTTGATGTTGTATAATGAAAGTGACGAAACAAACATTTGCAACATTTACGAAAGAAGGTGTCTCTCGCAAATACTATACATCATTCCTCATTACATATACAACCAGTTTAAAAAATTAAACTTATGCAAATTTTATTCGAACCGAGTAATAAACCATCTTATGAGTATCCTAATCAGTATTTTCATTTCAGGATATCATGGAAAAACCACGGACTTTGCTAAAAACAGTTCCTGCCACAGAACTACGATTGCCCATTTCCTCAATTCCGGAAAATGGATGATTCCTTACTTTCAGATACGTTAAAATGCTCTGTCATTGAGATTATTTATTCAGAAGCAGCACGCACCGGAAAACCTGTTCTCTGTATTGTGGACGATACGATTGCTTCAAAGACAAAGCCTTCGTCACAGGCTTTACATCCGATTGAAGATGCGTATTTTCACCAATCCCATTTAAAGGGAAAACCGGATTACGGGCATCAGGCAGTTGCTGTTATGCTTTCCTGCAATGGCATTGTTCTGAACTATGCTTTTGTAATGTACAATAAGTCAATTTCCAAGATTGACATTGTACAAAGCATTGCAAAGGAGCTGCCTGTTCCACCGGTAATGTCCTATTTTCTTTGCGACTGCTGGTATGTTTCTGAAAAGATTAATCAATACCTTGCACTAGAGAGGTTCATATGTCCCAATCGTGCTTGGAAAACAAACCGTTTGTACATGTAGTCCATCGGGAACGAAA